>Ga0179587_10000344_pt1 | contig 19641 bp, 17 predicted proteins | sample CZODoug2_1_08_16_FD_185932 | JGI IMG/M metagenome (GOLD analysis project Ga0179587, IMG submission 185932) | Vadose zone soil fungal communities from Angelo Coast Range Reserve, California, USA - CZODoug2_1_08_16fungal | ecosystem: Environmental > Terrestrial > Soil > Vadose zone | place: USA...
ACGAAGCCGATCTTGACGGTGTCGCCCGCTTGCGCCGCACTCGCCAGCGTCAGCGCCACCGCGCCCGCGAGCCAGAAATCCGTCCTCATCTTCGTTCCCCTCCCTCATTGTCCGGCTGACGATGCGCAGCCCAGCCCGTCGTCGCAAGCTTGAACCGAAGCCCAGCTTCGGAACAGGTAAGTTTTTTATGAACCATAGTTCGCAAAAACCGGCAATGGCAAGAACTATAGTACCGGTTAACGCGACCGCACAGCGTTCGGGAAATCCGAATGGACCGAACGGACTGCACGCCGGAATGGCCGCCATCGCGACGTCCCGCAGCAGCCGGGCCGCATCTGTCTGGATTTAGCAACGCTTAACAGGCGCGGCGCAAAGTCCAGGCGATTTATGGAGACATTTGATGCTAATCAGCAACAAAACGGCGCACGACAAATGGTGTCCCTTCGTGCGCGTCGACAACAGCAACCGGCTTCACAACAGCCTGACGGACGGCTTTCAGAACTCCGAGAAGATGTATCACTGCATCGGAGCGGATTGCATGGGCTGGCGCGAGTTTCATCTCTCGCACCTGAAAGGGGAAGAAGGCGGCCCCGTGGCACATGGCTATTGCGGCTATGCCGGCCGGCCCGAGCGCGACTGATCGTCGCGGCGTGCGCCGCGCATCCCGGAATCGGGAGATCCTGCCCTCGGGCGGTAACGATATGCATTCACGATGAGGCGATAGGCAGATCGATATTGGCCGCCCCCCTACGAATGTCTAAATAGTTGAACGCAATGAAACGTTGTTGAGACGAGGTCGCGTTCATGGTCGCCGTGCCGTCAAATCCCCATCGCGTAGTCGTCGTTGGCGCAGGCTTCGGAGGCTTGGAGACGACCTACCGACTCGCGGGCGCGCCGGTCCAGATCACGCTGGTCGACCGGCGCAACCATCATCTGTTTCAACCCCTGCTGTATCAGGTGGCGACCGCATCGCTGGCGACATCCGAGATCGCCTGGCCGATCCGCTATTTGCTGCGCAACCGCCCCGAGGTCACGACCCTGTTTGCGACGGTGACCGGCGTCGACGCCGAAGGGCGTCGCGTGCTGCTCGATGACGGCGGCGAGTTGCCCTACGACACGCTGGTGCTCGCCACCGGCGCGCGCCACGCCTATTTCGGTCACGACGAATGGGAGCCGTTCGCGCCGGGCCTGAAGACGCTCGAAGACGCCACCACCTTGCGGCGGCGCATCCTGGTCGCCTTCGAGCGCGCCGAGCGCGAGACCGATCCGAAGCGGCGTGCGGCCCGTTTGACCTTTGTGATTATCGGCGCGGGACCGACAGGGGTCGAACTCGCCGGCACGATCGCCGAACTGGCACATTCCACCTTGCCGCAGGATTTCCGCAACATCGATACCCGCAAGGCGCGCGTGGTGTTAATCGAAGCAGGTCCGCGTGTGCTCGCAGGCTTCGCCGATGAACTCTCGGCCTATGCGCAGGCGTCGCTGGAAAAGATCGGCGTCGAGGTCGTGCTCGGCCAGCCCGTCACGGATTGCAATCGCGACGGCGTCGTCTATGGCGGCAACAAGCTTGATGCCAAGACCATCATCTGGGCCGCGGGCGTGCGCGCCTCGCCTGCCGCCGAATGGCTCGGCGCGTCGGCCGACCGTGCCGGGCGGCTGCAGGTCGAACCTGACCTGACCGTCAAGGGACATCCCGAAATCTTCGCGATCGGCGACACCGTGACGATTCCCGCCTGGAACGGCCAGCCGGTGCCCGGCATCGCGCCGGCGGCGAAACAGGAGGGACGATACGTTGCGGAGGCGATCAAGGCGAGGCTGAAGGGCTTGGCGCATGGACCGTTTCGCTACAAGCATGCCGGCAGCCTGGCGCAGATCGGCAAGCGGCTGGCGGTGATCGATTTCGGTTCGATCAAGCTCCGCGGTACGCTTGCCTGGTGGATCTGGGGCATCGCGCACATCTATTTCCTGATCGGCCTGCGCCACCGGGTCAGCGTCGCCCTGAGCTGGCTCTGGATCTATGTGCGCGACCAGCGCGCCGCGCGGCTGATCACGCAGGGCAGCAGCAAGGTGGTGCGCTGACAGGCGCATGATCCGGACCACGCGCAAACAAGAATCTCGCGGGTTGCTCGCGCAAATATGATCGGTGCAGATCGGATGATCCGGCCGCCGAGGGGCTGGGTGCGTTTCTGCGCCTGTGCTATTTCGGATTGATCGTTCTGATCGACTTTTTATTCGGGAATTTGCACGGGGGCAGCCATGAATCCACCGACCAATCCATCCGCGGCGGCAACGACGCCGGCCAAATCAACCGTTACCAATGTCATTGACGATCCGACCGTCAGCCTGCAGCAGTTCGATCTGCTCGACCTTCAGCCATACACCCAGGAAAAGGCTTATTCGACCACGGCCAGCAAGGACTTTCATCTGTTCTATGTCGGCCGCGACGACGTCCACGACATCCTCAAGCATGTGCTGTCGCGGGTCAGCGTGTCGTTGTACCTGAACATGTTCGGCTATGACGACGAAGAGCTGAACGACATCCTGATGAAGGTCGCGCTCGATCCGACGGTGACGATGCTGGTCACCCTGGACAAGAGCCAGGCCGGCGGAAAACACGAGGCGGCGCTGCTCGACGCCGACAAGAAGCACGACCTCGCGCTGTTCAACACCCACTTCGTCACCAAGACGCACGTCCAGGAATTCACCGTCGGCCAGTCGGCGACACACCAGATCAGCCACACCAAGGGGTTCATCGCCGACGGCAGGGTGGCCGGCGAAGGCTCGACCAACTGGTCGGATTCCGGCGAAGGCACCTTCGTCGTCAAGGGACAGCCCGGCGGCGCCGGCTACAAGGCGCAGAACAACACGCAGTCGATCATCACCGATCCGGACACGATCAGCCGCTTCTCCTCGGAACTGGTCGCCGAGCACATGGTCGCCCAGAAGCAGGCGAGGGCGACAGGCGCCGCGCACAATGCCAGCCCGCCGGCCGCCAAGGCCGTGCCGGCGCATCCCGGACTGGTGCGTCATCGGTCGCATTCGCACGGGTGAGCCTTGATACCTGGATATATCTGGATGGCATGCGGCGCGCCGCGGATGGCGGCGTCGCCGCAGGCCCGCGACTGGATTGCCTGGAAACCAGTCAGACGCGCCCTGCGGGCGTCTCTCCAGGGCCACCCCGGTGCTCCCCCAAATCGACCCTAAGCATCTCATCGAACTTTGTTATTCCGATCGACCCGAACCCGGCGGCGTTGTACACAATGGCACGTCCCTTGCTTCGTTATGCCTCGGGCTGAGCCCGGAATTTCTGGCCGCGAAGCTCCGCCAGCGGTGGCGAAACGAAGCCTCGTTCTCGATCGGAGTGTTGTGTGACCGAAACCGTCGCCGCGATCGTCGCCGCGCATCGCGCGGGCCAACTCTCGCCGGGCGAGACGGTCGCACGCTCCTACCAGCGCATCCGCGATCACGCCGATCCCGCCATCTTCATCAGCCTGCGCGACGAGAAGGACGCGTTGGCCGAAGCGGAAAGCCTGCGCGCGAGGGATGCCGCCGCGTTGCCGCTCCACGGCGTGCCCGTCGCAGTGAAGGACAATATCGACGTGCAGGGCTTGCCGACCACCGCCGCCTGCCCGGCCTACTCTTATATGCCGTCGCATGATTCGACCGCCGTGGCGCGGCTGCGCGCGGCGGGCGCCATCGTCATCGGCAAGACCAATCTCGACCAGTTCGCGACCGGCCTGGTCGGCGTGCGGTCGCCCTATGGCATTCCCAAAAATGCGCTCAATGGCGATCTCGTACCGGGCGGATCGAGTTCGGGATCGGCGGTCGCGGTGTCGGCAGGCCTGGTGCCGCTTTCGCTCGGCACCGATACCGCGGGATCGGGGCGCGTACCCGCGATGCTCAACAATATCGTGGGCCTGAAGCCGAGCCTCGGCATGATCTCGACCGCCGGCGTCGTGCCGGCCTGCCGCACGCTCGACTGCGTCTCGGTGTTTTCGCTCACCGTCGACGACGCGGTGACCGCGCTGGCCGCGATGACCGCGCCCGACGGCGCCGATCCGTTCTCGCGCGACCGGCCGCTCGGCGATCTCACGCCGCTGCCCGCCCAGCTTCGCCTCGGCGTGCCGCGCAGCGGGCAACTGATCTTTTTCGGCGACAAGGCGTCGGAGGCGGCTTATGGCGATGCGCTCAAACGCTGGACCGCGCTCGGCGCCACGCTGGTCGAGTTCGACCTGGAGCCGTTCTATGAAACCGCGCGGCTGCTCTATGAAGGGCCGTGGGTCGCGGAACGCTATCTGGTGATCCGCGATCTCCTGGCGTCATCGCCAGAGGCCATTCATCCGGTGACGCGCGAGATCACGATAGCGGGCGCGCGGCTGAGCGCGGCCGAGACCTTCTCCGCGCTTTATCGGTTGCAGGCGTTGCGCAAGGTCGCCGAGCGGGCGTTCGCCGACATGGACGCGATCGTGCTGCCGACAGCACCGACGGCGTACACGACCGCGCAGGTGCTGGCCAATCCGATCGAGCTCAACAGCCGGCTCGGCACCTACACCAATTTCGTCAACCTGCTCGATCTCTGCGGGCTCGCGTTACCGGCGGCGATCAGGCCCGACGGCATTCCCTTCGGCATCACCCTGCTCGCACCCGCCAGTAAAGACGCGCTGCTCGCCTCGATCGGCCGCGTCTTCCATGCCGACAACGGGCTTCCCGTCGGCGCCGGGAATCTGGCGCCGCCACCGCTCGCGCCATTGCCGGCAAGGGCCGGCGCGGATGACATTGCGATTGCGGTGGTCGGCGCGCATCTCTCGGGCATGGCGCTGAACGGCGAATTGATGGCGCTTGGCGGCCAATTACTGAAAACCGCCGTCACCGCGGCGGACTACAAGCTCTATGCGCTCGACACCACGCCGCCGAAACCCGGCATGCTGCGCGTCGAGCCTGGCAAGGGATCGGCGATCGAACTGGAAATCTGGACGCTCACGGCATCCGCCTTCGGCAGGTTCGTCGCAGCGGTGCCGCCGCCCTTGTCGATCGGCACGATCCGGCTGGCCGACGGGGGCAGCGTCAAGGGCTTCATCGTCGAAGCCGCGGCGCTCGACGGCGCACGGGACATTTCATCGTTCGGCGGCTGGCGGGCGTATATGGCGGTGGCGTGAGGACTCTACTCCTTCTCCCCGCTTGCGGGGTCGAGACGAGCAAAGCTCGCTCTGAGAAGGTCGGGATGAGGGGCTGTCTCGACGAACTCGAAAGACGTGAGTACGCGGAGAGTCCCCCTCACCCGAAATTCGCAATCGCGAATTTCGACCTCTCCCCGCAAGCGGGGCGAGGTGAAGAAAGCGCTACACCGACACCGCGTAGATCTCGTATTCGTCGCGCACGAGTTCGATATGGGCGCGCATCGCGGCCGCGGCGCCGCTGCGGTCGCCGCGCAGGATCGCGACCACCACGCGGTCGTGCTCGACATGCGACTTGGCGAGCCGGCCGAGATTGCGGAATTGCGCACGACGAAACGGCTGCACCCGCACCCGCGTCGCCAGCGTGATCTCCGCGATATAGGCGTTTTGCGAGCCGGCATAGATCGTGTTGTGGAAGCGTTCGTTGACCTCGTGGAAGCGGTCGGGATTGCCGGCATGGCTCAGCACCCGTAACTCCTCGTGCACCGCCTCCAGCCGATGGCGCTCCGCGGGCGTCATCCGTTCCGCGGCCAGGCTCGCGCACATCGCCTCCAATTCGGCCATCGCCTCGAACATCCCGGTGAGCCGCTCGATCGATGGCCGCGCCACCACCGCGCCGCGATGCGCGCGGGCATCGATCAGGCCTGAGGCGGCAAGCTGGCGCAGCGCCTCGCGCACCGGCGTGCGCGAGACGCTGAAACGCCGCGCGATGTCGGTTTCATCCAGCGCCGCGCCGGGCGCCAGCACGCCGCGCACGATCTCGTCGGCCAGTTGCAGCCGCAGTTCTTCCGCACGCGTGACCTTCTGCGCCGACGCTGGCGCGCGATCAACACGCCGCGACGCCGCCCCGCCTTCATTTGCGGGAGGAGCCGATGCGTTGATCGGAACACCGTCGAGGCTCATGTCAAACCTTGGTTTCCAACACTCCAGAACCTTGCACTTCCAAAACCTTGGGCTCGTCGATGATGCTGACATGGGCAGCGACGATTCTCCAACCCTCGGGGAAGCGGACCCAGGTCTGCATCTGCCGCCCAACGCGGCCCGGCGCATTGTCGCGATAGAACAGCGTGGAGGCGACCGCGGTGTCGCGGCCATAGGTGGAGATCACCGTTCGCGCGGTCTTGCGCATCAGCCCGGCCGGCGAACGCCCGGCACGAAACGAGGAGATCTCGCCATAACCATAGAGATTTTCCGCGATGCCATAGCGCAGCGTGCGGGAATCGTTGCGAAACAATTCATCGAGTATCGCGACGTCGTTGGTCACCAGCGCCTGCTCGTAGCGGGCAAACTGCGCGGCGACCTCGGCAACCACCTCGGGCAGATCGATATCCATGCTTCAAAATCCTTTCGGCGGCGGCGCCGACACGGCGCCCATCCGCTCCAGCGCGTAAGCCACCCGTAGCGCGATGTCCTCACGCCAGGGTGCTGCAATGATCTGCACCCCGATCGGCATCGGCTGCAATGGTACGGGCACGGCGACGACCGGCAGGCCGATGAAGGAAATCGGCTGGGTATGGATGCCGATATTGGCGCGCACCGGCAGTTCGACGCCGTCGAGCACGAAGGTGGCCTGCCCGAGCTTGGGCGCGATGCAGGGCGTGGCCGGCGCGATCAGCACGTCCACCGACTTGAACAGTTCGAGCACCTGCGCGCGATACCAGCGGCGGAATTTCTGTGCGCGGTCGACCAGCGGCGCCGGGATCATGGCGCCCGCGATCAGCCGGTCGCGCACCGCCGGATCGAAATCGTTCGGCCGCTGGCGCAGCCGGTCGAGATGCAGCGAGGCGCCTTCCGTGGTCGAGATGACATAGGCCGCGGCGCGGGCGCGCGCGGCCTCCGGTATCTCGACAGTGTGCGTGACGCCGAGCGCCTTGGTGACCTGCGCGACCGCCTCCTTGGCCTCCGCGAACAGATTGGTCTGGAAGTGGCCGCCGGCGATGGCGATGCGCAAACCCGAGATATCTTCCGAAAGATGCGGCGTCACGGGCTCCGCGAGTCGCGTCGTGCAGGCAGCATCGTCGCCGTCCGGTCCCTGCATCGCATCGTAAGCGAGCGCGAGATCGGCGACCGAGCGCGCGAACGGGCCGAGGTGATCGAAGCTCGCGACGAACGGAAACGACCGCGCCCGCGACAGCCGCCCATAGGTCGGCTTCAGGCCGAAGATGCCGCAGAACGATGACGGCACCCGGATCGATCCATTGGTGTCCGATCCGAGCGCGATCGGCACCAGCGCGCCGCCGACCGCGCTGCCCGAGCCGCCGGACGAGCCGCCGCTCATCCGCGTCGGGTCGTGCGGATTGCGCGACGGGCCGTCGTGAATGTTCTCGCCGGTGAAATCATAGGCGTATTCGCCCATGTTGAGCGCGCCGACCAGCACCGCGCCGGCCGCCTCCATCCGCTCGATCAAGGTCGCGTCGCGCTTGGCGGGCGGAAGGTCGCAGTTGATCTTCGATCCGGCGCGGGTCGAAAGACCTTGCACGTCGAACAGGTTCTTCACTGCAAAGGGAACGCCGGCGAGCGCGCCGACGCTTTGGCCGGCCGAGATCGCGGCATCGATGGCTTTCGCGCGCGTGCGGGCGCGCTCGGCGGTGACGTCGGTGAACGCGTTGAGGACGGTGTCGCGTTGCTTGATGCGCGCCAGCGCCGCTTCGGTCACCTCAAGCGCGGACATCTTGCGGCCGGTCACGGCCTTGGCGATGTCGGCTGCGGACGGGGTGCCGGATGAATCGTTCATATTGGCATCAAGCTGTGAAGACACTGGCGGGCTCGGTCTCGTCGGGCAACGCGAATTCGTCGACCATGCGCCCCATCCTCAGCGATACGTCGAGGTTCGCGCGGATGGCCGGCCGCCAGCCGTCCTCGATCGGCAGCGCAAGCGCGCTGGCGACGGCGTCGATGTAATCGTCAAGCGGATCAGCAGTCATTGCGTTTCCATTCTGCGGGCACCGCGAAAGCGTCCGCGGCGCGTGGTGCGACTGTCCGGCGACGCATGATGCCGGCTTTTAAGCAGCGTTCGCAATGTTCGTGCCACCGGCTGCGCAGCCCCGATTTTCGAGCAATGTGATGATTTTGTTTGGGAAACCTCGCTGGCCGGATAGTGGGCCGGAGGGTGTTGCATACAAAGGAGCATCTCTGCCCAATCTGAGTGCAGCCCTCTCGATGCGACATTACTGGCAGAATACTTCACTATTGACGCGCAGGCAGCGCGGGGCCGCCACCAGCTTCTGCCGGCCGCAGCCCTGCCCCGCATCGATCTTCTTCAAGGCGCGCAGCGCGGCCATGGTCGGGCGGTACCAGAGATAATGCTCGTCGGTCAGCAACGAGGCGCGGCGAAGCGCCTGGATGGTCGCAGTCTCAAACACACCGTTGCGCTCGCCCGACAGGCAGTCGAGCCGCGACAACTGCTCCTGGATCAACTGCACCAGTTCGCGCCCGCCGTAGGTCGGCCCGGCACTGTCGAGCACGGTCGCCTCGCGCAGGCGCGCCGCGGCGGCGCGGGCCTCCTCCGCTTCCGGCGTGTCCGGAAACAGCGACGCCACCAGGTCATAGGCCTGCGGGGTCTGCGCTTGCCTGGCGCGCGCCAGGACGAGCGACGCGGCCGAGGACGCCGCGGAAGAAGGATGCTCCGCCTCGGACTGGCGAAGCCGTGCAGCCGTGGTCCTTGCCGTGGCGGCCTCAGTGCTGTCCGGAAAACGCTCGATCAAGAGATCGAACAGCGCGAGATTGCCGGTCTCGTTGGCGGCGGTGAGCAGTTGGGCGGCGGGACTTGGTGGCGGGACCGGCGGAACGAAATAGAAATCGAGTTCGAGCGAGGTCGATTCCCAGGGAATCTGCTGCTCACCCGTGCTCAGGCGCACCTGCCGCCGCACGCTCTTGAACACGTCTTCCAGTTTTTCTCCGGGCATGGTCATGGCGTCGGCGAGCGCCCGTGTATAGGGGCTATTTCCATCCTCGCCATCGAACGCGGTCTTGCCCGATGCGGTCGAGGACGCGATGAACACGCCAAACACCGCGCCCATCGGCACCAGACCGACGATGCCCTGCGGCGCGACGCTTTCCGGAAACGGATTGTTGCGGCAGGCATCGAGGATCAGGACATTGAGCTGGTTGCCGGCGGCCGATAGCCGATCGGCGACGCGCTTGACGCTCAGCGATTTCGTCGCGATGTCGGCGCGCCGCCTGATGTCGGCATCGACAGGCACGAGATAATTGATGGAATCGTTCTCCAGCCCGTGCCCGGCGTAATACAATACCGAAACGGTCTGCGGCCCACGCTCCCTGATCCGGCGCGCGAATTCTTCGACATCGTCAGACATGCCCTTGAGGTCGCGATCGTTCCTTTCGGTGACCTCGAAGCCGAGTTGCCGCAGCCGATCGGCGATCAGCCGCGCATCCTTCGCGGGATTGTCCAGCGCGCCGAGCTTAAGGTAGCCGGCATTGCCGATCACGAGCGCCAGACGCGGCGCCGATGGCGGCACCACCCGCCGCTGGTCGGATGCCGCCGAATACGCCGAGCCGTGAGCGAAGATCACGGCGGCGAAGACGGCCGCAAGCAGCGCCAGCGAAATCGCGCGCCACCTTGGTACCACTCGTTCTGGCACCACTCGTTCTGGCACCCGTCGCGCTCTCCTGCACACTCGCCGCATGCGCCTTTCGGGAGTTGTCATCCAATTGACCGACAACCGGATGTATGATTGGTTTTCGCGATTGGTACAACGTTTCAATTTTGCGAAGCTCTCAATTTTGCAAAGCCCTCGGCAACCCCAACTCTGAGAGCCGACATGACCGCGCATCGGCGTCTGCTGTTGTCTGCGATGGCGGCCGGTTGGCTGTGCCAGGCCACTCCCGCGGCATCGGAGGTACTGAGCGGCCGCGAATTCCAAAACCTGCTCGCGGGTGGGCCCGAAGGCACCACCATCGTGTTTGCCGGCGGCACCGACAAGGTGTTCTATTCGCCAAGCCTGAAGAACCGGCTGCGGCTCGAGCTTGGCACCGAATTCATCAAGCAGAAGATATTGCCGAATACCTTGGCTGAAGGCGTTTTCATCGGCGCCGGCATCGAGGGCGGCAAATGGCGCACGATCAGCGGCATCGCCGGGATCGCCGCAGACAGCGACTCCGGACACGGCGTCCTGACATTGCTGCAGACCTTTCCCGACGACACTAGCATCAAGGCCTTTCAGAAGCGCGACCGGCTCTACGCGGTGGTGATCGTCGAAGACTCCCCGAACGGCGTTGTGTGCCGCAAATCACGTTGGGAGAAATTGTTTGCCTTTAAGGATGAGCCGAAAATGACGACGGTGCCCTGCGAGTTCGTGGTCGGCAACACCGTCACGCCAGCCGAATCAAAATGAGTATGACGGGAGGCAACGAGCTGCGTGGCGCACGCCGCCGGCTGCGGGAGGGGAAAACATGATATCTATTGCCGGACCATGTGATTGGCATGGCCAACGCGCGATCGCGCGAGGCGCGAAAGCGGCGCTGCTCGTGATCTTGGTCCTCTTCGGATCGTTGTTGCCGGACCGGCCGGCGGACGCGTCCACGGTGCTGAACGCGGCCTCGGCCAATGCTAGCGTGGGCCTCTCCGCGTGCAGCAACAGCAGTGGCAAGGCGCTGTATAATTGTGTCGCCGACGTGCTCGACCGAATGAGCGCCGATATCGCCCACATCAGGGCGCCGGACACCCAGAACGCCCTGCAGACCGCGGCCTCCAAATTGCGCGCCGCGAACAGCAAGGCCGAGGCGGTTTCCGCCATCACCCAATGTCAGGCGGCCATTGCCGGTGCCCTGCGTCAGGTCAGAGCCGCCGGCGGCGCGTTTGTCGGCAGTTGGGGCGATAGCGGCCTGGCCTCAGTCGTCAGTGTGTTGTCGCGTGCAGTGAAGTTGATTCAAACCAAGGGATGAACTCGATCGGGACGATAAGGGAGCACGACATGTCCGCCATCTTGCAATCACTGACACGGCCGTCCTTTCGTAAGCCACAGGCGGCAATCTGCGTTCGCGTCCTACTGCTAGCGGTCTTCGCACTAGCGGGCTCGTGTCTCGCCAGCCGCGACGCCTCGGCGAATATGGCCATGGTCGCGGCGGCGCAGAGCGCCGATGCCGGCCTTTCGGCCTGCGCCAACAACAGCGGCAAGGCGCTCTATGAATGCGTGGCCAATGTGCTCGACAAATTGAGCACCGACGTCGCCAACAGAGCCAATGTGCCGGCGACCAGCAGTGCACTGCGGACGGCGGCTGCAAAACTCCACGCCGCGGTCAACAAGGCGCAAGCCTTGTCGGCGATCGCCCAATGCCGGGCGCTGATATCCGGCGCGCTGGCCAAGGTGCGGGCCCTCGGCGGCGGAGTTGTCGATGGCTGGGGCGGCGGCAAAGGCGGCGGAAGCGGTCTCGAGGCCATTGTCGGCGTGCTCGGCCGCGCCGCGCAATTGATCCAGCAGAAGGGCTGATATCCCGGCTCAGACCGGCCAGAGCAGGTCCTGCAGCTCAAACAGGTCACGGGCTTTTTCCTGCCAGCCCTCGATGCAGATATGCCGGACGGGATCGCTGGCACGATGCAGCAGGAGCAGCGCCATCAGGCGGCGCTTCAGCGTGGAATCGATGTCGCCTTGCGAATATCCGAAGCCGCGAAACAGGCTTGCAACGCGGCGCGGCAGGCCGGCGGTCATGAACGCGCTCGGGCCGAGCAGGTCGTACTCCTTCCATCCCGTCATTACGTCGCCGAAATCGAACAGACCCGCCAACTGCCAATGTCCCCCGTCGCGGCTCAGCAGTAAATTCTCCGGAATATATTCGCCGGTCAGGATGACGGGTGGTGCGTCCAGCGGAATGATCTCCCGCGCATCGCGAAGAATGTGGTCGAGCCCGTCGAGATATTTTTGCGGCAGCCCGAGGCGCGCATGCCGGGCGCGGCATCCCTCGATCTGCCGCGAGATGAAATCAGCCCAGGGCAGCCCGACATCGGACAATTCTCCAGGCGGCACGCGCTGCACCTCCGCGATCGTCTCGCCGAGTTGACGAAGAACCCGCTCCTTTTCATCCTCCGGCAGTGCTGGCCACACCTCCGAGCCGACAATGCCGCGCAGCCGCGTGATCACGAGATAAGACCACTGGTCGCGCTCGCCCTCGATCACGATCTCAGGAATAGGCAGCCGCAGCCGTCCGCGGAGCTGCGACAGCGAGAGCCGCTCCGAGACGAATTGATCGCGCAGCAATGGCGGAAAGATTTTCAGGATCAGCCGATCGTCAAGCGCGACGACGAGGTTGGTGCCGGTCGAAAACAGCTGCGGATCGCCATGCGGCAATCCGTGGCTGCGCGCGATGTCGAGCGCGGCCGGCAGGCACTGCGAGGCGTCCGCGCGCCAGGCGCGGAATGCCTCGATATTTGCCAGGCGCGGCAAGGAATGCGTCATGGGTCGGCGCTCAGCAAAGCGGATTGGCGGTCTGGTGGTGGAGGTTGCGCGAACTTACCTGTCGGGGCTTGCGCGCTCGAACTGACGCAACAGCCTGTTGCCACGTTCGACGGCGGAATCAAGCGCCGATTGCGCGGACTTCCTGCCGCTGAAGGCCTGCTCCAATTCGTCGTCGATCACGTCGCGGATCAGCACGAACGAGCCGAGCCGCAGCCCCCGCGAATTCTCGGTCGGCGGCTTCAAGGTGATCTGCTCGATCGAGATCGCGGTGCCCGGATTGCGTTCGTAGAAGCCCTGCGCGCGGGTCAGGTCGAACGCGGCGCGGGTGATCGGCAGATAGCCGGTGTTCTGATGCCAGGCGGCCTGGACGTCAGGCTTCGACAGATAGGCAAAGAATTTCGCAACGCCTTTATATTCGGCGGCTGGACGATCCCGCAGCACCCACAGCGTCGCACCGCCGATAGTGGTGTTTTGCGGCGCGCTCGCGACATCCGGCCAGTAGGGCATCATGCCGTAGCCGACCTCGAATTTCGAATTGGCCTTGATATCGGCGCGGGTCCCCGACGAGCCGATGAAGATGGCGCATTCGCCGCTCTGAAAGCGCGGCTCGGCCGATTGCGACCGGCCGCTATAGTCAAACACCTTGCTGGCCTGCCATTCGGCAAGCTGCGCGATGTGGCGCACCACGACCGGATTGTTGAAGTTCAGAACCGCATCCAACCCGCCAAAGCCGTTGGCGCGCGTGGCGATCGGCAGATCGTGAAACGCGGAAAAATTCTCGACATTGACCCAGGACGGCCACGAAGTGGTGAAGCCGCAAGCCGCGCCGCGCTCGCGCAGTTTTTTCGCCACTTGTCCGACCTCCGGCCAGGTCTTCGGCGGCACCTCCGGATCGAGACCGGCGTCCTTGAACAGGTTCTTGTTATAATAGAGGATCGGCGTCGAGGCGTTGAACGGAAACGACAGCAGATTGCCGTCGACATCGGCATAATAGCCGGTCACCGCCGGAAGATAGGCGGACGGTGAAAAGGTTTCCTGCTCGTCCCGCATCAACTGGTAGACCGGATAGATCGCGCCCTTGGCCGCCATCATGGTGGCGGTGGCGATCTCGTTGACCTGAACGATTGCCGGCTGGCTGCGCGAACGAAACGCGAAGATCGCGGCCGTGACGGTTTCGGTGTAATTGCCCTTGTAGCTCGGAACGATCCGGTAGTCGGATTGCGAGGCGTTGAAATCGGCGGCGAGCTTGTCCACCTGCCGGCCGAGTTCGCCCGACATCGCGTGCCACCAAACGACATCGGTGACCGCGAACGCCGGAGAACTGACGCCGATTGCGGCCGATACAGCCCCTAGTTGCAATAACCCGAGCGCGAACCTGCGCAAACGCATGAATGCCAATTTCACGATAAGACCATTCTCAAATCTCGCGGCATCTTTGGTGGCGAAGAGGTCGTTGCCGACGTTTCTCGCCTTATGCACGTCTCATGGATCAGCCGGATCGGGATCTAATTCCCGGGAAAGCCGGGTTGCATCGTCCCATTGACGATCATTCCGGTGTGAGCACAATAGCTAGATTGTTTCCCCCCGCAAAAAAAGCATTGAACCTTTTGCGCCCAGCATCGACACCATCAAAAGGGAAGACGTTGCCTGTGTACCGCGCCTGCCTTCCGCGGACATTGATAGTCGTTGCGGCGCTGCTTTCGGCGGTGGCCGCGACGGGTGCGTTTGCGCGCGAATTCCGCGCCGCCGATGTTCAGGCCGAAAATTACCCGACCGTCCAGGCGTTGCGCTTCATGGGCCGCGTGATCGCGGAACAGAGCGGCGGCCAGCATCAAATCCGAATCTTTCATTCAGGCCAACTCGGGGACGAGAAGGAGACGATCGCGCAAACCCGCGCCGGTGCGATCGACCTCAATCGAACCAATGTGGCGCTGCTCGGAACCTTCGTGCCGGCGATCAATGTGCTGGCGATGCCGTTCCTGTTTCGCTCGGCAGCCCACCTGCACAAAGTGCTCGACGGCCCGATCGGCAACGAAATCCTCAGCAGCTTCGAGGCACATGGCTTCGTCGGACTGACCTTCTACGATTCCGGCGCGCGGTCGATCTATAACAGCGTCCGCCCGATCCGCTCGCTCGCCGACCTCAAGGGCTTGCGCATTCGCGTGCAGCAATCGCAGCTGATGTCGGACATGATGCGAGCGCTCGGCGCAGAACCGATCGAACTGCCCTACGGGCAGGTCCTGACCGGCCTTGCGACCAGGCTGATCGATGGCGCCGAGAACAACTGGCCGTCCTTCGTCACCACGGATCACTATAAATATGCCGGCTTCTACACCTTGACCGAACACAGCATGAGCCCGGAAGTGCTGGTGATGTCGCAGAAGGCCTGGCAGGGCCTGTCGGCGGATGATCAGAAGATGTTTCGCGAAGCGGCCCTACGATCCAACCAGTTCATGCGCGAAAAGTGGCGCGATCTCGAGGAGCGTTCACGTCAGCAGGCAGAAGCCGGGGGCGTTGTCGTTGTAAAAGAGCTCGACCGCAAGCCGTTCGAGGAGGCGATGGCAGGCCTTTACCAGAAGGCCCAGCACGATCCGGCCGTGGCCGAACTGATCGCGCGTATTCGTGAAGTGGAGTGATCCGGTTTTGGTAGCCCGTGCGCAAGGCAGGATTGCGGGTCGGCCGGCGAGCCTCGCCGCCCAAGGCCGCGCGCGCATCGTCGGGCTGTTGCGCGCGGTGCCGATCCGCTGGCGCATTTTGTCGATCGCCGCGCTGAACTCCGCCGTCGTCGTCGTGCTGGCCGCCCTGATCTGGAACGGCGCCAAGGTGCTCGGCTCGGCCTGGGATGACGTGCGGCAGGTGCGCGAATCCGACAAGATCCTGGCGCTGCTGGAGAGCGAAACCGGTCGGCTGCAGAACCTGATCCACCGCTACATCAACCAGCCGAGCCCCGAATTGTTCGCCGAGATCCTGCTGCTGCGCGAAGCGGTGCTCGGCACGCTGACCACGCGCGCCTCGACCGACCCGATGCTGTCGGGATCGGTCGCCGAGCTCGAGCATGTCACGGAGCGCTTTCTGAACGGCTTCGGCGAATTGCGCGCGGTGCAGGCGACGATTGCCAAGACCTATGAGGAGCAGGTGCTGGGGCCGGCCAAGGACATGGCCGGGCTCTACTCGATCATCGAAGGCGCGACCGGCCACCGCGACGCGCTGATCTGGCCCTCGCTCGGCAAATCCCGCGAGGCGTTCACCGCCATGCTGGTCGCCGCCAATTCCTATTACCTGTCGCTCGCCAGCGCCTCCGCCGAGGAGGCGCGCCGCAATACCGAGACGATCGAGAAGACCATTCCCGTGATGACCGATCTCGCCGACAACGACCTGCAGCGGCTGGCGCTGCAGCGGCTGGGCACGCGGACGCAGGCGCTGCGCGAGGGACTGGCGAAACTATCCGAACAGCTCTCGAACCGCACTGAATTGTTGCGCAACACCATCGACGCCACCCAGGCCGAGGCAATGGGGGCGATCGACGATCTCTCGGTGAAAATGCGCCAGCGCGAACAACGGGCGCAGGAGACGTTCGATCGCACGCTGTCCGACATTTCGCGCCGGGTGCTGTCGATCGCCGTGATCTTTCTCGGCATGATCCTCACCGTCGGCGTCCTGATCGCGCTCTCGATCCGCCTGCCGCTGCAGCAGATCATGACGGCGATGCGCGCCATCACCCTGGGCGATTACGACCGCGAGGTGCAGGGCACCAATGCCAGGGACGAGGTCGGCGCGATGGCGCGCGCGGTCGAAGTGTTCCGCGAGAACGCGGTCGCCAAGCGCAAGACCGAGGACGAGTTGCGCACGGCGAAAGAAAAGGCCGAAAGCGCGCTGCTCGAACTCAACGCCGCGCAGCAGAACCTGATCGACGCCGAACGATTGGCGGCGCTCGGCGGGCTGGTCGCCGGCGTCGCCCATGAGGTCAACAACCCGATCGGCATCAGCCTGACGGTCGCCTCCAGCTTCGCCCGCCGCACCGAGATGTTCGAGGCGGAGCTCCGGTCGGACGGCGGGCTGCGCCGCTCGCAGCTCGAGGAGTTCGTCCGCACCTCGCGCGATGCCGCCCAGCAACTGGTCGCCAACCTGCAGCGCGCCGGAGAGCTGATTCAGTCCTTCAAGCAGGTCGCCGTCGACCGCTCGCATGCCGAGCGCCGGCAATTCAACCTCAGCGAGGCCACCGACCAGATCATCGCGAGCCTGCGGCCGGTGATGAAGCGGGCGCCGATCGCGCTCACCATCGACGTGCCGGAGGGCCTGGTGATCGACGGCTATCCCGGCTCGTATGGGCAGATTCTGACCAACCTGTTCCTCAATGCCGTCAATCACGCCTTCAATGACGGCCGTTCCGGAACCATTTCGGTCTCGGCGCGGCCCCGCGGCCATGACGATGTGGAGATCATTTTCGCCGACGATGGGGCCGGAATGACCCCGGACGTGCAGCGGCAGGCCTTCGACCCCTTCTTTACGACGCGCCGCAACGAAGGCGGCACCGGTCTTGGCTTGCATATTGTTTATAATCTCGTAACCCAGCAACTGGGCGGGCGCATGATGCTGGAGTCAAGACTGGGACAAGGCACCACTTTTCGCATTATCATGCCGAAAACCGCCAAGGGCGGCCCCGCCACATCTGACACCCTATCGGACGGAACAACGCCGCAATGGCCGAACAGGACGATGTCCTCCACCTGATCGACGACACCGGGTTAATTCCGGAGGATTCGTCCGCCCGCAAATGGAAGATCGCCGTCATCGACGACGATCAGGCCGTGCATGAGGGCACGCGCTTCGCGCTCAGCGACTATGTCCTGAACGGCCAGGGGCTCGAGATCCTGTCGGCCTATTCGGCGGCAGAGGGCCGTGCCCTGATGCGCGACAATCCCGACATCGCGGCGGTGCTGCTGGACGTCATCATGGAGACCGATATCGCCGGCCTCGAACTCGTCGAATATATCCGCAGCGAGATCAAGAACGAGACCGTCCGCATCATCCTGCGCACCGGCCAGCCCGGACAGGCGCCCGAACGGCGCGTCATCGTCCAATACGACATCAACGACTACAAGGCGAAGACGGAACTCACCGCCGACAAGCTGTTCACATCGCTGACCGCGGCGCTGCGCAGCTATCAGCAGCTCGAACGCATGGTGCAGACCCGGCGCGGGCTCGAGATCATCATCGACGCCGCCTCGACGCTCTATGATTTCAAATCGATGCAGCGGCTGGCCGAGGGCGTGCTGACGCAGCTCGCCTCGCTGCTCAATGTCGATTGCGCCGGCATATTGGTGCTGCGCGACGACGGCAACGCCGCCAATGAGGATTTTTCGGTGCTGGCCGGCTCGGGCTGCTACAGCCGCTTCATCGGCTCCGCCGGCTCGCGCTCGCTCGATCCGGATCTGCGCTCGATGGTCGAAGCCGCCTTCAAGCGCCGCAAGCACGAATTCGCCGATGCGCGCACCGTGCTCTACATCCGCACCGGCAGCGGCCGCGAGGTCGTGGTGCTGCTGCAGGCCGAGCGGCAATTGTCGGAAACCGATCGTTCGCTGGTCGAGATTTTCGGCAGCCGGCTGTCGATCGCGTTCGACAATGTCATTCTTTATCGGCAGCTGCACGAGGCCAACACCCAGCTCGAGGACCGCGTCGCCCAGCGCACCCGCGCGCTGATGCAGGCCAACCGAAGGCTGTCGGCGCAGTGGCTGCGGCTGCAGCGCGCCAATGGCTTCAAGAATGAGATTCTCGGCACGGTGGCGCACGATCTGAAGAATCCGCTCGGCGTCATCCTCGGCCGCACCGAGATGCTGACCGAACTGATCTCGACCGGCGCGTCGAAGGACGGCATCACCTCCCAGATCGACCATATCCGCGACGCCACCAAGCGGCTGACCTCGATGGTCGACCATCTGATTTCGGACGCGATGGCGGACGCCTTCGACATCACCATCCGCCGCGAGCCGGTCGATATCGCTGCCCTCGTCAACGAAGTCACCGACGCCAATCAGCCGCTCGCGGTCAACAAGCAGCAGACCATCAACGTGTCCGCGCCCTCGAACATCGTGACGATGTGCGACACCGACCGGATCCGCGAGGCGATCGACAATCTGCTCTCCAACGCCATCAAGTACAGCCCGATTGGCGGCAGGATCTCGGTGATCGTGACCCATGAGGATGACAATACCGTCATCCGGGTCGCCGATGAGGGCGCCGGCCTCTCGCCGGAGGATCTCGGGCGGCTGTTCGGCCGCTTCCAGCGCCTGTCCGCCAAACCGACCGCCGGCGAAAGCTCGACGGGGCTGGGCTTATCCATCGTCAAGCGTATTATCGACATGCATGGCGGGGAGGTTACCGCCAACAGCGACGGTCCCGGCAAGGGATCGACCTTCACCATCGTCCTACCCGCGACCGAGACATCATGAGCCAGAGTCAGCACATCATCATCGTCGATGACGAGGCGCCGGCGCGCGAGATGGTCGGCGACTATCTCAAAATGCACGGCTTCACCGTGACCCTGTGCGACGGCGGCAAAAGCCTGCGCGGCGCCATCGAGTCCGGCGTGCCCGATCTCGTGGTGCTGGACCTCAACATGCCCGAGGAAGACGGGCTGTCGATCATCCGCGACCTCAAGAGCCGCAGCAACATTCCCGTGATCATGCTCACGGCGACTGCGAGCCCGATCGACCGCGTCGTCGGCCTCGAACTCGGCGCCGACGATTATGTCGCGAAACCCTGCGAGCTGCGCGAATTGATGGCGCGGATCCGTTCGGTGCTGCGGCGAAGCGCGCCGGTCAAGGCGGCGCCGGCTGCGACCGAGACCGCGAGCGCAAAGTCTGCGAAGGACCAGTTGGTGCGGTTCGGCACCAAATGGCTCGACCTGGAAGCGCAGGCGCTGCGCGACGACGAGGGCAACGAACATCCGCTCACCGCCTCGGAATTCGGCCTCTTAAAGGTGTTTGCCGCCAATCCGAAACGGGTGCTGTCGCGCGAGCGGCTGCTGGAACTCGCCAACGCGCGCGACGCCGAGG
>Ga0179587_10000345_pt1 | contig 19620 bp, 30 predicted proteins | sample CZODoug2_1_08_16_FD_185932 | JGI IMG/M metagenome (GOLD analysis project Ga0179587, IMG submission 185932) | Vadose zone soil fungal communities from Angelo Coast Range Reserve, California, USA - CZODoug2_1_08_16fungal | ecosystem: Environmental > Terrestrial > Soil > Vadose zone | place: USA...
TGGTACTGTTCTGGTGTGATGGAGAGAAACGCCTTAAGATCGAAGAAGGTCGCAGGGGCAGTTCTGGATTGTCATACTTGGAAACATGGGAAGAAGGCCGTCTTGCGAATTGGGCAGAGGCAGTGACAAACATCCCGTCCAGCTGGAAATGATCTGCATTGTACTTGTAATTGCATGGAAGTTGGAGCAAGTTTGTGCGGTCGAATGGAACGATTTATACAGGACTGTCAGTACCCATATTTAGTGACAGAAGGTTTCACTCGTCCAGGATAACCCTTCCGGCTAATTCTTGCAATCTGCCAGTTCTGCGTTCATCTATGATTGTACATAAGTTATAAGCCACATATACTTCGTGGTTCCTTCTCATGCGGGTCAAACGTGGTATAGTCATTGCAGTCAAGCAACAAGTGTGTAGGCTTCATTTTCACAGGAATCTATCCATCAGATTTCTAGACGCCTCGACGCCAAGCTATAAACAGGATGGGTCAGGAACTATCGCGAGCAGGAAATTTTCACATACGAAGGTGGCCGCATTTGCCGGGAAAGCCTAAGAAATACGGATTGAGATATAGTGAAAGGGTGGAAAGTGTGGATAGCACTAACGCGTGCCATTGCGGGTCCGAACCCTTTCCATAGTGCGCGCATGCCATCCTGAGCCATCGTTTTCCGTGCGCAGTCCAGTATCCCAGAATACGTACCGGAGGGTGCCGATTGGATCCTTGATTTCAGGACCTGAAGGAGAAAACGAGTAAATATAACTAAAGTGAGGTGGTAGAAGATTCACAACGCACGTCTGGTGGAATAGCCAATGACCACATGGCAACGCCTGCTGTACCACCCGCCAAGATGATGGCACCAAGGTTCAGGTCAGCTGGTGAAGAGCCAGCCGGTGTCAGGAAATTCTTCGTCACTTCATATGCTGCGAAGTAACTGGAACCACGTTTAACGTTTGTTCAGCCCCGCGTTCAATCATCCATTGACCGACAACACTTACGCGGCGCTACCTGGACCGTCGCGGGCAAGCGTAGCCGCTGTCCCACGAAAGATGCTACGGACGCCGCCCTCCTTGTATAAATGTCGCATTACATCTAATACGCCCTTGTATTTCTGATCTGAACCCCCCTGACCTTGAATCTGATTTCCGTATATCATCGCCCACGGATCGGTCTATCAAATTTTGAAACTTACTTGTAGTAAAACCTTTGCTCTCTCGACTGGAGCCGTAACGAGAGTGGTTGGAACGGCAGACAGGAATCCGGCAGCTGCCAATTCCGCGGTAGACAGAGCCTGACTAGTCCGTTCAGGTGTCAAAGCCAGGATGAGCTTTTTAGATGTGTCATAAGCCTAAAGTTTCGGCAAGGGCTTGAATGTTTGTATACTTGGACTAAGCAGGGATACCCTACCCAGAAAGACAGCGCGAAGATAGGTGTTACACCCAGGAGAGGTGGGACCATGCCACGGTACATGCTATCACAAGGAGTAAATGCGAGGGGTATACCCATTTTCTGATGACGCACCCGGCAATGCCATCCCGTGCCAACGTCTTTTTCACGACATCCAACGCTCCAGTGTAAACACCAGGAGCAGCGGTTTGTATCCTCGTCTTGGTCAGGTCAAACGGGTGTCCTGCCAAAAAAAATCATGACATTGGAAAGCTAATAGGGCGACTGGACTTGCCGACGAGGACAGCGGCGATACCACCAAAACCTCCGGCAAAAAAAGACTTGGCGGATTCGGTGGCAGACCCACGGATCTCGTCAGCTGCTGGTGCCTCGCTGCTCTGAGGCAGGTTTATTGTTAAAACGTACTGATCCATACGAAAAGCATACGCACCATGATGTTCAAAATGAATGTGAGCCCCGGACTTCATTACTTCTTGAATTTCACATGTCCCTGATCTAAGTAGTTATCGGCAAAAAGCATATTTTACATATATTACAATAAGTACTTAACACCCTAGCATGCGTATATATCTTGGTCAACGTCTAAGAGTCGTCGTCCGGTCCAAACCCACCAGCAGGTTCATATGTAGCCTCTGTAGTGTCCCTCTTCCATATGGCTCTCACGCCGTAGAAAAATAGACAAATCAATGCAGATCCAACAAAGCCCACTCCCGTCGGCGCGCCATAGGCAATCCACCACGGCGGATAATATGGCATCAACACCCGGTCAATCTGGATAACCCCACCTCCATTGCCTGTTGTCGACCGGCCCCACGAGAGCACGCGAGCCCAATCCGCACGGCCATCCGTTCCTCGGGCACCTTTAATCCCGACAACGTACTCAATCGCTTCCTCGTCTTCGCGGCGCCGAAAAATGATATCGCCGTATGCTGCTGCTGAAGAGCGCAGCGTGGAATAGGTAGCAGAATTGTCGAGCGGCAGCGGACGATTGTTATATAGGGCGTCGCTGCGTAGATTTGACGTCTCTGGGTTTGGAGGCGGAGATGGGATGAGATGTTGGGTGACTATAGAGCGGAGGACTTCGGTGTCGGCGTAAAGTTGTGTCAGATTGACATCTTTAAATGCATCATCTGTTGGGCATAACAAAGTCCAGCCTGAGCCTGTGAGACCTTCATCGGCCCATGGCGAACTTTCAGGAGGGGCAGTTCCATTGAGTACCCATTCAAATCCAGCTTTAATAGTCATGGAAACCATGGTGCTGCCCTGTGCGGCTTTGACCAACTTACCAACGGTGAGTTGAACTGACCGTGGAATAAGGATGTCTGATAGTTCATGGACGACCCCTGTTTGCGTAAGCAGATTTCGGGGGTAAAGTTCTGCTTTCATCCTATCCCAACCGCCGCTAGGGCTGATGTACACAGTCCCATTCTTCGTCCTGTCAATCTGAAGATCGGTGCCTTCCAATGTCGCGAACGTGTGCTGCGAACCATTCTGCAGCGATTGAGAATACTCTACTGTACCCAGAGCATGATGCAGCAGAACGTTCTCCAAGTCGACTTTCGATGATGCAGAGAGAAGATGCGCGCTGACAAGCATGCCAAGACGCTTGAAAGCGGAATTACGAGGGATGAGTAGAGATGTTCGGGATGTTGTCCTCAAAATCTCAGCTTGAGAAGTCGAGAAGACTGCGGCGAGGAAGGAGGAAAGGTCTAGGAAGGGTAATGCTGTCTGTAAAGGATCGGAAGGAGGTAGGAGTGGCCGCGACACAAAATATACAAGAGTATTGTTGATCTCAACTAGCATGCGAAATTGGTGCAAGTAACAACTGAAATCATAAGCCAACTTACTGAAGTCTCCGATGATACCTGTACCGCCGAACTTGATAGATGGTGTTTTCTCGCCAGAGCTTACTTCAACCCCCAACACCTGGCGCCCACCATCAAGACCTGGTTCTTCTAATGCCGTTTCCAACAGCATCCCATTTTCCAACTTTTTGGGCGTCCACCTCCCCGGTATGAAATGGTATTGCAACAGCTTCCTTAATTCGTCGCTTCCTCTTTCCGGAAGTTCTTCATCTCCATATACAGAAAGGACATCGTCTTTAGGTGCAAGGATGGTGTATTTTGTTTCGGTGTCGTTTATGAGTGAGGCAAGGTCTACAGAATGGAGTAACGAAACAAATGTAGTACAGTTCAGAGCAAGAAGATACTTTTCCGCTGTTAATTGGAGGGCACCGGGGGGGATAAGAAGGGAGTCCACCAGATGTAGGACACCATTGGACGCATAGATGTCGGGTTGAATGAGCTTGGCAGTTGATATCATGGTTTTTTCAGGAGAAACCACGATTTCCAGCTTTGTGCCATCAATGGTTGTTACTAGTGATCTGATTAGGGGTAGGAGAAAGGGTCGTACACTATTGAAGCTTACAGTTCTTTGCGGTGGGGAAGGAGTCGGAATACTTGACTTTCTTCTCAACCACGGCATGCATGTTGAGGATACGATTCAGATCTCCGGTAGCATATTCACTTTCTAAATAGAGCCGTTCCAAAGGATCCAGTGCGTCCCAGGCGGAATTGATGGGAAGGAAGACAGTAAGTTCAGTGCTGCTATTGAGGAGTGTTATGATATCTGGCGTGAGTATCTTGTGAAAGTAAGAGACGAGAGAATGTTGTGAAACGACACTAGCTGAATGTAGTCTACGATGAGAGTCAGAACGCGGGAGATTGGATTGGCCACTGACCTAAGTCAGGAGGGGGTTCTAGTACGTCTGCAATACCGTACAATATACCATTTCCGGCGTCCTTCTGACCTTTAGTGATCTGACTGCCCCCTTGTCCAAACGCGTCGACTCCAACCCAAGCGCCATCTTTGCGTGCAGCGACGCGTAAACGTTGTGGCTCACCTCCGAGGGTTCCGCCAGGAGTTGGCATCCAGGGAGGAGGTTTTCGTGGAGGAGGCCGAGGGAAGAGGAGGGTTGTATGGGATTGAGTATTGTTTTCCGAAGGAAGGGAAAGAAGGGAATAATTGAAGAGATGGTAGAACAACTGCTGGCGAAGTTGTTCCTGCACGTTGTCCTGTTGTAACCAGAGAGAGTTTCGAGAGAGGTGACGTTTAATGGCGTCGTTTGTGGGGGCGAATAGAGTGGATCCATTGAGCCTGTTGAGGGTAGGGATTAAACGTGCTCGTTGAAGCAGGCGGAGAAGGGACGTGTAATCTGGGTCGGCCGAGAGTGCATCGACGAGAGTGGTTGCGGAGGAGGAGGACCAGTGTATTTGTGAAGGAGCGACGAATGGAAAGAAGATTAGAGCGAGCCAGAGACGCATAGTGCTGGGAGAAAGAAAAAGGAGGCAAGACACGAGGCAATAATGTTTAAATAAATAATTTTAGTTATTTATAACTCAAATGCTTCATCTTCATCAATCTTATTGCGCTCATCCCAGTGGCCAACTACTCCATCTCGTCCTTCCTCACCACTCTGTTCTGGTCTGTTCCCATTCTCCTCATCATTCTATCCAACTTACTCTCTCCACTTCAAGCTCTTTCCTTCTGCAAATACCATCATCATCCTCGATCCATCCTCCCTTGCCCTCCTTCACGTCCTCGCTTTCTCAGATGCATTTCCTCATTCACTCGGTCAAATATCCTCCATCGCTGTCGACCCCGGCATGAAGCTTGTGTGTCCAATTCCTATTCCTTTGCTCTTCCTCACTCATCTCTATACAGATAGTTGCTGCAATGCACACTCGTCTTGCTGCCTGGTCTCTCTCTGGTGTACAGCAAGATACTTGGCGCATTCATTCAACTCTCATATTGCCTCCGAGCCATACAATAACTGCCGTCGACTCTAAATCTGGTAGCTCCACCACTTACCCTCTACCCCCATTTCTCACTTGAACTAGGTCTACTGGCTGTCGGCACTCACCTTGGTCTCTCTGTGTACACACTCATTCTCGACAATGACCTTCCAACTTGGTCACAGAAATGGACAGTTTCGTATGCGTCTTTTTCTTTTTCACAACTCTTCCATTGTCCTAATAAACAACAGCGTCACTACTCCCCTCCTTATTCGTTTTGCTCCTTCCCTCATGTATATCGCAACCCTCGCAAAGGTTCGCATCATGAACTCCTTCTTTCCCTTACCCGGTTTGCCGATACCGTAGCATCTAGCAAGATAATGCAATCAGGCTCTATTCCACCACTTCAGGCCGACTTACCCAACTGATCTCCCATCCTCGTTCATTAGTCGATTTTTCTTGGCGCCACTCTAAAACGTCCAGCCGGTCGGTGCTCATGTTTCATATTATTTTTGGAGGTCTCTCAATCACTCTTACAGTGCCGATTCGATTCTGTATACTGTTACAAAAGACTCTGTCTTGCGCATATTCCTTCCTGTACTTGATTCTCCTCAACTTCTTCAACTTCATGCATCCTTAGATCTATTTTCATCACTTCCGTTTTCCATCGCCTCCAATCACCTCGAATCATCATCTTCCAATATTTTTTGGATGGACAGGGAGGTACTCGGCAACGCCTTCAGTCATATATTGAATCCTCACTCAGAGGAAGAAGATGCACGGAGCAGAAGAATTGCAGAGATCAACAAAGAAGGGTGGGACTTGTTCCTTCGCATCCTCGGCGATGGCTCAATTACCGTCACGGCCGTTGCTGTGAGCACTTATCTCTCTCCCTCTGGTTGTCTCAAACAAAGTATCTAGAATATAGACCGAAGGCCTCCCACACTACTCAAACAATTCACCCTCCAGCAGCTACTTCCCTCAACCCTTTCTACATTACCCGCCTATCTTTACCTTTTCCCCAACAAGGATCCCTCAACTATAACTCTCGCCATGTCACCACCGCTGACAACGTATATCCTGTCTCCCCTGTCGTTCTTTGATGCACAATCAGATGGTCTTCGTTTATCTGCAGTGTCCATCGAGAGAGTACCAGAGGAAGAATCAGACATCGTACGGCTTGTGAGGGCACCTGAAGGGTGGGGAGTTGGTGTCATGCGTGCTAGCGGCGGGGGCGAAGCCTGGAGAGTCGTGGAACATGGTTCAAGGTTGGTTAGGTCTGAGCGTTGGAAGTCGGCAGATCATGTTGTTGTCCTTGAAGGCGGTAAGGTTCTTTGGTGGTCTCCTCGTTTTCAAATATTTGATAAATACAAAGGGCGGACATTTGCAACATACACCGCGACAAGTAATATTGTTACACTTCATTCGACGCCGGCCAAGAGCATACCTGTGCCGGCATTGAACTACCTCTTCTCCATGCCGTCTAAAAACGAGCACAAATCTATCTTTGGCATCACTCCCGACTTCTCCATTATTGAAATCCGTGCCAGTCACTTTCCCTCCCCCAGCCTTACCATTCACTCCCAAACCTGCCTACCACTGCTCAGCCCTGCTTGTGCCACTAAGATGATCTTACCAGTCGATCCAATGGCCTGGGCCATTGGTATTCAACGCGATGTCCTCTTGAGCGTGTCCGAGATCGGAGAACTGGCTTTCTGGGTTCCCGAAGAGAATGGCTGGAGGTGTACAGGCAAGGTAAAGACCGGGCGGACGGGAATAAGGAGGGCGAGTTGTAGTTCCGCGAAGAAGACTGCTTTGAGCGAGTGGGCCACTGATGTTCCTGGGATTCTACTGATACGACCTACCTTTTGTTGCCTCTAGTTGTATCAGGGCCGGACGGCGACGAGTTGACAATCTGGGATTCGCAAGAATCAGAGTTTGCAACTGGACTAGAGTACCGTGGGATGTTTAGGTTTGTACATTCTGATTCTATGCATCCTTGAATTGACCTTTTGCTCCAGCGAGACGATCCATGATCTCGATTGGACATCAACTCCGGACGCTCAGTCCATTTTAGCCGTGGGTTTCTTGCACCACGTAGCTCTCCTATGTCAGCAACGAATGACCTACTTTGATGAAGGCCCTGGATGGGCCCTCTGCACAAAAGTGGATATCGGAAAGTAAGTTTTGTGTAATATCGTTCTTTTTGAGTGTACATTACCCTCCGCGTTTGTAGCCTTATACCTTACCCAATTAATGACTCCATCTGGCTCGCAAATGGGTCGCTCCTCGTAGCTGCCGGACATCAGATGTTTCTTTACGGTGCATCGTTACCGTCACGGAAGGAGGTCGCGCAGCCAGAGACTCTATTTGAGTATGTCGCGAGGCAGAATGGACCGTTGGAGGATCACCATCCACAGATGCTCCTACAGTGTTTGTTATGGGGTCTGTGGTCTAATCATCGTTTGTTTGGCATCTATTAACCCGAGGCTTTTGTAGAAAAGGTCGAGTTGGCCAAAGAAATCATCGTTAATTTGGCGCGAGACATCGAAAACCCTGAGAAAAAACAAAGGCTCCATTGGACGTCCGTCCCGATTGAGAAGTTCTTGCGGAAAGATCAGAGTACAGCATCCGTTGGTCATATTTCCATGTGACTGTTGGTGTCACGTTCATCTTCAGACACGTAGGCTTCTGTTCAAAGGAAACAGTACATGATGCTGTTCAATAGTCCGGAGCAGAAGGACGAGTAAGTGTTCACACAAAGCACTTGTCCAGTTAACCAAACCATGTCAAGGTCCGACGACACAGTTTTCTCTCGCCCACTTGTCACTCATCTGATTGAAGCCCTTGAAGCGTCCCCCCTTCCCCATCTGACCCCGAATGAACAGGCTCACCTGTTGGTCCTCATACAGACCACGCTGGAGGTATGTCGGCCTGTGAATGCCAAACATCTTGTGGTGGCTTAGTTTCCTTCTCTTTTACAGATTGACGAGCAACGTCGTGCCCTCGATTCGAACGGTCTACGATACCTAATTTCCATGCGATCGTTCTATATTCTCAATAGCCGCGGGTCGGCACCCAGTAGCCCAGTAAATAATAATGCTCTTCCGAGGAAAACTGGACGCAGAGAACGTATCCGCTATCGCGACATGGTCTGGGCTTTCCATAGTGAGAGTCAAGAGTTGCTGTTGAATGCGTCCATTGCAGCCTGCAATGGTAGAATGGGATGGTCTGATGCGAGAGCTTTGGGTGTTCCTATATGGCTTACCTCTATTGAGATGATGGTTCGTATTCCGTAAATACTTCTCGCCCCGGCTCACGTTTCCGGCTATGGCTTCCATCAGAAAGCGCAAATCGAAGTCATTGCACGGAATGAATATATGGCAGGCGAAAATCGAGACCCAGTTGCGTGCTCGTTGTTATACTTCGCGCTGGGTAAGGTGAAACTTGTACATGGGCTGTGGAGGCAGGCTGCATGGCACAAAGAACAGGTAGTCATGCTCAATTTCCTCTCACATGATTTTACCGAGGCACGGTGGCGCACAGCAGCACTGAAGAATGCGTACGCACTGATCAGCAAACAACGATTTGGTAAGTTTGTTTGTTCCCTGTTAAGTAGATGGCGGACTCAAAACTTGCTAACGCAACAGAGTATGCGGCTGCTTTCTTTCTGCTTGGGGGTGCTTTGCAAGATGCGGTGAATATTTGCCTCAAGCAGCTAGGAGACTTCCAACTCGCCGTTGCCCTAGCCCGTGTCGTAGAACAAAGTAATGAAGGGCCCATCCTACTTGATATCTTGCGAAATACCGTTCTGCCCATCGCGTTTAAGGATGGTAATAGGTGGCTGGGAAGTTGGGCATTTTGGTTGCTCAATCGCCGTGATTTAGCTGTTAGAATTCTACTGGTAAGTGTTATCCTGTGGTTTTAGGGTATATTCTAAGCTGTCTATCAGACGCCCCTTCAGGGCATTGCTGACGCTTTACAAGTTCAAGTCGCAGAAATCGGGGAGCCCCATTATGACGACCCCAGTCTCGCGCTTTTGTTTTCTCAGCTGCGATCTAAAACTTTGCAGACCGCTAAAGGAACAAGCGAGATCTCGGGACGTTCGGAGTTCAATTTTGTTTTGCAAATGGCTCGCGTGTTCTGTCGAATGGGTGCGTTTATTGAAGCGCCAAATTGCCCTCCTAAAACTCCTCCACAGGCTGTCATGTATTGGCCCTGGACCTCGTGCGATCGTGGTCGTTCGAACGACCATCTATAATACATCATGATGTGCCAGGCGTTGCCCTTAGTGAGCGTGAAAAGTCCCCGCCTCCCAGCCCGTCCATCTCGCGTCGATCCATGTTTGACCTTGCAAGCCGTCGAAGATCCTCTATCCTGATCGATATGCAAATTATTTCCCCCTCACCTACAAGGTCTCCCTCTCCTGGCCGCCCGGCAGGATTGATGTCTCCAGTGATGAACCAAATCAGAGAGGAAAGCGACTTCACTGCCAGAAAGATTGGTCTGGGCCATTTGATGAAATCTGCACAACAAGATGTTCAAGTACCTGAGTTTGATATGAGCTCCTTTTCTTAGACTAGGTACTGTAACAACAGTCTCTTGACAAAATTATATTCTTTACATTCTGCGGGATTCCTTGTGATCATGGATATAGTATGCTTTGTTCGATGAACTAGTGTTGAACTTCTCCCTCTCGCTTCTTGAGAACCAAGTCTTTGCCTACTACTCGTTTCCAGACATCTCGTACGTTTTCGACAACAGTCTCAAAGTGTGAGGTCGCATCATAGGAACGAGTGATGAAGATGTTATCGGTCTCGCCAGAGGTTGTCGGCATATACAAAGGCGAAACGGAGACAAATCTGAGGATGTGAAGATCAATATAAGAATGTCGCCAAGGGCGGAGTACAGCACCCACTTTTCGTGGATAGGACCTAAAAGATTGAGGCCAGGCGCGATTTCTTGCTCTGGGTTTTTGGTCTCGACAATTGTGCTGACAATTGCGACATAGATGTCCTTGGCACAGACATGATGAGTTGATGAGACCATGGCAATATAAATGTCTGCAATTTCTCATTCAAAAGGGACGAACACCTGTGAGAGGCGTGACTCTCACCATTCCGTCTATTAACTTGATTTTGAGGAACGATAATCTGCACACTATCGCTGTCATCTGTTCCAGGAATGGGGTGCTTAAGCAAACAGATAGCCCTGACAACCTTCCCTTCCTCAACGACCCTAATTTTTCCGCCTTCCGCTACCTGTCCGGCACCAAAATAACTCGGGTCTCCGATGACCTGCTTGCCTTTGACAGTCTCCTTGCCACTTCTCACGCCGCTGAACTTGCCGTCTTTGTCCGTAACAATCTCATCAATCGGCTTGTCGAGCATATACGTTCCGCCGTAAATGGCACTAAGACGGGCAAATGATTGTGGCAGCTCTCCCAGTCCGTAGTCTGGGTAGATGTATGGCGATTTCCCGCCATATCGTGCCATCGAAGAAGTGTACAAGATGATGCGATCATACGTCGGACGCGCAGGTTTCGTGATGTAACTGGAGACAACTGAAGATTGAGATAACTTCTTACAACTTGATCACTCACTCATCGTCAAGGTAGAGAGCCATAGCATGTCCGATAAAGTCCTGGGTACCAGGTTCCAGCCCGAACTTCTCATATACTGTCCTCATACTGTCCTTGTCCAAATTGATCCCTGAACATTCAGGTCAGTCATGTTGCCGGGAATCGGAGAAAGGAGATGACCTTGATGAGTGGTGGGATCACCATCCTTCCATCCCTGAAGGAATTCAAAGAATTTTTTTGCCCTTCTCTTCTCGAAGAGACCCATGAGCGGACTTTTGACTGCTTCCATTTCAGTACTAGGCACTTTGGATATTTTCCCGTCTCGGTATACAAAACTACCCGCGATTTGCTTGAACTCCATGTATCGAGTGACATCGGTGTGAACAAGAATCTTCGTGAGTTCTCCAGAAGCGATGATGAACTTCGGGATCAGATCAACAGCATAATCACGGTCGCGACCAAGCTGAGAAGGAGGTGGCTGGTCCGGTCGAAATTCGCGGTACAACTAGCCAGGTGTGAGAAGTTGTGTATCGGTGCTGTAGGATACGTACCTGGGTCAGATTGAGACTGGCACTGTCACCGCCGTAGTAATCGTTTCGATCCATGTGAAGGACCTTCTTCCCCTCAACAGACAACAAACCTGAGAGGATACATTCAGTCAAGCCAGTGCCGAGAACGATGACCTAAGAAGTTGTAGGATTAAAGCCGCGAAAGAAAGGGAATATCGTACATCATATTCTTCATCCATGGTGAACGTTAGTTTGAGTGGTTAGATCAGAGCAGCGTCGTATCTCATATCAATCCGTAGTCGCCACGTGGTAATAGGGGCACTACGACCCTGACCATTAGGTATATACTACATACGAGTAACAAAAAAATCAAAATGAACAAGGGACACATCCTATGCATCCCCATCTTCCTTACCACGTTTTGCGGGGCTTGCAACGTCTTCATCCTCTGCATCATGCTTTCGCTTTAGCTGACCTGTACTCGACAAAGGGGCCTGCTGGGATCGAATCAAGGACGCTTCTCTTTGTACATCACTTTTCCGAGCTCGAATTTTCCTTGCAAGCTTTCCAATCTCTGGAATAGGACTTAAGTAACAGTTCAGCTCAAATAACAGGTTAAGGACATACGTCGTTCATATCGACGGTAGTACTCGGCCCAGGATTTGGCTGATCTCTGGGGGAACTGGATGCAACACATAAAAATCAACATTATCAAATGAAAGAATACTTACTCGTTCACTAAAAGGCTGCCATCTCTCTTTGGCAGAAGCTATGTCAAATGCGGAGAACGCAGCGACGTAATTGGCAGTGACATAAAGGTCTGCGTCAGTAAATGGGCCACGTTTAGAGCCCATCTCGCTTTCAGAGAAAGACTGAATAGAATCGTCGTCGTCGTCGTCGGATTCTTCGTTCCCTGTATCCTCTTCTTTGTCATCATCTTCGTCCTCGTCTTCTTCTCCAGAACTAGACTCGCGATACGTAGGTCTTCGCCGCGGTAAAATTTCTTGGTCTGATCTCGAGTCATCGTCATCGTCATCGTCGCCGCCTCTGGCTGCAGCAAGAATTTTATCTGGAAGGTCGTGGTGATTTGACCAGTAAGATGCCCATGACTGGGTGGTATGATGTGGTGCCTAAATGACGACCCAAGCGCGTGAGAGACCATTCATGAGATGCACAATACAGCAGCCAACCTTCTCGGCCAACTGAGCACAGAGGTCATTCCTGTTCAACGTAGGGTCGTGTTTAAGGCGCCATGAGATGAACTTTAAGAAAAAATCCCTGTCTTCAGACGTGTATCTGTTTCCTCGACCCTGAGGTACAATGGTGGTGGGTGGACTTGGGGAACGCGATGGAGGCTCGGGAACTTTGAGTTCGGCATTTGGTGCTGGTAAATTGTCGCCATACACGGGCTCAGGCGCAGTGATACTGTTGATAGTACTCCGTCGACCTTTCAAGGGCTGGGACGGACGTGCGGACTGTTCTGCTCGCTTAATTTGGTTGGAAAGGGGGCGCGGGAGCAACAATGGGGAGTTCTCAGTCTTGAAGGCAGCTGGAGAAGGTTTTTTGACAGTCTGGAGCGCGACCTTTGGACGGTGTAAGTGAGCAGCGATCCTGTCATCCAGTCGATGCTTGTGATCCAGATAGTAATCCTTCCAGAGACTAGCGGAATGGCCGTTCTTCTGTGGGATGAGGTAAGACGCGTGAATAATACGCGACGACAAAATTACTTGCACCATGTAGACCATTTAACGCGTCCTTATAAGTTTCCTTCTTGCTTCGGCTGTCAATCAAGGCTTGGATGAGGACTTTCTCGTCGGCGGCTTCTACGGGAGCGGACATTGCAAAGGCATCTTGAATGATCTGCTGAGAGATGAAGGGCACACTGAAGCCAGCCAATGGGACATTTCCGCTCGGAAAAGGTTGAGGAGGCATCTGATTAGGACCATTTGACCACATCGATGGGTTAAAATGCTGGTGATGTGACTGCTGGTGCTGCGGTGGCTGGTGTTGCGGTTGGTGACGTTGCGGAGCCTGCAGATGGAGAGAGTTGGAGCGCATAGGAGCAGACCATGGCATTTGCTGCTGCTGCTGGTATATTGGGAAACTTGTTGGATATATATTAGCATTTTGAAAGTCTGGGTAAGGACTTGAGCTTGAAGACGGAAAGTTTGGTTGATGATAGCCATTCATTGGAGGAAGAGATGGTCCAGCCATCAGGGTAACGTTAGAAAATACTTCACGTGATCTCGTCCACTTGTCCTCACCATCATGTCAGTGGCTCGACTCTGTATCCGTGCATTCTCTACCTCCACTCCCCTGGCTTCCTTGAATGCAGCTGCCCTTCCAAAAGCAGAACAAATCTCAGCAGAATGGAAAGGTACCAGTGCAACGGGGGGCACAACCAAGAACTTCATTGCAGGTCAATTTCTTGAGAGCAAGTCCTCTCAATGGATCGACGTACTTGACCCAGTCAGTCATCGCATCAATACTACTCTTTTTCTTACCGCAACACTTGCCCTTTCCAGTCCACCCAGACCTTGCTTACACGTGTCCCACATACCACCAGTCATGAATTTGAACAAGCAGTTGACGCTGCATCAACCGCGTTCAAATCCTGGAGTCGCACAAGTGTCCTCAATCGGCAACGATTCGTCCTGGAGTATATATTTTTCATCCAATTCTTCCCTGGCTCCTGACATCTTGGTCTTCAATAGGCTTCAACGCTTGATACGTGAAAACGCAGACGCAATTGCCAATAGCATCGTTTTGGAGCAGGGAAAGACTATTGGAGGTCTGCCTCATCCAATACCACCATGAACCTACATAGTTCCGACAGATCTGCAGATGCACATGGTGACCTACTCCGCGGCCTTCAGGTGGTTGAAACATCGATTGGTATCACCTCCACTCTTTTGGGTGACAAGATTGAGGGTATAATAACCTCTTCCATGTGTGACTTCATGTTCTCAGCTCACCCCTGTATCCCCAGTGAGCAAGGACATGGATACCGAGGTCAGACGACTTCCGCTTGGCGTTTGTGCTAGCATAGCTCCCTTCAACTTCCCTGCGTACGGCTTCTTGAATATTCACAACGATGCCCACGATGCTCATATGAGGTAGAATGATTCCGCTATGGACGATACCCATGGCAGCCGTCACCGGAAATACCCTCATTCTCAAGCCTTCTGAGCGTGATCCTGGCGCGGCTATGATGATTGCAGAACTCTGCCAACGTGCCGGTAAGTTCGTTCGGCCTTGCATCTGACGGTGGGGTATCTAGATCCTTTTTTTAAGGTTTACCGCCTGGTGTCCTCAATATAGTCCATGGTACGGTGTCTACCGTGAACGCCATTTGCGATCATCCTCAAATCAAAGCTATCAGCTTTGTGGGAGGTGATCGCGCTGGAAAGCATATCTATGAGCGGTAAGTTAGATAGTATGATTTCTTCCCAACCCGACTGATCGTGTTGCATGCCAGAGGGACGCAGAACGGCAAACGCGTCCAGGTTAGAAAATCGTCTCTACTGGAACATATCTAATATCAGACATCTAGGCCAACCTGGGAGCAAAAAACCATGCCGTTATCATGCCAGACGGTAAGGTCTCAAGGCATGAATTCTCTTTGTCATTTTGATGCGTCCTTCCTCAGCTAATAAAAACCTTGCTCTCAACTCTATTGTGGGCGCTGCATTTGGAGGTTCAAAATCTCTTCGCTCATAATTTCAGCTGCTGAACTGATATATTGCAGCGGCGGGACAACGTTGCATGGCATTATCAGTTGGTGAGCGAACTGCAGAGCCACTTGTCAGGCATTTTGGTGACCTCTTCCGAAAGTTGTCCTTGTCGGAGAAGCCCAGTCTTGGCTTCCTGATCTCATTAGCCGTGCGCAGAAGTTAAAGGTTAATGGAGGCTTCGAAGCAGGCGCTGATTTGTTCGTTACTGGTTGAGCATCCAGTATGGTTTGCTGACAGGTTACCCAGGGGTCCGCTGATTTCCCCCGCTGCAAAAGAGAGGGTTTCTGGCTTGATTGCATCTGCTGACACGGATGGCGGCAAAATTCTTCTCGACGGCCGAGGACTTCAGGTTCCAGGATACCCAAATGGCAATTTCATCGGGCCTACGCTCATTGAGGCTGGAACTCAAATGAGATGTTACAAGTACGTGGTTCCATCATTATATGCATACTCGTGTTGTTCATTTTTGCACAGGGAAGAGATCTTCGGACCAGTTCTGGTCGTTCTCAAGGCTGAAACCCTCGACGATGCCATTGAAATAATCAACAACAACAGATATGGTAATGGCACCGCAATTTTCACACAATCTGGGGCTACCGCACGTAAATTTGAAACTGACGTGAATGTTGGCCAAATTGGTATCAATGTGCCCATTCCCGTGCCATTACCTATGTTTGCCTGGAGCGGCAATAAAGTGAGTAAATCGGATCACATTGTCTACGCGACTCACTGGACATGGTTTTCAGGGAAGCTTCCTCGGTGATATTGGTTTCTATGGCAAGAGGTGACATCGTTTAGTGTAGGGAAAAAACGCGTATCACTAACTACCTTCCAGCGGACTCAACTTCTACACGCAGAATAAGGTATCTCTGTCTTGGCAGAAGTTAATTGTTAATAACCATTCGTGTGTTTTATTAGACTACGACAAGCCTATGGCGCTCGGAAGACGCTATGGAGACCCGTGCTGCGGTGAATATGCCTACCCACCGTTAGGCTTTCTTGGATTGCGTGTAGCTGTGTATTGCGAACAAATAGTAGTTCTGGACACGCCAATAAAGTGTGGTATAAATCTGCCTTTGCATCTACTTTACTTCCCAAACACCTGGTCCAAGAATGCATTCGAAAGTAGCGTACATTGTTTAAACACTTGTTCAAAACCATTCTACATTCAACGTATGAGATTGTCAGACTGTGTCAGCAGGTGGGAGCGAAGCGACATACGATGCCATCGTAGTAAGGATCTGGTATGGGCTTATCGTCTAGATATGAACCCCATAGATGAATATCAGCAGAAGTGTTGGTAGGCTTCTTGCGTAGTATGTCTCGTAAATTGTCTTCATCGGCAGCAAGAATGTGCGTGAACCGTGTAAAATCCGAAGTGGAAAGTCGTCGAGCTGTGCATGAAATAGGTACGCCATGCTAAAGGATGGGCGATTCGTTCAGATTATCTCTTTCGCGTAAACAGCTTCGAACCATTTTACAAATTGATACGGTTCTAGCTCGGGCATGAAACACTATATTGCGCGTAAAGAACCGTTTGCGAGGCTTACCGGTCGTCTGGATCTTCGCCTTCGTGATATCCAGCGGTTCCACAACTGTCCACGATTATATCTAGGCCACGTTTTTTTGCAACGTCCCTCAGTACGGCCTCACCCATGGGCGATCGGCAGATGTTACCTGGTAGGAACCAAGTTATCGAGACACTCATGTCTGGGATGATATGATACCTAAACAGACGACAAGGACTTTGATCGGACGCGAATTGGAATTTGCCATGGACGATGAAGGAAGGGTGATAACAAGTCGATCGGCAGTCACGTGGTGAAAGGTATCTTCGAACCCTCTACTCCAGGATGCCCTCCCCACCGATATCAATTTACCTGACCACTATTGCTTCCCAACCAGCCCTGAGACAGCGGCAAGGTTGGTAAGGTCTGCAACTCGGGAGATTACTCTAACAACCGCTGGTCTCAAGAATACCTGTTGCGTATTCTGCAAGCCAAGAAAATTCCCTTCACGTCTTACGATCTTGCCTCCGATGAATCAGCCAAGAGGCTTTGGAAGAGAAAGGCTCCCTCAGGTAATCAATTACCTGTATCACAGCCTCGCTTCACGCGCGCTAAACCCAAGGAGCGTAGATCAACAGCAACTTCCGGGCATCCTCGTGGGCGGGCAGTTTCCTGGTGTATGTTTCCTCTCAGATCTCTCATCCTATAAAAAAAACTAAGGACGGGATACGTAACAGTCTTTTTCCGACTTGTGAGTTTCTCCTGATTTGCCACGAAGCGCCTCCCTATCTTTAGAGCGGGTTAGTGAAGACGCAGTGGAATGTGATGAACTGGATGCTTTCCTGCGCCTGAGAGAATCGTATGATGTGGATGAATACCATCCTACACCACCCATGCAACCCATCGGGGTTCCGGGCGCAGCCTCTCCATTGCAGATGACGCCAGATCGCCTTAAGTCCAAGATCCTCGCACAATCGTCATCCCCATTAAAGGGAAAAGGGTCCAGCATTCCGGTAAATAGACGTGAAAACGAGTTTGACGTTAGCACAGAACTAGATGGCTACGGGTTACAAGGTGTCAAGGTCACTGATGACGAGCTCAGAGATTTGGTGGCGGAACTGGGACTTGATGGAGATGACGCAGGGGACTTGGTTAAAGGACTGAGCAACAATCCGGATATTTCGGTTTCAAAGGGAAACGTTTCAAGCCCTGAAGCGCAGGACACTTCTGAAGATGGGAAGGGTAAAGGTCACGCCGCAAAGGAATACCCTCTACCTTGAGTGGTTTTTGGCCCTCCTACGTAAGTAGTGTACTCCCAGATGAAACTAGGGCGGAGCAGTCGCAATGTTCACGCAATCACTACATAAAGACGTATGCATAACACCTCTGTTGGCTATCCGAGAGCGCAGCTTGGATGTTGGTGTTTCGGTAGGACATGTAAACGCTAGTTGATCGGTGTCTATCGAGTTGAATTAGGAAGCTACTTAGAAACGTATCCATGGTCTACCGGAGAGTGATGTGAAATATTGAATTATGACTCGAAGTCCGACAGTCCCTGATAGGATCTGGACCGACGTCGTCGAAGTGGATCTGGTTTGACGCTGGCTGACGGCATCATACTCGTCGATGCCACCTTTTTGACTGCCTGTGGAAATATAAGTCCTTAGTCAAGACCTAGTAGGTACAACTCACGGCTTTCCTGCTGGTGCTTCTGCTCGGCTTAGTTCTCCGTCTCTTCGCTGAAGGCTTCTCGTCACTTTCCGGGCTAGACGGGCGGGAACGCGGGGGTCCTTTCAGCGAATATTCAGGTGCAGAGCTGTCCACGAAGCTCTGTCGCATTACAATGGGTAGTATGCATGCACCAACTATCAAGGAAATGATCACAAAGAATCCTACGGCAGATAGTGATGCGAATATAACTGGGAAACGCGATACAAGGCCACTAAAAATCCGTGAAGCACACACCATCATGATCGAATCGAGACTCACCGAATTCCATGATGAACAACAAGACCTCGGACGGATGAGGATACAATGCTTATTTCGCGCCCTTCACCGTTGCCTAAGCTTGTCCAGTGATCCCGGCGTCCGATTTCAACAACAGCAATGACATCCGAAGTCCCTGGCAGGAAAGATGACAACATGGGTACTATGAGACTGAGTGTGTTCGGTTTCCTACGGAAAAGTGAGTGTTGTGCCGGAAACGCGATGGCCTGCAGTCGATATAAGCAAGAAGCTGGTTGCACGACAGCGGTAATGACTAACGGGGCGTCTAATGGAAGTTAGAGTTTTGTTTGAGGGCGTGTTCAAAGTCAAGGAGGTCATAAAATTTCCGAGAGCATAATTGGACTCGGTGGCAGGTATGGTCATACGAAGGGAGATATCATAATGTTGCTGAGAAACCAATGGTGGGAGTGATGCAGAAGCATATGGCGACAAGCCATCACTGTTTGTTCGTTTAGCGTGTGTCGCGGGACAGAGCAAGAACGCACCCAAACTGCAGATGAATTGGAACCTCCCAGTCAACAGCAACACTCCTCCAAACCACAAAACCAGCGGAGACTGACAAGAGAATAACGAGAGGTATGGACAAAATACAGATGAGGACAGGAATTATCTGAGGTGCATAAGGTCGGAGAGTTGCAACTGTGTTCGAAGAAAATGAAAGCAGGAGATGAAGAGGAGCATGGACAACATTCGATATCAATTGAGAAATGCTACTGTCGGTATGGATTTCCGAGTCTTGGTGGACGTCGGGGGCATCCATGAGGACTGAAGTTACATAATGCAGTTGCAATCACTTGAACATGCCCTCCAACAACCCTGGCAACATTGGAGATCTCCTAGGTCTTCACCCACACTCAGTAGAGTTATCCAAATACATCGCTTCACTGGCAGCAGCAGCAGCAGCAGCCAGTCCTATCCCAGACGCCACAATCCCTGACATCAAATCGTATCCTGATGTTGTTTACCTTAACTATTTTGCGCTTGGCTTAAGTCTTGTGTTCGTTCCATTGCCTGGATATACCCCTACAACGGGGATCAAACACTCCCAATTGAACGACAATCAATTGATTTTGGATAGCATCAA
>Ga0179587_10000346_pt1 | contig 19607 bp, 12 predicted proteins | sample CZODoug2_1_08_16_FD_185932 | JGI IMG/M metagenome (GOLD analysis project Ga0179587, IMG submission 185932) | Vadose zone soil fungal communities from Angelo Coast Range Reserve, California, USA - CZODoug2_1_08_16fungal | ecosystem: Environmental > Terrestrial > Soil > Vadose zone | place: USA...
ATTTCCAACCGGTCGGCAGTTTACAGCGGCGGGGGATATCACTACGGTTCCGTTTGGCCGTTGTTCACGGGGTGGGCGTCCGTGGCCGAATATCGCCATCACCAAGAATTTCCGGCCTACCTGAACCTGCGGGCGAATGCGCTGCTGGCTTTGGATGGATCGCCGGGACACGTTACGGAGGTTCTGTCGGGAGATTATTATCAGCCGCTATCCACCGCTTCGCCGCATCAGATCTGGTCGGCGGCGATGGTGATCAGCCCTGTGTTGCGGGGAATGTTCGGATTGGAACGCGACGTTCCGAATAAGACGCTGACGTTCACGCCGCATACGCCGGCGAACTGGACGGACTACAAGATTGAAAACATTCAAGTGGGCAAAAGCGTGATTGCGATCGGATACCACAAAGTTCCGGGTGAATTGACTCTGGAAATTACGCGAACCGGCGATGAGTGCGCGTTTGAGTTTGAGCCGACGTTGGCGGGACCCGCGATGGAAGTGCGCGCGGAGGTGAACGGCCGACAAACACCAGTGGATTTCAAATTTAATCCGGAGCACCACCATATCCAGTTGAAGATTGCGCTGCAGGAAGGAAAAAACGTCGTGCGGTTGCGGGTGAAGAATGATTTCGGGCTGGCATACGATTTCCGGCTGCCGGAATTGGGCAGCAAGAGTTCAGAGCTGCGAGTGCTGGCTCAGACGAGCGATCAGTATTCGTCGACACTTACCGTCGCCGGACGTGGCGGTGCAAGTTATGACCTGACAGTCTGGAATGCCGACGTAATTGCGTCGCTGGAGGGGGCCGAGTTGGTGAAACAGGCGGACGGGACAACGAAATTGCGCATACATTTTGAAACACAAAAAGAGGAAGAATATGGGCGTAAGGAGATTGCGATTCATTTTCGCAAGTCGAAAGTGGGCGGAAAAGTGAAGCTGAAGGAGTAATTGAGTTACGCGATGCCGAGCTTCTTTTGCATTTCTTCGAGGGAGACGCCCTTTGTTTCCGGATAGAAAGACAGCACGACAATGAATTGTACGACGGTCATCACCGAGAAAAAAATAAAGGGATAGCCGCCGGACTTGGCGGCGAGGGGCGGGAAGCCGAGAGAAATTATGCCTGCCATCAACCAGTGAGAGAAGCTGCCGAGGCTTTGGCCCTTGGCGCGAATGCGATTAGGGAAAACTTCGCCGATGTATACCCAGATGACGGCACCCTGGGAAAATGCAAAAAATGCGATGTACGTGACGAGCAGCCAGACGAGGTATTCGTTGTGCCGGTGCGTGAGGAAGATGGCAGCGACTCCGGCGAGGCAAGTAGCCGTACCGACGGCGCCAATCAATAGAAGTTTTTTGCGGCCGACTTTGTCGATCAGGGTCATCGCGATCATGGTGAAGATGAGATTGGTGGCGCCGATGGCGACGGACTGAAGGTCCGAGGAGACTTTGTTGAAGCCGGCCTCGGCGAAGATCGGGTTCAAGTAATAGAGAATGGCGTTGATGCCAGCGAGTTGGTTGAACATACCGATGGTAACGGCGAGGAAAACGGGCAGGCGATACTGATGGTTCCACAAAGAATCGTGCTGGTGATGCTCGGCGTCGATGGACGCGACGATTTCCTGAAGTTCGGCTTCGTAATTTTGTTCGCCGATGAGACGGAGAACGCCGCGAGCTTCGCCAATGCGGCCTTTTTTGGCGAGCCAGCGCGGGCTGCGGGGAATGCCAAAGAGCATGGCCAGGAAGAAGACGGCGGGCAAAACCGAGATGCCGAGCTTCCAACGCCATTCGACGGCGCCAAGCTGAAACGTCCCGATAGCGTAGTTGGAGAGATAGGCGAGAAGGATTCCGAGGACGACGTTGAATTGGAAAAAGCCGACGAGGCGGCCGCGCCACTTTGCCGGTGAAATTTCGGCGATGTACATGGGGCCGAGGACGGAAGAACCACCGATGCCAAGGCCGCCAATAAAGCGAAAAATTACGAGCGCCGTCCAACTCCACGCAAAGGCGCAGCCGACGGCGGATACGACGTAAAGGACAGCCATGAAACGGAGACTGTCGCGGCGGCCAATGGCATCGCCCGGGATACCTGCCGTTAGCGAACCGATGATGGTGCCGATGAGCGCGCTGGTGACCGTAACACCGAGCGCCCATGGCGTAAGGTGATAGAGCTCTTTAAGAGACTGTTCAGCGCCGGAAATGACGACGGTATCAAATCCAAAAAGAAGACCACCCAAGGCTGCAACGACTGTGCTCTTCAGGAGAGCGGAATTCAGCATGGAGGCACCTGTGCGGATGAAATCATATGGGAGCTGGCCGAACGAATCTCCTGCGATTGCGAGCAGCCGGTGCGCCGCGGGAATTGTATTGGATTCCGGCGAAGGAGAGAACTTATTTCAGTTGGCGGAAGAAGCGGCTCTAGTGGCAACGATGTGAAAGGTCAGCTTGAGCTTGTCTTTGACTTTTACCGCGCCGCCGGCAGCTTTGTAGGGAGTGATGCCGAAATCGGACTGAAGCAGTGAAATTTCTGCGTCGCAGGTGAGCGAGCCATCGTCGGAAATTTTTAAATGGACTGGCAGCGTGACGGGCTTTTGCGTGCCGTGCAGCGTCAAAGGGCCACTGACCTGAAGGTCGAAAGTGTTTCTTGAAGCAGAGACGACTTTTGTTGTGGACGAAGAAAACTGAATTTGCGGATAGCGGGCTACATCCAAGACCTGTTCACCGAGCATCGTCGCTTGCACTTCGCTTCGGTCCTTTTCGGATTCGCCCGGATCGATGACGCGGAGGGAGTTTGCTTCGGCTGTAAACGTGACGAAAGATTCCTCCATCTTCGATTCCGCGAGCCGCAGGCTGCCCGAAAAATGCGTGGTGGAGACAAGGTGATCGTGGCCGAATGCCTTGAAGAAACCGTCTTTGGCGACCTGGATTTCTATTTTGCTTTTTGCGGAATCAATGGAATGGGTGATTTTCGTTTCGGCGTTGAACGTACCCGGCGCTGCAATCGCCAAGAAAAAGACGGGCACCGTCAGGCTGAACTTTGTCGTCATCAAAGGTGGCACCTAGTGTATCCCTGCAAAACTCAACGGCAACAAGAATGATTCGGGCGAAAAAGCTCCGGTAAGCTAGTTGCAGGTGGTGAGATGCGGAAAACGGCCTCCGCGACTCAGGAGTCTACCCGGACTCGACCCAGGGAAGAACTTGAGAACTAGAATGCAATCAAGGTTTCGCAAACGTGTGCGTTTTGTGCTGACGGCATTGATTCTGTGCCTCGGTGGTCTGCTGAGGCACGCAGATGCACAATGCCCGGACACGCCGCAGCAAGGAATCGTCGCAAATCCAAACCGACCGACGGTGGCGAATCCAGCGGACATCACGCAGTACGGAGTGCTGGAGGTGGAGTATGGCTACAATCACGTACTCGGCCTGGCAGGAGAACGCGACAACAACTTAATCGGACTGTTCAAATTTGCGGCGACCTGCAATTTCGAGATCCGGTGGGACACGGACACACTCCTTCACCGAGCCATCGGCGGGAGCGCGCAGACCGGATTTGGCGACAATGCGCTCGGCTTTCAATACCGATTCGTTCACCAGAAGAAATTTGTTCCGACGATGGCGATCAGCTATTCGCTGACATTTCCAAGCGCCAGCGTGAGGAAAGGCCTTGGTACGGGAAAATACGACCACCAGATTCGTTTTCTTGCGAGCAAGGACATTCTCGGCGTTCATTTCGATTTCAACACAGCGTACTTTTTCCTGGGCCGGCCGTCCTCCGGCGGAACGGACCAAAACGCTGAGATGAACCTGGCATTTTCCCATCCGATCTACAAGAAGCTGCAGTTCACTGGTGAGTTTTACGGGGACACGCACTTCAATACCGGCGGGCCCGCCTTCGCAGACGGACTTTGGGCACTGACGTACACAGTGACGCCACGGCTCGTGATCGATTCCGGGATAGACCACGCGTTGACATCGACTGCGCCGTTTCACCGAACTTATTTTGTGGGAGTGACGTATTCGATCGCGGACATCTATCGCGCGATGCATCGCCGATAGTTGGATATTTCTGAATCGCCGAAGAGCCGTCGTCGTTCTGAACTGTCAGACTTTTTCGACGTTGGTGGGCCCGCCAGGATTTGAACCTGGGACCAACGGATTATGAGTCCGCTGCTCTAACCGCTGAGCTACGAGCCCGTATCATTACGATACTACATTGGACGGAGATTACGAGCCGGACTGGCCGCGAATCAGGCGAATCGGATCGGGTTCACCGGCGCCGGACCTTCCTCCACCATTTTCGCTCGAATCGTCGCCGGGAGTATCGCCTTCGCCGGGAGCGAGGAAGAGATTCGTTTCGATGCCGTGCTGGCGAGTGTAGAGGTCGTAGTAGCGGCCACCCAGTTTATAGAGCGACTCGTGGGTGCCGCGTTCGATGATCCGGCCTGCTTCCACGACCAGAATCTGATCGGCGCGGCGAATCGTCGAGAGGCGATGCGCGATGACGAAAGTAGTGCGGCCGCGCATCAAGTAGCCGAGGCCTTCTTGAATCAAGGCTTCGGATTCCGAATCGAGGCTCGATGTGGCTTCGTCGAGAATCAAGATTCGCGGATCGGCCAGAATGGCGCGCGCGATGGATACGCGCTGCTTCTGTCCGCCGGATAGTTTTATGCCGCGTTCGCCAACGACGGTGTCGTATTTTTTCTCGAAGCCTTCGGCAAATTCGTCCACGCGAGCAATGCGGCAAGCTTCCAGAATTTCGGCGTCGGCCGCTTCGGGCTTGGCGAACGCCACATTGTCGCGAATCGTTCCGTCGAACAGGAACGTATCTTGAAGCACGACTCCCAGCTGTGTGCGGTAAGTTCTTAGGCGTACAGTTGCCAACTCCGTGCCGTCAACGACCACGCGGCCTTTGGTCGGCGTGTAAAATGCAGCGATCAAACCGATGATCGTGGACTTGCCCGCGCCGGAAGGCCCCACAAGCGCAGTGACCGTTCCTGGCTTTGCAGCAAAGCCGATATCGAACAGCACTGGCTTATTCACATCGTAGGCAAAATCGACGTGTTCGAATTCGACGGTTCCGTCAACGCGGCTCATGTCCATCGTGCGGCCAGGCGCTTCGTCTTCGATCTTTTCGCCGAGAATTTCTTTGGTGCGTTCGAGACCCGTGAGCGCTTCCGTCAGCTGCGTTCCGATGGCCACAAGCTGAAAGATGGGCGCGACGAGCATCGCCAAGAGACCGGAATAGGCAATAAGGGTTCCGCGGGTCATCGTTCCGGATAGAATTTCCCGCGAACCGAAATACATGATCACGGCACTGACGAGTCCGAGCAGAACTGTGGCGGACATTCCCATCAGCGAAGTGGCGGTAAGCGTCTTGAGGACGTTGTCCAGGAGCCGCTGAACGCCCGATGCGAACACCTTTTCTTCGCGCTCTTCGGCGTGATAGCCCTTCACAACGCGCACACCGCCGAGGGATTCCGTCAGGCGCCCCGTCACTTCTGCCGTGATCTTTGGCCGCGCTCGAAATATCGGACGGATGGTGGCAAAAGCCTTGTTGATGCCGAAACCAAAAATGAGAAGCACGGCGAACGCCGAGATGGTCATGATCGAACTAATCTTCACCATGATGACCAGCGCAATGAGGGCGGTAAGCATACCGCCGGCGAGCTCCACTAAGCCCGTGCCGACGAGATTGCGTACGCCCTCAACATCGGACATGATGCGCGAGACGAGCGCGCCAGTTTTGTGCGCATCGTAAAAAGAGATCGGCAGACGCCCAATGTGCGCCTGCACCTGTTTGCGCAATTCCGTAATCAGGCGCTGCGCGGATTTCGAGAAAAGCTGGGTAAGGGTGAACGACGTGATGCCCTGAATAATCGTGGCTGCAACCACGGCGAGGACGATCGGCACAAGCAAGTTGGTTTGGTGCTTTTCGATGACGTTGTCAAAAACGAATTTGGATGCGGCCGGCACAGCAAAGCCGACGATGCGGTTGATGACAATGAGCACGAAGCCGATCGCGAGAATTACCCGTCGTGGCTTGAGCAAAGCCCACGCTTCCGGAAGCGATTTCCACGCTAGCTTTTTCTTTTCCGTCTTCTTGTCGGTTTTCACTTCGGGCTCGTCGGCCATAGACCGCCTTGAACTGGTTCTGTCCCCGTGACCTATTTGATGTCGCATCCTTCTATTTCACTACATTCCCGGCTGCGGCGCTCACGGAATGCGGCGCGAGCCGTCTATCCGCTGGGGCAGGTGTCCGACAAACTTCAATTTCCCCTTTAAACGGCGCATTTTTGCAGCCGAAGGAGATTCCATGCGTAACGTGTTTCGCCTGAGTTTTGGCCTTGCTTTCGCATCCTTGATGCTTGCAACAACTTCATCGGCGCAGTTCAAGAACGGCAATCAGGCCACCGAACTGGCGCTGCCAACGCTTAGCCAGCACGCGGTCGTCACGCAGCGCATCGGCCTAACGGACGTCACGATCAATTACCACGCGCCGCTGGTCGGCGGCCGCAAGCTTTATGGCGCAGCACCGGTTCCCTATGACAAAGTTTGGCGCTCGGGAGCGAATCAGAACACGACGATTACTTTCTCCGACGACGTAACGATTGAAGGTAAGCCACTCGCTGCCGGCACGTACGGTCTGCACATGATTCCGACCGCAGATCAATGGACCATTATTTTTTCGAAGAACTCAACGTCGTGGGGTAGCTTCAGCTATGACGATAAGGAAGACGCACTGCGCGTCCAGGTGAAACCGCATGAAGCGGAATTTCGCGAATCGCTTGCATACACCTTTGACGATATCAAGCCGGATTCGGCGGCCGCCACAATGCGTTGGGAAAAGCTGGCCGTTCCCTTTCGCGTATCGACGGACGTAAAAGCCATCGCTTTGCGCAGCATCAAGAATCAACTGCGCAACACCGGCGGATTTTCATGGGCCGGTTATGACGAAGCTGCGAACTGGCTTCTAGACAACAACTACGAGCTCGAACAGGCGCTGAAGTGGGAAGATCAATCGATTCAGAACGAAGACCGCTTCGAGAATAATCTGAACAAATCGGAAATTCTGGCAGCGTTGGGAAAGACGCAAGAAGCGGAAGCGTCAAAAAAGAAGGCAATGGAAGTCGCAAGCGGTGTGCAACTGCATGTATATGGCCGTCAACTGCAGATTCAGGGCAAACAGGATGAAGGCTTTGCAGTATTCCAGCTCAACATCAAAAAGCGGCCCAACGAATGGTATACGCACGGGGAAATCTCGCGGATCGCGTCGGCAAAGGGCGACTTCGACACCGCGCTCAAAGAAATGAAGCTTGCGCAAGCGAGCGCTCCGGATGGTACCAAGGGACAAATTCAGGGCTTGATCGCGCGCCTCGATAAAAAAGAAAACATCAATCCGCGATAGAAGTGTCGTCGAAATGCAGACGGCGAACTAAGACGTAATGCCGCCGAAGCAGAGATACTTAATCTCGACGTAATCATCGATACCGTACTTTGAGCCTTCACGGCCGAGTCCGGATTCCTTCACTCCGCCGAACGGCGCGACTTCCGTGGAAATGATTCCGGTGTTGATGCCCACGATCCCGTATTCAAGCGCTTCGGCGACGCGCCAGACGCGGGCGATGTCGCGGCCGTAGAAATACGCGGCGAGACCGAACTCTGTGTCATTGGCAAGCGCGACCGCATCGGCTTCGGTTTTGAAGCGAAAGAGCGGCGCGACGGGGCCAAACGTCTCTTCGCGCGCAACGGCCATCACCCGCGTAACGTCAGTCAAAATTGTCGGCTCAAAAAATCTGCCCCCGAGCGCGTGGCGGTGTCCGCCAAGAAGCACTTTGGCGCCTTTTTCCTGCGCGTCGCGAATGTGGCTTTCCACTTTTTCTACCGCGGCGTTGTCAATCAACGGGCCTTGCGTGGCGTCCGCCTCCAGACCGAATGCGGGTTTTAATTCTTTAACTGCCGCGGCCAATTTTTCCGCGAACGCATCGTAAACCGGTTCCTGCACAAGCAACCGATTGGTGCAGACGCATGTTTGCCCCGTGTTGCGGTATTTCGACGCGACCGCACCTTCCACGGCTGCGTCCAAATCGGCGTCGTCGAAGACGATGAATGGCGCATTCCCGCCAAGTTCAAGCGAAAGTTTCTTGATTGTGCTTGCGCACTGCGCCATAAGAACTTTTCCGACTTCGGTCGAGCCGGTGAACGACAACTTCTTCACGATTGGATTCGAGGTCAGTTCACCGCCGATTTCACGCGCGGCGCCGGTAACGATGTTGAAAACGCCTTTGGGTACGCCCGCCCGCTCGGCGAGTTCAGCAAGCGCGAGGGCGGAAAACGGTGTTTGCGCCGCAGGCTTTAGAACGACGGTGCATCCTGCAGCAATCGCCGGCCCAGCTTTCCGCGTAATCATCGCCAACGGAAAATTCCACGGCGTGATGCACGCCACGACGCCAATCGGCTGCTTAATCACGACGATCCGTTTATCCGCCTGGTGGCCGGGAATCGTATCGCCATAGATCCGCTTCGCTTCTTCGCCAAACCATTCAAGAAACGATGCCGCGTAGGCGACTTCGCCACGGGACTCAGTTAGCGGCTTGCCCTGCTCCAGTGTCATCAAACGCGCCAGGTCCTCCTGATTCTCCATCATCAAGTCGAACCACTTGCGGAGAACGGCGGCACGCTCCTTGCCGGTCTTTTTGCTCCATGCGAGGAAAGCTCGGTTCGCCGCTTCGATTGCTTCGCGCGTCTCGACCACGCCGAGCTTCGGCACACTACCGATAATTTCCCCGGTCGCAGGATTGTCCACTTGAACAGCGCCGCCAGACTTTGACTGCACCCAACTGCCATCGATATAACATGCTTCGCGAAACAGTTTTTTGTCCTTCAACTGATTCGCGACGCTCTCGGATTTTGTCGCTGTATCCTGCATCGCATGACCTCTAAACTGTCGCCTGCGCCAGTTGTTTCTTTTCGGCCACAGACGCAAGACCCGCTTCGAGCACATCCATACCTTCGTCGAACTGCGCGTCCGTCACGACGAGCGGGACGAGAATTCGCATTACGTTGCCGTATGTGCCCGCGGTAATGTTAATCAGTCCATGTTCGTAGCAATACTTGGAAAGTTCCTTCGTTTCGGTGTCGGCGGGCTCTTTCGTTCGCGCGTCGCGAACAAGTTCAATCGCACACATGCCGCCCAGTCCGCGGACTTCGCCGACGAGTCCCCACTTTTTCTGCCAACTTCGAGCGCGCTCTTCGAAACGTTTGCCAATTTCCATCGAGCGGACTAGCAATCCCTCTTTCTCGATGGTCTCAATCGCCGCAAGCGCCGCGACACAGGACAGCGGATTTCCGCCAAAAGTACCGCCAAGTCCGCCGACGCCCGGCGCATCCATTACTTCTGCCCGTCCGGTGACCGCGGCGAGCGGCATACCGCCGCCCAGCGATTTCGCGCTGATCAGAAGATCCGGCTCGATGCCGAAATGCTCGCACGCGAACCATTTTCCCGTGCGCGCTATGCCGGACTGCACTTCGTCGGCAATAAATAAAATTCCGTGTTTCTTGCAGATTTTGTGCAAGGCGGCAAAATAGCCGCGCGGAGGCACGACAAATCCTCCTTCGCCAAGCACCGGTTCCGCAATCACCGCGGCGACGTTCTCCGCAGCCACATGGCGTTTGAACGCGTCTTCCAAATGATGTACGAACTCGTCAACAGTCGTACCCGCAGCGCTGCGATAGGAATACGCAAATGGGATGCGATAGACATCGCTCGCGAGCGGCTCAAAACCGGCTTTGTAAGGATGCGGCTTGCTGGTCAACGTCATCGCCATCAACGTCCGTCCGTGAAACGCATCTTCAAAACAGATCACAGCGGGCCTCTTTGTATAAGCGCGCGCGATCTTGATGGCGTTCTCCACGCCTTCGGCGCCGGAATTAACGAGCACGGATTTTTTTGGAAAATTCCCCGGCGCGATCGCGTTCAATTTCTCGGCAACGGCGATGTAACTCTCGTAGGGCGTGACGCTAAAGCAGACATGGAGAAATTGCTCGAGCTGCTCGCGCAACGCATTGACGACGCGCGGCGCTCGCTGGCCCATATTCAAACAACCGATACCGCCGGCGAAATCAATGAAACGATTTCCGTCCACGTCCTCAAGTACGGCGCCTTCCGCTTTCGCAACGAATACCGGCGTTGAATGATATGGCCCCCGCGCCACGGCAGCGTTCCGCCGTTCCATCAAGGCTTTCGACTTCGGGCCGGGAATTGCCGTTCGAATTTGAATGGTTCCCATGTGCGTACTCCTTGCAGCAAGAAATTCTCAGTACCAGCCAATCGGAGTTTCATCGAGATTGACGAAGACCTGCTTGGTTTCCAGATATTCCTCGAGCCCCCACGGGCCGAGTTCGCGGCCGAAACCGGATTGTTTATAGCCGCCCCACGGCGCTTCAACGTAAGTGGGTTGCATGTGATTCACCCAGACGATCCCGGCGCGCAACGATTTCACCACGCGAAACGCTTTGTAAATATCGCGCGTCCAGACCGCTCCAGCAAGTCCGTATGGCGTGTCATTCGCAATGCGGATCGCGTCCGGTTCGCCTTCGAACGGAATGACGGACGCCACTGGCCCAAAAATTTCTTCTCGCGAAATCCGGGCGTTATTGTCGACATCATAGAAAATCGTCGGCTCGACGTAATAGCCTTTTGCGATCTGCTTCGGGCGGCCGCCGCCGATTGCCGTTTTCGCTTCCTTCTTGCCAACTTCAAGATAAGAGCTAACCCGGTCGTACTGCTCTTTGCTCACGAGCGGGCCCATCTTCGTTTCGCGTTCCATCGGAGGGCCCAGCTTGATGCGTTTCGCTTTTTCCGTCATGGCTTCGACGAATTTCGAATAGATCTTTTTCTCGACCAGAATTCTGCTGCCAGCGGAACAGACTTCTCCCTGATTAATGAAGACGCCGAACAACGCGCCGTCCACTGCTGCTTCCCAATCCGCGTCCGCAAAGAAAATATTCGGTGATTTTCCGCCAAGTTCGAGCGTCACTCGCTTGAGGGTGTCCGCGGCGCTCTTCACGATAATTTTACCGACCGCCGCGCTGCCGGTGAATGCAATCTTGTCCACGCCCGGATGCGCCACCAGCGAAGCGCCCGCCGTTTCGCCGAGGCCATTCACGATGTTGACCACTCCGGGAGGCAGACCGGCTTCCTCAAACCAATTCGCAAATTCCAGTGCAGTAAGCGGCGTCTGCTCCGCGGGTTTCAAAACGCACGCGCAACCCGCCGCAATCGCCGGCGCCAATTTCCACGCGGCCATCAACAGCGGATAGTTCCAGGGAATAATTTGACCTGCCACGCCGACAGGCTCTCGTAGCGTGAAGCTCAGCGCGTTGGCTGGAACGGGATTCACGTGTCCGGTAACTTTGTTCGCCAGGCCGCCGTAGTATTCAAAACAGGTCGCCACGTCCGCGATGTCATATTCGGCTTCGACAATCGGCTTACCGGTGTTGCGGCATTCGAGTTCCGCCAGCATGGCGGAGTTCTGCCGGATTTTCTCGGCCAGCTTAAATAGAATTCTGCCGCGATCTTGCGCTGTCGTTTGCGGCCACGGCCCAGAATCAAACGCCGAACGCGCAGCTTTCACCGCGCGATCCACGTCCGCCACATTAGACGCCGCGACATGCGCAATTACTTCTTCGGTCGAAGGATCGTAAACCGGGAACGTCTTTCCGCTCGAAGCGCTTTCCCACTTTCCGTTGATGTAGTTTTGATAAGTCCGGACGCCCGTGATTGCACTACTCGACATAACTTCCTCCCAAATCCTCGCGAAAGCTCGGTAAGCCTATGCGGTTGCTCTCGCCGCGTGCTTGCGTCGGCCGTATACAAAAAAGAAAAACGCCGCCGCGCCTATAAATAACATGGTCATGCCTACCATCCACTTTTCGTACGACCACAGTGATGTAATTTGCTGTGCCGGGAAAAATGCCAGGGCAATGCCAAGAATCGTCGTCAGCAATCCGCTCGCCCCGGCAGCCAGCAGCGTTCCTTTGCCATAACGTTTCCGTTGAAACGATGGCGTCGCCGCAATGCGAATCAGCGCATAAAACATGTATAGAAACGGAATCAGCTGCAGCACTACCGCCAAAGAAAGCAGCCTCTGAAACGATTCCTGTACGCCGGTGCTCCAGAAATTCATCAGCACCAGCGCCAACGAAACCGCTGCGTGTACGATCAGCGCCGCGTACGGCGTGCGATATCGCGGATGCACTCGCCCGAGCCACGCCGGCATATACGAATCGAGCCCCGCGACAAACGGTATCCGCGCCGAGCCTCCCAGCCACGCCGAGCCGATTCCGGCAATCGATAAACTGAGCAGAAACGCGAATGGCGCGACGATCCAATTGACGCCGACTGTAGACGCCATGTGCGCCACTGCTTGCACGATTCCCTGCAGCACGCTGATTTGCGATTTACTGACGGCGATCAGCAACGTCAACGTCGCGCCGACATACAACGCGCCGGACAAAAGCCCGCCCCATGCCACGGCTCCCGGTAGAGTTTTCGCCGGCTCCTGAATCTCGTCACCCATAACGGACGCCAATTCCAGTCCCACCAAACCAAAACAAATTACGCCGAACGAGTTCAGCACGGACCGCGGATTCGCTGGAATCTGAAAATCTGCCCAAGTCACTGTCGTGCCGAACTTCGACCACACGATCACGCCAAGTCCCATCAACAGCGCCGCCGCGACAAAGGTGCCAATCGCGCCGACGTTGTTAATCCACTTTCCGACGCCGAGTCCGACGACATTCAGCACAACGAGCACCGTCAGCAGGAACAAACAAGCACTCAACGCAAATGCGCGGTTGTCAGCCAGCCCGTGGTGGCTTTCACCCAGAACAAACACCGAGACGCCTACGAAATACAGCAGCACTGTCGGGACGTACATCATGTTGTTCGTCCAGTAGCACCAGCCGGACAAAAATCCGTGGAAGTCGCCGAACACTTCCTTGGCCCAGAGATAGACGCCGCCTTCTCCGGGATAACGTTGTGACAACTCGATCACGGCAATTCCCTGCGGCCAGAAAAACAGAATCAGCGAAATAATCCAGAGCCAAATTGTTACGCCGCCATTGGCCGCAATCGATGGCAGCACGTTCAAATTAAAAACCGCGACAACAAAAAGAAGGACGAGATCCCGCTGTCCCAGCACTCGTTTCAGGTGTGGCTGTGTTTCCGTGATCCCGTCCGCCAATCTTTCTCCTCGATACCAGCACGCTCCAGGGATTGCGCCGGCTGTTGATTGCTAGATTCCGCCGCTTTAGTGGCCTGCCGCCGCTGTGACCACGCCGCGTTCCGCCTGCGCCTTCGCCAGCCCGGGCGCCACTTCTTCGAACGCCGCGAGATGCCTATCAATGTCCGATTCCGTGTGCTGCACGGAGATCGTCCACTGTTCATCCCACCAATACGGCTGCGCGAGAACGCCGCGGTTCACCATGGCGAACCAATAGTGCCGCCACAAATCGACGTCGATCTTGGTCCAGTCGCGATAGTTGCGAATCTCTTTCGGATACAGCATCAGTGCGCCGTTGACTCCAGCGCTAGCGACATAGGCCTGCAATCCATTTTTCGCGACGATCGTGCGGTAGCCTTCCGTTAACTTCTTGCTGAGCTTGCCGACGTGAGTGTACGCGTCGCGAGTCAACACTTCGCGGAACGTCGCCAAGCCTGCAGCCATCGCCACGCGGTTCGTGTTGTACGTCCCGCCATGAAACACCTTGTGGTCCGAAATCAGGTTCATCACCTTGCGGCTTGCGCCAAACGCGCCGAGCGGCAATCCGCCGCCGATTGATTTCGCCAGGCAAATCATGTCCGGCTTGACGCCGAAATAATCGCTCGCGCCGCCCCACGCCAGCTTCGCGCCGGTTTTTACTTCGTCAAAGATCAACAGCGCGCCGTTCGCATCGCAAATCTTCCGCAGTCCTTCCAGAAATCCCGGTTGAGGAATGCACAAGCCCACGTTCATTAGAATTGGCTCAAGAATAATCGCGGCAACCTGCCCAGGATATTGCTTGAAGCGATTCTCCACGCTGCCCAGATTGTTGAAGCTCGCAATCAGAACATTGTCGATCGCCGCTTTCGGCACGCCGCCGCCGCCCGGAACGGAGTTGGGTGCATTTTCGTCGCCGTACTCCGTCTCTTTCGGCTTCACGCTCACGAGTGCCGTGTCATGCAATCCGTGATACGCCCCTTCGAACTTCACGATTTTGTCGCGCCCTGTCGCCGCGCGCGCAATGCGGCACGCGTGCATCGTCACTTCGGTTCCGCTTGAGCCGAATCGCACCATCTCAACCGGGTAGCGCTTGCAAATCTCTTCCGCAAGTTCCCATTCCTGATCGTGCGGCATGCCGAATGTCGTGCCGAGATCGAGCTGCTCCTTCACTGCTTTCACCACGGCAGGATGGCAATGTCCCGCCATCAGCGCTCCGAAACACAAGTTGTGATCGACGTATTCATTTCCATCAACGTCATGAATCCGCCCCGCTTTCCCGTCTTTCACAAAAATCGGATAAGGCTCGTAGTGCCGGTAATTGCTCGCCACGCCGAGCGGAATCCGCTCCAGCGCACGCTTGTGCGCCGCGGCGGACTTCGGCGTCCTCTTCTCGTAGATTGCGATTTCCTTCTGCAGTGCTTCATACATAACTTCTCCCTGAATCCAGCCCTCCGCATTGCGGAGAACCGTTGTGCAGGTCTCTTCCCTGCCGTCAGTATCCTTCCGAAATTCTTTCCTCAGACGCGCCGAAGCGCGACTCTCTCGAGTCGCGCCTTCGCTGATTTTCTCGCTTTGAGCCTGCGCTAAAAAGCCAGTTTCAGAGCAAACTGCACCTGCCGCGGATCACGAGTACGTTTAACACGTCCAAAATCCGCTCCGTCCGTGATGCTGCCATCCGGATTCAAAAACTGCGTGTGATTAAAAAGATTGAAAAACTCGGCGCGGAACTCGAGGTGGATTCGCTCTCGCAAGGGCGTGAATTTCTGCACGGAGAAATCAAAGTTAGAAATTCCCGGTCCACAACAGATGGTCCGCGGCGCGTTGCCAAGCAACTGTACTGGTGTCGAATTGGAATCTTGCACAGGGAGCGCAAAAGAATTGGGATCGAAATACAGGCCCCCGTGAGTTCTAGGATCGAACGTATGGAATGGAGCAATCAGATCCGGCTTGCCTGGCAGCTCGAAGTCAAAGCTGTTTTCCAGTTCCGAATCGTTGCTGGACTGCACTCGAATGGGGAAACCGGTCTGAAAGGTAGTAATGCCCGAAACCTGCCACCCGTTCAAGACCTTGCCCTTTGCGCCTTGGTATTCAGGAACCGGAAGTGTCCAAAGGTAGCTGATCACAAACCGGTGGCGCGCGTCGAAGAGCGAGAGCGATCGATTACAACGATCGCAAATCGGCTTTAAGATGTTCTCAAAGCTGGAGGCGTTGTCGATGGACTTGCTAAAAGTGTAGGCTAACTCAAATTGCAATCCATGGCTCATTCTTCTTTCCAGGGAAGCTTGCAGTGAGTTGTAATTCGAGTTCGCAATCGTATCTTGCGCGAAAATGCTGGAAAATACAGGTACGCCATCGGAGGGACAGCCGACACCGGTCGTGGGCTCGCAAATTGGCGAGCTGTAGCGACGCAAGCCGACCAAGGTCGTATCCGGATTACCAGCACCGATGCTTGGCACCGACCCATACGGCAAGTGAACCGTGAACCCTGCGGGTACGGAACCCGCGGGAAGGAAGAAAGAACTGTCTGCGAAGAACGGCCCGCACGCATAATCCGATGCTAAAGTTGCGTTTGGCGCGACGTTTGTGTAGTAGTCCGAAATGTTCTGCATATCGATGCAGGTTTGCGCGTTTCCAAAATTGATGTCGCGCGTGGCGAGCAATCTGTGACCTTGAGAACCGACGTATCCCACCGAGAGCACCATGTCCTTTGTCAGCTGATGCTGGATTCCCAGGTTGTACTGCGCGGTGTACTGCGAGCGCAGCTTGGGTTCAAGCTCCCCGAACAGCAAGAGAGGACGGAAGGCGGACCAGTCCGTCGGAGTACCGTGTGGGGGAGTGAGAATTCCATTAAAAGGATTGGGAGCCACAGTCCCATCCTGAAGAACAAATGGCGTGCCAAAGAGGCCTTCGGAGAGGAGTGAACTCCCGCCGAAGGGAGGCTCAGCCTGAAACTGTTCGAGCACCAGTTGTTCGATCGGGTTGTAGAAGAGTCCCCAGCCACCACGCACGGTGGTTTTGCCGTCTCCCTTCGGGTCCCAGGCAATTCCAATTCGGGGAGCAAAAGACTTGTAGTAATTATCGGTAAGCCCCTTCGGAACACCCTTGTCTCCGGGCACGACTAGGCCCAGCGGAAATACAGCGGCGGCGGAACCGCCGGGGTTGCAGTTGGTATCAGCATATCCGAGCGCCGCCTGGCTATCCGCGGTGAGTTGGCATGGATAGGTTGTTGTTGCCTGTCCCGGCCGGAACGTCTGGTAGCGCAACCCCGCATCATAGAGTGGTTGATTGTATTCCCAGCGCAAACCGTAGTTTAGCGTCAGGTTTGGCCGAATTTTCCAGCTGTCTTGGGCAAAAAGATAGATCGATTTCCCGCGCACGTCCTCAGATTGAGCTGATCCCTGCAAATACGAGTCGGGAAGACCAAAGAAATAGTTGGGGAACAGGTTCTGGTTTCCTGCGGAATCCAGCGCGATAGGATCGTTCAAACCGCCACCGAAGTAGCTGTAATCACCATTGGGGTCAAAGAACAACGTTTGAAAGAAACGCTGGTATCTGAAATCGATGCCGATCTTAGTCGTATGTTTGCCAATCACTTTTGTAAAATTATCGCTGATTTGATAGGTGTCGCCTTTCTGCGGCAACTCCCCTTCAAAGTCGTTGCCTATCGTAAATCCGCCGGAAATGCTGACAAAAGGCACGCCCTCGCGGCTTGCGCCGAGACCGGGTGTGATTCCGAGTTTTGGGTTAGGTGCGATCACACCGGGCACATCCGTCGTACCAGTGAAACAGATGGAAGATATTGCGGAGCTGCAGGAATCGGTCACCAGGTTGGTGTGCTGCGGGTGAAGGAACGTGCCTTGCGCCTCGCGGAAATAGCTGAGCCTTAATTCGTTTACAGCCGCGGAACCGATGGTCCACGTGTGCGAGAGATTGACCTGTTGGGCGCGCGTAGTGTTGTTGTTGCCGAATCCCTGAAGCAGGTTCGGCGTAGCTGCCTGGAATCTCGTAAACGGCTGTGCGTCGAACGAATCGTTGAAGTAGTAGTAGATGCTCAGATTTTGTTTGTCATTGATCTTGTGGTCCATTTTCACCGTGAATTGATTGGCATGGGAATTATCGTTGGGGATAGAGCGGAAAACATTGGCCCCACCCGGCGTTGGATTGGAGCAGGTAGGATCCGCGTTTGGACAGGGCACGTAGCGTTTCACCAGGTCGACTGCCACCGGATCCAGGCAGTTCGTCGGAACAACGCTGCCGGGAAACAGCGTGGCGTAAGCGTCGCCGACCGAAGCCCCGAGATTGCACCGGGCGTTAAAGATATCTGCGACTAACTGATCCTGAATAGTTGCGCTAGGATCGAACGGCGTTGCGGAGAAATTTCCGGTCCGCTCGGCGGCTGTTGGAACCGCGACTGGATCAGACGAGATTCCGTGGACCACGCGGCGTCCTTCATACGACGCGAAAAAAAAAGTTCGATTTTTTTTGATCGGCCCGCCAAATGTCCCTCCGAACTGGTTCTGCTTGTCGTCAGGCCGCCGCAGGTCAAGGAAGCCTTTGGAGTTAAACGATTGATTGCGTAGGAATTCGTAAACGTTGCCATGCAAATCGTTGGTTCCCGACTTAGTGACCACGTTTATGACGGCGCCAGAGTTGCGCCCATATTCAGCGTCGAACGTATTCGTCAGGACGCGAAATTCCGCAATACTGTCGGGAGTCGGCTGTATCCCGGGAGAATTGACAAATAAATCGTTACCATCGCCTCCGTTGACATTAAAGTTGTTTGAGCGCCCGCGGCCGCCGTTCACGGACACGGCACCCGCCTGACTGCTTCCGTAGAAAAGGTCTGATCCTCCGACGCCTTGAACTCCAGGCTGCAATTGCAGCAATTGGTATGTGTCACGCGCGTTGAGGGGCAACTGGCTGACAGCGCGCTCATCGACCACAGCGCCTAGTTGCGTCGACGTGGTATCGACAACAGGAGGCGCCCCGGTCACTTCGACCGTTTCCGTGCCTCCTCCCAATTGCAAGGCAATATCGACCGTCAACACCTCATTAAGGTCAAGCGGCAATCCCTTGCGCAAGTATTTCTTGAATCCCGGCTGGCTTACGTTGATTTGATACGTGCCCACTGGCACTCCGATAAAAACGTATTCGCCATTCTCATTGCTCTGTACTTCTCGCGTAGCGTGTGTCGACTCGTTTACCAGTTGCACTTTTGCCGCAACCACCGCGCCGCCGCTCGGGTCCACTACCGTGCCCCGTATTCTTCCGCCGGTGCTCTGCGCATCAGCCGTGACGGTGAAAAACATCGTCACCGCGACCATCGCCACCACTACACAACACAAAACGGCCTTAACCGTTCTTTCGTAGGACTTCATCCCTTCACCCCTGTCCTCGAAGTTCTGGATTTGCACCGCTCTTCGAGGTTGCTTGTGTCCGGCAAACCTTACTATAATCCTGTAAACTTAGGGGATGACGGTCAGAGTGTCAAGAAAAAAGAATTTATCGTCAGCATCGGAAATTGCCGACCCTGAGCCCCTTCTGCGGATCAGCGAAGTTGCTCGCCGCGTCGGCATTTCTTCCTCCGCTCTGCGCGCATGGGAATCGCTCGGCCTCGTCGTTCCGCAGCGCACGCCCAGCAAATATCGCCTCTATGCGATGGAAGACGTGCGCGTACTGCAGCGCGCCATTTTTCTTCGCCGCGCCCGCGGCTTGAATCCCGCCGCCATCGTGCACGTTCTGAAACGTCAAGGCGTCGTATCCGTTCCCGCGGAGAGCGTTCTTTCGCCCGGCCAGCGATTCCGCCGCCTCCGCCAGAAACGCAGCCTCTCGCTCGTGCAAGTCGCGCGTGCCACCGGCGTCTCGGTCGGTTTTCTCAGCGCACTCGAGCGCGGCCAGATGCGCGCCTCCGTCGCAACACTTACGCGCATCGCGCGCTACTACCGCACCAACCTTCTCTCTTTTTTCGACGACTCCAGGAAAAATTCCCGCCTCGTTCCCCCTGCCGAACGCCGCGTCCTCGAAACCACAAAGGGCGTTCGCATGGAACTTCTTGCCTGGGGCAATAAAGCCATGGAGCCGCATCTCTTTCGCATCAAGCCCGGCAGCGGCAGCGGCGAGCCCTACACGCACGAAGGCGAAGAATTCCTTCACGTCCTTCGCGGCAGATTTGAAATCTGGATTGGCAACGAAGAGCACTATAAGCTCAAACCGGGCGACAGCCTCTATTTCGAAAGCTCCACGCCGCACCGCTGGCGCAATCCTGGCTCTTCGGAATCCTGGCTGCTCTGGATCAACACGCCGCCAACGTTCTGAAGCCCATCTCTGGAAAAATCGTTGGTGCCACAAAATAGA
>Ga0179587_10000347_pt1 | contig 19566 bp, 16 predicted proteins | sample CZODoug2_1_08_16_FD_185932 | JGI IMG/M metagenome (GOLD analysis project Ga0179587, IMG submission 185932) | Vadose zone soil fungal communities from Angelo Coast Range Reserve, California, USA - CZODoug2_1_08_16fungal | ecosystem: Environmental > Terrestrial > Soil > Vadose zone | place: USA...
GCGCGGCGGCGAGCCGCTCGACCGCATCGCACAGCATGGCGCCGATCCCCTGCCCGGCCACGGCCGGATGAACGTAGAGCAAATCGAGCTGGTCGGTGCCCTTGAGCGACACGAACCCCACCACCGAGCCGCCGAGCGTGGCCACGAGCGTAACCCCCTGCGCGAGCCGCGCCCCGAACGCCGCTTCATCCTCGGCGGCCGCGGCCCAGACGCCGCGCTGCGCTTCGCTGTAGTCCTCCTGGGTCAGTTCCTCGATGCTGGCGCGAAAGATCTCGGCGAGCAGCAGCGCGTCCGCGGGCAGATACGGCCGCATCGCCAGCTTGGGATTGGCCTGGGCGCTCATCGCGCGATCTCCCAGGTAGTGCCGTCCTTGGAGTCCTTCAACACAACCCCCATGGCAGCGAGTTCGTCACGGATGCGGTCGGATTCCGCGAATTTCTTGAACTTTCGTGCCTCAAAACGACTCAGGATTTGTTCGTTTATTTTCTCGATCGTTCCGTTTAAGCGCGCCGCATCGCCCACGAACACCGCTGGGCTGGAGAACCGGAGACGATCACGCACAAATGCGACCTCGTCTTCAAATTCATCCATTGCCGATTGCTGAATGACTGTTAAGGCCCTTCTCACTGGATAATTATTTGGAAACAGCATCATAAATCCTGAAAAGACTTCATCCCTTGATCCTCCTTGGGAGAATTTCGGCATTAACAGGCGATCTTCGCGCGGCTCAGCAGGAAGCAGCCCCATAAGTTTCAAAGAGCCAGCAAGTGCGGCGCCGGAATCGATATCGCCGCCAATGGCGGCCGTTCGCAGTTCGTGAAGCCTAGCAATTGCCAATGGGCTATTTAGGTCGTCGAACAATGACGCAATAAATTTATCGTCTGGTGCACTCGGTATGTACTCTTCCGCCACATCTAAAAGGTCGAAATAGGTGTCGAACGATTCCTCCAGCCCTTTAGCTGTCCAATCAATCGGTTGGCGGTAGTGCGTCCGCAACATGTTAAGTCGCAGCACCTCACCGGGCCAATCTGGAAGGAGCTCCCGGATGGTGACGAAATTTCCCTCCGACTTCGACATCTTGGCGCCTTCCACCTGCAGGAAGCCGTTGTGCAGCCAGTAGTTCGCCATCACGGGCGAATGAAACGCGCAGCGCGATTGCGCGATCTCGTTCTCGTGATGGGGAAACAGGAGATCGATGCCGCCGCCATGGATGTCGAAGGTCTCGCCCAGATGCTTCCAGCACATCGCCGAGCATTCTATGTGCCAGCCGGGCCGGCCCGGCACCGCGATGCCCGCCGGTGATGGCCAGGCCGGCTCGCCGGGTTTAGAGGGCTTCCACAACACGAAGTCCATCGGGTCGCGCTTATAGGGCGCCACGTCCACGCGCGCGCCCGCGATCATTTCGTCGAGCGGGCGCCTGGAGAGCGTGCCGTAATCCGGCATCGAGGGCACGCTGAACAGCACGTGATGCTGCGCCACATAGGCGTTGCCGCCGGCGATCAGACGTTCGATCAGCACCCGCATTTCGTCGATATGCTCGGTGGCACGCGGCTCGACGGTCGGGCGCAGGCAGCCGAGCGCATCGACGTCGGCGTGGAATTGCCGCTCGGTTTTTTCGGTGACGGTGCGGATCGCCTCGTTCAGCGGCAGGCTGGGATATTCCTCCGCCGCTCGCGCGTTGATCTTGTCGTCCACGTCCGTGATGTTGCGCACATAGGTGACGTGCTCGGCGCCGTAGAGGTGCCGCAGTAGCCGGAACAGGACGTCGAAGACGATGACCGGCCGCGCGTTGCCGATATGAGCGAAGTCATAGACCGTCGGCCCGCACACATACATGCGCACGCGCGACGGATCGAGCGGCTCGAAAGGCCGCTTTTCGCGGGTCAACGTATCGTAGAGCCGAAGTTCCATGGTCGTCCGATCATTGTGGTGCGCGCTGCCTTCCTGCGACCCTTCTCCAGCCACGCTCGGCTGCGAAAGGACCACGACGGCAGGCGCCTGGCCCCGCTGGCCGGGCGTCCAATGATCTCGAGTGCGAGAAAAGACGGCCGCAGCCAGCGAGATTCGCTAGCGAATAATCTCCCGGCAAATGCCGCAGATGTGGTCAAGGCCGTTCATGGGAGCGCAGAATGGGCAAGCGCAAGCGCAACGTCAAGAGGGGGCGCGGTCTCCAAGTAAAGCTTGAATGAAGACCCGAATCAGCGTTGCCGCGCCGGCCGCGATCGCGATCGGGAGGCGAGGTTAAGGGCGTCTTAAGGCTTACGAGGCATTCTGGGGGTAACCGATGCCGGAACCCGGCGCAAAAAGCGAGTGATCCGATGCGGTACATCCTTGCCGGCCTTGCATTCGCGGCCGCCCTCTATGGCGGCGTCTCGGCTCATGCCGAGCGGCGTATCTTCATCATCGCCAACAATGCGGACGGCTATGGGGTCGACCGCTGCCTGGCGAGCGGGGAGGCCTGCGGGACGGCGGTCGCGACCGCCTATTGCAAGGCGCGCGATTTTGCCCAGGCGCAATCCTTCCACAAGGTGGAGCGGGAAGAGATTACGGGTGCGGTGCGCTCGAGCAGCGAGTCCTGCCACGGCAACTTCTGCGACGATTTCGTCGCCATCGAGTGCAGCCGCTGACATCCAGCCGACACCGGCATCTTGCTTTGACTGCGGGCGCCTTGCGGCGCCCGCAGTCGCGTTTGCGCAAGGCTCCTTGCCCAGACGCAGCGCCGAGATTCATTCCCAAGACTTATGAGTCACAACCTGTAACTCACGGCTCGTGACCCCTCGTGACCCAAGGTGCCGTTGCACCAGCGTCGATCTTCAGCCATGTTGCCGCCGAGCTTAAGCGGCCGCACGCGGTGCAAGGCGGCCAAGCGTCGGGGCCCGACACCATGATGAACTCGGTCCAAGACGGCGGCGCGCAGGTTGCGGCGGCCAGCGAGACTTGCCTGCTCAAGCTGGAGGATTTTCTGCCTCACAAGCTCAATGTGCTTTCGAGCCTAGTCTCGCAAGCGCTCACGCGGGTCTATGGCCAACGCTACGGTATCGGAATACCCGAGTGGCGGGTGTTGGTCACGCTCGGCGAATATGGGGTCATGACCGGCAAGGCCATCGGGGCCCACACCCATATGCACAAAACCAAGGTCTCGCGCGCGGTGGCCCAACTCGAGCAGCGCAAGTTCATCAGCCGCCGCGCGAACCGTGCCGACCTGCGGGAAGCTTTTCTGTCGCTGACGCCTGCGGGCCGCGCCATCTACGACGAGGCCGCCCCGATCGCGCTCGATTTCACCAGCCGACGCTCGGAGGTCGTTGCGCCTTCCGATCGCGCCGCCTTCGACCGCGCCATGCGGCAACTAACCGAACGCTCGGCCAAGCTGGTGATCGAGATCGAAAACGGCAAGGCCTGACCCCCTCCCCGGGGACACGGCGGGAGCAAACACCGGACCAAAGCCACAGCGAGGACACGTGAAGCTCTATTCCTTTTTTCGCTCATCCGCCGCCTACCGGGTGCGGATCGCGTTCAATCTCAAGGATCTGAGCTACGAGACCGTCGCGATCCATCTGCAGAAGGAAGGCGGCTTGAATCGCAAGCCGTCCTATCGGGCGGTCAATCCCCAGATGCGCGTTCCGACGCTCGCGCTTGACTCCGGCGAGATCATCACCCAGTCGCTCGCTATCATCGAATATCTCGACGAGGTTCACCCGCGGCCACCGCTCTTGCCGCGCGACAGCGTCGAGCGCGCCCAGGTGCGCGCGTTGGCGCTGCTGGTGGCGTGTGACATTCACCCGCTGAACAATTTGAGTCCCTTGCGCTACCTGAAGAACGAGCTCGACCAGGACCAGTCCCGGATCGACGCGTGGTACTGCCATTGGGTTCGCGAGGGCTTCGATGCGCTCGAGGCGATGATCTCCCCGGGGCCCTACGCGTGTGGCGCCGATGTCACGCTTGCGGATATCTGCCTGGTGCCCCAGGTCGCCAATGCGCGGCGCCTGAAAGTGCCGCTTGATGCTTACCCCAAGATCGTGGCGGTCGACGCGGCCTGCGCCGGGCTCCCCGCCTTCGAGCAGGCGCGGCCCGAGAACCAACCGGATGCGGAATGACGCTCCGGACGATCAGCGGGCGGGCGCGGGCGCCCGCACAGCACTGTTGGGGCCCGACATCGGCAACAGCACGCGCGTGGCGCTCCCACCCATCGCTCGCGTCGTCCTGTGGATGATCGGCACCTTGCTGTCGTTCTCGGCCATGGCGGTATCGATCCGGGAATTGTCCGCGACGCTCAGCATCATGGAAATCCTGTCGGCGCGGGCCGCAGCCGGATTACTGATCGTGGGCGCGTTGCTGGTGATCCGCCCGGCGCTGCGGCGCGCCCTCAACCGCCGCCACCTCGGCTTGCATGCGTTGCGCAACAGCATCCATTTCGGCGCCCAATATCTGTGGGCGACGAGCCTCCTGCTCCTGCCTTTGAGCACCGTCTTCGCGCTCGAATTCACCATGCCGGCGTGGACTATGCTGCTGGCAAGCCTGCTGCTCGGTGAACGCATGACCCCGAGCCGCATCGGCGCGGTCGTGCTCGGTCTCCTCGGCGTGTTCGTGATCCTGCGTCCCGGCATCGAGACATTTCATCCGGCCGCTTTGCTGGTCTTGACGGCCGCGCTCGGTTATTCCGTCCAGAACGTCGCCACCAAGCAGCTGACCACGACCGAAAGCACCTTCGCGATCGTGTTCTGGATGAACGTCATCCAGCTGCCGCTCGGGCTCATCGGCGCCGATCCCTGGTTTGCGACCAGGCTCGGCCTGCATGAGCTGCCGGCGCTGGCGGGTCTCGGCATTGCCGGAGTGTCGGCGCACTACTGTCTGTCCAATGCATTCCGCGCCGGCGATGCCAGCCTGGTCGTCCCGCTCGATTTCCTTCGCATCCCGCTGATTGCGGTCGTTGGCTGGTGGCTCTATGGCGAACCGCTCGACATCTTTGTCGTCGCCGGCGCCGGCCTCATCATTCTCGGTCTTCTGTGGAGTCTGCGCCGCGAGGCGCGGAGCGCGATCGCTGCGCGAATTCCGGCATCGCAAACCGCGCCCGAGGAGGCTGTCTCCCCTTGAAATCAGCCGTTATTTGGCATCATCTTGTGGCCGGTCGCGACCGGCCTTCATACTTTGGTCACCATTTCGGGGCCTCATCCGCGAGGCTGCGAGCTTCGGTCAGCCCCCGCTCCATGATTGGAACAATGATCTCGAGACCACCGCGCAAACTCGGCTTCGCAGCGTTTGTCGCGTCGGCAGCACTGGCTGTTGCTCTGGCGGCTTCGCCAGTGACGCCGCTGATGGCGCAAGGCTATCCGGGTCCTCAAGGCTACCCGGGTCCTCAGGGCTATTCGGGTCCCCAATCGCAGGCCCGCAATCCGATTTGTCCGCAGCTCGAAGGTCAGCTTTCAGCGTTCGACCGCGGCATAACCGATCCGACTCAATCCGACCAGGCCAGGCGCCTGGACGATCTGGCCCGCAAGCAGCAGTCCGATCTTGACCGCCTGAGCGCGCAGGCGCGGCGATCCGGCTGCGAGGGTAACGGCTTTTTCTCCCTGTTCGTCAGCCAGCCCGCCCAATGCGGCGCGCTCAACGCGCAAATCCAGCAGGCGCGCGCCAATCTCGACCGCACCATGAACGATCTGCAGCGCTCCCAGAGCAATACGGGCGCCGACCGCGAAGGCCAGCGGCGCTCGATCATCGGCGCGCTCGCGCAGAATGATTGCGGCCCGCAATATCGTGCGCAGGTGAGCCAGGGCGGCAGTTTCTTCGATCGCCTGTTCGGGCCTGGGACCATCGTCAATCCGGAGCCGGCTCCGGCCGTGGCATCCAGCACCTACAAGACGCTGTGCGTGCGCACGTGCGACGGATACTATTTCCCGATCTCGTATTCCACCGTGCCGGCCAGCTTTGCCCAGGACGCTCAGACTTGCCAGCGCCTGTGCCCGGCTGCCGAGACGGCGCTTTACAGCCACCGCACCACGGGCGAGGACGTCAACCAAGCGGTGTCGGCGAGCGGCCGCCTCTATACCGACATGGCGAACGCCTTCGCCTACCGCAAGGCTTTCAACCCGAGTTGCAGTTGCAAGGCAGCCGGCCAGACCTGGGCCGATGCCCTCAAGCAGCTCGACGATCAGACGGTCGAGCGCGGCGACATCGTGGTCACCGAGGAACGCGCCAAGCAGTTGTCGCAGCCGCAGGTCGACGCCCAAGGCAAGCCCATCAAGCCGGTCACGCGTCCCGGGGCGACGCAGCCCCAGCAGCCCGCCCCCACGCCCGCTTCCGCCAACGGGGCCGCAGCCACCGATACGGGCAGTGACACCGATCCCACCAAGCGCCACGTCCGCGCGGTCGGTCCGACATTCCTGCCGGCTCGCTAGAGCATGATCCCGAAAAGTTGCAGACTTTTCGGACAAGACCATGCGACCGAACAAATGCCTAGAGCGAAATCACGATTGAATCTGAAGCGATTTCGCTCCAGAGCACGAGAAAAGCTACGGTGCGCCGACCCTTGAGCACGCCATTGCACAGTTCATTCCAGAGTACTTCGTCTGGAAGAATTGCCAGGGTTGCACCTGGGTATCAGGCGTCGCCACTTCGAGCATCTCGCTCGGGGCAGCACTCGCGCCAATCACCTCGGAGGCCGGCGAACTGGCATTTTTGCTCAGGGATGCCGCCAAACCGGCGATGTCCGCCACGGAAACCATAATTCGAATCTCGTCAGCCATTTCCCGAAGCCTTGCCGACACCGCTCGGTCTTGAACATCGTAAGAAAGTCGCAACAGGCTGTCGATGTGATTGAGAAGGTATTCGGTCTGCACCATGAGACACCTCGCAAGACTCCGAGGACCCGAGAACGAGACTCCGTGGTCGATTCCACCACACCACTGATCCGCCCGATCCGCCGCCTGGATTTTCAAATCCCGATCATTCAAAGGAACCCGCTGCCCAACGCAGCAAGACACCCGCAATTAATGACCGATTCTCGCGGCAAGCTAGCGGATTTTGGACCGGCGCCGATATTTATTTCCTCCGGCCCACGATGCCGGAATCCCACCTCAGGCGCCGGTATCAGGCTGCGGCTTGTCTCGAATCGTTTCGACATGCGAGCTTGTGCTTCGCTGATTCGCATTTGGGATCGTGGATGTTGGACCGACTCCAATCCGCTGCACCGAGCCCGCAGCCCTGGCATGAGCTCCGCGAGAAACCCTCTCGGCCGGAATTCGTCGAGCATCAATTCAAGCACTACATTCGCGCTTACGGATGGCGAGCGTTGCTGGTCGCCACCAATGGCACGCAGGCCTTCATCGACTCGGCACGCGATCCGAAGGTTGCGATGGCTGGGCTGCGTTCTCTGTATGGCCCTGGGCTGCGACTGCACCGTCTATGGTGGGGACCGCCGGACGGCATAATCGCGCTGCATCTCACCTGGTCCGCGACCTCCGGGCGGCTCGACGCCACCGTCCACGGACTGGTCGAGTCGGCGCGTGACCACGAGATCACGCTCACGCCTGATCATGTTGCACGCGCCCGCGCCTGCGATCTTATCGAGCGCGTCGACTTGGAAGTCGAGCATCTGCGTCGCACCGGCCAGATGAGCGAGCTCGACCAAGACTTCACCACCGAGCGCCAGCGCCAGCCATTGCTGCAATACGACAGATTTCTGCGCAAGCTCAAGACCCGGCTGCTCTATGCGATCGTCAGGGAGTGCAAGGATCCGGTCGCACAGCCAATAGCGGCCTTGACAGAGCCCGCAACTCTTGCATTTCCGGCCTCATTGCAAGGCGAGAAGCACCACGATGAAGCCGTATTATGGGAAGAACCTGCTGTGGAGCTTCCGAAATGGTTGCGTCGCTCCAATGCAAGGAGGCCACAGTGAGAATGCTTGTAGGAACCGCATGCGGTTATCGGCGAGCTGTTGCGCGGCTCGTCATCCCGGTGGCAGCTACAGCCGCCATGGTCGCGATGCTCGACATCGCCGCGCCGGCACACAGCGCCGATCTTGACTACGGCCCCTATGGTCCGCCGCCTAACGGCGGTCCGCCGCCATACGGCTACCAGCCGCCACGTTACAGCGACCATACGCCGGCTTATCCGTCTCAGCGCGACTGGCCGCCGCGGGAGGTCCCTTACAGCCAGCACCGTTACCCGTATCAGCCGTCGCCGTACGACTCCGGCGCGGCCGCCTATCCGCCTCAACGCCAGCTGTCGTCACGCGAGGGTCCTTACGGAGAGCCTTACACATACCAACCGCCGCCGTACGATTATCGCGCGCCCGCCGAGGCGCGCCGCCGCTACGTTCAGCCTTACGACGAACAAACCTACGACCGCCGGCCGCCTGCATATCCGTCTTACCGCCCTTCGCCGGACGGCTACGATTATGGCGATCGTGGGAATGGCTATCGTCCCTACGGCTATGCTGATCCGTCCTATGACCCCTACCGCGGCGCGGCGATTGAACCCGGCCCACCACGGCCGCCAGCGTCGATCCTGGAACCGCCCGGCGGCTGGGTTGCCGACGCGCGCGAGCCTCCCGACGACAGGCAGTTCGAAGCGCCGCCATACGAGCGATGGCCACCGTACCCGCCGCGACGCTGGTGACGCCCGCAACAGATCCCGCGACCGCACGCCGCTGCTATAAGTCGAGCGCTTCGTTCCTGCCCGCCTGATCGGCGGTGGTCAGGAGCGAGAGGTCCGGTTGCGGCAGCGGCGTTCCGGGATCGCGGAAGCGATTGGTGATCGGATAGCGCCGATCGCGGCCGAAATTCCGCAGCGTCACCTTGACGCCGGGCGCCGCCTGGCGGCGCTTGTATTCGGCGAGATTGAGCATGCGCTCCACCTTCGCGACCGTCTCGCGCTCGAAGCCGGCCTCGACAATCTTGGCGATCGGTTCCTCGCGTTCGACCAGCCGCTCCAGAATGCCGTCGAGCACCTCGTAGGGCGGTAGCGAATCCTGATCGGTCTGGTTCTCGCGCAGCTCCGCGGTCGGCGCGCGGGTGAGGACATTGTCCGGGATCACCCGCCCGCTCGGCCCCAGCGCGCCTTGCGGACGCCAGCCGTTGCGCAGGCGCGCGAGACGATAGACTTCCGTCTTGTAGAGATCCTTGATCGGATTGAAGCCCCCGTTCATGTCGCCGTAGAGGGTGGCGTAGCCGACCGACATTTCCGACTTGTTGCCGGTGGTCACCACCATCAGGCCGAGCTTGTTGGAGATCGCCATCAGGATGGTGCCGCGCGCGCGCGCCTGGAGGTTTTCCTCAGTGACGTCGCGGGGCCGGCCGGTGAACAGCGGCGCCAGGGACTGCTCCAGTCCCTGGACCGCGCTTTCGATCGGAATCAGATCGTACTGCACGCCAAGCGCCCGCGCGATGAAGGCGGCGTCGTCGCGAGATCCCTGCGAGGTGAACCGATAGGGCAGCATCACGCAACGCACGCGCTGCGACCCCAGCGCATCGACCGCGATGGTGGCGCAAAGCGCGGAATCGACGCCGCCCGAAAGCCCCAGCACCACCCCGGCAAAGCCATTCTTGTCCACATAGTCGCGCAGTCCCAGAATGCAGGCGGAATAATCGTCCTGCTCGCTCTCCTGCAGCGGGGCAACCGGACCCTCGAGGCAGCGCCAGCCATTGCCGGTCCGCTGCCAGTGCACTGTCGTCACCGCCTCGCGGAACGCGGGCAGCTGGAACGCCAGCGAGCAGTCGGCATGCAGCCCGAACGAAGCGCCATCGAACACCAGCTCATCCTGACCGCCGACCTCGTTGACATAGACGATCGGCAGATCGCTCTCGGTGACGCGCGCCACCGCAACGTTGAGGCGTGTGGCATCCTTGTCGCGCCAATAGGGTGAGCCATTGGGCACGATCAGCAATTCCGCGCCGGTCTCGGCCAGCGTCTCGACCACGTCGGCGCCCCAGATGTCTTCGCAAATCGGCAGGCCCAGCCGCACGCCGCGGAAGTTGACCGGCCCCGGCATGGGGCCGGCCGCAAAGACGCGCTTTTCGTCGAACACGCCGTAGTTCGGGAGGTCGACCTTGAAGCGCAAGGCCACGATGGCGCCGCGGTCGAGCAAGCAATAGGCGTTGTAGAGCTTGCCGTCTTCCAGCCAAGGGGTTCCGATCAGGATCGCCGGGCCGCCGTCCGCGGTCTCCCGCGCCAGGGCCTCAATTTGGCTGCGGCAGGCCGCCTGCAGGGCCGGCTTGAGCACCAGATCCTCGGGCGGATAGCCCGACAGGAACAGCTCCGGCAACGCTACCAGATCAGCGCCCGCGCGCGCCGCGCTGGCGCGCGCCTGGCGCGCCTTGTCGGCATTGCCGGCAATATCGCCGACGGTCGGATCGAGCTGCGCGACCGCAATCGCCAATCTGTCGCTCGGACGTGTGTTCATGAATGAGGTGTAGCGCGCCGAGGCGTCGAACCGCAATCGCCGCGCCGCTCACAACCAGCCGATGCGCTCGGCGATCGCCAGGAGCCAGACCGCCCCGGCAATGATGAGCGTGACGCCGACAGCGGCCGAGCCCATGTCTTTGACCCGCCCGATCTGCGGATCGATCGCCGGCGTGACCCGATCGGAGAGCTTTTCAATCGCCGTGTTCAAGAGCTCCACCACGAACAGCAGCATCAGCACCCCGATGAGAGCGAGCCGCCTCCAGGAATCTCCGGTAATGAAGAATGCGAACGGCACGGCCGGCAGGAACACCGCCAGTTCCTGCCGGAAGGCGGCTTCGCTGCGCAGCGCGAAGCGCAAGCCGTTCCAGCTGTTAATGACGGCGCGCAGCAATCTGTCCATGGGGTCGAACCGCGGTTTGGCTGATTAGTTGCTGCTGATGATCGGATAGGGTCCGAACTTGAGACCGGTCTGGATGAACACGCCGTAACTGTCGGTCCTCCAGTCGACCGGTTCGGGCGACGCCACAGAGCCAACGACATGACCCTCGAAATGGGTTAGCCCACCGGTCTGCATGTGCCAATAGCGGCCGCCCACCCCAACGCTGATCGCATCGGTCGCCCGATAGGACAGGACCCCTTCCAGCTGATAGCCCCAACCCTTCCCGTCCTCCGGGACCGGACCGGTGAAATCGCCCTGATCGTCGCCGATGCGCAGCCAATGGGCGTCGGTGCCGTTGAGCCAGACCATGGGCAGCCAGGCCGCATCGACACCGAGCTTGAGCCGGTTGGTGATATCGATCTCGCCATTGAGCCCGACCCGCAAGGATTGCCAATCGTTGGTCTGCGTGATCACCTTGATCTGATTGGGAATGGTGAAGAACCCGCAGATGAAGGGGTTGGTCGCGATCTGACCGCAGCCTTGCGCGCTCACGAGCTTTTCCATGTAGTTGTAGCCCAAGAACGCACCAAGCCGGAAATCAGGGCCGCGGATCACGTTGTAGCCCGCGTCGACGGTGGCATAGAACGGAAAACTGTCGTCCAGCACGCTCAGGGTGGCGGAATAAGGCGAAATGCCGGGCGGGAAATCCTCGTCCTTGAGCGTGCCCTTGCGAAAGCCGCCGCCGCCGATCAGACCTTTGAAGAACCAGCCGGTGTTGAGATCGAAGCGCCCATAGGTCTCGGCGGAAAAGATCGAAAGGTTGTCGTAGCTCAGGCGCGAAACCAGAAACGCGCCGCTCGGATCAAAGAGGTTCTTGCCGGTCTTGGCTTTTCCGTACCAGAAGCGCAGGCCGACCTCGCCCGTATAGCTGGCGGGCGGCTCCCACCCATGAAAGGCCCACTCGCCGGCACGCGCCGAGGCTGCGCAGAACAGGCTTGCGGCAACCGCCAGGAGCCGGACGGACGCCACTAGGATGGATCTAACGGTCACGATACCCCCCAACTGAATTCGGAGGCAGTCTCGGCTCCGGGTTTTTCCCAATCCTTACAATTTTAGCGATCGCCCACCGCATACGGTCCTATTGTTAATGCGGCGATAAGCGCGAATCCGTTTACCTTCACAGAGTGTGAAGCGAACCTGACCCGAAACGGGTATCGGTGGTGCCGAGCAATGTCGCTATCGGGACAAAGCGGACATAGCCGGACCGGATCAACGAAAGTCCCGAAGCGGACATTCAGCCAGTCGCGCTCAACGAGCCGGATTTGTGAATACGCGCCCCAGGTAGCGACCGCGCCCGCGCCCCAGGTAGCGATCTCGGCGAGCTCGACCTCGACGCCCCGCACCATCGTTTGATACAGTGCGCTGCCCAAGGAGGAGGAAAGCATGCGTGTCAGATCCTGCCTTATCCCGCTCACCGCAATCGCCGCCATCGCGTTCGCCACAGAAGCATCAGCCGAGGCGATGGTTCGCGAGCAGAAGGTCATTAGCAGCGCCGGCGCGCGTGCAATGGTGGACGCCTGCGCGGCTTGGGCTGAGCGCAATCACCAAACGGTCGCGATGTCGGTATTGGATTGGGCGGGGAATCTGGTCGAATCCCACGCCATGGAAGGAGCCGCCGCCAATTCCATTGACACCGCTCTACTGAAGGCGAAATCAGCGCTCCGCTGGCGCCGACCGACCTCGGAAATGAACAAGATCGTGCGCTCCGGCCAGAATTTGGCGCCCACTTTCATGCACGATTTTCCGCAGCCTGGCGCTTTGCCGATCTTGGTCGACGGCGAGGTGATCGGCTCGATGGGCGTTTCCAGCGCTGACGGCGAAAAATGCGCCCAAGCGGCGATCGACGCGGTGTTCAAGAAACCAGAGGCCCCGGTAGCGCCGTAGGCGGGGCGAGCATTCGGCCCCGCGTGATTCGGGGATCATGCTCCATCGGCTCGCGCCGCCGCGGACTCGCCCGTGAAGCCCAGGGAATCTGGCTCCGCGCGGATCTGATTCTTGAGGTAGTCGGCAAGCTCCTCGATGGCTGTGCGGTCGCCGCTTGCGCGGACCAGGAGTGCGCAATAGAGCTTCGGCAGCTTGGGCAGCGGCGCGTCTTCCCAGATGGCGAAGTTGTTCCGGACGGCACGCCCGCGTGGCACTGCCATGACACCGAATCCGGCCGCAACCGCAGCCAGGAGGCTCACACTACTGTGCGAGGTAAAGACAAAATTGTACTCGAGGCCGGCACGTTGGAGCGCCGCGACCGCGACACGGTGACAGGCGCTTTCTCCGCCATAGGAGACGAGCGGCACCGGGCCCTCTAGATCGAACTTGACGGCATCGCTGTGCACCCAGACGAGCTCCTGCGTCCAAACGTGGCGTGCCTCCATGGTCGGCTTCTCGGTAAAAAGCGCCAACACGATGTCAATCTCGCCATGCCTGAGGTCACGCAGCATCTCCTCTACAGGAGCGCTTCCTACGTTGTAGCTGACATCGGGCCACCGCTCGCGAAAGCGGCTGAGCGTCGCGGGTATCCGCGAGCCGGCGTAATCGAGCGGAATGCCCACCCGGATGGTCTGCCCGGCCATGCGGCCGCCGGTCAAATGCAGGATCTCGTCGTTAATGGACAACAAACGGCGCGCATTGTTGACGACGATCTCGCCACGCGGCGTCAGGCTGACGCCCGGCGCGCTCTTGTCAAGAACCTCATAGCCCAGCAGCTCATGCAACCGCTTCATCTGCGCACTGACAGCCGGTTGCGTCACACCCAGTGACTGGGCCGCCTTGGTGAAGCTCCGCGTGTCGGTGACGGCCACAAGGGCTCTGAGCAGGTCGGTCGGAATATTCAACATGCAGCTTGCCACTATCGTTGACGATCGTTGACGATCGTTGACGGTCGTTGACGGCCGCCAGCGCCGGCATATGATGCCGTCGGCGCCAACATATAATGCTTCAAATGTTCGTCAGCCACCACAGCGTTTCTGGTAATATATAACAGCATCGACTGCCCGGGCGGTCGCAGAATTCCCGCAGACAATCACATTGATTCCGCTGACGCCGTGTGCTACGACGCGTAGCGCTACGCGCTACAACAAATATCGAGCAAAGCAAATGTCTGACGATCTGCCGGATCTCGGCGAACTCGAACGCGGGGTGATGCAACTGGTCTGGGCCCGTGGCCCGATCACGGCGGAGGCCGTGCGCGCGGAGCTCAAGCGCCGGCTCAAGGAATCGACGGTTCGAACCGTGCTGCGCAGGCTGGAGGAAAAGGGCTACGTCCGCCACACTGTGGACGGGCGCACCTACGTCTACCGTGCGGCGGAGCCACGCGGGCAGGTCGCCGCCAGGGCGGTCCAGCGCATTGTGAAATGGTTCTGCAACGGCTCGGTCGAGGAGGTGCTGGTAGGCATGGTGGAGAATGAAATGCTCGACCAGCAACAATTGCGGGCACTTGCTGACAAAATCGCGAAAGCGAGGAAAGGAAAGCCCTGATGTTGGCGTTGCTCATGGAATCGGCACTGCGGACGCTGCTGCTCGGCCTTGCCGTCTGGCTCGGCCTCAAGATGTTTCGGAGGCGAAATCCGCAGCTTCAGATGACGGCATGGACGGTGGTGCTGGTCGCCTCGCTGTCGATGCCGCTGCTGATGCGAGGCCTCACCGTGACGATCCCGGCCGCCGCGCCGCCACAGCTGGTCACGATCCCGCGGCTGCCCCCCGAGCGCATGGCCGATGCGCTCACGTCGCCGTACCTGCAACAGGAAGTGCCGATGTTTCCGCCGCAGGCGCCGGAGAGCAACGAGCAGCAGCCACCGCGTCTCGCGACGTCCGCCGGACCGAACTGGTGGGGCCTTGCCACCGGCCTCTACCTCATGATCGGCGGCACGATGCTGTTGCGATTGTTGACCGGCCTGGTGCTGACTTGGCGCCTCATGCGCGCGGCCCGCCCGGCCGGAGACGTGTGGGCAGCCGGCGTCGACGTCCGCGTGAGCGATACCGTCACGATGCCGGTCACATTCGCCTCGACCATTCTGCTGCCCGCGGAATTTGCCGGATGGGACGCGGTCAAGCGTCAGGCCGTCCTGTCCCACGAAGGCTCGCACGTCGCCCGCGGCGATTTCTATGTTCTGCTCCTTGCCGGGTTCAATCGCTGCCTGTTCTGGTTCAATCCGCTCTCCTGGTGGCTGGTGCGCCGACTGACCGAGCTTGCCGAGATCATCAGCGACGATGCTGCGATCGCAGTCGTCGGGGACCGTCCCTCCTACGCGGAAATCCTGCTCGACGTGGCAGGTCAGGTTGGCCGGGTACCGGCCGCCCGGGCCCCTATTGCGCTCGCAATGGCGCGACCGCGCACGGTCCGCCAGCGGGTGGAACGAATCCTGACCGCTACCGGCCTGCCAACCAGCATGGGTTGGGGCAAGCGCGCTCGCTTTGCGACTTGTCTCATCCCTTTGGTCGCGGTCTGCGCGCTGACGATCGCACATGGCGGATCGCCCACGCCGGCCGTTGCCCAAAGCGCACCCGCGGCCGGGCGCCCGCAAGCCACTCTCGATCCGAAGGGATTCGACCTCTATGTCGGATTTTATCGCGCCGACCCGAATGTCCTTCCGGACCTGGTGCTGACGATCACCCGTGAAGGTGATCATCTGTTCGAGCAACGCACCGGCTCAGCCAAACTCGAAGTGTTTCCTGAGAACGACCACGAATTCGTATACGGCTTGGTCAAAGATTCCCACATAACCTTCGTACGGGACGCGCAGGGACACGCCACGGCAGTGGTCCTGCATCAGAACGGCAGCGACGTCGTCGCCACGCGAACAGACGAGGCGGAGGCGAAGCGGGTAGCGGAACTGCACCAACAGAGGTTCGCGGACCAGGCGCGGCCACGAACCGCCATCACGATCGACCCGAGCGCGTTCGATCGCTACGTCGGCTACTATGCGCTCAATGCACAATTCGTCTTCCGCATCACCCGGGACGGCGACAGATTCTTCACGCAACTGACCGGGCAGCCGAAGGTCGAGGTCTTCCCGGAAAGCGACACCGACTACTTCGCCAGGATCGTGCAGGCGCAGATCACCTTCGTGACCGATGCGCAGGGGCAGGCGACCGGCTTGGTCCTGCACCAGAACGGTCGGGAGTTTCCGGCAAGGGGCGTCGCCGAAGCCCAGGCGCTTGCGGCCGACGCCACGTTCGAGGAACAGGCCAAGCGCCGCGCCGAGGAGGCACGCCCGCGCACGGCGATCGCGGTCGATCCGCGGTCGTTGGATCTCTATGTCGGCTTCTACGAGGCGGGCCCGCAGAGCATTTTCACCATCACCCGGACCGACGACCAGCTGTTCGCGCAGTTGACCGGCCAGCGCAAGCTTCCGATCTTTCCCGAAGGTGAGCGCGAGTACTTCTACAAGGCGGTCGCCGCCCAGATCACATTCGCGACCGACGATCAGGGGCGGGTGAGCGGGCTCCTGCTGCACCAGAATGGTCGCGACATGCGCGCGGCGCGGATCGGAGACGTTCCGGCGATGGACCGCAAACGGGCCAGTGTCGATCCCGCGACATTCGACGGCTATGTCGGCTGGTACGAGCCCCCTCCTCCGCGCAACATCGTCACGGTGACGCGCGACGGCGACCACCTGTTCGTTCAAGAGACCGGTCAGGCGCGCTCGGAAATCATTGCGCGCAGCGCGGCCGGATACGTCGCCAGCGGCGGCAGCGGTCCCGACATCCTATTCGAGCCTGCCGAGCAGGGCCGGCCCAGCGCGCTGATCATGTACGACGAGGCCAGAGGCGCGGTGCGCGCGCCATGGGTCGCAGCCGCGAGGGCGCGGCAGATCGAGGACGTGGCTGCGCGTCAGATCGCCGATGCTCCGGGGCGGTTCAAGAACCAGATGCCGGCGGCGGGCAGCGCGGCCGCGCTGCGTCACCATTTTGATGCGTTGGGGCGCGGCGCGCCCGACTACGACCAGATGAACCCGCGATTGGCAGAGCAGGTCCGCCAACAGTTGCCCTCCTTTCTGTACATGTTCACCGCCCTCGGGTCTCTGGAATCGATGGTCTTCAAAGGCGTTGGGCCCGGCGGGTTCGACATCTATGACGTGAAATTCACCCGTGGCGCGGCGCAAGTGCGCCTGAGCCTGACCGAGGACGGCAAGCTCCAGGGCCTGAATTTCCGCCCCGACGGCGACGGCACGCCGGGCGCGGTCGTTGCCTGCTCGCAGGAGAGCACGCTGCGGCCCACGACCGGCACGGCCCCGATCCGAATGACTTTCGTCAATCGCAGCGGCAGCGACATCCGCCTGTTCGGCGTGGATTTCGCGGGCAAACGCGTCCCCTATGTCACGATCCTGGACGAAGGATCGGCTCTCATCGGTGCCGCCATGACGCAGCCCTTGGTGGTCACCGACCCCTCGGAGCGCTGCCTGGAGATCGTGCTGCCCGGATCAGCCACCCAGAACATTGCCATCACGGCGGCAGTCCCGGATGGATCACCTGGCCAAGCCACCGCGCCACGCAACACGCCGTTGCCGGGCAGCGAGGCCGCGCTGCGCCAACTGATCGATGGCATCCGCCGCGGCGAGCCGGACTATGCGCGGATGTCCACGCCGGCCGCCGATGGGACGCGCCAGCAGCTCCGTCTGGTTCAGGAGATCATGAACCGGATGGGCCCGGTGCAGGCGATATCGTTCGTGGGGGTCGCACCAACAGGCGCCGACATCTACCAGGTCAAGTGCGAGAACGGCTCGACCGAGGTGCGGCTCGACCTCCTTAAGGACGGCCGCATTGGCGGCCTCACGCTCGGCCCGGAGTAAGTCACCGACCCTACTTTCCCTTGCTCGCTCCAGTCCTGATGGCGGAGACCGTCTCGTGGCCGTGCCCGATCCTCGACCCACTTTGGAAGCACCTGACGACGATCCCTATCTGTGGCTCGAAGAGATCGAGACCCCGCGTGTGCTCGCGTGGGTCGAGGCACAAAGTGCGGCCACGCTGCAGCGTTTCAGCGATGCTGCCGTGATGGCCGATTGCGAAATCCTCAAGGCCATATTCGACCGTCCGGACAATATTGCGACACCCAACCGGCGCGCTGGGAGGCTGTTCAATCCCTGGAAGGATGCCGCCAATCCACGCGGCGTATGGCGTGTGACCACGCTCGAAAGCTTCTGCTGCGATGCGCCGGACTGGGATGTGCTCATCGATGTCGACGCGCTCGCCGCCCGGGAAGGCGAAGATTGGGTCTGGCGCGGCGGCGTGTCGCTGCCACCAGTGCACGAACGCGCCATCGTGCACCTGTCGCGCAGCGGCTCGGATGCGGTGGTGCTGCGCGAATTCGATCTCTCGAAACGTGATTTCGTGCCGGACGGGTTCAACCTGCCCGAGTCGAAGAGTAGCATCGCCTGGCTCGACCGTGACACGGTGCTGCTGTCCTCGCCGCTCGGGACCGGCATGGCGACGCGCAGCGGCTTGCCACGCACCATCCGGCTGTGGCGCCGTGGCGGCGAGCCGCTCACCGCCCCGGTCGTGTTCGAGACGACAGAAGAGTCCATGGGGGTGTGGGCCAGCCTCGACCGAGGCGTGGTGCAAGAGCGCGTCTGGTTCATCGAAAAGCCGGGCATGATCAACGCCAACATCTGGATCGGCGATCGCAACGGGCCCAGCACCCGGGTCGATGTTCCTCCCGATTGTTGGGCGCAGACGAGCCGCGACTGGCTGGCGGTGAAACCACGCGCCGCCTGGACGCTCGGCGGCGAGACCTACGCGCCCGACACCGTTATCGGCATGTCTTTTCCGGCCTTCCTAGCGGGCGAGCGTGGCTTCACACGATTGTTCGAGCCGCAGGATCGGCGCGCTCTGCAGGGATTCTTTTGGTGCGGCGGCCGGCTCGTCCTTTCGATCCTCGATGATCTGAAGCCCTCCTTCGAGGTCATTACCCCTTCCGAAGGCGAATGGTCGCGGAGGGTCGTCACCGGCCTGCCGGATCTCGGCACCGCACATGTCTGGCCGTTCGATATCGAGCCTGAGGAATCAAACGGTGACCTGCTCGCGACCACCCACGATCCTCTCACCCCACCGTCGCTGTTTCTCATCAAGCCCCATGCTGCTCCACAACTGTTGAAGCGCGCCCCACAGGCGTTCGACCCCACCGGGCTCGTCGGTACCCGGCATGAGGCGATCTCGACGGACGGAACCCGCATCCCCTATGTGCAGGTGGGCCCTCCCGGTGAGACGGGCGACGCGCCGGTGCATCTCTATGGCTATGGGGGCTTCGGAATTTCCATGCCGCCCTACTACAACTCCGCCATCGGCAAGCTCTGGCTCGAACGGGGCGGCACCGCCGTGATCGCGCATCTGCGCGGCGGGCGCGAATTCGGAACGGCGTGGCATGAGGCGGCACGGCGCCAAGGCAGGCGCCTTGCCCACGACGATTTCGCGGCCGTGGCCGCCGATCTGGTCCGGCGTGGTGTGACCCGCCCGGGCCGCATCGCGGCCGAAGGTGGCTCGAACGGGGGCCTGCTGATCGCCAATATGCTGACGCGGTACCCACAGCACTTCGGCGCGCTGTTCTGCACGATGCCGGTCATCGACATGCGCCGCTACGCTAAGCTCCTCATCGGCCCGGCGATCACGGACGAATACGGCGACCCCGACAAGCCCGAGGATTGGGCCTTCCTCGCCGGCATCTCCGCCTATCACGTCGCCGCGCCCGGCCAAGCCTATCCGCCCATCCTGATCGCGACCAGCCGCCGCGACGACCGGGC
>Ga0179587_10000351_pt1 | contig 19497 bp, 18 predicted proteins | sample CZODoug2_1_08_16_FD_185932 | JGI IMG/M metagenome (GOLD analysis project Ga0179587, IMG submission 185932) | Vadose zone soil fungal communities from Angelo Coast Range Reserve, California, USA - CZODoug2_1_08_16fungal | ecosystem: Environmental > Terrestrial > Soil > Vadose zone | place: USA...
TACAAGCTTGGGCCGTAACTCCTGTAGCTCTGCGGAATCACCTGCGTGCCGTCGTCGGCTTCAACAAAGCCTATCGGGCGCGATCAAGGGGCCTTAGTGTTTAGAGGCTGACGCCAAGTCTTATGGCCGGAGGCTTTGAATCATGCAAATCAAGTGATGACTCGCATCGCCGATGCTTCTGTGTCCACAAATCCCAACTCATTTACTTTCAGGCGACTCCGCGCCCTTGCACCGCAGCGGCAAGGGGGCACGCACTAGGAGGGCGGCCCGGCCCGCTGTTTTGGGCACCCGCACTGGCCCCCTACCCACGGCTCACTGCCCACCTTACCTTCTTCCCCGTTTGACCCATGGTGAGCGCAAGCCCCGGCGTTCTGGGCGGGGTAAGCGATTGCCTTTCTTTTCGGCATGGTATATATTCTTCGCGTCCAAACGACCTACGGGCGGATAGCCCGAAAGTTAAGCCTCTTCGTAGTCCGCCGCTGAAGTAAGGCGGTTGTGGGAGGAACCCAGAGATTCCCGCAAAACCCGCGGGGACTCCGTAGGAATCCCTGCCATTCATGGCGGGGAGGATGTCAAAGTATTGGATTCCTCCGCCCATAGTCCGTTCAGGGATCCCACGCCGCCTACCCGATTGCCCTGACCGGGTCGGGGCGTTGGAGACCGAGGCGCCCGCCGATTCATCAAGGACAGGTTTCAGTTCATGGCCAGGGGAAATTTCGGTGAACGCCTGAAGCGCGAGCGCGAGATACGCGAAGTTTCCCTGGACGAACTCACCAAAGCCACGCGCATCAGTGCCCGTTTTGTTGAAGCGCTTGAGAATGAAGATTGGGCAAAGCTGCCCGGCGGCGTCTTCGGCCACGGTTTTGTGCGCACCATCGCGCGTTATCTGGGCCTCAGTGAAGAAGCACTCCTCGGCGAGTACGATCTTGCCCGCGCCGAACACTCGCCTGGGCCTTTCCCCAAACCCGAGGAACGCATCCCATCGCCGCCGAAGTGGCTTCCCGTTCTGGCCGTTTTCATCGCCCTTCTTCTGTTCGCCGGACTCTTCTCTGCCACCCGCTACGGCTGGCACCGCTACACCGCCTATCGCGACACAAGAAAATCCGTCTCTGGTTCCTTGGCGATGCAGCCTCAACCCCGTTCCGCTTCGGAGCGATCCGCCTCCGCGGCACTTCTCGACCTTTCCATCTCCACCTCCGCGACCACGCGCGTCCGCATCCTCGCCGACGACAAACTTCTTCTCGACGCCGAGTTGCCGGCCGGGGAGACCCGTCACTTTTCAGCTAGTCAGCAATTCGAGGTGACCGCTGGGGACTCCTCGGCGGTGTTGCTGAAATTGAACGGCAAGGCCATGCCGCTCCTTGGAGCGCCTGGCGCCTCCGGTACAATGGTGCTTAGTCAGAAGGACTTGAGGCCCTAGTCTGGTGGAAACTCTCAGCCCTGAAATTCTCGAGGATCTGCGCCGCGGCCGCGCCACGCGCGAAAGAAAAATCGCCGTTTGCACCGGCGGTGCGCATCTTGCCCCCGCCGAACGCGCGGAGATTCTCGCGGTTCTCGCTGGCGACGCCGACGAAATCGTCGCAAACCGCGCGCAAGATGCGATTCTCTCACAGCCCGTAGAATCCTTCGTCGAAGCCCTGAAGCGGGAGCAGGCTCTGCCTACACTCTTCTCCTATGCGGCAAGGAATCTTGGCGACAAACCCGGTGTCTGCGACGCCATGGTGCAAAACAAAAACTGTCCTGCCGAACATCTCGTTCCTCTTGTTCGCCACCTCTCGACTCTGTGCATCCAGGCGCTGATGGAAGAACTTGAACGCGTCAGCGAATCTCCGGCGCTGGCCTCCGCTCTTGAACACTCCACGTCACTGACTGCCGATCAAAAAAATCAGCTCCACGAACTACACGGCCCCGGTAATCCTGTCGACGAAGCGGCCCTATCGGAAGCCGCTGCCGCGGTTGAACCCGACGTCCTAAGGCGGCAGACCCTGATTCAGCGTCTGGCGAAAATGACCGTCGCGCAGCGTGTGCAGTTCGCGATGAAAGGCGGCCCGGAAGCGCGCCGCACGCTCATTCGCGACAACAACAAAGTTGTCCAGCGTGCGGTCCTCCAGTCTCCCCGCCTCACCGACCAGGAAGTCGAAGCCTTCGCTGCAATGTCCAGCCTCACCGATGAGATCCTTCGCCTTATCGCCGGCAACCGCAATTTCCGCAAGAACTACACCGTTGTCCGCAACCTCATCAACAATCCCAAGGCACCTCTTGACGTCACCATGCACATGCTTCCCATGCTCAACTCCGTCGATCTCAAGCGCCTTACTACCAACAAGAACGTTCCCGAAACTCTCCGCACCACGGCCATCAAGCTCCAGCGCACTCGCGCCGATCTCAAGAAATAGGGGGTCATTTCTTTGGATCCACAAGTCCATGGGGTCTGGAATCGGGGCGTTCTTCGGCGGACCCTTTTGGCGCCAGCCAGAAGCCGTTTCCAAACTCTTTTCTCTGTTTCAGTCCTTGCCGCCTTGTTCGCTGCTCCCGCGGCGCTCGTCTCCGTTCCTGCGATCCGCGAAGACGAAAAGCGGTCCTCAGATCCGTGGCCGAGCGCTCAAGCCCTGAAGCCCGACGACTTTGCACGAGAAATCTCGGACCAGAGTGGGCCTTCTTCCACGGTCATCTGTGTCGGATTCCACACGCTCTTCGCGGGCGGTCATATCCCTGGTGCTTCGTTCCACGGCTCCACTTCCACCCAGCAAGGGCTCGCGGATTTGAAAAAGTGGGCGGACGGTCTCCCCCGATCCGTGATTCTGGTCATTTACTGCGGCTGCTGTCCATTCGACAAGTGTCCAAACATACGTCCCGCGTACACGGCTTTGAGCAACATGGGATTCAAGAAGTTGCGGGTCCTCGTTCTTCCCACAAATTTCGCCACCGACTGGGTCGACAAGGGCTATCCCTTTCAAAAAGGGATGTAGCCCGGCTCAGCCACGGTCCATTCGAATTTGATTAGGACGCGGGCACGAGCTTCGGGTGTTGCAGATGGAAATCCGTCGCTTCCTGGTAGCCGCGCGCGAACGCGAGCAGTTTTGCCTCGCCGTACAATTCTCCGAGAAAGGTCAAGCTGGTGGGAGTTCCGGGGCCGCCTGCGTTCTGGAAATCGCTCGCTTCTTCCGAGGGCGGCTTCGGCGCGTCCTGACCGCGCAACCCATTCGGCAAAATCACCGCCGGGTGTCCGGTCAGATTTGTGATCACCAGTTGTTCGCCGCTTGTCGGCGCCACGATTACGTCAAAATCGCTGAACACTTTTGAGACCGCATCCATCGCCATCCTGCGCGCTCTTGCGGCCTGGATGTATTCCACGGCCGGAATGAACCGCGCCGCTCGAAACGTATTCGGCCAGTCATAGTCTTTCTGCGAGGTCAGCAGTTTGTCATTGCCCGTGCGCGTTAGTTCATCGAACGCCGCTGCAGATTCCGCCGTCAGCATCGTTACCATGGCATCGTAAGGGAATTTCGGCATCTCTACCGGCACGAGATTCACCCCCATTTCTCGCAATTTCGCGAGGGCGGCATCGTTGTACTTTCTGTCGTACTCGGCCCTCGCCTGCCTTGCTTCGCGGCGTTTCTTCTGCTCTTCACGCTTTTTCTGTTCTTCGGGAGTCGCGGCTGGTTCTTCCTTGGCGGACTCTTGCTGCTCATCCGGATTCCGTTCGAATTCTGTTTTCAAGTAGCCTACTCGCAGTTTTCGCCAATTCAGGTTGGCGTCCCAATTGAAAGCCGCGGGCTGTGTCGTTCGATCCATGCCATCGGGTCCCTGAATCGCGTCCAAGACGAGTGCGCAATCTTCCACGGTTCGGCAGATGGGCCCCAATTTGTCCATGCTCCAAGAGAGTGCCATCGCACCCGTCCGCGGCACCAGGCCAAACGACGGCCGCAGTCCCGTGCATCCGCAGCGTGTCGATGGTGACGAAATCGAGCCGAGCGTTTCCGACCCGATGCTGAATGCCACGCATCCCGCCGCGGTTGCAGAAGCGGGACCTGCAGAAGAGCCGCTCGATCCCTGATTCGTGTTCCAGGGATTCCGCGTTACGCCGCCAAACCACACATCGCCCATCGCCAGCGCGCCCAGCGTCAATTTCGCCACCAGCACCGCGCCCGCTTGGTCCAAGCGTTTTACAACGGTTGCGTCTTCATCGATGCTCTGGCTTTCGAATCCGCCCGCTCCCCACGTTGTTCGATAGCCCTTTGTCGCCAGCAAGTCCTTGGCGCCCCAAGGCAAGCCGTGGAGCGGCCCGCGGTACTTTCCCGCGGCAATTTCCGCGTCTGCCTGTTTGGCCTGCGCGAGAGCGCGTTCTTCCGTCAGCGTCACGGCAAACTTCAGCGCCGGGTCATATTTTCTCAACCGCCCCAGGTACATCTCGGTCAGGGCGAGCGACGAAACTTTTTTCGCTCGAACCAGCTCACCTAATTCGCGCGCGCTCGCGAACGCCAAGTCCTCGAGGTTCTTCGGCGCGCTCGCCGTGGCGGCATTCGCGGCTTTGGACATCCGAATGGGCTTTCGCTCGGTTTCGAATCTCATCCCCGGAAGAACGGGATCAAAAATCAGCGCCGGGTCAACAGAATTGGGAATATGCAGCTGGTAAATTTCTTCATAGCCCTTGACGTGATTGTTCAGGCTTTCGAGCATCATCTCTTTGTATTCTTCGGAAATTGGTACGTCCGCGACGACGGCCGCACTTTCAATCATTTCTTTGGTGATCTTCTTCGCCGCGTGTGCCTGTGTTTGTGCCCACAACACCCCTGGAAAAAGTGTTCCTAGCAGACCCATTTCCGAACACGTCTTCATGAAACTTCGCCGATCCAGCATCCCGATCCTCCCCCTTGTGCAATCCCGCAGGCGAGCGCGTAAGATACCACACCAGTGTCCTCACGCACTTCGCATGTCTTGGTCGCTTGGAAAAACAGAAAGGCCGGAACGCTGCTCCGGCCCTTCCGATGGGAGAGACATTTCTGCCTGTCCCTTTCATTTTCCCCTGCTAGCAATCAGGAACTACACACGCCTAACTACTGATCGTCGCCACTCTGGCCGATTGCAACAATCTCGTGCTCGGTATGCAAGCTCACGCGTCCGATCGTCCGGTAGTCGCCCAAGCCGTTCTTTGGTTTTGGTGTGTGATACCCCGCAAAGACCACGGTGATGTCGTGCGGGTCATAGAGCGTTGCACTGGGCGCATACACACGCCCTGAGAACCACCCCATGGCGTCTCCGACAATCGGGGTGTTCGCCGGAACCGTGACCGGAGCGCCGCCTGCTGCCGGAATGCGGTTCGGATCCACGGCGATGGTTAACGGCGCAGTCGAGACGACAGGATTATTGATGCCATTTACCACCGTCCAGTGGAGCAGGTCGCGGGACTCGGCGTAGCCGATGTAGTGGAAGGCATCGGAGTCTCCATCGATGCAGCCGCCGCCGGAGAAGAGCAAGCCGAATTTGCCGCCTGCCAGCTTCAGAATCGTTCCCGCCGTCGCCAGCCAGCGCGTTCCGGTCGCGGTAACATCGCCCGGATCATTCAAGCCCTGCAGTATGCCGTCATCCTTGAAGTTGACGCCATCGGTGGTCTCGGCGAGCCGCAGATAGGTAATGTCGTCGTTCACCGCAGTGCCAAAAGGATTGTTTGCGTAATAGCCCGCCCAGAAAGTGTTGCACTGCTGGGACGCGGGAAACGCCGTGCTGCCGGTGTTGTCACCTTTCAGAATCTTCTGCTCGTAGATGACCTTCAGCGGCGAGCTACCGGGAACGATTCCCAGAATACCATCGGGATTCAGCAACCCGGTGTTATGAAAGGCGATTTCCGGGAGGGCGGTGGTGGCGTCGGTCGGACCGTCGTTCATCGCCGGGACGCCGTTCAGCGGGAGTCCAGGCTGTGGTGAAAGCTCGTGGATATAGAGGTCATCCGCATCGATGTGATTGTTGGCGCGGTCTAACGTGTAGAGATAGCTGTGGCCGGCGATATTGATGACGAACTGGTGGCCCTGACCATCGTCGTCCCCGTTGTCGCTATTGTTAGGATCGGGACCATTGTCCTTGTCTCCATCCGGATCTTTTTGCACTTGGTCCGGGCAAGTTGTTCGCAGCTCCAGCACTTTTTGTTGAAACGTCCACGTAAGACCTGCATCGTCCGAGGCGGCTGCCGCAATCGCTTCATCCGTATCCTTCGGCCGCCAATCGAAATAGCCCTGCAAATACTTTCCGTGGCCGGTGACGAACGGAAAATAATACGGTTGCATCCGTTGTGTACCCGGATTCCCGATCTGGATTCCGTTCGTGTCGCAGTATCCCGCCGACTTCAAACCGACTGCAGCCCCTGATTGTTCTAACGTCCACGGCCCGCCGGTAATGTAGGTCTCGGATGGCGCTCCATTCTTAGTCCAGCGAATGTGATCTTCGTCTGCCTGCGTCGCAAACGCGCCCACAAAAAGGGCGGCTATCGCGACGAAAATCTTGAAAGCTGTTTTCAAGGGTGCTCCTCCTAATAAACGAAATCGCGTGGTAACCCTTCGTTCGCCGCAAGACGGTGCCACACGGCGTCTGACTGTTGATGAAGCATTTGTAAAACTTGCGTTACGGCCGGTTAAACACCCGATGGGTTCCTACTCGCCTCGCCCTGCGCATTTGTTCGTCCTCGGTCGCCGTGCAGTCTTCCGCCGGCCTGCAGCAGCGTTTTTGCCCTGACCCTAGGGAGTGTTATACGATTCCGGCATTCTGAAAGGAGTTTCGATGACGCGTTTTACGAGGTCTTCCGTTTTCCTGGCACTCTTGCTTCTGGGTTTTCCCCTCCGGCATCTCCACGCCTCCAGGGCTGACAATCCCCGCGCTGCCGGCAAAGAGGTGGTCCTCAAGGCCGCTGATATCACTCCGAAAATCTTCCCGGAACGCGTTTTTTTTCGAGGCCAGAGTGCGCCGGTGCAGTTCCGCAACAGCGGCGGTGTTCATTTTGCTGACGACTTTTATGTTCTCGTGGGACTGGTGGACAGCTCCGGGTACTCCTCGGGAATCAAGGAGAAATACCAAGCCTATCTCCTTAACGAGGTCACTCTCGAAATAGCCGGTCAAACTTTGAAGCCCGGCGCCTACGGCATCGGTTTCATCACCGGCGGAAAGTTTGTGGTGATGGACCTAGGCGCAAATGACGTCTTGCAGGTGGCCTCGCTGCACGACGCCGAAATGAAGCGCCCGGTGCCACTGCAGGTGCTTGTCTCCAGCACTGCGGGCGGCTACCGGCTATACATCGGTCGCGATTACGTGGAGTTCCGTCGCGCCCCCTAGTTCCAGAATGCAAACTTAGAAAAGGCCGAGCCGAATATAGATTCGGCTCGGCCTTTTGTTTTGCTGGAGATTTGTTTGCGAGAGAAGCGAAGCATCTCTCTTGCCGTTCAGACTTTGTCGTACTAGTTGACGGATCGTTTCCTCGGTGGCTCGGCCGGCGCCGTTGCGAGCAACGCAAACGCGATGATCAAGGATGCCCAAGCCAGCAGACGCACCATTCTTGTGCTCATAAACCACTCCTGGCGTCCTAATTTCGGCTCGGACCTGGCTCACTCCGTCTTGCTCGACTTGAAAATTCTCAGGGAGCGTGACGAAAGATCCTCGCTGGCCGCCCGGAAACCCGGAACACAAGGACTTAACTCTAAGACTTTGGACCGAGATGATCGGGCAGGAACGCGGCTCGCAGCAAACTTTGAAAGACTTCCGCCACCTATTTTCCATTGCATCATACCGAAACGCATCATAGGATGGCGCCCGCAGTTCCCCGCGTTGCTGACAGGAGAAAATCGTTCATGCACATGCATAACTTGAATTGGCTGGCAATCCTGGTAGCCGCGATATCCACAATGGTGGTGGGATTCCTGTGGTACTCACCCCTGCTGTTCGCAAATGCCTGGGTACGCGAGATGGGCTATGACCCGAACGACAAAGCCCGGATGAACGAAATGAAAAAGAACGCCGGCCCGGCCTATGCAGGTTCGCTTTTGGCCAGCATTGTGTCGGCCTTCACGCTGGCGCTGATCCTTCACGGGCTTCGCGCGGAAAGCGCACACTTCGGCTTGATGGTTAGCTTCCATGTGTGGCTCGGATTCGTCGCCACCGTGCAACTGACTGGCGCGCTGTTCGCGAAGCAGAGCATGAAGCTCTTCGCCATCAACGCGGGCTACCAGCTCGTCTGCTACCTCGTCATGGGAGCGATCCTCACTGTTTGGAGTTAAGGGAATGCTCCGACAGGAGAAACCAGCTGCGGAATCTTTTCAAGAATCCCCACGCAATGCTGGCAAGATGCCGGCTTGAAAGGGAGGTCACGATGAACTCCGCGCGAAGTACCTGTCTTTCTTTCTTGGTTTTCTCGCTTTGCGGTTCCGCGGTTGCCCAGTCGTCGGGCCCGGATGCGCGACAAATCAGCGATCCAAAGACTATCACATCGGCGTCCAATCCAAATGCGCGCCCCATTCCGATTGATGATCTCTATTTCACGCGGAGCGTTTCCAGCGCATCGTGGTCTCCCAGCGGCAAAGAGATTGCGTTCACCACGGACATCTCCGGCCGATCGAACTTGTGGAAAGTGAAGGCGGACGGAGGATGGCCGATACAACTGGCGCAGTCAGACGAGAGACAGTACGGCGACACCTGGTCTCCCGACGGCAAGTGGATCGTCTTTCAACAGGATACCGGTGGAAATGAGTTGTGGGATGTCTTCGCCATCCCGAGTGATGGGGGCGCAGTGATCAACCTGAGCAACACTCCCGAGATTCGCGAAGAGAGCCCCCGATGGTCTCCGGACGGGAAGACCATCGCGCTGAATACCAAGCCGAAGGAAGCCACGGTGTACAACATTACGCTGCTGGATTGGGCCACGCGGAAGATGACGCCACTCACACACGAAAGCACTCCGAACCATCTGTGGCAATCGGTGGCCTGGAGTCCCGACGGAAAAACTCTCTACGCGGACCGTCTGGAAGTCAGTTTTACGGACGCCGACGTCTACGCGATTGACGTCGCGACTGGAAAAACCACGAACCTGACCGCGCACCAAGGACAGGTGCTCAACATAGCATCTTCCTTGTCCAAGGATGGGCAGAAGCTTTTGATTACCTCCAACGAAAAGAGCGGTTACCAAAACGTGGCCCTCTTGGGTATCCCGGGGAGAAAGCTCGTGTGGGTCACGGACACCAAACGGGAGGCCAGTTCGGGTGACTTCTCTCCCGACGGCAATTGGCTTACCTATACGATCAACGCGGACGGGCGTGTAGATACGTACGTGGCGGACGTGGCCACGATGCACTCGGAAAAAATCCCAGTGGCCGGAGGCGTGAACGGTTTCGCCGGCTACCCCAGCTCCTTTTCGCCCACCGGAGACCGGCTTCTGTTATCGCATGAGAGCTCAGTAGAGCCGGGTGATTTTTGGACTTACGATGTGTCATCACGGAAATCGAAGCAGCTCACGTACTCTGCAATTGCAAGTTTGAACTCCGCGCCACGATCACCGTCACAAATCATCAGCTACAAATCCTTCGATGGAAAAACGATAAGCGCGCTGCTATGGATTCCCTTCAATCTGAAACGTGACGGTTCGAACCCGGCGCTGGTCTTGCCCCACGGCGGGCCGACCGGGCAGTCCGGAGACTACTGGAGTCCGCGGGTGGCTGCCTTGGTGTCCCGGGGATACATCTGCATTGAGGCCAATGTGCGTGGTTCGACCGGCTATGGCATGGAGTTTCAGAAGGCCAACTACCAGGACCTGGGCGGCGGAGACTTACAAGATGAGGTTTACGCGGCCAAGTTCCTGGAAGCCACCGGTTACGTAAATCCGAATAAGATCGGGATCACTGGCGGTTCCTACGGTGGATTCATGACCCTGATGGCCATCGGCAGGACTCCGGACATCTGGGCGGCGGGTGTGGAGATGTACGGCATCATTAACTGGATGACCATGCTGGAACATGAGGATCCCATGCTGCAGCAATACGAAATGAGCCTGCTCGGTGATCCCGTGAAAGATCGCGCCGCTTACAATGCCGCCTCTCCCATCACTTATATCCACAGTGTGAAGGCGCCGCTGCTGGTGTTACAGGGAGAAAACGATCCGCGCGTTCCCAAAGAAGAGGCGGAGCAAGTTGTCATTCTGTTGAAGAGAGATGGGAAGACCGTGGATGCGCACTACTACGCGAACGAAGGGCACGGCTTCGAAAAACGTGAGAATCAGATCGATTCGATCCGGCGCACGGTGGCGTGGTTCGACAAATACCTCAAGGGAAGCAACTGATTCGCACGGACGAAGACGCCCGGACGGAAAGAAATGTCCGGCGTTCGCACTTGCCCACCGCACCCGCCAACGAGAACAGCAGGCTTTCGCGTCCGGCCACCCGGGTGATTGCGCTCCTGGCTCTTTCCGCCCTTATCAATTACATCGATCGCGGCAACCTCTCCATCGCCGCACCTTTGCTGAAAGACGAGCTTGGACTATCGGCCTCGCAGGTTGGCATCCTGTTGTCCTCCTTTTTCTGGACCTACTCTCTGTTCCTTCCCGCTTCCGGGTGGCTCGCTGACCACTTTGACGTCAAATGGGTGATGGCTCTTGGCTTTTTCCTGTGGTCCGGCGCGACGACCGTCACCGGCGGTTTGCACGCGTTTACCGCATTGCTTACCGCGCGCCTTATGCTCGGGGTCGGCGAATCGGTCGCCTATCCCTGCTATGCGAGAATGCTGGTGCGACACGTTCCGGAGGTGGGCCGCGGATTTGCAAACGCGCTCATCGCTGCCGGAGTTGGATGCGGCCCGGCGTTGGGCACATTTTTCGGGGGCACGCTCATGGCGCGATTCGGATGGCGTTCCTTCTTCATCGTTCTTGGCGTGGTCAGCATGGCCTGGCTGATTCCCTGGTTCGCATGGATCCCGCGAGGACGTATGGTCGTTTTCCGCGTAGAACGAAGCGGCGCAGGATTTCTCGAACTCCTGAAGCAACGATCGATGTGGGGAACCTGCGGGGGCCTGTTCGGCGCAAATTACGTGCTGTACTTCGAGATCACCTGGCTGCCATTTTATCTGGTGCGTGAGCGCCACCTTTCGATGGGTACGATGGCGAAAATTGGCGGGCTGGGATACTTGTGCTACGCGGCTGCCGCGGTAGTTTTCGGTTGGATCTCCGACCGGTGGATCGCCGTCGGTGGAACGCCGACTCTTGTTCGCAAGACTTTTGCGGGTGCGGGAGCGGGGACTGCCGGGCTATTCCTCCTGGGCTGCGCCCTCGCCGGTCCCACGGTCTCTGTTATTCTGCTGCTACTAGCGTTCGCAGCCGGTGGCATGTGCGGATCCAATATTTGGGCGATCACACAAACGATGGCCGGTCCGAGAATGGCGGGCCGATGGACGGGCTGGCAGAATTTCGTCGGAAATCTTGCCGGTGTCATCGCGCCGGCAGTGACCGGATTCGTAATCGATTACACCGGACGGTTCTTCGTGGCATTCGTAATCATGGCTGTCGTCGCACTGCTCGCTGCTGTTTCTTATATCTTTGTGATCGGCCCGGTGAAGGAGATCGCTTGGGAAGGATGACCCGGGAGCGACGTCGGGGGAGATGCCGTCTCGTCGATTGAAGCAAGCCCTCTCTTTGTCCTAGAATCTTGCTCATGAACGTCGATTGGCTGCGCGAGGTTTGCCTTTCCTTTCCGGGTGCCACGGAACAGATTCAGTGGGGCAGCGACTTGCTGTTCAAAGTAGGCGGGAAGATGTTCGCCGCGACACCGCTGGAGCCGGCTCCGGTGTGTCTTTCATTCAAGGCGGAACCGGAAAGTTTTGCACAACTCACGGAACGACCCAACATCATTCCTGCGCCTTACCTGGCACGAGCGCAATGGGTCGGGCTTCAAACCAAGGACGCTTTGCCGGCGGACGAACTCGCGCGCTTGCTGCGCGATTCTTATGACCTGGTATTCGCGAAACTTCCAAGGAAGATACGCGATGCAGTCTCCAACGCAAAGCTGTTGGCGCGCAAGGCTCGGAGTAAGAAACCAGTGAACAAGAAACGCAGCCGTAGCCACTGACTTCGGTAAAAGATATACTCCCCTGGGATTCGGCACATTCGAAGGAAAAGGATGTTCCGTCGAGGTGGTCGATGCTGGCACGCCTATCATTGCTCCTTGTTTCCATGATGCTTGTCGCTTCATCTGGGCTACGAGACGCAAGATTAGCGTCACCTGCGGGCGGTCTGTTGGTCGTGGCCAATCAGAAGGATCACACCTTACTGGTCGTCGATCCCGAAAATCGCCGTGAACTGGCAAAGATTTCTGTGGGCGTGAACGGACATGAAGTCATCGTGTCCAAAGACGGTCGCTTTGCTTACGTGCCGATCTACGGAAACGCTGGCGTCGGAAGGCCTGGGACGGACGGCAGCACGATTGATGTGATTGATCTGCAGGAGCGCAAACTGGCGGCCACGATCGACCTGGGTAAGCCCCTTCGCCCGCACCGCGCCGAATTGGGGCCCGATGGTCTTCTTTACGTTACCGCCGAGCTTGCAAATGCCGTCGGCGTTATTGATCCTTCCACGCGCAAGCTGCTCGCGGAAATTCCGACGGGGGAGCCGCAATCCCACATGCTGGTTCTTTCGCTCGACGGCCACCGCGGTTACACCGCCAACGTCAGCGCCGGCAGCGTGAGCGTGCTCGATCTGGTGAAGCGCAATCTCATTGCCACGATTCCCGTGGCAAAGAGTGTCCAGCGCATTTCCATCTCACCGGATGGCCTCCGCGTCTTCACCCACGATCAAGATGCTCCCCGCATCGCGGTCATCGCGACGGCTACGAACAAAATTACAAACTGGATCGAATTGCCGGACGTGGCGTATGCGTCGGCGCCGACTCCCAATGGGCGCTGGTTGCTGGCCGTCAGCCTTGGCGCCAATCGGCTCCATGTCGTGGATTTGCAAACTCTGAAGGTTGTGCGTTCACTGGAAGTTCCTGAGAGATCCTCGGAAATCCTGATTCGACCGGGCGGAGAAATCGCCTACGTGAGCGGGACCGGTGCCGGCAAAATCGCCGTGCTCGACTTGCGCTCCTGGATAATGCAGCCGCCTATCGACCTCACTCCGGGCGTCGATGGCCTTGCGTGGGTTCCTGCTTCACACTAAGAGTCACGCAACGTGACAAAGACGAAACGGTCATGTGGGAATGTCTGTGCGCCAAACCTAAAAACCCATGCCTCCTGCTGGTCTTCAGTTGAGGGCGCCGATTGAGCTGCCTAGCGCGGCGCATCCGTGTTTGCGCAGGCCGTGCCGCTGGGGTTACCGGGATGGTTGGAGATCCACGAACTCCACGTCGTACGGTATCCCTCCCAATCGCAGATGTGCCACCGTGACCGGTAATTGAAATCTGCGCGGTCCCGCGCTTCCAGGGTTGACATAGAGCACGCCCTCGCGCTCCGTCTTTCCTGGTTTGTGGGAATGGCCACTGACGACGATTTGAAAACCGGCTGCGGCAGGATTCAAATCCAGGGCGTTCACATTGTGTAGAACGTAGATCATGGCCGCGCCTGTTTCCGCCACGGCCGTCTCCGGCAGCCCCTGCGCCCAGGACTCGGTATCCACATTTCCGCGCACCACTACAATCTGGGCGATCGATCTAAGCTCGTCCAGAATCTCCGGCTTCCCCACGTCGCCGGCGTGGATGATCAGCTCCGACCCACGCAGGGCTTCCACCGCTTCTTTGCGCAGTAAGCCGTGGGTATCCGAAATTAAACCGATCCTTTTCACACCATCGGGCACACGTAGATCGTACCGCGGAACGCCTGGCAGGGCATGAAACCGGCGAAACGAACTGCTCCTCTTGACAATCTAGGGTATCGATGCCATCTTCCTCTTGACAGTCGAGAGGAGCACATTTCATAGCGGACAAGCCGAGCGGCCTGGTTCAGGGCACGCTGGACATGTTGATCCTGAAAACATTGGAGCTAGAGCCGATGCATGGATATGGTATCGCCATGCGTATCGAGCAGATCAGTAAAGGCGTCTTCCAGGTGAATCCGGGATCGTTGTTTCCGGCATTCCGCAGGCTGGAACGGGCCGGCTGGCTCAAGAGCGAATGGCGGGACACTGCGAACAATCGGCGCGCTAAGTATTACGTTTTGCAAGCGCTCGGGCGCAAACAACTCAAGGGCGAGACCCGCGAATGGGCGAGACAAGCAGCGGCCATCGCGCGGATTCTGGAGGCGGAGTCGTAGGAGGTAAGCGATGTCACTGCTGCGAAATCTGGCGGGTGGTCTGCGGGGATTGTTCTTCAAGCAACAGGTCGAGCGCGAAATGGATGAGGAACTGCGCGGGTATCTGGACGCCGCCGTGAACGAGAAGATACGCCGCGGGATAAACCGCGAACAAGCGGTGCGGGCCGCGCGTATCGAGATGGGCGGCGCGGAGAGTGTAAAACAACGAGTCCGTGCGGCGAGCTGGGAGTCGCTGGTGGAAACACTCTGGCAGGATCTGCGGTTTGGCTTGCGACTGCTGCGATTCAGTCCTGCGTTTGCGGCCGCAGCGATTTTGTCTCTGGCGCTAGGCATTGGAGCCAACACCGCCATCTTTCAGCTCTTGGATGCGATTCGTCTAAGAGCGCTCCCGGTAAAAAACGCTCAGGAACTGACGGAGGTGCGCATCGCCGAACGCAACGGTGCAACCGGTGCCTTCGTATCGCGCTATCCCAATCTGACAAACCCCATGTGGAGCCAGATTCGCACGCAGCAGCAGGCGCTCTCGGGCGTATTCGCCTGGGGACCAACGAGTTTCAATATCTCTCCCGGCGGCCCAGTCCACCCGGTCCAGGGCCTTTGGGTGAGCGGTGAATTCTTTGGCGTATTGGGACTTGTGCCCGAAAGAGGACGATTACTTTCGCCTGAGGATGACCGCGCCGAGTGTGCCGCTCCCGGAGTAGTCGTCAGCCACGCCTTCTGGCAGCGTGAGTACGGTGGCGACGAATTTATCGTCGGGCGCAAGATCACGATTGAGAAGCATCCCTTCGCGGTAGCCGGAGTGGCGCCGGCGAGTTTCTACGGTGTGGAGGTCGGACGGAACTTCGATGTAGCCGTGCCCCTCTGCGCGGAACCTACGATTCGCAGCGAGTTCAGTGTGCTGAACCGGCGGGATGGCTGGTGGCTCACAGTGATGGGCAGACTGAAGCCCGGGTGGACCATGGAGAAAGCATCGGCGCACTTGCGCGCGATTTCGCCAGCCGTTTTCGAGGCTACGTTGCCGACCGAGTTCGACGCTGGCGATGCCAAACACTTTCTCGGCTACAAACTCGGGGCCTTTCCTGCCGGTACAGGTATCTCTGGCTTGCGCGAAACGTACGAGGACCCACTCTGGCTGCTGCTGGGGCTGGGAGCGCTGGTACTGCTGATTGCTTCGGCGAATCTAGCCAACCTGATGCTGGCGCGGGCCAGTGCCCGCGAACGGGAAATGGGCATGCGCATGGCTGTGGGGGCGACCAGAGGCCGATTGATCCGGCAATTGCTGGCGGAAAGCCTGCTCCTTGGTCTTGCAGGTGCGCTCCTGGGCGCTCAACTCGCGCATGGATTGACTCGCTTGCTGGTGGCTTCGATCAGCACAGACAGCGCTCCCCTGTTTGTGGACCTGGCCATGGATTGGCGGATGCTGGGATTCACCTCAGGGATCACCATGCTGACGTGTGTCCTGTTTGGGCTGGCTCCCGCGTTGCGGGCAACGCGAGTGTCCCCGGGAGCGGTGCTAAAGTCGAGCGGACGGAGCGCCACGAGCGGTCGCGCACGGTTTGGGTTGCGGCGCGTTCTCGTGGTTTCGCAGATCGCCATGTCGCTCATGCTGGTTGTTGGTGCGATTCTCTTTGCGCGGAGCCTGCAGAAACTGGCGACGCTGGATGCGGGATTCACGCAAAACGGGGTGCTGGAGCTGGATCTGGACCTGACTGCGCTCCATTTACCCGTCGACCGACGCGCGGAATTTAAGGGGCTGGTGCTACGGCGGGTTCGAGCGATTCCCGGCGTGGAGTCTGCCGCTGAAGCAGGAATCGTCCCGCTGAGTGGCAACGGAATGAACCGGCAAGTGCTGGTGGACAGGGCCGGACGGGTCATCGAGGGCAAGAGCGAGCTGAACGAGATCAGCCCGAAGTACTTCGCGACGTGGCATACGCCGATTCTGGCGGGGCGGGATTTTGACGATCGCGATACGTTGACATCGCCCAAGGTGACCATCGTCAATGAGAGTTTTGCCAGGAAGTATCTCGCCGGAGCAAATCCGGTCGGCGCCACCTTGCGCGTAAAGTCGGAACGCAAAGAGACCGGTCTATTTCAGATCGTCGGACTAGCGAAAAATGCCAAACTTTACGATCTGCGGGAAGAATATCTGCCCACGATGTTCATGCCGGTCACCCAGAAGGAGCACCCCGAGCAGGACGAGACCATCCTCATTCGATCCCAAGCTTCGCTCTTCGGCCTCATCTCCGTATTGAAGAGCACCGTCCAGCAAATCAATCGCGGGATTGACATGGACTTTACGCCGTTCGACAGAATGGTGGAAGTGTCTCTTCAGCGAGACCGCCTGATGGCCCACCTTTCCGGATTCTTTGGACTGCTGGCTGTGCTCCTGGCCACCGTAGGCTTGTACGGGGTGATCGCCTACATGGTGGAACGGAGGACCAGCGAAATCGGTATTCGCATGGCGTTGGGAGCGGATCGCGCAAGCATTGTGCACCTGGTGCTGCGGGAAGCTTCCGTTTTGCTCGGCCTCGGTCTGCTGATCGGAATGGCGCTGTCCCTGGCAGGCAGCAGGGTGGCCGCAACGATGTTGTTTGGACTAAAGCCGACAGACTTTGTCACCTACGTCCTGGCAGTGGCGAGCCTGTCGGCGTTTGCGGCTTTGGCAAGTTTCCTGCCCGCACGGCGCGCCTCTCGGCTCGATCCGATGGTGGCGTTAAGAAATGAGTAGGTATGGAATAGGCTGAAAAGAGGTATGGCCTGAGCGCAAAGCGAAATTGACCCGAGGAGCGGGAATGCCGCGCTCCGGTTTACGCGGAGATTTTGGTGGGAACGATCCGACGCAGCGGTTTGGAGCCCGAAATCGGGAACTGCATGTGCCAAAAGTTTATTTCCGGCGAGATGAACTCCACCCCGATATACTGCCTGCCGTCGCGAGCCCGATGGATCGAGACGACACGGGACTCCATCGACTGCGCGGTGTGATCATTCACCAGGATCAGCGTTTGTCCCAGCAACACGATCTCTTCAAGCTGAAACAACGCCCCGTGCCGGTTCACCGACTGCGAATGGGCCTGCGCGGAGAACTTCTCGCCGGCGTCTGTCTTTCCGTGGACGGTCAACGGCACGGTGAGTGCTACCCGCAGGGTACGACGACGTTCTTTGCAACGAAAGTGAAGCAGGGACATTTCGGCTTCGACCTCAAATCTGATTTATGAATCCACGACGTTTGACCAACTTCAACCCACACGTCCACTCTTACCGTGTCGTGTAAGCAGGGTGCTAAAAAGACAGAGTGACAAAATAGAAGTGACTAGCACTAACCTTGCCCACACATCCCCATACTGCCTATTTACAACTTCCAAAACAATGGCGGAACAGTACCACAAAAGAAAGCCCTATAACAGTACCCTCGTACCTCCCCTGTCTTCCCATACTGCTTGCTTCCAGGCCCGGTAACAATCTCGATTCCGCCGCCACGACTGCCCCTACCTCTTCGCAAACGCAACATTCTTGGCAACTTGGCGGCTTGGCGGCTCGCGCCGGGGACCTCTCCGCGTAGATGCCGGCAGCAGCTAGGGCCCGCGGGGGTTCTCTTTATGTGGTGTCTCTCACTGGCCTATCGTTTCAATGGGGCTTTGTCTTCCCGAGCTGGCAAGCCCGCTTCGTGCGCTAAAACTGTGGAAATACGTGAGAAACGCGCGCCTCACCGAGTCCAACACAGATGGAACATCAAGAGCAAGCTACTGGAAGACGGAGAAAGTCTACACGCGCACCACGACTCCTGTGACGGTACATTCCGATTCGCAAACCAAAGTTGTCGTGGGCGCACAAACTGTATTCATTCCGGGGCGGTCATCACATGACACAGACCTAGTCAGCGCTGATCACAGCATCCAGGTCGAACAGATCGTGGTTCTCCCGGGATACCTTCAGGTGCACTAGCCGGTGAACGCTTTCCATCACGCCAGCGCAAGCGGGCCTATCGCCACACGGGCGCTGCGATTCTGGTTCCCTATTGCTGCAGCCGTCTCCAGCGAGTCTCTGGGGATCGCCCGGGCACGTACCAAGCCCAACGTAGGGCGCATGCGGCCACGCTATTGGCCCGGGTATCCGGTTTTTTGGCCCCTCCCTCATTCCTGATAGGTACCGATGGGTGCCGGCTGCCTGCCGAGCGCCAGCCTCACCGGCACTGGTTGCCTCTCTGGCGCTTTGTCTGTTGTTCTTTCAGCCGCTGCTCGGGCTCGCACTTCAGAAGGCAGGAGCGGAGCGCCGTGTCTGCGGGCAACTCACATCGGAGCATGTTGCTCATCGCCGCGCTGGTCCTCTCCGAGGTGTGGCTCAACAGTGATCTCCTCCCCCTCTCGGCCAGCCTTCGAAATCCTGGACATTCACGCGCTCATTCGTTCGCTAGCAACTTCACAATGTGCAGCGGGTTCACCCGCGCTCTTTCCACCGTGAGTCCCCAGTGCAGGTGCGGCCCGGTGACGCGCCCGGTCGCTCCGACTTTTCCCAGGGCGGCGCCAGCTTCCAAAGTGTCTCCCACCTTCGCGTCGATCTCCGAGAGGTGCCCATAGAAGGTGTAAATTCCCAGACCATGATCCAATACAACGGTATTTCCGGAGAAGAACAATTCCTCTGCCAGCGCCACCTTCCCGCGCTGCGCGGCGTGCACTGGGGTCCCAGTGGTTCCGGGCAAATCCACCCCGCCGTGTGGTGTCCCAGGATTCCCATTCAGAATTCGCCGCCTCCCAAAATTCGAGCCCGTGGTCACACCATCGAGCGGCATTCGAAACTTTCCGTCCCATAAGCGCTCCGGCGTCACGCGGTCAAAAATATCGCGCAACTTCTGGCGCTCTTGGTCCGCGCGCTTGATTTGTTCCGGGCTGGGCTCCACGAACTGTTTCCCCACCCGCAATTTTTCCGTCGCGAACCGGCCTTTCCTCACTGTCACCGTCGCGCTACAGCTCATTTTCTCGCCGCGCGTCGTTTGCCCGGTGACCTTCAGCGCGTATGCGCCGGGCGCCTTTTCGAGGTCAACCCCCAGCAAACCTTTTCGCTGGGTTTCACTCGCCACCTCCCTCCAGAACGGGACGCTCCGTCCGCCCCAATCTCCTTGCACTTCCGACAAGGGCTTCGCGCTTTTCACCTCTATCATCAGCAAGCTTCCCTGGCTTGATTCTGGCGCGCTCAATCGCAATGTTGTTCCCGCAGTGCAAGTGCCGGCCCCTCTCGCCATGG
>Ga0179587_10000352_pt1 | contig 19429 bp, 25 predicted proteins | sample CZODoug2_1_08_16_FD_185932 | JGI IMG/M metagenome (GOLD analysis project Ga0179587, IMG submission 185932) | Vadose zone soil fungal communities from Angelo Coast Range Reserve, California, USA - CZODoug2_1_08_16fungal | ecosystem: Environmental > Terrestrial > Soil > Vadose zone | place: USA...
CCAGAATTACCAGATCGGGCAGTGTTTCCCTCCAACGTTTAAGCGCTTGTTCTCCATCAAATGCACGTACTACATCATAACCGTGGCCCTTGAGCCAATAGCTCAACATATCTACCATATCGCGGTTGTCATCCGCCACCATGATTTTCACTCGCGTTCCTCCTACTTGGCCTACATACAATACTCTAACGGTATGTCCAGAAAGATTGAGTCTATCTATAAGTAGCCTCAGATCAACGAACTGAGGTCATTCCTCTTCCAGCTTGCCCTATTTCGTACCTCGCTGTAGAATGTGCAAATATGTCGATAAAAAGGACACTCGATATCCGCTCTCGTCTGTTCAAACGGGAGGGGTTCAGGAGCAGTAACATCGTGATACAAAATGGGCTATAACCAGACAGCTTTTTTTCATTTTCGTCCTAGAAACTCCCTCGAAGAGTTCTCACAGGCCGCTTCATGATGAGCACTCTCACTCAGAAATGCTTCCTGACAGCAAGTTTGACAGCTTTTGATACTACTGACGTTTGAAGATCTCATTCATGGTGTTCATTGCATCCCTCTGCATTGAAGGAAGCGCGTGAGAATAGGTGTCCATAGTCATAACGATGGAACTGTGTCCTAGTAGCTCTTGTACTACTTTCGGATGAACTCCTTTGACAAGCAAAATTGGTGTTGCACTGTGCCTTAAATCGTGAAACCGTATCTGAGGTAAACCAGCGTCTTCTACCAGCTTATGAAACGTTGCTAACATGTGGGAACTATGGAGATACCCTCCGTGACGATTGCAGAACACAAGGTCCATATCATGCCACTTGGACTCTGTTGGCCAATAGCCTAAGCAGCAAGAGCAGCAAAGCGAGAAATACGAGGCTGTGATGGTGTATCTCCCATATGCCACTAAAATAGTCGTACAACGTTCATAGCAGTAGCAATAAGAAGATGTTGAAGATGTGTTTTCTCGATGCCAAGGTAGCGAGAAACACGAAGATCGAAGGCTCGTACGCCTTGTGAAATAGTACCTTCAGCACCAGCACGTTTGGCATAGCGATCCTTAAATTCCTTGGTTGTTTGGAGTGTCCGAGTGGCCTGAATGGCCTCATGATGCTCCTGCTGGCGAAAGACGATTTGCCGTGGACTGGCAGCTGAACGTGTACATTGTGAGCGTACAGAACAGGCAAGACAATCCTTTTTGCTAAATTGAGCAGAAACGACATCAGAACCACTCTTATTCTGCCTTACATTCCATTTTTGGCTTGATTGCCTTGTGGACAGGTAACATTTTGCTTTTCCCAATCAATAAGAAAATGTGTATTGTCAAAACCTTTTGCATCTTTTGCCTGCTAACTCCCATTGAGAGCAACGGGACCAATGACCTTAACCCCATACTTTTTCTGGCTCGTCACGAGATGCTCTCCATCCACATAACCAGTATCCATCAAGTGTTCTGATGGAAGTAATTGCTTCTGCTCTGACTTTTGATGAATGACGGGAGTCATTTCCATATCTTGTGTGGTAGATTCTGTTGTTTCCACGTGAATAATCAGATGTGGTAAGCTATCATCGTATGTCTCGGTCACATGCGCTTTATACCCAGTCCACACTGTATCGCGTTTGACGCTCAAATGTGCTTGCATGTCATACGGGGAAGAAATGAGACGAGAGGCAGGAGGAATATTGTCATGAGAGCGCCAGCGGATTTGCCCTTCTTGCACCAAAAACTGTTAAATCTAGATCTGGCGCAGGATTTCTACTGCTGGAACTCCTCTGAGCCAAGTAGGAGCATCCACCTCTTTTGTCCATGCTAGTAAATCAAATCCATCCTGCCCGATTTGCTGGTAGTTCACACGAAGGTTCGGAACAAATTGAGCGTAAAATAGTTGTGTTTCCGAACCTTGGCGTAAAAACCTTTTACCTGAAGGTTCGGAAGAATCGAGAGCGAGCAGTGGCATCAGCCGACCTCTCGTCGTGGGTTCTCTCCTGAGGAGTCGGGGAGAACCATATCGCTGCGAGTAATCTCATCGCGCCGAATGGTCATGAGATCAGCCACTTCTCCCAGAAGCTTGGCGTTGACATCCATCTCTCTTCGCTCATACGCCCACCGCAGGGCAAGGGTCACGAGCCTGGTCACGTTCCCCATCAGGACACGCCCCGTCGCATGAGGATCAAGAAGGGGGTTCGTCAGCCAAGTGAAAATGGGCTTGGTCCAGCGGTGGAGTTGAAGATCAGGGAACTGATCGCAGTAGAGAACCTCGAAGGTTGCCAAGATAAGACGCAGTTCCTCTTCGGTATGGCCAGGAACCATGATGTAGGGGTTTTGAGTGTCCATGCGTTGACGAAATTGTTTCCACAGGGTTTCAGGTCTGGCAAAGGTCTCTCGAAAGGGCACATCATTGTTCCCATGGGCAGCGACTAGGCCAAGGCCGAGGAGGCGTTCATAGGGAGGAGCAGCAAGATTGTCGGTCAATTCTTTGAGAAATGCGAGATGACGCAGGTTCAAATCCTGTGCGTCATCGATGATGAGACATTCTACGTGAGACGAGGCGAGCATTTTGACCAGCCAGAGACGGCGGAAAGCCACAGACATGGAGGGGAGAACCGGGAAGCAGGAGGCCAGGGCGGTGATTAAACCTTGGTCTCGCGAATCATTCTTGGGAGCACGAACAGCCAGCACAGGGAGTCGAGTCCTGCCGATCGCCGCAAGCTCTGCCCCCGAATTTCGCACGAGATCATGAATGCCTCGTGATTTCCCACTTCCAGGAGGAGCTGCAATCACATGCCAACTTCTATTCTGCCAAGCATGTCTCAGCCACCCTTGAAAACGCTGTTCAAAGGCCGTTTCGATAAAATCCCGGTTGACCACAAATGGCGGACGTGGCTCGAGTTCCGGATCAGTCATCTTCTGGCCTCCATTTCCTGACTTTCAGACGCTTAATCTCGATGCCTGGAGGAGCCTCTTCAGGCACGGCGGGGGGAAGCAACCCTGAGCGGTGGATTGGTGGAGGAGGTGAAACAGACTGACTGATCAAGGCCTGCAGTGTGGCCTGAACGGCTTCGGGATGGATCTCCTGACGTTGCTGATCGAATTGTCGCGCTCGTTCGAGCCGTTTGGTTTCCAGAGACAGCAGCTTGCGCCCAGAGAGAGCCTCTTCTTGGATACGCTGGCGATTTTCCAGGCTCTCAGCAGCGGCGATCTTGGCACCTTTCGCGTCGGCTTGCCTGTGGGCATCCGCTTCCCAGACACTCATCCGTTTTCCCATCAACTCGGTACAGAACGCCTCGCCAACCAACTCCCCGTTCAAGAAGAGATAGATGACGGAAATATCACGCCGATCGTAATAGATGTCTATCTCTCGTCCGCGCAGGCGATTCAACAGTCCTGGACTGACATAACGTCGCCCAAGAAAAGAAAGTGAGTCTTGCCTGACCGCGTAACGCCCCGTCGAGCAATTCTTGCGATTGGCGGCTTTCATGAGCAACAGTTTGAGATCATCCTGAGATCCCATCCAGCGAGGAAGGCCTTGCTTTTGGACAGCATCTTCCCACAACGCAATTCTGGTTTGCCGCCGAAGTTTGTCCCATTCTTGCATATACCCATCGACAATGGCTTGAATGAACAGTTTCTCCAAGACATCGAACGTCATCCCCGCCTTTTCTGCTGCGTTCGCACTGTCATATATTCCACCATCCGAGGGTTTCGCTTTGGTCGTTCCGGGGAGACGATGGGAAAACTTGCGTGTGACCCAGGTAAAAAGGGCTTCCACCGTCCCTTTCGCTGAGGGTGCATAAGGAGGAGCCTGCTGGGTAGTAATGCCAAGGCGATCAACGAGCACAGCAGTTGCCCGTGCACTTGTAAAGATCTTCCCCCGATCGTGAAAGATGACAGCCGGTTTGCCAAAACAGGGCCAAGGATGTTTGCACTCGTAAAGCATGGTCAAGCGATCTTTCGGCTCAAGGGTTTGTTTAACGAGCCGCATGTAGTCTTCTTCGCGGAGCACATCGAGTGACAAAATGGCTCCCAAGATGGCTGCGGTTTTCACACAAATGAGGACCGCCCCGTGAACACGGCCAGTAAGAACCGTCCCATCTGATGCCACGATGAGTTGATCGAACGTATGCTCATCGACTTGGCAAATGAGTGCTGGGGAAGAAATCGAGAGAACGAAAGACTGCGACGACATCCGTTCATGAGGAGCATGTTTCAGTCCAGAACGAGCCTGGGCTACTTTCGTCTCTTGAGAGATCTCTTTGAGAAAAGACCAGACCTGTCGATAGGTTGGAAGTCGAACCAGTTGGCCCTCCTGCTCGCTCAGTTCTTCGGCAAGGCGCTTGAGGCGGACATCTTCATAGACTGCCATAACCGTCGGGCGCATCGCATGGGTGTAGAGCTTGCGAATCAACTGTTGAAATTCCGGACGCAAGAGGCGATCGCGGTGGTAGGTTCCGTAAGGGACACAAGCGATTTGCCCCAATTCTTTGGTGCGTTGGACGAGTCGCCCAAGAGTAGAGACGCTCATAGCGAAGGCGTTGGAGACTTGGCCCAGTGTTTTCCCCTCCAAGACAGCTCTCACCGCATTGAGATTGCGATGAAAATGCGCCTGCTGCGCTGCTGTCTCTAAGCCAGAGGCGTCAAAGGTTGGCCCAGGTATGGCCGAATGCTCCGAGAGAACAATGGCGTCGTCATCAAGTGTTTCGCCGGCAGACTTCGCTTGGTGAACTTCTGTGATCACAAGCTCAGATGGAAGAGGATCTGGAAGGATGGGAGGGTTCTCAGGAGAAAGCAAAGCCAGTGGGGTATTCAGATCGAGGTCGACTTCTGTTAAATCAACAAGGAGTCGTCCTGCAGAGGCGAAGTCTGCAATCAGCTTCCAAACTGCCGCCTCGACTTCCACCTCGGACCAGCGACTTCCAAAGAACCGGACCAACTCACTCATGCTACGAAATTTGCCCCAAGGCCACTGTTTGAGAAGGGTGGCCTTAATCTCGTCATACGTGGGGAAAGGCTGGCGGCAGGCTTGAAGACGCAGCAGATTTTGATAGCGACGCTCAGAGAGGTTCTTGTCCGTCCCAATCCAATAGACGCCGCTTTTGAGTGTCGCTAGCCGTCGCGCTGCCTCAGCTTTGGCAAGCGCTTGTCCCTGGCTTTTCTCCTCTTCACGGCCAGCTTCTGCAATGAACAAGCCACCGTCGCAGAGCGTTCCGACAAAATCCGGTAAATAGGTATGGGGCTGACCTTCATACGTGTAGGAGATCCGGTAAGGCGTCCCGAGCGGTGCGTGAACGTTATATGCGTTGGCAAAAGCTGAACTCATATCCCCACGCTGAAAGCTTTGCACATGAGGGTGATATTCACAAAAGAGCGCTAATCGGGCTTCTAACAGACTCGTGTAAGGCATCCGAACGAGACGTTGATCCCCTGTCTTCCAACTATGGAGAAACCCAGAGATGGATTTGCCCGCGATTTTGAAGACATCGAGTCCTGGCGTTCCAGTGCGCTGTGAAGGGGAAGGTGGCTGCGTACCCATGAAAACATCACTTCCTCTCGACTTTCCGAAAAACAGGGCCAATCTCGACGAGGAAACCATCAGGAAAATGTCCTGTGCTCCTTTCCACATAGTATACCAAAAAGTCAGGGAAGAAGCCATGTGAGGGGACCCTTCTCTTCCATAAAATGATGAGTTTATTGAAAAGATTTCCGAACCTTGGCGTAAATTTCCGAACCTTCCTGTTCAGGTCTTCCGAACCTTGGGGTTAAGTACCACTATGAGGGCTAGCATATTTGCGTAGTCGGATTGATCTACAAAGGGGAAATCTGCTATGATGTCATTAAGAACAGCACATGCATTTTGTACTTCTTCTTCCGAAGGGCACTCAGGTACCTTGCACGCGTGCATATCCTTATGCGGAGCATAGTAGAGTTTTGTTAGCTCGTCATATCCTGGTTTTTGGAGAATAGTCCCGTCTGGTCTTATGACAGGTGTCTCAACAATCGCTTCTAGTATCTTGAACGGCCATTTTGAAGGTGATAGAGCAAGAATAGCTTCTGCTATCTCTTTAGGAGGTGATGCGGGTTTAGGTGCGTACTCGTTTTCAGTGTGGGGTACTTTTCGTAGCGTAAAGAAGTCAGCTGCTTTGGTGAGAGCGTTCTTTATTTCAGGCACCCCCATAGCCATAACAACTGTTTTATTATCTTTATCACGTCCTATTTGCACAAGTCGGCCTGATTGGACAAAGATCGTTGGTTCCTGCTCTTCACTTTTGCCAAGGTATTGCAAGGATTCGTCTCTGCTATCCCTGAGCTGGCCCCCTAAGATAACACTCGGTAGTCCTGTATTTGCTTCCTTGTGCCCATTCCCGTTTGAAGAATGCTCCTGGCCAGGGATGTAATTTGTCCATTGGTCTTGCTTTGGACGAATATCCTCCCAAGTACGGCCTTTGCAGTGTGCATGAAAGCAATTCACTGTATGTGGGGGTCCGTACCATATGCGCATTTGTTCCCCCGGGGTTGTATGTAGGTTCTTCCAAGGGCAGACAACATCAAAGCAGTCCTCATACTCCTCAATGACTTCTAGGTGCTGGTTAACCCATGCCTTCCACTCCGCAAGAGTCCAATATCCCTTCTTCTTTGGCTGCTTTATTGGTGTAAAGCGGGTGATGATGTCGTCAAGAACCTCGGGTACCTCGTTAATAGACTTCTTGCCCAATAATTTTTTGAGCTGGAAATCCGAGGCTCTTTGAGCTCAAATGGCTTATTCGGCAAGTTGTCTAATCTCTGAGGGGCAGCCCGGGATTATATCGCCTGTTACTGTGAAAGGTCGGCTGTCAGCATAGACTTCAATGCCTGTATGTCCCCCTGGAATACCCCATGGCACCATCTCGTTTAGGATTGCCTTATCATTAGGCAGCCTGCCACGGACCCACATCTTAATGCCAGTTCTACTAGGGGATTTTTCTGCATAGGTCGGACCTAACCAGCTTTTAACGAGCGGGTGGATCTCTCCGCTCTCATCGATACAGCCATCAATGTCAACTCCGATGATACCTGACTCTAGCGTGATGAATGTTTCGATTAAGGGGTAACGTGACACCTCTTCAAACGTGAGTTTGTTGTCCTCATTGCTCCATGACATCCAAGACCCGTCTAGGCTGCATGGATTCTTCTTTGCGTCGGTTCGCTTCCATATTGCCCATTGACGCGCTTCTTTGAGTTCTAAGGGAATAGCGGCATTGCGTGTTTGTAAATCGTTGGGGAGAGCATGTATTGTCACTCTGTCACCTCCCTACCACTATTCAGACGATAGAAGCGGCTTGTGATAAGCGCGTATACTTGTGCTATATCGTGAACTGTAGTATACTTACTTCTAAGGAAAAGTAAGTAACTTCCTAACGATGTCATCATATAATTCTCCCGGGCTACAGGAGTGTTGACAGAATGCTTGATCTGGATTACACTTCTTGTAGCGCCGTATCATAATCGTGAGCTGGGAAAGGGTCACTGACGTTCTAGAAGTGCAAAAACTAGGTCAGTGGCTTTTTTGCTGCTCATTTTTATCATTTCAATTCTTCTTATACACCATTCAGGTGTCAGTGCACTTTTTGTTCATACTTGTGTCCTTTCAATTGCTTGCCTGCCGTGCCTTCAACCTCTGTGGATTGCTATCACTGCCAGCCCTGCGCGTCTACAGGATAAAACGACGGTTAGTGTTGAGTGCGCTTCTCGGCACGTCGGTTCTTGTGTCTTTCACGCCCTCGCCGATTGTTCTTACTTGGCTCGCCTCTAGGAGAGGATTGCATAGGCGGGTCTTCAAAGACCATAGTACCACCGTGTGCTTTTTGCTCTTCTGGTGAGAGGGCAAGGAACCTCTGTCTATATTTCTTCCACCGTTTGCGCTGCCTCTGTGTTCTGATGTGTGCACTCATAGGAGAGCCATCAGAAATAGTGGTTTGTTTGTGGTCTATTCCCATCTCCGTCCCTTCTAACAGCCTCGCTGAGATAAGAATAGCAGCATGACGGCAGTATAGTCAAGCTTTTCATGCTACCGACTCAGCTAACAACTTTCATATGACAGCTAACACTATTAAATGCCTGAAAATCCATTGTGGATAACATGTGTAAAACTTGTGGATAAGTGCTCCATCAGTGTTGATAACTTCGGACTTGACATGTGTCTAACTCTCGTTTCTTATAGCACAATGCTACTCACCTGACTTTTGTTGCAAGAGCTTCAATATCTGCTCTTGAGTAGCCTCCATCCTGTCAAGACGTGTCTCAATAGTGCCAGTATCTTGCTTGAGTTGGCCTTGCATAGCCGTAAGATCATCCTTGGTAGCTGTTGCTGCCAGTCGCTTTCCGTGCTCTCCGAAGAATTTAGAGTGGCCACTCTGGACAGTTTTGACATCAGAGAGAGCTTCCTTGTGCTCGTCATAGTGTTCTTGCAGTGTCTCTAGCCAAGTGTTGGAGACAGTCGTCAGCTCTTGAGTTAGGTCCTGCTTTAGGTTATCCAAGCGCCTGATGACATCTTCACTGGCAACTTCGATTCGTGTCACCTTCATAGGCTCGGTAATTTGCTCCCTGAGCTGCCGAACTTCTTCAGCTAGTTGTCTCTGCTTAGCTTCCAGTCGGTTAAATTCCTCACGTGTTGGTTGGTTCATAGTGTGTGTGGTCCTTTCTGTAGTAGTCGCCTTACCGATAGCCGATCAAGCTTCAATCGACTGGCTAGGTAGCCCTCACTACATTCCCCTCGTAGATGTGCGGCTATCAGCTGGTCTTGGGTCCAGTCGAGAGGCAGCCCTTTACCGATCAAGTCACAAATCGGAATGCCAGTACGTTTTGCTTCGTCAAGGACTTCGCGGGCATTCTGGAAGCCATTGATGGGATAGTGTACTTCTATCATGATGTGTGTGTGTCCTCAGTTTCTCGCAGTGCCTGAGCCAGCTGGTCTTGCTTTGACTTGGTTGCCTCGTCAAGATTCTCATCCTCTCTTGTGAGTCGAGAGAGCTGATCTAGGACTATCCTGATCTCTCCGATCTGCTCGGGGCTGAAATGCTCAGCAAAGTTGACGAGCAGTGCTTTGAAATAGCCTGTCAGGATGCCGTAGGCAGTTGGATAGCGTTTATCGATTGAAAGCTCTTGGTCTTGCTCATGGATCTGCTTCAAGACTGCTTTGGTTACTTCAAAGTGTCTGTTATCGCGTCTCTCTTCATAGTTTGCCATGTGTGGATGTCCTTTCTAACTTGTATGGTACTTGTCTACCTCGCCTCGTCGGTGATCCGCGTCAAGATGCCCATGGTCGGCCTACTTTTGGCTGCAGGTATTTCTCTCTCAGTGCGATGTAGCGTTTCCTTGTCCGCTCAGGCATGGATGCTAGTTCCTGATAGGCACGTTCAGTCCCTGTGATCAACTCACTCAAGAATAAGCGCATCTCAGTGGCGTTCTTGCGCTGTATCTCTTCTGCAGGTCGAGAGATACCGACTGGTGTACTAGCAGGTGCGAACATCAATCCGCTATCCAGTTCCAAGCACCGCAATGGGATGCATGCATCGTGACGTTGGACAATGGCAAGCTCTATGCCGTATCGCTGTAAATTCATGCGCAATTCGTAAAAGCTGAATGATGAGTGCAAACAGATTGCTAGCAGTTCTACGCCTCGTTCATCATCAAACATCTTGTAGCGATAGTTCGTGAGTCGCTCAACTATTCGAAGTGGGTATTTAGGCATTTGAATTTCGAACTGACGTGCGACTGCCTGACGGCGTTGACGTTCGCTTAGCATATCTCTCTCCTTTCTCGCTGGGAGAAAAGTCTCAACGTTGAAACTCTCTCCCAAAATCTATCAGTGTTTACCAGCCACCATAGCGGCCTTTGTTGCCAGATCCTCCGCCACCTAACGTGTCATCATTGCGACGTTTGGTTAACTCTCTCAAAAGTTCATTATCCATACGTTTTCGTTCTTGATCAACACGGGCATTTTCGCGGTCAATAGCTGCTTGGTCAAAGGCTGTTTCCACCTTAATCTCAGAACGTGCGACATTGTTAATAGCCTCCTCTTTCTCTTGCATATCCTTGATAAATTTCTTCTGGCTCTTGACGGTCACAACAGTCAAGAAAACGGTTGCAATTGAGTCAATCAAGAGCGGTCCAAAGCTACGAAAGTATATTGATGCTTGCCCTTTAAAATCATCTGCTGCTATCTTGACATGACCTTCCATCAGAAACATTTGGGCAAAGGAATTGCCTATCGCCAGCCCTACGAAAAAGACCGCTAAAGCGATAGGAATCCAGATTTGAGAACGGTCTTTTGTTGCTCTTTTTGCAGCGACGGTAACTGAATATCCCATGACCGGAATCATCATTTCCAGTCCGATGGATATCCCGTAAGAGTACCAAGTGTAGGGGTTGTTCCAATCGAACTTGCCAGAAAACGCTTGACCTATTGCGCATCCAACAATCCAGGCAATGAAAGGTGGCAGGAGATAGGCCAGCCCTTTAAAGAAATGGACGATTACCCATTCAAGTCCTACCATCCGGTCATCGTTGAATGACTCAACCGTTTTACGGATACGTTCGGTATGCGCAAGCGCATCGCTCCCTTTTGCAGTGTTGATTTGAATGTCAGGGACAAAGGTACCGGAGACAACTTCTGCATCCCTCCCATGGTCCGGTATGGTTGCTACCTGTTCGTTGGTAGCTGGTGATAGAGCAGTACTCTGTTGTGAGTTGAGAGTGGCATCTGGATCGAGCTTATTTACAAGCCAGGTACTGACGCGAGTTTTTATTCCCATCTGCATTTTTTCCTTTACTGCTAACATTTGAAACGAATTGTTTTCAGCAATCAATTCCGAGAAACTTTCGTTTATTTCTGAAATCTGCTGTTCGCTATGCCATTGCTATCGCTTACTAGCTCTTAGTGGATGTAGCGAACGGTTGTAAAAGAAAGCCGACATTTTGCTAATGTCCGCGCAATGTCGGCTTCAGATGGCACTATATATCCGATGTGGTAGGACCTGACTCGCGAACCTCTTTACGGAGTGCTGCATGAGCTTTGTTGATCTTGGCTCTTTCCTCTCTTGCTTGCCTGTTTACCGCTTTTGTCACAATTGGACTGGCAACACCGATTAATTCGGTGAGCACTCCCATTAAGAACACGTCTTTTGCTTCGTGTGCTGCTTTAGCTTCTGCTTTAAGGTTTTGAAGGATAGTTTCAGCTTTTTCAACTGAACTGGTGTTTTCTGCCATGATGGTAAAATCTCCAATCTGTAATCTTTACTTTTGGTTACCATCTGGCTATCATAGAAATAGAGCAGGTGGCAACACTTTCTCGACAATGCCCAGTCAATTTCTTTGCGGGAGACGGCTGGGCTAAAATTTTGCTTTACGAAGTCCTCATGTAATCGTCCAGGTCCTCTTTCTTGATACGAAGTTGTTGTCCCACATGGAAAGCTTTCAACTTCTTTGACTTGATAAGTTTGCGAACGGTAGAGACACTCACTTTTAGAATATCAGCTACCTCTTCGACTGTGTACACCATTGCAGTGTCCTTTTAGCTAACGGATGAAACCGTTTAATCAAATGATACCCTGTAGTGAAGAGATTGTCAATATAGATAGCTGGTTACTACCAATAGCCTCCAATATCTCCTTCAATCTGGCCCAATGAGTCCTATCTACTCACTTCGTTGTGCATCCCCCATCAAACTGTCCCTGTTTTCGACTAGACAGGATGGCACACGTTGGGTACTCTTGAGAGTGGCACTCGTTTTGTGCCAGTTATGAGATTTGTTTGAAATACTTTATGAATTAAGGAGTGAAAGAATATGGATAGTAGAAGATATTATCAGCGCGAAAGAAATATGCAACCCAGGCCTAAGCCCCGGGACATTATCCGAAAACATTTTGATAGATCACAAGCCGCAACCAACGTAATGTCTCGTCTGCATACCGAAGAATTAGGGTATATAAAAGCGCAAGCTCTGAATCTGTTCACTGATGGCAATAAAGTAAAAGATGCATGTGAAAAAATTGCGATTTTTCGCAATTTAACGAGAAATAATAAATATGGAGAAATAACGGAATACGATGCTGAACAATCTGCTGCTTTCTTGATAAGAAAGTTCAGGCAAGACAGGAATTTGGAAGGCTTCTCCAGAGATAACCGTCGCATCTATAAGGGAATAAGTCAAAGAGTTCAAGAACTTGCAAAAGACACTGCCAAAGTGTCTTTTGCAAGTCATACTCAGAATCAAGAGTTTGTGCAAGGCTCTTTGCGGGACGGACAGGGAGAAAAGGAGTGGAATATTAATGAGATAGTAGACTATATTGGCACATCTACCTTAGATAACTTACGTCTGACATTTCGGGCTCTGGCAAATCCTCTGGAGAAAAAAGATCTGTATCGTCAGCTTGCGATTTCGGCGCAAAAAGTGATGGATCATTACCAGTTTCGTAGCCCTTTGACGAAAGAAGATGCACGGAAAGGAATGAGATTTATCCTTGATAAAATCCCTAATAACGACACTCTCTCTCAGTATTCAGCAGTACATGACTTTATGTATGCAGCTAAGCAGATTCAGAAGCGGCCCAATTCCTAGCATCAATTCAGGAATAAGGTCCACACCTGCTCCCTCACTTGTAAGAAGAGGGTGAGATCGGCAATCTCTTGGCTCGACCTAGTCGTCTCCATGTGGAGTAAGGATCAGATCTGGGAATAAAGCAAAGACGAGCAACCGGATAGATCGGTATTGCCGCTGATCACTCGATTTGCTACTCCTGTGTTGCAGCTTTTCTTGAGAATTGCCGTCCTGGCAATGGTATTCTCTTGTGCTAAGAAGGCGTATACGACCCTCTTCTTACACTTTCCTAGAAAAAGGACACCAACCAAGTAATATTAACAGTAGGGCTAACTACCAATAAAGAAACTTCTTACTGCGCAAATGATTTTACACGAAGCGCTTTATAAGTTTTATAAGACGCATGCCTAACGGCAGAGTGCTTTTTCGTCTTCTCACTCCAAGCACCATTCCTCCCGTGCGCCGGAGCCGCGAAATTCTCACCTTCAAAAAACTTCCACGACTAAAACATTCTAGCGTTTGAAATGCTGCATGAGCAAAACCGCATGGAGAATGAGCAACAAAACCTTTAGTGACAAGCATAGGGAGCTATTCCCCTATCTAGCTGATGGCAAGAGCGATAGAGAGATATCCAAGATACTAGGCGTACGACACTCAACTATCTACCAACATGTTGAGAAAATGATGGATGTAGTAAAGTGTTCAGAACGAGCCGATCTAGAGCAGTTTTGTAAGCAGTATCTCGCGAAAGAGCCACTCGTAGCCCAAAACACAGAGCAGTGGACATTTGACCAGCTTCTAGACCGCAGCATGCAGGCATTCAAAAAGAGCCTGAACATACCGCAAGTGGTGGAAGCTGAACGGGTTGGTGATGTTAGCAATGTGATAGAAGATGTGAAAGAGGGAGAATAGTATGAAATATACAATATCTGACATTATCGTAAAAGACCGTAAACGAGAGGCTAGCAATATCACGGCGTTAGCTGAAAGCATACAAGAAATTGGCCTGATTAATCCAATCACCATTAGACCAGACGGCACCCTCAATACTGGTCTTAATCGGCTAAAGGCTTGCCAGTCTTTAGGATGGCAAGAGATTGAGGTAAATATCTCAGAGCTTGACGATCTAAATGCTGAGTTGGCAGAAATCGATGAGAACTTGATCCGCAATGAGTTACATTGGGCAGACAGGGATAAACAACTTAAGAGGCGTAAAGAGATCTATGAGCTAAAGCATCCAGAGACAAAAAAGGGGAATAGTATAGAAAAAACTCTTATAAAAGCGAGAGAAGAAGTGGAACGAAATGATTTCGCTTCACTACCTAGTTTTGCTCAAGATACAGCAAATAAGACAGGATACACTAACAGATCCGTAGAACTAAGCGTCCAACGAGCTGAAGCTTTCACTGATGAGCAGATGGAAACCCTAAAAGAGGCAAATGTTCCCCAGACAGAGGCGACAAAGATAGCACGACTACCAGAACCGGAAAGAGAGGAAGCAGTCAAGCAGGTATCCAAGGGTGTACCGACTGCGCTCTTAACCAGCGAAACAAACGAATGGTATACCCCATACCAATACGTGAACAAGACGCGGGAATTGATGGGAGGGATTGACACAGATCCGGCTAGCAACGCCTACGCAAACGAGAAAGTCGTACAGGCTACCACCTTCTACGATATCCAGACAAACGGTCTAGACAAAGAGTGGCACGGGCGTGTCTGGCTCAATCCCCCGTACGGGCGTGATGAGGGCGGAAGCAATCAAGAGGCGTGGTCACGTCGACTTATTGAACAATTTGAAGCAGGTATCACCAAAGAGGCTGTTTTGCTTGTCAATGCCAACACTGAAGCTAAATGGTTTCAGCCGCTTTACGACTATACCATCTGCTTTACCAACCATAGAATACGCTTCTACAACACTCAGGGAACTCCTAACCAACCTACACAGGGGAATGCATTCATCTACTTCGGACACCAGAAAGAGCGCTTCACTGAGCTTTTCAGCACTTTTGGGGTGGTTATACGGAGGATAGACAGATGAGCGCTAACCTTGCAGACAACTTTGACGCGGCACGTGAATACTCTTGCAAAATGCGTGATACCTTCCTCGTTCACTTTTACAAGAAATACTCTTTTGATGGAAGATATGTCTTTGTTGACAAAAGCGCATGTTCAACACTATTGCAGAAAGAACTAGCAGTTGACACTATCTCCCAATGGTCAAATAAAGGCTCTATCTGCATTGAAGAGAAGATAGAGCAATGGCCTGGGTACCCACGATGGAACTTTGCTCTTGAGACGGAAAGTTGTACCAAACCTGGGAGGGAACGCAAGGGATGGATGCATTATGCAAGAGCTGACTACCTGCTCTATGCCTTTGCATTTGAGGGAGATATTGGACTAGATGCCTACCTCATCGACTTCCCAAAGCTACGTGAATGGTTCTGGAGCCTGCCAACACGGTACAAGCCTCACACGATGGATACGATAAACCGCACGCGATTTGAGAAGGTCCCCATTCAAGACGTGAGACAAGCAGTCCCCACGTGGCACTATGTCATCAACAATGAGGGTTGCACATTCATCCGCAGGAGGGCTTCAGCTTGATCCACATCCTATCCTTCATCCACCACACCATATCCACAGTACTGCACTCTATGCCCACATCATGCTCTACATGTGGCACCAACATCCCGTGCTTAATCGTGCCTGACCCGATAGAGCAGCACTTCAGACAAGCTAAGCGACAACGACGGCATGAGTGGATAGAGAACAGTAGCGTGAAACCTGTACAACCTGTGCACAATCATGACATGGGAAGACATCATTCAAGAGTGCAATAAGGGCATAGAGCAGATATGAATGAGTGTATGAAAGAAAGGGTTGAGTTGATGTGACATTTGTTCTATAATGTCTGCACTATATGCAGATGGTTGTATGTAGAATTTAGTTTAGAGGTAAAAAGATGAGCGATCTCATCAATCCTAACGTTAATGAGCAAAAGATGGAAGCGCTAGCAGGGCTTGTAGCTAGCTATATAAAGGCGCATCCTGAATTCCGAAACACTGTAGCACCAGAGATACACAGAGGTGCTTTTGACCTTGCTTTGAAGTTGGCTTCAGCATATCCATCTACAAGGAGCGGTGGCGATAATACTGCTCAGGCAATTCAATTAGCTATTGAGCTTCTAGAGCGGGCTTATAAGCTTATCTCGCAAGAGAATAGCCATCAACCCTTTGTGTGGAGTTCAGACGACTATAGTTCTCTTTCCTAGTGAACAGCAACCTAGAGATAGCGTGGCATCTTGAGGCTATGAACTATCTTTAGGTTTGTAGCTGTATTGTATCACAGTATGGGTAGAATGTCTATAAAGACTTATCTTGACAGCTTAATGCCCTCGTTGGCTATCTTGGCATCATCTGCATAGCGGAGTGGCATAGCAGGACTCGACCACCCTCCAGCTTGTTGTAAGCTCTTAATATCCGACTCTTTCACTGCGGACCTGGCCCAGTCGTGTCTGCAATCGTGAGCCGACAAACCTTTGACACCTATTGCTTCCCCCAGGACGCGCACCCGGTCGGTTATCGCCCGTTCACTCATTGCTCCCTCCAGTTTCCCACCCTTGCGACTTCCCATGAGTAACTTTCCTGCTGGCTTGCAGATCTCGAGATAGCGCATGGCGGCCAGCAGCGTGTCTCTAGTCAACTTGTGAATTTGTGTCTTGTCTACCTTCTGCCTATAAAAGGTCAATGTCCCTTCTGTGAGATTGAGAGCGTCAACAGCCAGCGCTGCAACTTCGCCACATCGAAGCCCATGATCAAGCAAGAGGCACATCAGGAGTGCATCTCGTCGGCCCTGGTGGGTATCTGGCTGCTTTGCCTTGAGTTGCTTGGCTTGCTCCGGTGTGAGTTGTACGGACTCAGCTTTCTTGCGACTGACTCTGGTCACTTCCCGTTTCTGGTCGAGATGTCTGCCATGTGTTGGGCTGTATCCAGTAACGAGTTTGATGAGGGCATATTGGTCACTAGGCATAACCTCCGCCCTGGCCGCTAGTTTGCAATATGCTTTCACCGTTGCTAACCTGACGTTGATAGAGTTGATAGCATAGCCTTGATTCAGTTGATGGCGGACAAAGCCAGTAACAAGCCCGTGTGTGATGTCTTTCCACATGGTAGGCTCATACATGATGTTACGTGTCTGCATGCCTGCTTCACCTAGAAACGCCTCGAAAAGTGCAAGATCGTTTTTGTGTCGCTTTAAGGTATTGCTTGACATTCGCTCGTGATAATCAGTAAACACGTTTTGCCTTGCATAGGCATTGGCTATCTGTCCAATTGATAAAGAACCTTGTGAGACTGGTATGATCTCCATTGTGTGTATCCCTTCTTTTATACTCATCTCTGGATTGCTTCCGAATGGCTTCCTATTCCCTTTACTAATCGGTAGCTATTCTCATCCATTGTAGCCTTGTTACGCCAAACTGTCAAGCTTTTCATGGCTGTATACGTCCGACAATCTATGCTATACTAGTTATAGGTTGTCAATTATTCATAACGTACAGGCATGAAACCATGACGAAGAAAATTGTTCGCTTAGAGGACTACATCACGGCGGCGCATGCGGCTCATCTTCTTTCGCTAAAACTGGACCGTCCGATCAAGCCCGATTATGTCCGTAAGCTGAAAGGTGTCCGATTTTACAGCCTGAACAGCACATCAAAGCTCTATCTCAAAACGGATATCGAAGCAGCATTTGTTCGTCAGAAGCAAATCACACAAGAAAGGTGAGACATTATGGGCAAGCCAAGTAAGGGTACCAAGAAAGATATGCGACTGAAAGAGAACAAGAAACCAACCAAGAAGAAAGGGCAATAGCACTATGATGTACAACATAATGAGTACGCAAGAACAATTAAAGCAAGCCATGACAGAAGTAGCAGATAAGCAGAAGACGTATGATGAGAACAGCGTTGACGAGGCACGTGCAAAGTGGGATGAGGCAAGCGCACTTGTGCAGTATATCCAAGCTGGTGGTCGGAGCATCCACACGCTTCATGAGGCACGGCAATCTGAGAACGATGCACGAATGCTACTTGACGACGCTATCAAGAATGCTGGTCATCTTCAGCTTGCAAAGCGAGAACGTGAGCAAGAGCAAGCTAAGAATGCTGCTTTAGAAGCTGAGAGGCACGCGGCACAAGTCGAGCATGCTGCAGCCGAGAAAGCCAACTTCAGAGCAGAAGCTAAGACCAGATGGTTAGCAGCTGGGGGAAGTGAACATTCATTTGGTGAGCAATTTGAGTCTCTCTGGACGGATGAAGTGCGACGGCGAGTGCAGCTGGTACCTAATGAGCAGGAAGCTATGAGGCAGAAGCTTGCTCAGAGTGGTCGCTATAGCGCATAGGAGATTGATCATGGCAAAGAGATTAGGTGGCTATGCAGCAATGGAAGCTGCGCGATTAGCAAGAATAAAACTGGCGAAGAAGGGGAAGATACCAGGCGGCCACAAGAATCCACCTCGTCGCACACATTAAGGGATGAGCTATGAACTACGAAGAGATAGCTCAAAATTTGCGTGAGATGTCAGTGAAGGCCGTGCAATCTGTTGAGCAAGCGGTGGCACGTGGGAAAGAGCTGCTGGCCCAGGAACAAGAGAAAGCCGCGTCTCTGCTCACATCTCCCGAGTGGTCTTCATGGTCGGAACAAGAGTGCGCCCAGGCCGTCATTGCGCACAATAAGCGGCTGAACCAAGCAAAAAGGAACCTTATCGAAGCTGAAAAGGCCTACAAACGTCTCAAAAAGCGAGCAAAGGAGATCAATTTGTGAGGGCGTACGTGTTTTCTCGCTGTTTTTCGTGGCATCATTGGAGTAAAATAACTGCATAAGAAGTAAGGAGATGAGAGGGCTATGACAGGAACAGCAAAGAATATCACCAATTTACGCCCTCCTGAGCAAGATTTTGAGCAGAATCAGCCTCTTGAGCCATGGTTACGACAAAGAAGTGAGCCTGCAGCGTGGTATATGCGCTTCAAACGCTATCTCGATATGGGCTCTAAACGCAGTCTACGAGCGGTTTTAGCCGACGAAGCCAGTACACAGGTGGACACAAGAGAGACTGCGAAAAGTCAGGAGGTCAAGAAACTTAGTGATGTGTCTGTCCCCAGGCCATGGCGACGAGCAAGCAAATTGTGGCGTTGGGTTGAGCGAGCTGCAGCCTACGACCTGGCCCAGGTGGAAAAGCAAGCCGTTCGTATTCGAGAATTGGCTACTACCACACCACATGCATCAAAAGCGTACCGGATCATGCAATTAGACTACCTAGCACGGCTACTCAAAGATAACATCAAGCCAGGAATGGAACTCAGATGGTGCCTAGCACTTACTGCTCGTTACCAGTCGATTATGCAGCAAATAGAGCATGAGATGGAAGGGATTGACGAGGAAACCTTGCAGATGTGCGACGCGTCTGCTATGCATAGTGTGAGGAAAGAAATTATAGAGAAGCAATATGAAGAAAAGATGAGAAGTGCTACAACACATGAAAGAAATAAGTTAGCACTTGAGAGAGCTGATAAACTCGCAAAACTTGAGAAACAGAAACCATTGTGAGCACCGTCTAGACACGCTGTCCACACACTGAGCACAAAAAAAAGCCCCGGCCGCTCGTAGTGAACGGACCGGGGTGTTGTCTACTTACTTACTTGCTTGCCAAGCTGCTTCCTATGGCGAGAATGATTGCTCCGATTAGGGGTTTGCCTATAGTTGGAACGAAAAGTCGGAATAGCAAATAGGATGAAAGGGCCATTCGAGGCATGCAAACCTTAGCAGACATCGGTTTTTGGGCTTTTTGCACTGGGTTAGCAGACA
>Ga0179587_10000354_pt1 | contig 19391 bp, 10 predicted proteins | sample CZODoug2_1_08_16_FD_185932 | JGI IMG/M metagenome (GOLD analysis project Ga0179587, IMG submission 185932) | Vadose zone soil fungal communities from Angelo Coast Range Reserve, California, USA - CZODoug2_1_08_16fungal | ecosystem: Environmental > Terrestrial > Soil > Vadose zone | place: USA...
CTCCGTGGTGATGTACCCATCCTCCGGGACCGGAGCTTGGGAGGCCGCGCTCGTCAACACGCTTTCTCCAGGCAATCGCGTTTTGCTGTTCGAGACAGGCTATTTTTCGCAACTCTGGGGACAGCTCGCGCAAAAGATGGGCTTCCAAGTGGAAAGCGTGCCGGGAAACTGGCGCACAGGTGCGTCGGTTGGGGAGCTGGAGGCGCGATTGAGCGCGGACAAGGGCCACGTCCTGAAAGCGGTGTTGGTGGTTCACAACGAGACTTCGACAGGAGCGACGAGCGGAATCGCCGAGCTTCGTCGCGCAATGAATCGCTGTGGCCACCCTGCGCTCCTGATGGTGGACGCGATTTCTTCCCTCGGGTCGATGGAATACCACCACGATGAGTGGGAAGTGGATGTCACAATTGCAGCCTCGCAAAAGGGTCTGATGATTCCTCCGGGTCTGAGTTTTAACGCGATTTCACAGAAGGCCCTGTCGGCAAACAAGGCTGCGAAAATGCCAAGGTCTTATTGGGACTGGCAAGCCATGTTGAAATCCAGTGAGACGGGCTTTTTCCCTTACACGCCGGCGACGAACCTCATCTACGGCCTGCGAGAGGCTTTGCAGATGATTCGCGAAGAAGGATTGGAAAACGTATTTCGCCGCCATGAACGTCATGCGAGAGCAGTTCGTGCGGCAGTTTGGGAATGGGGACTAGAAATCGTCTGCAGCGCGCCTCAAGAATATTCAAATACTGTCACGGCAGTATTCACTCCGGACGGTCATGACGCGGACCAGCTGCGTGCAACGATCCTTGAGCATTTCGACCTTTCCCTTGGCGCCGGTTTGGGAAAGCTTGCGGGCAAAGTGTTTCGCATCGGTCACCTGGGACATTTCAATGATTTGATGTTGACGGGGACCCTGACCGGAATCGAAATGGGCATGCGACTGGCGAGTGTGCCGCACAAAGAAGGGGGCGTCATGGCTGCTCTCTTCCGCCTGGCACCCGCAGGAAAAAACATGGCGGCTCCCAGTTAAGTGCGATCATCGAAGCGGGAGCAGCGGTCGAACAAACGATTCGAGTCATTGAGACAGCTTGCCTTTTGTTCTAAAGTGAACATGCCTTGATGCAACTCCCACCACTTCCTCTCAGTTCTCATGCAAAGCCGGTTGACGTTTTTCAAGCCGCGGTGCAGCTCGAGAAAGAACTGACGCAAGTAATAAAAGGGGAAGTTAGATTCGATCGCGGCAGCCGAGCGCTCTACGCCACCGATGGGTCGAATTACCGGCAGATTCCCATCGGCCTGGTGGTGCCCCGCGATGATGCAGATGTGATCGCGGCCGTGGCGGCGTGCAGGAAGTACGGCGCTCCCGTTCTTGCCCGAGGGGCCGGTACAAGCTTGGCTGGCCAATGCTGCAATGTCGCCGTTGTATTGGATTTCACAAAGTATATGAACCAAATCCTTGAGCTCAACACGGGCTCGAGATTCGCGCGAGTTCAGCCAGGGGTCGTTCTGGACTCCTTGCGCAACCGCGCTGAGACACACCAATTGACATTTGCCCCCGATCCTTCAACCCACAATCGCTGCACCATCGGCGGAATGATCGGGAACAATTCGTGCGGGACACACTCCCTGCTCGGTGGGAAAACTGTCGACAACGTGGAGGAGCTCCGAATCCTGCTTTACGGCGGCACGCAGATGACGGTGCGCGGCACAAGCGAAACGGAACTCACCGACATCATTACCCAGGGTGGCCGCCGCGGCGAGATTTACAGCAAGTTGCGCGCAATCCAGGAGAACTACGCAGGACTAATCCGCGCGCGCTTCCCGCAAATTCCACGACGGGTCTCCGGCTACAATCTGGATGAGCTGCTACCTGAAAGGGGGTTCAACGTCGCGCGCGCACTCGTCGGAACAGAGGGTACGTGCGCGATCGTGCTCGAAGCCAAATTGCAATTGATCCACAGTCCCCAGCATCGCGCCCTCGTCGGACTGGGGTATCGCGATGCGTACTTCGCCGCCGACCATGTTCCAGAGATATTGCAGTTCCATCCGATCGGACTGGAAGGTTTTGAAGGGAGCATCGTCGACGGACTCCAGAGGAAAGGAGCGCCGAACCTGGACCTTCTTCCCGAGGGCCGCGGGATATTGCTGGTGGAATTCGGAGAAGATGATCCGAACGCGGCACGCCATCGTGCCGTGCAACTCATTGATCGTCTAAAAGATGTCAGCGGAGCGCCTGCCGTCCGGCTGTACTCGGAGAGCGAAGCCCGTAAAGTGTGGCAAATACGCGAGGCCGGGCCGCGCGCGGCCGCCTTTGCTCCCGGCGCACCGACGGAGTGGGAAGGCTGGGACGATGCCGCGGTGGCTCCCGAAAAGCTCGGTGGCTATCTGCGAGACATCCGCAAGCTGATGAATGAATACGATTACCGAGGCGCATTCTACGGTCATTTTGGACATGGATGCGTGCACATGCGCGTCAGCTTCGATCTCGAAAGCGAAAATGGGATTCGCAAGTATTCTGAATTCATCGATCGGGCGGCTGATTTGGTGGTCAGCTACGGCGGTTCGCTCTCCGGCGAGCATGGCGACGGCCAATCGCGAGCCGCATTGCTTCCCAAGATGTTCGGCGCCGAGCTGATTAGAGCTTTCGGCGAGTTCAAGGCGGCGTGGGATCCGGATAATAGGTTGAATCCGCACAAAATTGTCGATGCTTACTTGCCGACTGAGAATTTACGGCTCGGTGCGGACTATAAACCACTGGAACCGGAAACACATTTCAAATTCCCTGATGACAACGGCTCGTTTGCGAAGGCCTCCCTCCGCTGCATCGGACTCGGCGCCTGCCGGAAAAGTGACGACGGCGCGATGTGCCCGAGTTACATGGTGACGTTGGAAGAAGCACACAGCACCCGGGGGCGCGCCCACATGCTCTTTGAGATGCTCCAGGGCGAGGTGATCCGCGGCGGCTGGGAAAACGAAAACGTTAAGGAATCTCTGGAGCTTTGCCTTTCGTGCAAGGCCTGCAAGTCGGAATGTCCTGCGAACGTCGATATTGCAACCTACAAAGCGGAGTTTTTGTCGCATTATTACGAAAAGAAGCGGCGACCGTTGAATGCCTACGCTTTTGGCCTGGTGGAGCGGTGGGCACGGATCGGTTCGGTCATCCCAGGAATCGCAAACTTTTTCTGCCAGGCACCGGGATTTCGTCACCTGCTTCAAAAACTCTTGGCCTTAGCTCCGCAGCGGCAATTGCCGCGACTGGCGACAATGAGCTTTAGGCAATGGGTGCGGCGGAATCGTCCTTCCCTCTTCGGCGAGGACAACAGTTTGCAATCTGCGCAGCTCAACACGCCGCAAGTCGTTCTCTGGGTGGATACGTTCAACAACTACTTTCATCCGGAAACTTGCCGGGCCGCGCTGGAAGTGCTGGAGGATGCAGGTTTCATGGTGATTTGCGCCCGGCGTCCTCTGTGCTGCGGGCGGCCTCTGTATGACTTCGGCATGCTGGAGAAAGCCAAAGACAATTTGCGCCAGATCATGAGTGCTCTGGGAACCCCGATTGACGCAGGACTGCCAATTGTTGTCTTGGAGCCGAGTTGCGCTTCGGTGTTTCGGGATGAGCTTCATAACCTGTTTCCCTCCAACGAGCGCGCCCACAGGCTCCGAAGCCAAACATTTTTGCTCAGCGAGTTTTTGCAGAGATACGCGCCAAACTATCCTCCATCCAAGTGCTCGATGAGAGTCTTGCTCCATGGCCACTGCCACCAAAAAGCGCTGATGAAAATGGACCATGAAGAAGGGCTACTGCGACAGTTGGGCGCAGAAGTGCAATCTCTGGATTCCGGATGTTGCGGAATGGCCGGGCCGTTCGGATTCCAGAAAGACAAGTTTGCAGTGTCGCAGGCGGTGGCCGAACGAGTCTTGCTGCCGGCTGTTCGGAATGCCGCGCAGAAAACCCTGATCGTCACGGATGGCTTCAGTTGCCGCGAGCAGATCATGCAAGGTACCGGAAAGAGGGCAATACATCTGGCTGAAGTGTTGAAGATGGCGCTGAATCGCAAAGGCTCTCTAGAGCAATGAAACTCTTTCCCGTCCGAACTTGCGCGCGGCCGGAAGTTGGTCAACAATCGCGTCTGAGTTAAACAGAAATTAATCTTGTTTTAAGTCGTAACGGCAATGAATCCACTATGCTCTCTTTGCTGTCCCCTACAAGACCTGAATCGCCCTGTAGTAGCCTTTCGCCGTGTGCATGATTCACCGGTGGAGACATCAGTATGGAACCGGGCCGCAGCAGGAAAATTTATTTCACCCCAAAAGCGTTCTACCTTAGGGAGAGAAAATGAAGAAACGGTCAACAGTCTTTTTGGCGGCTCTCATGTTTCTCGGAGCCCAGGCTCGGTCTCAGACGGCTGCGCCAATAAAGTTGATTCAGACTTATGAGCTTCCGGCGGAAGTGAAAGGAAACTTCGACCACTTCGGAATTGACCTGAAAGGCGGGCGCCTATTTGCCACTCCGGAAGGCTACCACGCCGTCGTTGTCTTTGATCTTAATACCGGCAAGTTGGTTCACAAGATAGATGGCATCGGCAAACCACACGCCGTGCTCTATCGGGAAGATCTGAACCGCATTTACATAACAGATGGAGATGCGGGCGACTTGAAGATCTTCGATGGCACAACGTACAAGCTTGTATCGAGCGTAAAACTCCTGGAGGACGCTGACTCCGTCGGCTACGATCCGGCGACAAATTACCTGTATATCGACAATGGCGGTGGCGACGTACATCAGACGTACTCGATGTTGAGCGTCGTTGATACGACTGCCGGAACAAAATTAGCCGACCTCAAAATAGATGGAGACACTCTCGAGGCCATGGCGCTGGAGAAGTCCACTCCCAAAATGTATGTGAATAACCGAGCCAAGAACCAAGTGTCCGTCGTGGATCGGGAGAAGCGTGAACTGGTGACGAGTTGGCCAGTAACGCTATGCAAGAACAATGTCGCCATGGCCCTCGATGAAGCGAACCATCGCTTGTTCGTTGCCTGCCGCACTTCGCAGATTGCCGTGCTGGATACTCAAACGGGCAAAGAAATTACGTCCTTTGCGATTACCAAAGGCGTTGACGACATCACCTACGATGCAGCCAGCAAAAGAATCTATGCTGCTTGCGACGGCGCCGTCGATATTTATGAACAGTCTGGCCCTGATACTTACAAACTGGTCGCAAACGTTCCCACGGGCCCCATGGGAAGGACCGCACGGTTAGTGCCGGAACTAAAGCGCTATTTTGTGGCTGTGCCGCAGCACGGCGCCACCAGCGCTAAAGTACTTGTATTCGAAGTCCTCTGAAAGGGCGCGTGGCTCGGGACCTGGGCGAGCATTCGGGGTGACTTGACTCGGCCCACTGAGCGCCTCGTTGTGCGAGAATACCGGGTGCTCCCATGCGGATCCTCCTAGTTGAAGACGAACGGAAAGTCGCCAGCTTTATCGCACGCGCCTTGCGGGAAAACACCTACGCCGTGGATGTCGCGGAATCAGGTCAGAAGGCCCTCGAACTGGGAGCGGACGTTCCCTACGACGCGATTCTTCTCGACGTGCGTTTGCCCGACCTCAGCGGAATCGAAGTCTGCCGCGAGTTACGTCAACGAGGAATTGAGTCTCCCGTGATGATGCTTACCGCAAGAGGATTGGTCGAGCAGCGCGTTGAAGGACTCGATGCGGGCGCCGACGATTATCTCACCAAGCCTTTTGTTTTGGCGGAACTCCTGGCGCGAGTCCGGGCACTGGTGCGCCGGGGCTTTCACAGCAGCAACGCAAGGCTTCGCTATGCAGACCTCACGCTCGATCGTCACCGCCGGCGCGCCACGCGCGACAAAGAGACCATCCCTTTGACATCCAGGGAGTTTGCACTCCTCGAGCTGCTTCTTCTCCGGGCGCCTGAACTGATTACCCGCAGCGAAATTGTGGAACATGTCTGGGACTGTCACTTCGACAGCGAAACCAATCTCGTCGAGGTTTATATCAACCGTCTTCGCCAGAAGATTGATCAAGACCGTTCCGTCAAGCTCATTCATACCATCCGCGGCGTGGGATACCGGTTGGGGACGCCGGGGTCATGAAAATCAGAACGCTCCGTCTCCGCATGATGCTGCTTTTCTGCACCGTCGTCGGTGTACTTCTCGCTGCATCTTATCTGGCCTTTTGGGGTTTGTTAGCTCATGCAGTCCGCACGCAAATCCATCGTCAACTTCTGGAGACGGCTCGCCCCATCATTGCAGACATGGCCTCCGAACCCGACGCCAAGGACATAAACCGTCTCGACCTTCCCGGCGAGTTTTTTGAACTCCTAGATCAGAATGGCCAGATCCTCCAACAGTCCAAGAATCTTGCGGCGCCAATGAAACTAAATGGGCTGAGCCTTGGCGATTCTGGCCCTATTTTCGGAAGGGCAGCTCTGGATAATGGCGAAACGGTGCATGTGGCGATTATTCCTTTTCAGCAAGGAAGTCAGAAGCGTATCTTTGCGGTCGCCATCCCGACATTTGGGACCAACCGGGTGCTCGACAATTTTGGAGGAGTGGCGTTGTTGCTTTTTCCTCTCAGTCTCCTGGTTACGGCGGGAATCTCCGCGTTGTACGTTGGGAGAAGCATTGCGCCCATCAAACAGCTAACCAGGCATGCTGCGCTGATGGCCAAGCGCGTGACGAACCGGCAAGGATTCTGGACCCCGTTGCCGGTGTCTTCTCCCCATGATGAGCTTGGGCGATTGTCGCAAACGATTAATCATCTATTGAAGAGCGTTGATTCGGCCGTTCTCCAGTTACGTCAATTTGTGACTGACGCCTCTCATGAATTACGCACTCCGCTCGCCGTTCTTCACGGCGAGACGGAGTTGCTGCTCTCCAAACCGCGAAGTGCGGAGGAATATCGCCAGACGCTCTGCGTCTTCGACGATGAGTTCAAGAAACTCACGCGCATCGTCGAGGGTCTGTTCACCCTCTCGATGGCTGACGCCGGCCAATTACATTTGGTTCGAGAACCACTTTACATCAACGAGGTTCTTGAAGATGCCTGCACTCTTGCTGCCTCGCGAGCACGCGCGAAGAATATCTTGATCCTGAGGGATTTGAATGAGGAACTAGCTTGTACTGGAGATGAGGCCTTCCTGCACGAACTGTTTTTGATTTTTCTCGACAATGCGATCAAGTATTCTCTCGATGGCACGCGTATCCGCGTCACGCTGGAGATTCTAGATGGGACGATTCAAGCGCACTTTCAAGATCAGGGCATCGGTATCTCTCCGGAACACATGCCGTTTATCTTTGACCGCTTCTACCGGGCTGCGCCATTGAACAGCGGCGAGGCCCAGAGTGGAGGGCTCGGTCTAGCCATTGCAGAGGCTATCGCCATCGCTCACGGTGGCACCATTGAGTGTGAGAGTGCTGTGGGAGTGGGTTCAACTTTCACGGTGAAATTGCCCATCTCGCATACGCAAGAAGCGCTACCTGGAAACCTTCCTAAACAGAAATTAATTCTCCGTTAAGGCATCATGCTATCTTCTGCACTAGGCTCAACCGCAAAAGTGGAGGTGACTAGGTGTCCTCTCGAAAAGTTTCTGCACTATATTTGTATTCTTGCTTGGCAGCGATTGTATTGATGTGCTGGATTTGTTTTTCAGTTCCAGCCAGTGCCCAGGTGGCGGGCGGAAACCTTTCTGGCACGATCTCCGACCCCTCCGGTAAATTGGTTCCACAGGCATTGGTTGCGATCCAGAATGTCGCCACCGGGATCACCACTACCGTCACAACGAACGGGGACGGCTACTATACGGCCGCGAACTTGCTCCCTGGAGACTATCAAGTCACTGTTTCTGCGAAGGGATTCGCTACTGAAGTAAGAAAAGGCATCTCCCTTACCGTAGGGGCGCAGCAGGTCATTGACCTTACTCTACAAGTAGGCTCGGCCGCCCACACCGTCGTGGAGGTGACCACCGAAGCTCCCGCCGTGCAACTCGCCAGTTCGGATATCAGCGCAGTTGTGAATGCCACCACTGTCCGCGAACTGCCGCTCAACGGCCGCAGTTGGACGGACCTCGCAGCTTTGCAGCCTGGAGTCGATACAATCCAGACGCAGCCGACCTTCGCGGTGGGCGCGGATCGTGGCAATCGCGGTTTCGGCCAGCAGTTGACCATCTCCGGCGCCCGGCCGCAGCAGAACAACTACCGCCTGGACGGCGTCAGTCTCAACGACTATGCCAACGGGGCCCCTGGTAGCATTCTCGGCGGAAACTTGGGCGTGGATGCCATTCAGGAATTCTCGGTTCTGACCAGCAACTATTCAGCGGAGTACGGTAAGACGTCCGGAGGAGTGGTCAACGCAATCACCCGCTCGGGCACCAATGCTTTTCATGGCAGCGCTTACGAATTCCTTCGCAATAGCAAACTGGACGCACGGAACTTCTTTGAAGATCCCACCGCTCCGAAGGCGCCCTTCAAACGGAACCAGTTTGGTGGCGCGGTTGGTGGACCGATCATCAAGAACCGGACATTCTTCTTCGCTGACTTTGAAGCTATCCGGCAGTCCAAGGGCATCGCCGTTGTCGACACTGTACCTTCCGAGGCGGCACGGGCTGGGCTGCTCTGCTCGAATCCTTCAGGAGCGGATCCTTCGAGCCCGTGCACGACGACTCAGCTTCCGGTCGGCCTGAACACAGATGCCAATGGTGTGGATAAAAAGGCTGCGGCGTACCTCGTCGCCCTCTACCCTCACGCGAACGGATCCATCATAGGGAACGGCGACCTTGCCAAATTCACTTTCTCTGGTCAGCAGGTTGTGAACGAAAACTTCGTTACGACTCGGATCGACCATAAGCTCTCGGATAAAGACAGCCTGTATGGAACTTACGTCTTTGATAGGACCCCTTACTCGGCTCCTGACAGTATGAATAACGTTAAGCTCGGTAGCCTCAGCTCCAGGCAAATCGTTGCGGCCGAAGAGACCCACAGCTTCACTCCCATCTTTGTCAACGCTGTGCGTTTCGGCTTTAACCACGAAGCGGTGAACAACAACCAGAGCCTGGGAGCCATTAATCCAAGGGCAAGCGATGGTACTCTCGCGTCTTTCTCAGGCCGAAATGCCGCCCAGGTACTGATATCGGGCGTTTCACCTCTGCCCGGTGGCGTCGGTGGACTCCCGACTTATCTATACGATTGGAATTCCTTCCAGGTTTATGATGATGCGTTCCTCAATCGAGGCAAGCACACCATCAAATTCGGTGTGGCGGTTGAGCGCATGCTATTGCAAGCCACGGCGCTTACCGATCCAAGCGGAATCTGGCAATTTGGAGCCTTGAGCGAGTTTGACCCGGCAGGCAACTTCGTTCAAAGCACCTTCTTGCAGAATATTCCCAAGAGGTTTCAAGGCGGAATTGCCAGCACACTTTCACCCCGTGACCTTCGACAGACCCTGTTTGGCGGATATATTCAGGACGACTGGCGCTGGCAACCCAACCTGACGCTGAATCTTGGTCTGCGCTACGAAATGGCCACCATCCCCACGGAAATCCATGGCAAACTTGCCAATTTGAGGGACCTTTCCTCTGGCAGCCCTCATCTAGGCGATCCATTTTTCAACAGCAACCCCACGACAAAAAATCTTGAGCCGCGAGTCGGTTTTGCCTGGGACCCGTTCCGTAACGGAAAAATGGCGCTGCGGGGAGGGGCTGGGCTGTTCGATGTTTTGCCCCTGCCATATCAATTCATCCTCTTGGTGACTCAGGCTGCTCCTTTTTTCGAGTACACCTCGATCAAGAATCCCGGAACTGGAACGTTTTTTGACGGTGTTTTGCCACCGTTCCCAGCAAACAAACTACGCGCAACATATACCGATCCCAACCCCAAACGCAATTACGTGGCGCAGTGGAACCTCAATGTCCAGTATCAACTCACGCCCAGCTTGGCAGCGATGGTCGCCTATGTTGGCTCTCGAGGTGTGCATCAGCCCTTCCGCGTGGACGACGCACGCATTTTCATACCCGGGAAGACCTCCGCTGGATACCTCTGGCCGAAAGTAGATGTGTTCGGAAACTTCTATACCCCACAATGCAATGCAACCGATCCCAACGGCCCTCCGGATCCTGACCCTCCCATATGTGTCTCCCCGGATCCCAACAACACGCATTATGGCTCAGTTCGTGGAATGTTCTATCAAGGCCGCTCTTATTTCAACGCCCTCGAATTGCAGTTGGCCAAACGCATGAGTCACGGCTTTCAGGTACAAGGAACCTACACTTGGGGCAAGAGCATTGACACTAGTTCCGCAACAGTGGCCGGCGATGCATTTGGGAATTCCATCTCCAGCCTGCACTTCTTCGATATGAAATTGAACCGCGCACCTTCGGATTTCAACGTTGGGCGCACCTTCGTTGTGAACGGCACGTGGGACATTCCCACGCCCAAGTCATTTTCCGGACCGGGAAAGTGGATCGCTGCCGGTTGGGAACTCGGTTTGATCCTCACAATGAGTGACGGTGTACCCTTTACTCCAACATGGGGGACGGGTTCCGATCCGGCCAATACCCTGAGCAATGATGATTGGGCCTTCCCGAACCGCCTTGGCGGCCCCGGATGCGCAACGCTTACAAACCCCGGAAACCCAAACAATTACATCAAGACGCAGTGTTTCTCCGTGCCCACTGCACCCGACGCGGCCTTTTGGAACGCGAACTGCGATCCTGCACCGCCTAGCTTGGGAGGACCCCTTAATCCCGCTTCGCTCCAGTGCTTCAACCTTCGTGGCAATGCCGGCCGGAACATCATAGTCGGTCCAGGAATCAAGAGTGTGGATTTCTCCGTGTTCAAGAACAATCGCATCAAGAGAATCTCAGAGAATTTCAACGTGCAGTTCCGAGTCGAGATGTTCAACATTATGAACCATCCTAACTTCGCTCTACCCACGGTTCCTGACAATTCAGACATTTTCGACGGAACGGGATCACCAACCGGCGTGGAGGGCTTGCTAACCAGGACCACGGTCCCGGAACGCCAGATTCAGTTCGCTGTTAAGTTTATTTTCTGATCGTCAAGGAGGCAGCGACGGGCGCGTTACTGACCAGTTTGGCTGTGAACGCGCCCTGCTGATTGATTAATGGAAATGCCGAGGGTACCCAAGTGAAAAAGGTGCTTATAGCAATCTTGTGGCTGATGCCCGCGATTGGTGTCACTGCCCTATCAACCAATGCGCAAGTGAAACAGCCGCTAAAGTTAGTGGCAACCACCCCACTGCCGGGTTTCTCCGGCGATTTCGACCATTTCGCATTGGATCTGAAGGGCAAGCGCCTGTTTCTCACCGCCGAGGATCACAAAACCGTGGATGTGTTCGATCTCGAAGGCAAGCACCTTCAGAGCATTACCGGGTTCGGCCAGCCACATGCCGCACTCTTCCTCCCAGATTCCAATAAGCTGATTGTCACCGACGGCGATGATGATTTTGGCAGAGTCGAGTTGATAAGTGGAGAAGACTATAAGATCCTCAGCACCATCAAATTGCCCAATGGGGTGGATAGTGCGGTATTTGACCCCACGAGCCAGTATTATTACGTCGCCAGCGGCGGCGAAGAATCTGCAAAGACTCATGTGCTCAGCATCATTGACACCAAGACGTTTAAACAAGTTGGTGAAATTGCGCTTCCGGGGAATGAATCTGAAGCCATGGCCATCGACAAAGAAGGCAAGAAGATGTACGTCAGTCTTCGTGCCACCAACGAAGTCGGCGTAGTCGATCTCGGAACCCGCAAAGTTGTCGCCCGCTGGCCTATTCCAGGAGCTAGTACCGCGAATTCACTTGTTCTTGACGAAGCAAACCATCGAGTATTTGTCGCTACCCGAAAGCCACCGAAATTCTTCGTGTTCGACGCGGATACGGGAAAAGTTGTGAGCTCCCTCCCCTGTGCGCCCCTGCACGACGATATGTGGTTCGATGCCCCGCACAAAAGAATTTACGTGACGGGAAGTGAAACCACCACAGTGTTTGACCAAGAAGATGCCGGCCATTACGCGCATATCGCAGACGTTCCGACCGGGTTTCGCGCCAAAACTTCGATCCTGGTGCCTGAACTGAATCGGATCTACATCGCCGTCTCCGGTAAGGGCAAAGCAGATGCGAAGCTCGCGCTCCAGGTTTACGAACTACAGCCCTGAATTGAGCCCGGCAATCGATTGCAGACATTCGTGGCGCGCGATCTATGGACGCATTACCGGGGAAAAGATTCGCTGTATTGCCGCTCCCGCGCTAGAACCGTCAATTGTTCGTATTCAGAATTTTCCGGAGGTTCGTACATGAAATATTCTAGATCGGGCCGCCTTGGGGTGTGCGGTGCCGCCCTGCTGCTCAGCGGTCTTGTATTCGCAACTCCCCCGGAGGGCGGCTATCACCTGCTGAGGAAACACGGACTTGGCGCTGCCCCCGGTGGAAAAGAATACTGGGATTACATCACATTTGACGCCTCTACACGGCGTCTCTACATTTCGCACAACACCGAAGTAAAAGTCGTGGACGCCGATAGCGGCGCGACCGTTGGCAGTATCCCTGATTTGAAACGAGTGCATGGCATCGCGCTAGTCCCGGATCTTGGCCGGGGATTCATCAGCGACGGTGGCGCGGACGAGGCCGTGGTATTTGACTTGAAAACTCTAAAAGTGAGCGGCCACATCAAAACCGGTGGAAATCCGGATTGCATTCTCTACGATCCGGCTTCCAAACATATCTTTACGATGAACGGGAAGAGCAACAACGCTTCCGTGATCGACCCCGCCACAGCGGCCGTTGTAGCAACAATTCCTATGGGCGGCCGGCCTGAGTACGCCGTGGCTGACGGCAAGGGCATGATCTACGACAATATAGAAGATAAAGACGAGGTCGTAGCCCTGGATTCCCGCGCGAATACCATCAAAGCCCGCTGGCCCATCGCTCCCTCAGGCGCGGCCACCGCCATGGATATGGACGTCCAGCATCGCCGCCTCTTTATCGGCGGACGCAACAAGGTGCTGGCCATCATGGATGCTGGCAGCGGGAAGGTTCTCCAGACGTTTCCCATCGGGGATGGCGTAGACACAAACATTTACGAGCCCGAAACAGGTTTGCTCTTTACGGCCACGCGCGAAGGCACTCTCCATGTCTTCCATGAAGACACTCCCGACAAATTCAGCGTGGTAGAGACCGTCAAGACACAATTTGGTGCTCGCAACATGGCCCTCGACCCCCAGACTCACCGGCTTTTCATTGACACGGCGGATTTTGCTCCCGCTGCGGCGCCCACGGCCGAGCAACCCAAGCCGCTGCCCACCCCTGTTTCAGGGACATTTCGATTGCTAGTCTACGGCCGCTGAGCGCGTGGCCACTGGTGCTTTACTGGATCAAGAATGTGACATCGCAAAATAGAAACGCACTAAGCTTGGCTCTATTCGCTGCCCTGCGTATTTCGGCGCTGCAGGCCGGCGTGACCGGTGCGTCTGCTTTGCGCTATCTCGCGAGCCCGAGGCCGGTTCAAGAGTCGCAATCGAATTCACAGCAGCCGGCGGCAAGCGCGCAACCGCACTCTCCTCTCAACTACGGAGAATACCGCACTCGAATTGAGCCGATTTTTCTGAGGAAACGCGACGGCGGAGTGCGCTGCTATGATTGCCATTCCACTCTAACTACGCGCCTTCGACTCCAATCGTTCTTGCCTGGGGATTCTTCATGGACGGAAGAGCAGTCGCGTCAAAATTTTGAAACCGTGTCACAATTGGTGGCTCCGGGTGATCCGCTCGGCAGCCGTCTCTTGCTTCACCCTTTGGCACAGGAAGCGGGCGGCGACCCGGCGCACGGGGGCGGCAAATTCTGGAAGTCCCAGCAAGATCCTGAATGGCAAATGCTCGCTGCCTGGGTTCGCCACAGTTCGCTTGATACGACTGGAATGCAACCGGCTTCTCCAGTGGCGGGCGTCCCTAGTTTCCAAACATTTGCATCGAGAGTCGAACCTGTCTTTTTGAAGGAAAGGCCTGGACACGCCCGCTGCTACGGTTGCCATTCGGAGTACAACAGAAGCTTCCACCTGGAGAAGCTGTCCCCAGGCGCCACGAATTGGACCGCGGAACAATCTCAGCGCAATTTTAAAAACATTCTCCAGCATGTTGTCCCCGGGGATCCCGGTGCAAGCCGGTTGCTGATCCATCCGCTGGCGCCGGAAGCGGGAGGTGATCCGTTCCATTCCGGCGGTTACCAATTCCAGTCCCAGAATGATCCTGACTGGCTGACCATAGCCGAATGGGTGAGAAGCGCGCGAACAGAAATCAACCCTGCCTCATCGCAACCCGTAGCATTCATCTACGTAACCAATAGCGCAGGAGACACCATCGATGTTATCGACCCCACCCTCAATACGGTCGTCCAGGTGATTCATGGCATAGAGCTGCCGCATGGAATCACCTTTTCTCCCGATGGCGCTCGAGTCTATATCAGCAACGAATCGGAAAGCGTCCTCGACGTCGTGGATCGCAAGAGCGGTGAGATTCTGAAGAAAGTGCCCCTTAGCGGCCGGCCAAACAATATCGCCATCACCAAGGACGGCACTCGCATCCTGGTAGGAATTCGTTCGCCGCAGGGTGCCCTCGATGTGATCGACACAGTTTCAATGACCCGTGGCAAAAGCATTCCGGTCGATAGCATCCACAATGTTTATGTCACTCCTGACGGCAAGTATGCGGTCAGCGGTTCCCTGGAAGGCCAGTCAGTTACAGTGACCGACCTCCAGACCGATCAAATCACATGGAAACTGAATTTCGACCATCCGGTGCGCCCCATGGCCTTCGAGGTGAACCTTGACGGATCCACGCGTCGCATTTTCGTCCAGCTTTCCAACTTCAACGGATTCGCCGTCGTGGATTTTGCGAAGCGCTCTGAAGTAGCCCGAACCATGCTCCCCAATGAGCCCGGCGGATTTGGCATCGCCGAAGGCCGCGTGAACACACCTGCCCACGGCATAGGGGTCGCTCCCGATGGCAAATCATTGTGGGTGAACAGTACTCTCGCCAACGCCGTATTCGAGTACTCGCTGCCCGATCTGGCGTTGGTTGGTCACGTCTCCCTACCGCTCGTTCATCCGCTGGAACACACGCCAACAGGCTCCGTTCCCGAGTGGATCACTTTTACTCCAAACAGCAAGCGTGTCTATATCTCCAACTCTGGCGGTCGTTCGGTATCCGCCATCGACACAAAAACTTTGAAGCTTGTCGCTGTGATCCCGGTTGGAGAAGTGCCCAAGCGAATCAACACTTTGGTCCTGCGCTGAACGCGCGCGAGCGCAACCGTCCTGACTGCCCAGCTCGCGTACTTTCTATGGAATCACATCGTAAACCAATATTTTAGCCTCTTCGATGGTTGCTTCCTTTGATTGGGGGATGGGGGGCACCAGGATAACCAGCTTCGGGATCGCCGCGTAAAACCGCTTGAGTTCCGGCACCAGCAGCGTGGTTTTCGCAATCGGCCCGGTCGCCACTCTTCCCAAGCGATCGTAATGGTCAGCGTCAATTTGTTTGAACACTTCCACGAAACCGGTTGTCCCGGTGTAGTAGATGCGTTTGCTCGGCACGTCAAACACGACTTCGTCCACGCCACCTTCAGTGTCGATGGCATCGATCACTTTCCCGCTGTCCGAATCCATCACTACGAGTTTGCCTGGTTTATAAATGTGCGAGCGCTTGACTCGGCTGCCGATAAACAGCCGGTGGTGGGCCGCATCCATGTCCACGGCATGAGGCTCCGGCCCCCCAGTAATGGGCCACATGGCGATCACTTTACCTTTTTCGCGGTCAATGACCACCACCTGGCTGGTGTCGCCCATCACTACAAACATTCTTGGCGAGCCCGGATCGAGCACCAGCCCTGCGGGATTCATCCCATCGACCTCAATGCTTCCCGCGAGCTTGCCGTTCTTTATGTCCACAATTTCGATCGAACCTTTCACGCCCTCTTTTTTGAGACCATCGGCTCTGTCGCCGAGATAAAATAAGTGGGTGGCCGGATCATAAACGCCATTGTCCGGCACTCTTCTTGAATCCTTGTCCAGTTCATGTCCCGTCAACGGGATGTTCTTGACGAGCTCGTAAGTATCTCCGCTGAATGCTTTGCAGGTCGCATCTCCGTCGTCCACCCAGATTTCATTCGTCTCGGGGAGATAAATTGTCTTGCGCGGATCTCCTCCGAATCCAGTGATCGTGTGGATCACCTTGCCCGCCCGCAGATCCACAACTTCAATCGTCCTCTGGTGCTCGCCAGGAACGAACAGGCGCTGGCCTTTTACGTCCACGGCCATGTGGTCGAAGTACCCCTCAACATTCGGCAATGGGATGCTCTGGATTTGTTTCAGCGGCGCGCTCGTCTGGCACCTTGCTGCCGGAATCAAGATCACACACAAAGCCCAGAAAATTGCTGCGTGCCTTTTCATCTTTCGCTCCTCGACTGAAATTTCCCTGCATTTGCTCTGTACGGGGTAAAGCTTGCCACTAAAACTAAGCCGGCCCTTCACCCTCGTTGAAGTACCGGCCGAAGTTCGCGGATGTCCTTCACGTTCTCGAGAGCCAATGCCTTGTCGATCAGCGCCGCGCAGCTTGCGCCTCCCAGGACCGGCGCGATCAGGTCGCGCGCTTTCGCAACCACTTCCTCGCGCGGCATTGGATTCTCGGCGGTTCCCCGCACATCCCGGACCCATTCGTTCATCTGTGTGCCGTCCGCGAACGTCACCTCGACAATAGCCTCGCGCCTGGGCCGGCGCGCGTCGATCCGTGGGTCGGCCACCACCTCTACTTTGGCCCGCTGCTTCAGCACCGCAGGATCTTTCATACGCCCTTTGTCGTGAGCCGACGCGAACGTGGCCGTCTTGTCCAGCAACATCACCGCAACCATGTGCTCCACGCAAATGTCCGGCATGTCGCGATTGCTCACTGTGTTAGCCTCGTCGCTCGCGATCCTCACAACAACTTTCTTCACATCGTCAGCTGTGAATGAGCGCTTTTGAAAAAAACCGGCCAGTGCGTCGAGCGGAGCTTGAATCGGTGACCCCACCGTCCATTTCTTGATGTTCGTCCTTGTTATCTCGTAGCGTTCCCCGAGTTTTTCGACCAGTTGCGCCGGGTCGGCCTTGACGACGCCATTTTCCCGGGGGGCCAACGCCTCAAAAAAATTGTCAGGGCCCGAAAAAATATCGTCAACACCTGTCCAACCCGCGCGGATCAGCATCGCCGCTGTGACTCCGCCGGCTGCGGGCTTCCCGCCAAAAAGGAAAGCCTTCTCCATGTGCTCCGCGTCGCGGCTCCACGCTCCAATTCCGGATGTTTGTTGAGCGCTGTAATCCAGCAGCAAACGCATCTGCTGGGCACCAAGACCTGCAGCGCACCCGGCGGCCGCGCCGGCCCCAAAGGCTGCAACCGTGCCGTGGGTGCTCCTGTGTGTCGCTACCTGGTAACCGGGCCCACCCATGCTCATCGTTACCCGTGTCCCGACATCATAACCAAGCGTCACGGCGCGCACGAACTGCTTTCCGCTGATTCCAAATTGCTCGCCGACTGCCAGCGCCGCGGGAACCACGGAGACGCCGGGATGCGACCGGGACGGACCGTGAGAATCGTCAGTCTCGTCAGCATGAGCCAGCACTCCATTGGCCAGCGCCGCCTCGATGGGACCGCACACAATGTTCGAGGCAACTACCGTCGCAACTTCTTTACCCCCATAGGCGCGCACAAATTCTATCGCTGCGCGTCCCGGACGAATCTCGGAGCCGGAAATCATCGCCGCCAGAGTATCCAAAATGTGATGTTTGGCTTTTTCGATTACTTCGTCCGGCAGCGCCCGCTCACCCGCTTCGCTCATGTACCTGCTGAGCTTGTCCATAACTGGACTCACGCCCTGTTTCGCCTCATCTTGTCTCGCATCATCCCGGCTGCCGGCTGCGTTGGCGAACGCTGAGGCGGGTGGGATGGCCGTCATTGCGAACGCCAAGCCCGCGAGTTCGAGCAGATTCCGCCGCGTCAAAACTGGCCCGCCAGTCCCTGCCTGCTCATCTTTGCGTTCACCATGTCTCATGCGTGTTCTTCCAATCCGGGCACCATGCACTATAATGAATTTGCTAGAAGAATGCGGGAGCACAACGGACCCAAGCCGCGCAACTGAAGGTATGTCATTAACCGAATCAAATACCTGAAAACAGTATTAATTCTTCTTTAGCTCAAAAGGACACATTTCGCGCCACGGGAGATTACTTAGTGTTCCGTCAGCAAGTTCATAACACGGTACAATTCGCCTTTCGCCTCGAACCCCACACCTGAAATTTCCGGAAGTTTGACATAGCTGTCCTTGACAGGTATTCCATCAGCAAATCCACCGAACGGCTGAAAAATACCTGGATAGGATTCGTTACCTCCCAACCCCAAACCGGCGGCGATGTTCAACGACATCTGGTGTCCACCGTGTGGAATGCAGCGGACTGGCGACCACCCGTAATCCTTCAGCATGCCCAAAATTCGAAGGTATTCGACCAGGCCGTAGCTCAAAGCGCAATCGAACTGCAAAATGTCGCGATCCGGCCGCAGTTGCGCGTAGCGAATCAGATTTCGAGCGTCTTGCATGGAGAATAGGTTTTCGCCCGTGGCCATTGGTCCCGGATAATGATTCGCAAGCTTCGCTTGCAGCTCAAAGTCCAGCGGGTCGCCTGGCTCCTCATACCAACGAAGACGGTACGGGGCAAGGGCCTTCGCATAAGTGATCGCCGTCCGCAAATCAAATCGTCCATTGGCATCCACCGCCAATTGATCCGAACTTTTCAGGATCTTGAGCACCGCTTCTACTCGTCGCAGGTCCTCCGGAAGTGGCGCTCCACCGATTTTCATCTTCACCACGGAATATCCGAGATCAAGATATCCTTGCATCTCCTTCTGGAGTGCTGACAGATCCTTCTCCGGGTAGTAATAACCGCCCGCCGCATAGACGAAGACTTTGTCGTCGAAGACTGCTCCCCGAAAACGGTTTGCGAGTAGCCGGAAGAGCGGCAGCCCCGCGATCTTCGCCACCGCATCCCACACCGCCATGTCCAGAACCCCTACCGCCACTGATCTTTCGCCATGTCCTCCAGGTTTCTCGTTGCGCATGACCGCGTCCCAGATTCGCATGGGATCGAGGTTTTCGCCGCTTTCGTCGACCAGCGTTTTCGGATCTGCCGCTTTGAGCCGCGGAATAAAGCGATCGCGCAGCAGCCCGCTGGGCGCGTATCGGCCGTTCGAATTGAATCCGAAACCGACCACCGGCTTGCCCTCGCGAATCACATCCGTGATGAGCGCGAGAACACTCACGGTCATCTGGCTGAAATCAATGT
>Ga0179587_10000355_pt1 | contig 19385 bp, 12 predicted proteins | sample CZODoug2_1_08_16_FD_185932 | JGI IMG/M metagenome (GOLD analysis project Ga0179587, IMG submission 185932) | Vadose zone soil fungal communities from Angelo Coast Range Reserve, California, USA - CZODoug2_1_08_16fungal | ecosystem: Environmental > Terrestrial > Soil > Vadose zone | place: USA...
CGTTGAAAATTACGCGCCTCGATCGTGCAGCCACTCGTAAAATCTTTCGGATAGAAATAGAGCACCACCCACTTGCCGCGAAGTTCTCGCAGGCTTACAGACTTGCCGTCTTGCGAGTTCAACGTGAACTCCGGCGCGACCGTTCCTTCCGCTGGCGCGGGTTGTGTCCTCTGCAGCAACAGGACGCTCGCGGCAAGAATCATCGCCGCAGTACCAATGCCCTCCAGAAGCAAGATCATCGCGCTTCACCTGTTCGGCGAAAACTCTGAAGCGTGCTTATTCACCCGCAATCTTTTTATATTGTGCAGATGTCAGCGGCACCACTGACAATCGCCCGATCCTCACGAGCGGCGAGTCCGCGAATAACTTGTCCGCCTTGATTTCATCCAATGACACCGGCTTTGCGATCGCCTTCCCGGCTTTCACGGTCACTTCCGGTTTTTTTGGATCGGTTACTTTCACCTTCACAACTGTCGCCCTTCCGATCGCGGTGCGGCGGTCTCCCGTCTCGTAGATAATCAATTTCGTACCGGGCTTCATCTCTCGCAAATTCTTTACGGCCGTAGGATTCGAAACGCCGTCCCACACGGTTTCCTTAACGCTTTGCAAATCCGCGAACGAGTATTCCGAAGGTTCTGTCTTCAACAAATAGTGGTCAGCCATATCCCCGCCTGTCCAGTCGAAAGTGTGATTACCGCGAGCAACGCAAGTATAAAGTGATTTGTGCCGGAATTCCGAACGTCACGTCCGGAATGAACCGTAATGACGGCATAGCCTGGCGGGAAGAGTTCCTTATTGACCTGCGTTTCAAATCCAGCATAGAGTAGCGCCTACGTGAAGTCCCGCCGCGGTAAACCAATCCTCCCATTGGCTTCTCGCTTGCTGCTGTTCTCGTTTCGTTGGGAGATTCCTACATGAGCGACCATTACGCCTACTTCGTGGGTGCCTTGATTTTCGATGCCACCTGGCTCGCCTGCTACATTTTTTGCAAGAGTTATCGGCCTCGGATGATTTGGGGTACGGTCGTCTCAGCGCCGTTCGCCCTGACGAGCATTCTGTTCATTCCCCAGTATTGGACTCCTCCGTCGCTCTTTAACTTGGACGCAACCATCAGGGTCGGTACAGAAGACTTTCTTTGGGCGGGGGCGGTCGGCGGAATTGCTTCCGTCATCGGCGAAGCACTTTTGAAAGAGAAATTCGCCAGGCGCAGGGCGCAAAAGCCAAAGCGCCATTTCGCGCCCTTCATCGTTATGACGATTCTGTTCGTGATTCTGGAGTGCTGGCACCCAAACAAGACCATCTACAATATGATTATCGCGCTTGCAATCGGGGCAATCGTCGTTCTGTTAATTCGCCGCGACCTGGCCTTGTTGATGATCGTCGGAGCAGCGAACTTCACCGCACTATACTTCATTCTCTTCGCTTACTTCCTGCTGCTCTATCCCAATTTCATTCATGACCACTACAACGTTCCTAATCTGCTCGGGATTTATGTCTGGAAAGTCCCCCTTGAAGAGCTCCTTTTCGCCGCGTCCGGTGGCGCAGTGTGGAGCGTGGCCTACGAATACGTCCAGGGATATCGCTTGGCGCCGGGCAAAGGCTTCAGCCTCGTAGAAACGTAGCTTCCTTATAGCCCTAAGTAATACTAGTGATGCTTTGTCGTTATTTCTGTTTGCCGGATCCACGTGTTTTGGACGAGCGAGCTCGCAGGCACAGGTGCGCGCATTGCCGCCGCGGAAACGAACGAACCGTCCAACACGTACAGCCTGCCCGGTGACATGTTCTGCTTGAAAACTGGATCAACCACTTCCGTCGTAAATGCAAGCCCGGATTTTCCCCATCGAACGAGTCCTGTCGGCACGCCAACCAAATTCGGAATCGGCAGGGTCGACACCAGCGCATAGGTCGTCAGATCAAAAGACTGAAGCGTGTAGTTGGCAGTTCCAATTTGCGCAGATGTCTGGCCGAGGAAAAAGCCTAAATTCAACGACGAGTCCGGAGCGGCCAATCCCGATGCTCCCATAGAATGTACTAGTGCGCCGGTCGCAGGATTCACCACGAATCCGGTATCTGTGTAGACGAGTCCTGTGCCCGGATCGAAGTGCAGTCCGCTACTACTAGCCGTAAATAGAAACGTGTTCGACTGAGTTAGCGTCACGCCCGTTGGAGTCACCGTAAATACGAAAAAATCAGTATCATTTGCCCCGTACAGAGTGGCCGAATTGCCGCCCCATTCCAGAAAGTCGTATTCATTTCCGAGGTGGCCGAACCCTGGGGCCGTTGTGGGCCTTAGCGTCGCGTCATCGTAGATTTGGACTCCTCCCGCTGCCGCAGGGATGACGTTAAATGTTCCCAGCGTAACCGCGATCGTCTTCGGCGACCCCGGCGCCACCTTCATGTCGAGCGCATAAAATGGTCCTTCAAAATCCATTGCACCTAGCCGCCACGAAATATCGGGTATTAGCCCCGGTAAGCGCATACGCTGAATCGATGTGGACCCGTTCAATCCTATATAGAGGAATTGGCCATCGTCAGAAAGTGACAATTTCGTTGGCTCACTGCCGACGAAGCTTGACGGAGTCACCGCCCCGATTGAAGGGTCGATTGCCACAATCGTATTCCCATTCATCGCGTTTACACTGGGTACCGACACATAGAATTTTTGCTGTGTCGAGCTCCAGACTAATCCCGCCCCTCCTACGTTATACACATTCAGTTGATTTCCAGAGGAAAGCGCTGCATCCGTCGTCACAAGCAGGGCGTTCGACGAACCTCCACCCGGTCCCGGGTTGACAACGGTAACCGCATTGGACCCAGCAACAGTCAGGGATGCAGCTGGAACGTCAAATTCAAGTTTGGTCGCATCGTCGTAGGTCGTTGCGACGGCCTGCCCATTCCATTGAATCGCCGCCGCGGAACTGAAGTTATTCCCAGTGACAATGGCATGAGAATTGGCCGATCCTACCGGCACGCTTGGCGGGTTCACGGAAGTTACGGTTGGCAACGGGTTTAGCAACGTTCCGCCGGTCGAATCAGCGGCGCCACTCGGGCTCACGAACGGACCGTCTACCAAGTAAAGCTGCCCGGTGGAACTATTCAATACATGTGGATCGTTTGTGACGAAGGCCAGCCCCGCGTTGCCCCATCGAATAAAGTTCGTCGGTACTCCCACCGCATTCGGAATGAGGAAGGTGCCAAGTTTTATAAAATGTGTCTGGTCGAAAACGTCGATCTGAAAAACACTGCCCCCTTGTATAGCGGTCAAGAAGAATACTCTTCCACTGGCCGCGTCAACCGCCGACAGCGATGGTGGGTTGGTCAGCCCAGGATTTACGCTGTACGAACCGACTCTTACTGCGCCGGATGCATCGAGGACTTCGCCTAAATCGGAATAGACGAGATCTCGCACTGGATCGAGATGCAAATGGCGCCCACCCAAATAGCGGAAGCGCGAACCAAACGATTTAGTTTGGCTAATTCCTGTCGCATCGACACTTAGATCGAAAAAACTCAGCCCTGTGTCGGTTGAGTCTTCGGCAAAGATCGCGGTCCCGTCCGGCTTCCATTGGATCGCATCGTAGGAGTTTCCAACCGGAGCGGTGTTACTTCGGGGTGTAGTGTCATCGTAGATCAACAGTCCTTGGGACGTCGGAGAAACATTCGTAAGCCACCTCGACACCGCCACCGTGTGCGGCAATCCGGGCGCCACCTTCATTTCCCCAGCATAGTATTGCGAATGAAAGTCCGGGTCTAGCCCAAACGACCAGCTAACGTCCGGGCTCAAATTTGGCAGGACATATCGTTGAACCGTTCCGGTTGAGTTAACTGCCGCATACAAAAAGTGGTCGTCATCTGAAATCGCGAGGGCACCTGGATTACTGTGCGCGGCCACGCTAGACACGACGCTGCCCGCCACGGGATCAATGACGGTGATGGTATCCGCATCCGTGCTGGAAGTGCCCGGCACCGAAACATAGATCCTCTTATGCGTCGCATCCCATGCCAGGTCGTTCCCCTGCAGAGGGATCGTCATAACTCTGCTTGCCAGACTCGTAGGCGATGCATTGATCGCGAAACTACTCGGATTGGATACCCCGCCGCCGGGTGCGGGATTCGTGACAGAGATACTCGCCGTCCCTTGTGTTGCGAGATCGCTCGCGGTAATTTGCGCGCTTAGAGAGGTTGCCGACTGAAACGTGGTTACCCGGCTGTTGCCGTTCCAGAGAACTTGCGACGCTGCCAGGAAGTTGCTGCCGCTGACAGTCACGGTTACTCCAGGGTCGCCTGTCATTGCACTCATGGGTGAAATGGAAATAATCGACGGAACTGGATTGTTGTTGACGGGAGGATCGGAAGCTCCTCCTCCTCCGCAGCTTACGGAACCAACCAGAGGCAATAACAACGTAATGAGCACGCAACAGCGAGCGCTAAGCATCGATGGCACAGCCCCAGTTTTTAGTAAGTCATTCAGTTTTGTTCTTAGAGCGTTATCGCGACTGGCTAGCTCCGCTTGCTAACTCCAAGCACGCGCGAATTATTGACGGGGCGGAAACGGTCCTTCAATCGGGTGAGGCCTGTCTTATCGAATCGGGTGAATTCCTGAGTGCAGCCGTCTTTTTTGCCTAATTCAGGTGCAGCTTGACAACCGCTGGAAAACGAACTATCAACCAGGGGGCGAAAGCAATCGTATGCAAAAGAAAGAAAAGGCAAGTGCGCGAGCACCTGGGGCGGAAAGCATTTCATTGCATACTGCATCAATCGCAGTGACAGGCCGAAATACATCCGGCCGGAGAGATATCGATTGAACAGCGTCGCGGCACTCAAGCGGTTTACGTTCCTCGGGACCTTCGCTTGTCTTTGTATGCTCGGCAGCAGCGCGGCACAAGAATGGCGCTATTACGGTGGCGACGCGGGCGGAATGCGCTTCTCGCCCTTGACGCAGATAAGCCGTGAAAATGTGAATCATCTTGCTCGAGCCTGGACTTACCACACAGGCGAAATCGACAGAGAGGGCAACGCGACGGACCGCCGTCGCATTGCGCCGTTCGAATCCACATCGCTCGTCATCGATGGAGTGCTCTATTTTTCGACGCCTTCCAGCGGAGTGATTGCGCTCGACGCGGATACGGGTGCAGAGATTTGGAGATTCGATCCTCAGGCAAACAGCGGAAAACCCAGGCGGTACTATCAACACCGGGGCGTGTCGTATTGGCGGAGTAAGAATGGTCAAGACCAAAGAATTTTGTACGGCACGTTTGACGGGAGATTGATTGCCCTCGATGCAAAGACAGGAAAGCCGTGCACTGATTTTGGCAAAGGCGGGACGCTGGATTTGCGCGCTGGTCTTGAGGGAGATCAGCTGGAGGCGCTGTATTCCGTTACATCTGCGCCGGCAATTTATAAAGACCTGGTGATAACAGGCGCAATGGTTCCGGAATTTCCGTCGAAGGGACCGAGCGGAAGAGTGCGGGCTTTCGATGTTCGAACGGGGAAATTAGTCTGGACGTTCCACACGATTCCGCGTCCAGGCGAAACCGGCCACGAGACTTGGGAGGGTGACGCCTGGAAAGATCGTACCGGTGCAAACGTCTGGTCAACCATGAGCGTGGACAACGAGCGTGGCCTCATTTTTCTTCCGATCGGATCTTCGTCCTACGACTTTTATGGCGCGGACCGCAGAGGCGCCAATCTCTTCAGCAACTCGCTGGTTGCCTTGAATGCGGCGACGGGAAAACTGGTTTGGTATTTTCAGATGGTTCATCACGATATCTGGGACTACGACATGCCGGCACAGCCGGTACTGATTAGCGTGACGCGCGATGGAAAGAAAATACCAGCCGTCGCGCAGGTCACCAAGATGGGCTTCGTATTTGTGCTGGATCGCCTTACGGGAAAGCCATTGTTTCCCGTAGAAGAACGGCCAGTTCCAAAAAGCGAAGTTCCCGGAGAAAATGCCTGGCCAACGCAGCCTTTCCCGTTGAAGCCGCCGCCGTTGGTGCGACAAGCCTTTGCAGAGCAGGACATCACGGACGTCACGCCGGAATCGCACAAATACTGTGCTGGCTTTTTTCGTTCGATGCGCGGCGGAAGCATATTCACTCCATACAATCTGGACCTTACTTTAGTTGTCCCTGGCACCTTGGGCGGAGGGAATTGGTCGGGCGCTTCGTTTGATCCAAAGGCCGGCTATCTCTTTGTGAATGCCAATGAACTGGGAGCGATTGGCGCTTTAGAGCCGCAGCCCAACGGTTCACCGGAAAAATACCGGCGTAACAGCAAGCAAGGGGAATATGCGCGCTTCTGGGATGAGAATGAATGGCCATGCCAGAAACCGCCCTGGGGCACACTTAGTGCAATCAATGTGAACACGGGAGAGATCGCCTGGCGTGTTCCGCTGGGAACCGTGGAAGGAGTTTCCGCAAAAACTGGATCACCGAATTTGGGTGGCACGATTGTTGCGAATGGATTGATTTTTGTGGGCGCGACTACGGACGCGAAGTTTCGCGCCTTTGATGAAATGACGGGAGAAGAACTGTGGTCTGCGGACCTGGAAGCCAGCGCGTACGCCACGCCCGTCACGTATTTGGGCAAGAAAACCGGGAAACAGTTCGTAGTGATCGCGGCGGGCGGGGGCGGCTTCTTTCAAGGAAAACGCTCGGACACGCTTGCAGCCTACGTGCTGCCTGACAAATAGCAATCGTGAAACTGGCGACAGCTATGGAGCGTGAAATGATCGGATGCAAATTATTTTTTCCTTCGGACCAGCCCGTTTCAAGACGCGGTCGTTTTGTGGCTCTATTGCTCTTTGCCCTTTTATTCTTGGATCGAGCCGTTGCGCAACGCAATGTTGTCGTCGTTCGACCGAAAGAGATCAACGATGTGCTAGTGAATCCTGGAATGGGGATCACGACTTTCCAAAGATTCAATGGCCAGGAACCGAACCCGCCATTGAAGTGGTCTGAAGTTGGCCCCGAGAAAAAGCTGCCTCAAACGCCTGCGAAGCCGGATTTTCCTGATACGTCCGTTTCTTATTGCCGTTGGTATTGGAATGTTCTGGAACCAACGCGCGGAAAATATAACTGGGCGATTGTTGACCTCGCCATTGAAGAAGCGCGCGCGCATGGGCAAAAACTCGCAATTCGATTGATGCCGTATTCGAACGAGGATTCTCTGCCGGAGTGGTACAAGAGTTCCGGCGCTCGCCGTGCAAACAAAGATTCCGATAAAGATGGAAAAATTTGGCAGCCGGACTTTTCGGATCCGCTTTTCCTGAAATATTGGGGTGAGCTTGTCGCGGAGGCTGGAAAACGTTACGACGGGAACCCGTTTCTCGATACCGTGGATATTTCTTCGGTCGGTTACTGGGGTGAAGGCTGGAGCCCGTACATGCCGGATTTCGCATACCAGAAGCCCTTGATCGACATTTGGCTGGATGCGTTTAAGCGCACTCTGCTCCTCATGAATTTCGACGAGCCGCAAGCGCTTGCCTATGGAACGCAACAAGGAGCGGGCTGGCGTCTCGATTGTTGGGGCGACATGCGCGTCAGCTCCACCGACCCCTATTTCCCGGCCGAAATGCTGGAGATTTATCCGCAGCAGATCGTGCGAACCGGAATTCAAGATGTCTGGCAGAGCAGTCCAGTTTCGCTCGAAACCTGCTACACCGTGCCGGGCTGGAAAGAACGCAATTACGACGTGGACTACATCATCGAGCAAGGCCTTCGCTGGCACGTGAGCACAGCCAATATCAAATCGGCGCCTATTCCTGAGGAATGGAAAGCGAAGTTTGACGATTTTCAACGAAAGATGGGTTATCGCTTTATTTTGCGCAGGCTCGAGTATTCAAAAGTTGTCCAGCCGGGCACGATGATGCCGATTCACATGTGGTGGCTGAACGCAGGCGTTGCCCCTGTTTATGCGGAATACGATTTAGCGCTGGAGATGCACGCTGAGAAAACTTCGGTAATCAGCCGCATCCCAGTCGATGTGCGCAAATGGCTCCCCGGAGATGCCGTTTATGATGGCACGCTCTATATACCGGAAAACCTCGCGGACGGTGACTACGAAGTGCGAGTCGCTATGGTTGATCCGCGGACAGGGAAGCCCGCAATCCGCTTTGCAAACGAAGGCAGACGGGCAGACGGTTGGTACGCGATGGGATCGCTGACGGTCAAAACAAAATGAAAGCACGCCGGCAATTGTTGAAGTTGTCCTTGCCCATGGTGTTGGTTTGCGTTTGCGTCTGTGGTGCATGCGCACAAGAAATTCCATCAGCGAGCGCGTTCCAAGTTTTGCAACGCCCTCCCTCCGGGCCAAGCGTCACGCCCTATCTCCGCTATCAATTGGATCTAGCCTGGCGGCAGGATGAAGAGCGCCAGCGCGCGTGGGAACAAATTCATACCGAGAGTGACCTTCTGAAATTGCAGCAGACGATGCGGCAGGAATTTCTGCAAATGATCGGTGGATTGCCGGAGAAGAAAACGGATTTGCACGCGCGGATCACCGGCAAGATTCAGATGGAAGGCTTTTCCATCGAGAAATTGATTTATGAGAGCCTGCCGGGAGTCTACGTCACCGCGCTTGTGTATTCCCCCGACGATCATTCCATCAAACATCCTGCAGTGTTAGTCCCCGCTGGCCACGCGATTAATGGAAAGATTCACTATCAGGGATTGAGTCAACGTTTGGCGAGTCGAGGGTACGTTGTCATTGCATGGGACCCGGTTGGGCAAGGGGAACGCAGCCAGTTTTGGGATGCGAAGGCGGGCAAGAGCCGCTACAACCTGATCTGCGGGGAACATGCCGTGATGGGGAATCTGGCCTATCTCGCTGGAACAAATCTCGCGCGCTGGGAAGTCTGGGATGGCATGCGAGCCGTGGACTATCTCTTGACGCGGCCGGACATAGATGCGGAACGAATCAGCATTACGGGCACAAGCGGCGGCGGCACGCAAACCGCGTTGATCGCGGCGCTTGATCCTCGTATCAAAGTGGCGGTGCCATCGTGTTACATCAGCTCGCTGCCAATGCGCATGGCAAGCCGAATTTTTGTGGATCCCGACAGCGATCCCGAGCAAGATCTCGCCGGAATTGTTTTCCACGGCATCGATCACGCGGGTCTTTTGCTGCTTTTGTATCCTCGACCAGTCATGGTCGCATCCGCCGTCCTCGACTTCTTTCCGATTGAAGGCGCCCGCAAATCATTTCGTGAAGCGCAAAAGATTTTTGAACGCATGGGCCACGGCGACCGCATCACTATGACGGAGGGTTACCACGGGCATCAATACTCCGACGAAAATCAGGAAGCGGCTCTCAATTTCCTCGATCGATTCAATCGCATGCCGATTCGGCGCGGGCTTATAACGCCAAAACAGTTGCCCGACGCGGATTTGCTTTGTACTCGCACTGGACAGGTGATGCTCGATCAGAGTGGCGCCCGCTCCCTTATGGATGAAATCCGCGATTACTACGAGGAGCGCAAGTCTGTGAATCATGCGGCCCTCGGCGAGGAGTACAAAAAGTATCAATCGGCTCATAACAAGGATTGGGCCATAGCGGAGTTTCAAGGGGCGCCGCCTGCAGAACGTCAGATTCTTTGGGAGATGATTGGCAGCACAAGAGTGCAGGACGTGATCCTGGACAAATATCTTCTTCACCACGACAAGCTGCTTCAGATGCCGCTTCTTTTTATTCACAAGGACTCACCTCAGAAGAGAGACGTTTTGCTCTGGCTAGGCGACCACGGCAAAGCCAATGCTTTGGATTGGCCGCAAATCAAGAAACAACTTGAAGCCGGCTATGACGTGGTGACGTTTGATTTGCGTGGCTGGGGTGAGACTCGGATGCAGTACACAGCTGTCTCACCGGATGATCCTTCTCTCGGTAAGCTGGACCCGGCACATGCGTATGCAAATTCGATTTCGGGGGTGCTGGCGAACTACATATATAACTCGCTGCTCGTCGGGCGGCCGTATTTTTTCCAGATGATCGATGATTCACAGATAGCGGCACAATTCTCAAGATTGAAGTTGGGAAAGATGCCAGTTGCCGTCACAGCTGACGGTGACAGTTACACTCTGGCAGGATCTATCGCGGAGATTTTGCCGGCGATCACGCTCGTTCCGAACCCCAGTGCGAAAGCCATGAAGTGGTCAGAGATTGTTGAAAATAAACAAGAGCTCTGGCCGATTCAGTATTTGATCCCTGGTGGGGCATACGTTCACTAGGCCGTCCATCACGCTTGTTTATTTAACTAGACGCAAGATTCCGAAGTAGTTCGGCGCGTGGAATGTCCTGCCTTCGGAAATCACGTTCCAGGCTAGAAATTTGCGCTTGTCGTCATCGCCCAATCCGGTTGCGCGATAGAAGTTCGCGCGCCACTCCATTCCCGCTTTAGGCTGGGAAACATTCAGCGCTGACAGTGGAATTCTCATTTCGGCTGTCCAGATATGATTCTTTGAATCCACCTTGGTCGCGTGGTCGAAGTTGGAGTTCCACTTGGCGTCATGATCCGAGATGCCTTTTCCTGCGATCTCCAGATCAATCCATTGATTATTCGGGGCGACTTCGAATTCGTAATAATGCCAAAGGCGCTCGGGCTGTGGATTCAGGAAGACCTCTGCGACATCTTTATTCCACAGTTCCCATCGCTCTTTTGTCGCATCTTCTCCCTCGAAAATGTTCAGGTCTTCGTATTTGCACCAGAAAGCGAAATAGATGTACTTCGCGGTCCAAACCGCGGCGACGCGAGTCTTCTCGGCTGGAAGATTCGCTTTGCCGTCCATCGAATGGTCAAACTGGACCCAATTTGCCCCCTTCCAGATCTTTTTCTGCAGATTTGCATCGGGTGTGAAATCTGCGGCCGAATGCTTAGCTGTCAACGTCCCACCCGGCATGTGCACTGCATCAGCGGGTTTTTGCGATTGAGCTGAACGGCTAGCAGGACAGGTGAGTGGCAACAAGAAGAGAAAAACAATTATATTTTGTCGCATTGACATTTGTCTGAGCCCTATTCTTTTTCGGCGGATCGAGAAAAGAAATTACCGGCAATGTATGCCACTTTGACAAACGAAAGTAAACGATATAGAAGAAAGTCAAACGAAATTAGACACTGACTCAGCCTAACAAAGTTCAGGGAGGGCTACATGGGCGAAATGAATCGCAGGCGGTGGCTGGAACGCATGGGGATTATCGCGGCCGGCAGCGCACTGCCGACGCCAAACCTTGTTGGGCAGCTCAAGTCGCCGGAGGGCTCCGGCAAAATGCGGCTTGATCTCTCTGAATTTCAGCCGAAGAGCATGTTGCATGTGCCGGAGACAAAAGTGGAACGGTCAAAATATCCGGTGATCGATATTCACACCCACCTTTCGATTCGAGCGAAGTCCGTAAACGGTGTCGGCGTCGGCGAAAAGCTGGAATTTCTGGCAACACCGGAAAGCGTTTTGCCTGTGATGGACCGCAAGAATATCAAGATTATGGTGAATTTGACGGGAGGTTCGGGAAAAGGGCTCGAAGAAGCAGTGCAAAGATTTCAGCAACCGCATCTGGATCGTTTTCTTACGTTTACAGAACCCTCGTGGGACCATTCCAATCAGCCGGATTACGGCAAATTTCAAGCCGATGAGATCGAGCGCGCTCACAAAGCTGGCGCACGCGGGCTGAAAGTGCTGAAGACGCTCGGACTGTACTTGCGTGAAAACGTAAGCGAAGGCCGGCTCGTTAAGATCGACGACCCGCGTTTTGATTCGATGTGGGACGCTTGCGGTTCGTTGGGAATGCCCGTCGCGATTCACGTCTCCGACCCCGAAGCGTTTTTTCTGCCGACAGATCGCTTCAACGAGCGCTTTGAGGAATTGAATAACCATCCGGACTGGTCGTTTCACGGCCATGATTTTCCGAGCAACGCGGAAATCATGGAAGCGCGAAACCGGGTCTTCGCCCGCCATCCTAAGACACAATTCATCGCGCTGCATGTGGGCAACGACGCGGAGAATCTGCCATACGTTAGCGAATGCATGGATCGCTTTCCGAATATGTCGGTGGAATTGGCGGCGCGTGTGGGTGAACTGGGTCGGCAGCCGCGCATGTCACGGAAGTTCTTCGAAAAATATCAGGATCGAATCGTTTTTGGCACAGATGCTGTGCCGAATGGGACGGATACGCCGCAGCAGATTTTCGTTGATCAGCTTTACGAGATTTACTATCGCTTTCTGGAGACGGAGGATGAGTATTTCGATTACGCACCGGCTCCAGTTCCTCCGCAGGGCCGCTGGCGGATTTATGGAATAGGATTACCGGATGAAATCCTAAAGAAAGTCTATTATCAGAACGCGGCGCGACTTTTGAAGCTGCAAATGTAAATGTAGCTCAGACCCACAGAACACTACCGGCATGTTGGATTTATTTCTGATCCAAGCAGGGAAACTGCTCAAAGATTGAGCGGGGCTCGGGCTTGCCATCTCGCATCCAGCGTTACCTTCCTTTCGCAAAGAGATTGACAAAGTAAGTACATTCTGCCAAAAAGAAAGCGAAAAAATGCTAACGAAAGTAAAGGAAAGAAACCAATGGTATTGCTCCTCCTTCGGATTGCGCTAGCGGCGCTCGCTTTCGCCACGCCGACTGACGACCGACCGGGCAATTTCAAGATTATTGGACCGGGGGGAGGGGGAGCGATGTTCCACCCGACGATCAGCCCTCATGACCCGAATACAGTTTTGGTCAGTTGCGACATGACCGGGGCCTACATCACCTATGATGGCGGGAAGTCCTGGCGTATGTTCAACCTGCGAGGCGTCGTGGAGTTTTTTGTTTTCGATCCGAAGGACAAGAACGTAATGTACGCCAAAGCCACAGGGCTCTGGCGCAGCAAGGACGGCGGCGAGACGTGGAGTCTTGTCTACCCAAAGCCTTCGGCGGTGAAGGTTGTTCGCATGAACTCGGACCATTCCGACGAAGACATCATCGCTGACCCAGATCCGCTCGCAAACATTTCCGCCATGGCCGTGGATCCGGAGGACTCCAAGACGTTTTTTGTGGCGTCAGGCAATCGGGCAAAGGGAGTCTTTGCCCTTTTTTCCTCGCATGATGCAGGAGACACCTGGGCGAAACTCACCGACCTGCCCGACCTTGCAAACAAAATCTGGGTGAATCCACACTCGCCAAGTGCAGACCGTTCACTCTTTGTCGGGGGACCCCACTTTCTTGGGAAGCGAACTTCTTCCGGAATTCAGAAAATCTCCGCTCCATCCGCAAAAAGCATGACTGATATTTCTGTCGGCTTTTCGGACAAAGGGGAAGTCTTCTACGTGATTGGCGATGAATCTACGTTCGTTTCCGACGATGAAGGTGCGAATTGGCGCAGGGTGGAATTGGGCAAAGGAGACATCAAGACGCGCGCCATTGCCACCAGCTTAAGACATCCCGAGACCGCGTATGTTTCCTACCGAGGTCTCGAAGAAGGCGGACTGAAGTACATGGGCGTGGGGAAAACCACAGATTCCGGTCACGCATGGAAGCCGGTCTGGAAAGAAGATAGCGACATGGCCGGCAAACCGGGCGCGAATATTCACGACGCCTGGATTACAGAGCGATTCGGCTCCGACTGGGGAGAGAATCCACTCACAATGACCGTTGCCGATCAGGATCCAAACTTGAGTTACGGCACGGACCTCGGCCGCACGATGATTACGACCGATGGCGGCGTGACGTGGAACGCGGCGTATTCGAAGAAGATTGGCGAAGGCGGCTGGACGACAACGGGTCTCGATGTTACGAACGCATACGGCTACCATTTCGATCCGTTCGATCAAAACCGTCAGTTTATTTCTACAACTGATATTGGCCTTTTCCGCAGCGAAGACGGCGGCAAATCCTGGATGAGTTCCACCAAAGGTGTTCCCAGAGACTGGACGAACACGACCTACTGGATTGTTTTTGATCCAAAAGTGAAAGGCCGCGCGTGGAGCGTGAACAGTTGGACTCACGATCTTCCTCGGCCCAAAATGTGGAGACATTCGGGAATTGCGAAATATCGCGGTGGCGTGTGCATCAGCGTGGACGGTGGCCGGACGTGGTCGCAATCGAATGACGGGATGGAGCCAACCGCGGCCACGCACATTCTGCTGGATCCAACGAGCCCCTCGGACGCGAGAGTTCTCTACGTCACTGGATTCGGCCGCGGCGTGTACAAGAGCGCCGACGGCGGCAAGAGTTGGAAACTGAAAAATTCCGGCATCATGCAAAAAGAGCCATTTGCGTGGAGAATTGCGCGCGACGGCAATGGCGTCCTCTATCTCTTGATTGCACGCCGCTCGGAAGATGGAAGTATCGGCACCGACGGCGATGGAGCACTCTATCGTTCCACGGACGGAGCCGAACACTGGACCGCAGTTACGATGCCTGCCGGAACGAACGCTCCGAATGGACTCGCCGTAGATCCAGACAACACCAATCGCCTCTATCTGGCGACGTGGGCTCGAGCCAAGGGTGACCATGGAGACGGCGGTGGGATATTTCTTTCAGAAGACGCGGGTAAGACTTGGAAGCAAGTTCTGGATCGCGACCGCCACATCTATGATGTAACCATAGACCCGCGCGATCCTAAGGTTCTATACGCAGCGGGTTTTGAATCCTCGGCTTGGCGATCGACCGATCGCGGCGAACATTGGTCTCGCATTCCCGGGTTCAACTTTAAGTGGGGCCACCGGGTCATTCCCGACCCTTCAGATCCACAGAAGGTCTACATCACAACTTTTGGCGGTGGCGTCTGGCATGGAACAATCACGAACGACGATAGGCCTCTCGACATTGCGACGCCGGAATTAAGGCCGGGCAAATAGGTTCGTTTTCGAGAAGGTGCAACAACAAAGGATTGCATGAGCAGTGTTCCCGTGGTTTCGCAAGCCGAGTGGCAACTCACACTGACAGATAGTCAAGCGAGGGCCGCCCAATTGTTTGGCAGACCTGAAGCAGAGCAGCGACATTTGGGCTACTTCCACACATTGAGGGAGATTTGCCAGCAGCCCTGGACGTGGTTGCGCACCTGCGACCAGATGATTGCTTCGCGCGATTCTTTGCGCGAGTTCACTCGGGGCATCAGGAGCTTAGCGTTCACCGGGTCCGGTAGCTCGGAATATGTTGGTGACTGCGTTCGCGTCCCTATTCAAAACGAGCTAGGAATCGTCGCCGAATCCGTCAGTGGCGGCGCTCTTCTGCTGGACGGTGCCAAGGCTCTGCCCGTAGATCGGCCCGGACTTCTGGTCTCCTTGGCGCGTTCCGGAAATAGTCCTGAAAGCGTCGGAGCCGTGAGGTTGCTCGTCGATTCGGTGCCCGGGTACAAACATCTCGTAGTGACTTGTAATGCGCAGGGCGCATTGGCGAGAACCTGGAACGGCCATAAGAACGTTCGTGTGATAGCGCTTCCTCCCGAAACAAACGACGAGAGTCTGGTGATGACCAGTAGCTTCACGAACCTGCTGCTGGCCGCGCGCTTTTTGGGAATGATCGAGCGTCCCGGCGATTACAGGAATTTGTGTGAAAACCTCAGTGGCATCGTTCAGGATCTTATTCGCACACACTTCGATACAGTCGCGGGCATTGCCTCCACCGATTTCCGGCGCGTTCTATTCCTCGGCAGCGGCACCCAATTCAGCGCGGCGCGCGAAGCTGCCCTGAAAATCTTGGAAATGTCCTCCGGTCGAATCGCCACCATGTGCGAAACCTTTCTCAGTTTGCGCCATGGGCCTATGAGTTTTGTGCATAAGGACACGCTGGTCGTTTGCCAGCTTTCTTCACACCCGACAACGCGCGCTTACGAACTAGATCTTCTGTCCGAATTGGACCGCAAACAGCTAGGTCTATCCAAAATGATTATCGGCGAGAATGTTCCTGCATCGGCCGTCCGCTTTGGCGATGAGGTCATTCATTGCCCTGGCCTTACCAAGCTAGGCGACAACGAAGCAGCAACGGTTTATGTTGTTGTTTGCCAGTTGCTTTCATTCTTTCGCTGTCTCGAAGAAAGGCTTCAGCCTGATTCGCCGTCGGAGGGAGGAATCATCAACCGCGTTGTGGAAAGCTTTCCTCTGCACTCGCCTTCTTGACCTTCGCTTGCAAAGCGCAGCACTCGTTCGCGAAAATCTGTTTTCAGGTGATCTCTATGCGATGGAAATTCTCACTTTTGCTGCCACTCCTGTTCGCTGCCCACGGCAACGCTCAGGTCCGCGTATGGGAAGGCACACTCGAACTGCCTGTTTATGAGGAGGGTGCGCCCGATTCGAATCCTTCCTTCGATCAATTCGCCACAAACCGGTTCAGCTATCCGTATACGCTGAGGAAAGAAATTACGGATCAACGTGTCGTTCACAAGCTCCGAACAATTTATCTCGAAAACGAATATCTAAAGTGCTCCGTTTTGCCGGACATCGGCGGTCACGTATACACGTGCCTGGACAAAATTAGCGGCCAGCCGATGTTTTACGCGAATCCATCCATCAAGAAAGCGCGCATTGGCTATCGCGGTGCCTGGGCGGCTTTCGGCATCGAGTTTAACTTCCCGGTGTCGCACAACTGGATGTCGATGTCGCCTGTCGATTTTGCATTTGGATCGCACGACGACGGGAGCGGGTCCGTCACGGTTGGCAACATCGATCGTGTCTATGGCATGGAGTGGTCCGTCGAGTTGATCCTGCGGCCGGGATCAACCGTGTTGCAACAACGCGTCCGCCTTGGCAATCGGAGCGATGTGCGGCATCGCTTTTATTGGTGGAACAATGCCGCCGTAGAGGTCTGGGATGATTCCCGCATCGAATATCCGATGCGGTTTGCTGCCGCACATGGATTTGCCGAAGTGCAGCGGTGGCCCGTCGATTCGCAGGGAAAAGATCTAAGCGTTATAAAGAATCAAACTGACGGCCCGGTTTCTTTGTTTGTCCACGGAAGCCGTGAAGGTTTCATGGGCATCTGGCATCCGCACACGAACGTTGGGACGGCGCATTTCGCGGAATACTCCGAGCTACCGGCGAAGAAGATTTGGTCGTGGGGCGTCGATGCCGACGGTCTCGATTGGCGGAAGGCGCTCTCCGACGACAACAGCGCGTATGCGGAAATCCAGGCAGGCCTTTTTCGGAATCAGGAAACTTATGCGTTTCTCGAACCGCGGCAGCACATCTCTTTTTCTGAGTATTGGATGCCGGTGCGTGGGACCGGCGGCATCTCCCGTGCGAATCTGGCCGGCGTTGTGCACCTCGAACGCAAAGGCAATGCGCTCGAGGCTTCCTTGAATGTAAATCAAAAGATTCCATCCGCGACTCTACAAGTGTTTGATGGAAACGTCTCGTTGTTCAGCGAAAAGGTTGACCTCACTCCCGAGAAAACTTGGAGCAAAAAAGTCGTTGTACCGAATGGCGATCGGAAACTCACGTTCGATCTGAAAGATGCTCACGGCGTCGCGCTTTTGCGTCAGACGGAAGGGAATTACGATTGGACTCCGGAATCGGAGATCAGCGTTGGTCCGCAATCCAACTACAGGATTCCCGGGGAGAATGCTCGGACGGAAGATGATTGGCTGCAATTCGGCAAAGCGGACGAATTGAACGGAGATTTGTTGTCCGCAGTCAAGACATACAATCAAGCTCTCAAGAAGTTCCCAACTAGTTACGAACTACTTAGATCCGCCGGCCGCCTGGATGCTGGGCTGAAAAGGTTTGAAGAAGCTGCGCCACGATTGGCATCGGCGCACGAGCGCAATACGACCGATGCGGAGATTTCCTACTATCTCGGAATCACGGAAGAATCGCTCGGGCACGAAGGCGCGGCAATAGACGCATTTGAGGCTGCGATGCGCTCCCCGTTGCACCGCGCCGCGGCGGCGTTGCGGCTCGCCGAGATGTACGCTCGGCACAATGACTTGGAACGGGCGGAAGACCTGATAGCCCAGAGCCGAAAGTCCGCGCCCGATGATTTGCGCGCTGCGGAAGAGCAGATCGCTGTACTCAATGCCAGGGGAAAAACCGAACTTGCCACACACCAAGCGAAAGAGATGTTTCGCAGCTTTCCTTCGAGTGCGTTCGTACTCGAAGAACTCAATATTCCGGACCTGCCACATTTGGCGGCTGACCCTTACCGCGTTTTGAATGTTGCCGCGGAGTACGCCCGATTGGGTCTGTACAAGAAAGCGCTGCAAGTTCTTTCGCGAGACTATCCTGCCGTCAATCCGGATCAGAGAGAGCCGGGAACTGTCCTGCCTCAAAACAATCCACTAGTCGTGTATTTTCGCGGTTACTGTCGCGAAAAAACGGGTGAGTCTGGCGCGAACGATTACGCGCAGGCGTCGCGGCTTTCTACTCTCTACGTTTTTCCCAGCACGCTGGAAGACAAGTTGTCCCTGGAAGCCGCTTTGCGCTCCAATTCGAACGACCCGACGGCGCACTATCTGCTTGGAACATGGTTCTTCGCTCGCACAAAAATTTCCGAGGCTTTGCCGGAATGGGAGGCAGCACGGCATCAAAATCCCAAAATTCCGGCTTTGCAGGCAAGTATTGGATTGGCGCTTCTGCACGAAAAGCACGACTTTGTCGGCGCTTCGAAAGCCTTCGACGAAGGAATCCAATACGACCCGAGAAATATCGTGAACTATTCTGGCAACGCAGCAGCCATGAGTCTGACCGGAAAATCCTCTGCCGATCGAGTGAAAGCGCTCGAACGCTATCCTGATTTGAAGCAGACGCCCACGCCGCTCGTTTACGAACTCGCCTTAAGCCGCGCGGAAGCGGGAAACTATGAGCGAGCTATCGCCCTCTTTCACGAAAGATTTTTCGGACGAGAGGAAGGCGGCACCAACGTCAGGCAGGTCTGGATTGAAGTGAGACTCTCGCAAGCGGTCGGCTTGGCCAAAGCCGGCAGCTGCAAAGACGCCCTGAGCGTTACGCAAAATCTCGGCGCTCCTGTTTCCGGCCTCTCATTTACAAATGACGGACTCGAACCGATTCTCAAATCAGCAAGGACGAACTATTTGGTTGGCGAAGTTTATTCCGCTTGCGGTAAGAAGACGGAAGCGACCGCCAAATATCAATTGGCTGCGCAAGAGGCCGACACTTCTGAATTGGTGTGGGCCTGGGCCGCAGCCAAAAAGCTCGACGATTTTGACTCAGCGAAATGGCGGCAACGATTAGTCGACGCCGCCTCGCGAGCAGAATCCGCTTTGCCGTCAAGTTCCGCTTCGGGTTGGGGGCAATACGTGGCAGGAACGCTGAGAATCGCTGCGGGTGAGAAAGATCGAGGGGAGAAAATATTGCGCGAAGTCTTTCTCTTGCCGGACGCCAGGTTGTCTCATCACCTTGCCAGGCTAGCTCTTACCGGCACTACGCCTCGATAACTTCGACGCCTTTTTT
>Ga0179587_10000360_pt1 | contig 19244 bp, 13 predicted proteins | sample CZODoug2_1_08_16_FD_185932 | JGI IMG/M metagenome (GOLD analysis project Ga0179587, IMG submission 185932) | Vadose zone soil fungal communities from Angelo Coast Range Reserve, California, USA - CZODoug2_1_08_16fungal | ecosystem: Environmental > Terrestrial > Soil > Vadose zone | place: USA...
GACCTTCAATGCGTGGGGCGGCGTGCAGGGGGGATTGTACTTTCCCTGGGACCGCGATGACGAAGTGGCGCAGAAAGTGCTGGAGATCGAGGCTTCGGACCGCTACCCCACCTCCTTCGTGCTGGAAGGCGGAGCGATTCACGTGGACGGCCGCGGCACCTGCCTGACCACCGAGGAGTGCCTGCTCAACCCGAATCGCAACGGTGCGGTTTCGCGGACGGATGTCGAGAGCATGCTGCAGCGCTATCTCGGCGTGACCACGGTGATCTGGCTGGAGAAGGGCGTCCATCTCGACGAGACCGGCGGTCATATTGACGAACTCGCGTGCTTCACCTCCCCCGGGCAGGTCGCGGTGACGTGGACCGACGACCGCAACGATCCGCAGTACGAGATTTCGAATGATGCGTTCCAGCGCTTGAAAGCCGCGCGCGACGCCCGCGGGCGGCCGCTCACCATCCACAAGATTCATCAGCCGGGCCCCCTGTTCATGACGGCCGAGGAAGCGGCCGGCGTCGATGTGCGTGCGGGAAGCCGTCCGCGCCGGGCGGGCGACCGCTTGCCGGCGTCGTACATCAACTTCTACATCGCCAACAAGTGTGTCGTCATGCCCCTGTACGACGAGCGCAGGGATGCCGCGGCAATGCGCACTCTGCGCCGTCTGTTTCCCACCCGTCAGGTGATCGGGGTGGCCACCCGCGAGGTGTTGCTCGGTGGCGGCAATATTCATTGCATCACTCAACAAGTACCCCGGCCGGCGACTTCTTGACGCCCCCGAATGGAACTTTGCTGCGCGCAGCGCCTCGAAAGCCATTATTCTACGCAGCCTTAGATTTTTCACCCCCCCTTAAAATACTGGAAGCTTTAGTGCACCCATCGTCAGGAATCCATGGTCCCCGTCTGCAACCCGCCGACGAGGCCCGCACCGAGTGCGGCAGCTTCCGGAGCGCCCGCCTTGGCGTGAGTGCGTTGCTGTGCGCCGTCGCGCTCTTCGCGGCGGGCTGCCACAACAACAATCAGACCAGCGGCGCCGGTGTCGCCTGGATCACGCTCACCGATCAACCCGGCGACTTTTCGAGCTACATCGTCAACGTGGACTCGATCACGCTCACGCGCAGCGACGGCACCCCGGTGGGGCCGCTCCTGGGTCCGGAGACCGTGGATTTCACCAAACTCAGCGATCTCTCGGAACTCTGGGGCAGCGCGACGATTCCGATCGGCACATATACGTCCGCCAGCATCGTGCTGGACTACACCAGCGTCGCCGAAGGAGGGTCAAGCGTGATCGCCGTGATGGTCAACGGCCTGCCGCAGAAGGCGACGGTCGTCGATTCCGCCGGCAAAGCGGTCAAAGTTGCGAACGGCAATGTTCTGCAGACGGTCAACGTGATTTTGGATCCGGCGGGGCAGCTGATCGTACCCGCCACCTACGCGACCACCTCCGCGCAGCGACTGGCGATCGATTTCAATCTCGCCGCGTCCACAGCCTCGGTCAATATGACGACCAATCCGGCCACCGTGACGGTGAAGCCGTACCTGACCGTGGGCGTCGCCGCCTCGGACCAGAAGCTTATCCGCGTACGCGGACCGCTCATCAATTCGAGCGTGAGCCTGGGCACCTACACGGTGTATGTGCGGCCGTTCCTCGACGAGTTTGACAACTTCGGTTCGCTGTCGCTGTTCGTGGATCCGAGCACCATCTTCACCACCAACGGCGTGGTCGCCACGGGCACCACCGGTTGCGCAGCCGCGAAAGACTGCGGCATCACCCAGTTGTCGCAATCGTCGGCGGGAACCACCGTGACGGCCGCCTATACCACATTCGAGCCCACTGCGACCCCGAACGCCACGGCCGGAAAATTTCACGCGAAGTACGTGATCGCCGGCAGTACGCTGGAGGATCCGTACACGTCGGGCCTCGAAGGCGACGTGATCTCGCGCACCGGCAATATCCTCAAGGTGCGGGACTCGACCCTGCAAGTGTACACCGGCGGGACGACCGGTACGTCGTTCTACGGTTGTTCGGGGTGTGTCAACTCCGCCGATGCCACCGTAACACTGGGTCCCGCCACCCGCGTCACCGCGGATGACACGACGCTGGCGAACCTGGACTACAACTCCGTTGCCGTGGGCCAGCACGTCGTAGTCCGCGGCATCTGCAACAACTATAATGCGTGCACCGGCGCGATCAATATCGACGCGACCAGCTCCACCGCCACCAACACGGGTTCGGTGCGCTTGATACCCACGCATCTGTGGGGCTCGCTGCTGTCGTCGGGCGCGGGCGCGCTGTCGATGAACCTGCAGACCATCAACAATTGGCCGGTCAGTGCTTTCACCTTCGCCGGCAACGGCACCTCCGCGGCGACGGAGCCGGTGGCCACCGCGTTCACCGTCAATACCGGCGCGCTCACCAATCCGGTTACCACAGTCGCCGATCCGCTGTGGATCGACGGCCGGGTCGCACCGTTCGGATCGGCTCCCCCGGCGTTCGATGCCACCGCGATCAGCAGCGAGGCATCCGTTCCGGCCAGCCTGCAAGTTCAATGGAAGAGCACCGGTACGAAGACCCCATTTTCGGTCCTGAGCGCCACCGTTTTGACGATCGATTTGGCCAATACGAGCATCGGCTCCGCCGTCATCCGCGTGGGTCCAGACAGCGTCGCCCTCGCTTCGCTCCCGGCGTCCCCGCAGTTTACGGTGGTGCCGCAGGCCGGGATCGCATCGGCCGTACCGGGGGTATTCCTATTCACGCCGCGTTTCTCGTATGGCGTCCCGACCGCGGCCGCTCCCGCCGGCATCCATGTGTTCAGCGCATTCAAAACGTTCGCCACCGATCTACCCATCGCTCTTGCCACGACCCCGGCCCTGCAGCTGGAGGCCCACGGGACGTATAACCGGGCGACCAACACGTTCAGCGCCAGCAGCGTCGACGTCGTGCTCTAAACTAGTCCCCTCATGGGGAGTCAACGAACACGTGGTCTTGCCTGGGCGCTATCCCTCGGTTGTCTGGTTTGTTTTTCCGGCGCCGCCCGGGGGCTTGACGCGACGGAGTCGTCGCACGAGCCCTCGCTCCGTCCGCGAATTTGCGTCGTGCTGTCGGGCGGCGGGGCTCGCGGGATCGCGCACATCGGCGTCCTCAAGGTTCTCGAAGACCTGAAGATTCCCATCGACTGCATCGCGGGCACCAGCATGGGCGCGGTGGTGGGGGGCCTGTATGCCAGCGGGATGAATGCCCGCGAAGTCGAATCCACCATGCGCTCGGTGGACTGGCAAGAGGCGTTTCGGGACACCCCGCCGCGGCGCGATCTGGCCTTCAGACGCAAACAAGACGATCGAAATTTCCTGGTGCGCCTGCCGTTGGGCTTGAAGCATGGGCAGATCCTTCTTCCGAAGGGGTTCATCCAGGGCCAGAAGCTGCAGGAGACGCTGAGACAGCTGACTTTGCAGTTCAACGACAGCACCGACTTCGACAAACTGCCGACGGCCTTTCGCGCCGTCGCCACCGATTTGGAAAGCGGCGGCGCCGTGATCCTGGATAAGGGCGATCTGGCGATCGCGATGCGCGCCAGTATTTCCGCTCCCGGCGTGTTTGCCCCGGTGGACTATCAGGGTCGATTGCTGGTGGACGGCGGCTTGGCGGAGAATCTGCCGATCAACGTGGCGCGGGCGATGAACGCCGATATCCTCATCGTCTCCGACGTCAGTTTCCCGCTGCAGGCGCGGGCGCAGCTCGATTCCGCGCTGTCCATTTCCAATCAGATGCTCGCGATCCTGGTGCACAAGGACTCGGACCGGCAGAAGAGCAGCTTGAGCCCGCAGGACGTTCTCATCGAGCCCGTTATCGGGTCGACCACCTCGACCGATTTTACGACGACCCTGGGAACCATCGTCCGCGGCGAGGAGGCGGCACGCGAGGCGGCGGAAAAGCTCGCGCGCTTCCGCGTGAGCGATGCCGACTATCGCGCATACCAGGCGCGGCGGGAGGCGCGAGTGCCCGGATTGGCCCCCATCGAGTTCGTCCGTGTCGACAAGGAATCGAAGCGCTACGAAGAGACCATCATGGCCGAAATGCAGCCGCTGGTCGGCAAGCCCTTGAACCTCGATGAGGTAGGGGCGCGCATCACCAAACTCTACGGTCTGGGAAATTTCGAGACGCTCGATTACAGCCTGGTCGAGCGGTCGCCACGCCCGCCGATAGAAGCGGAAGCAGGCACCGCGGCTGCGGATGCGGGCGCGGCCGCGGGTGGGGCCCAGGAATCCGGTCTCGAGATCCGTGCGCGCCGCAAGTCCTGGGGTCCCAACTACATACGGTTCGGCCTGAATTTGCAGGACGATTTTCAGGGCAACAGCCGCTATAACGCCGCCGCCCGCTTCGTGGTGAGCGAACTGAACGACCTGGGCGCGGAACTGCTGACCGACGTACAGATCGGCAGCGATCCCCGGGTGTTCAGCGAGTTCTACCAACCGCTCGATCCGCAGCGCACGTGGTTCGTGGCGCCGAGCGCGCGCATCGAGGTGCGGGACCTCCCGATCTACGTCAGAAACATCGAGGTCGCCGATTTTCGCGACCGCGAAGCGGAAGTCGATCTGGACGTCGGGCGAAACTTGGGCAACTGGGGTGAAATCCGCACGGGGTTGCACCGGACCAACGGCCTGACTCGGCCGCGTTACGGAGATCCGAAGCTGGTCGAACAGCAGTACAACAAGGGCGAGTTCTTTTTCAAATTCAGCTACGACCAGCTCGACAACGTGCATTTTCCGCGTGGCGGGGAGACGTTCACGTTTCAGTGGGATGCGGACCGGACCGATCTGGGATCGGACGTCGCGCGCGATCGCGTTACGGCCGACTGGCTCGTGGCGAGGTCCCGCGGGCGCAACACGCTCTTGTGGTGGACCTCCGCGGGCACCACCCTCGACGGCAACGTCAAGTCCACCGCGCTTCCCGAATTTTACTCGCTCGGTGGCTTTTTCAACCTATCGGGGCTCGCGCCGCAGTCGCTGATCGGCCCGCACTATGCGATCACGCGCGCCATCTATTTCCGCAAGATCGGCCGCGGCGGCGAGGGCTTTTTCGAATTTCCGGCCTACATCGGCGCGTCGCTGGAGCTCGGGAACACCTGGGCGCAGCGCGGCGAAATCAGCGCCGCGTCGGCGCACAAGGACGCGTCGATATTCTTCGCGATCGACACCTATTTGGGTCCCGTCTACCTGGGCACGGGCTACGATGAACGCGGCACGAGCGGTTTTTACCTGTTCCTGGGCCGTAGTTTTTAGGCGCTACGCGCTACTAGCTGAAGGCGCGGCTCTCGGAAAGATTCTCCACTTTCTCGAAGATCAACGCCGGCTGATCGCCGATTCGCGAGTATTCGTGCTTGCGCGCCATCTCTTCCAGCTTCTGGTCGCGCTCCGCGGCGGTAAAAAACCAATGCGTCTTCTGCCAATCGCTGCCCAGCAGCTTCGCGAACGGGTCTCCGGGACGCAAGCTCACGCGGACGCCGTACGGCCGGGGCAGCACGGGCACGTTGCGAACCAGGTTTTGCGGATTGGCGATTCCCATGGCGCAGGAAGATAGCCGAACGCGGCCCAAAGAGCGAGTTGAGTTGGCCTCGCGATATTTTCGTCCAAGGCGCCGGTTGATTTGGCCTCACGATATCTCGTCCAAGGTGCCAGTTGGGAATCGCGTGGTAGACTCCGCCGCCTTCGTCAGGCACACGAATGGTTGGATATCACTGATGGCATCGTCTTATACGGCCTCCGACATCGAGGTTTTGAGCGGCTTGGACCCGGTGCGCCGGCGCCCGGGCATGTACACCGACACCACGCGCCCAAACCACCTGGCGCACGAGGTGATCGATAACAGCGTCGACGAGGCGCTGGCGGGATACTGCGAGAACATCGACGTCACGGTGTTCAAGGACGGTTCGCTGCAGGTGGAGGATGACGGCCGCGGCATGCCGGTCGACATTCACCCCAAGGAGAAGATCAGCGGCGTCGAGTTGATCCTGACGCGCCTGCACGCCGGCGGAAAATTCAATGACAAGACGTACCAGCATGCCGGCGGGCTGCATGGCGTCGGCGTCTCGGTCGTGAACGCACTGTCCAAGCACCTGGAGTGCTGGGTGCGCCGCGGCGGGAAGGAGTACAACCTGGCCTTCGCGGGGGGGGTTCTGAAGTCGAAGCTCGAGGTGGTCGGCGACGTTCCGAAATCGAAAACCGGGACGAGGCTGCGGTTCTGGCCCGACGGCAAGTACTTCGATACCGATAAATTCGCCATCCCCAGTCTCAAGCAGGTGCTGCGGGCCAAAGCCGTGCTGTGCCCGAAACTGCGCGTGACGCTCACCAACGAGTTCACCGGCGAGCGCGAGGAGTGGTACTACACCGGCGGTCTGCACCAGTATCTGGCAGAGGAGCTCGGTAAAGGCGAGTGGCTCCCGGCCGAGACCTTTTACGGCAAGCGCGACATTGAGGGCGGCTCGCTGGACTGGGCGTTTGCGTGGGTGCTCGATTCGGAGCATCGCATCACCGAGAGTTACGTCAACCTGATCCCGACGGTGGAAGGCGGCACGCACGTGAACGGCCTGCGCGTGGGGGCCGCCGACGCGGTGCGCGAGTTTTGCGAGTTCCGCAGCCTGGTGCCGCGGGGCTTGAAGCTGGCGCCGGAAGATGTGTGGGACGGGGTGAGTTTCGTTCTGTCGATGAAGATGCGCGAGCCGCAGTTCGCCGGCCAGACCAAGGAACGCCTGTCCTCGCGCGAGTCCGCCGGAATCGTTCAAGGCGTGATCAAGGACGCATTTGCGCTCTGGCTCAATCAGCATCCGGACCAGGGTGAGAAGATCGCGATGCTGGCGATCGCCAATGCGCAGCAACGGTTCAAGGACAGCCAAAAGATCGCGCGCAAGCGCATTGTGTCGGGACCCGCATTGCCGGGCAAGCTGGCGGACTGCGTCAGTCAGGATCCGAAGCGCAGCGAGCTGTTTCTGGTCGAGGGTGATTCCGCCGGCGGTTCCGCCAAGCAGGCGCGGGATCGGGTGACGCAGGCCATCATGCCGCTGCGCGGCAAGATCCTCAACACCTGGGAAGCGGACACGCGCGAGGTGCTGCAGTCCCAGGAAGTGCACAACATCACCATAGCCATCGGCGTGGAACCGGCGGCCACCGACTTATCCGGGCTGCGCTATCACAAGATTTGCATCCTGGCGGATGCCGACAGCGACGGCCAGCACATCGCCACGCTGCTGTGCGCGCTGTTTCTGCGCCACTATCGGCCGCTGGTGGCCGCAGGGCACGTCTACGTGTGCATGCCGCCGCTGTTCCGGATCGATGCCGGCAAGGAAGTCGTTTATGCCCTGGACGAGGCCGAGCGCGAGAAGGCCCTGGCCCGCATCGCCGTCGACAGCCCGCGCGTCAAACCGGTGGTAACGCGCTTCAAAGGACTGGGCGAAATGAACCCGATTCAATTGCGCGAAACGACCATGGCGCCGCAGACGCGCCGGCTCGTGCAAATGACCATCGACCCAAAGGACAGCCCGGATCAGCTGCTCGACATGCTGCTCGCCAAGAAGCGGGCGGGCGACCGGCGTGAGTGGCTGGAGAGCAAGGGCAATCTGGCGCATGTTTAGCGCCCATTCACCTTAAGCGTTGTTGCAAGTTCCACGAACATGAAAGACCAAGAACTGAATTTCGACGGTGTAGAGCAGGAGCCTCTCAAGACATTCGCCGAGCGCGCGTACCTCGATTATTCGATGTATGTCATTCTGGACCGGGCGCTGCCGCACTTGGGCGACGGGTTGAAGCCCGTGCAGCGCCGCATCGTGTATGCGATGAGCGAGCTCGGCCTAGCGGCAGGCGCAAAACACAAGAAATCCGCCAGGACCGTCGGCGATGTCATCGGCAAATTCCATCCGCATGGCGATTCGGCTTGCTATGAGGCCATGGTGCACATGGCTCAGGATTTCGCCTACCGGTCCCCCATCGTCGACGGTCAGGGCAACTGGGGCTCGACGGACGATCCGAAATCGTTTGCTGCGATGCGCTACACGGAGTCGCGGCTGACCCGCTACGCCACCCTGTTGCTCCAGGAACTGGGTTCGAGCACCGTCGACTGGATTCCGAATTTTGACGGCTCGCTGGATGAGCCGACCATGTTGCCCGCAAGAGTGCCGAATCTGCTCCTCAACGGCGGCTCGGGGATCGCGGTCGGCATGGCCACCGACATTCCGCCGCACAATCTGCGCGAGGTGGTCAAGGCCTGCGTGGCCCTGCTCGACGACCCGGACCTCTCCACGCGCAAGATCATGGCCAGCATCAAGGGCCCCGATTTGCCGACCGGAGGAGAAATCGTTTCACCGCGCGACGACCTCGTGCAAATGTACGAAACCGGATCCGGGAGCTTCAAGGCACGCGCCACCTATGAGATCGAGGACGGGCAGATCGTGATCGACGCCTTGCCGTTCCAGGTGTCCGGAGCCAAGGTCCAGGAACAGATCGCCGCCCAGATGCAGCAGAAGAAGCTGCCGATGGTCGAGGATCTTCGCGACGAATCGGATCATGAGAATCCCACCCGGCTGGTGATCGTCCCGAAATCGAATCGCGTCGACACCGCGGCCCTGATGGCGCACTTGTTCGCCACGACCGATCTCGAGCGAAGCTATCGCGTCAATCTCAATGTCATCGCCCTGGATGGACGGCCCCGGGTCATGGGACTGAAGGACCTGTTGTTGGAATGGCTGACGTTCCGCAAGTCCACGGTCACGCGGCGCTTGAATCACCGGCTGGCGAAGCTGTCGGCGCGGCTGCACATCCTCGATGGCTTGCTGATTGCGTACCTGAATCTCGACGAAGTGATCCGCATCGTGCGCACGGAGGAACATCCGAAGCCGGCGCTCATCAAGCGTTTCAAACTGTCGGACGAGCAGGCTGAGGAAATACTGGAGACCAAGCTGCGACGCCTCGCGCGCCTGGAGGAAATGAAGATCCGCGAGGAACAGAAGAAGCTCGCGGAGGAGCGCGACGAGATCCAAGCCATCCTGAAGAGCAAGGCAAGATTGACCAGGCTGGTGCGCGACGAGCTGTTGAGCGATGCGGAGGAATACGGCGATGAGCGCCGCACCAAGCTGGTGGAGCGGGAAGCCGCGCAAGCGATTTCCGACGCGGAGCTGTTGACCAGCGAGCCCGTCACCGTCGTGTTATCGCGCCTGGGTTGGGTGCGTGCGGCGAAGGGGCATGACATCGACGCGCGCTCCTTGAGCTACAAGACCGGCGATGAATTTCAGGCGGCGGCGAAGGGCCGCAATCTGCAGCAGGCGGTGTTCATCGACTCCACCGGGCGAGCCTATAGCCTCGATGCGCACCAGTTGCCCGCGGCCCGGGGCTACGGTGAGCCGTTGTCGGGCACGGTGGATCCGCCGGATGGCGCGACCTTCGCCGCCGTGCTGATCGGCGAATCCGAGGATCTTTGGCTGCTGGCGAGCGATGCCGGGTACGGTTTCGCGGTAAAATTGAGCGAGCTGTACGCGCGCAACAAGAAAGGCAAGTCGGTGCTCAAGGTGCCGGAGAATGCCAAGGTATTGCCGGCGCAGCCGATCACGAGCCCTGCCGCGCTCGCCGTGTTCGTGAACAACGATGGCGAGGTGCTGGCGTTGCCGGCGGCGCAGATCGAGGAGATGAGCGCGGGCAAGGGTCAAAATCTCTACGGCATTCCGGGGAAGAAGTCGGCGGATCGCGACGAATATCTGGTGGCCATGGCGGTGATCGCCCCGGGCGAGATGCTGACGGTGTACAGCGGCAACAGCGCACCGATGAAGCTAAGATACGAGGAGCTGAAACCCTTCCAGGACAAGAAGGGTCAGCGGCGGCAGCGGTTCTCGCGGGCCTACAAGCAGGTCGACCGGCTGGAAGTAGCACCGCCGCAGCCTTGAGGGGCGCTCAAGGCGGGGGCGTGCGGCTGCATAGGTCGTCCGTTAGCGGTCGCCGGACATGGTGACGTCTTCGGGCGCGTTGACGAAGTAGCCCTGGATGAATTCGATGCCGAGTTGCCACAGCACGGCCATGGTGTTGGCGTCCTCCACGCGTTCGGCGACGGTTTCAACGCCCTTGCGTTTAGCGGCTTCGACCAAGCCCTTCACCCGCTGTTGCTGCAGCTGATTGGTCGACAGGCCCTGCATCAACGAGCCGTCCACCTTGATGAAATTCATGCGGATGTCCGCCAGCAGCTTGAGCGGGTCGCGCCCCGTGCCGAAGTGTTCGAGGGCGAAGCGAAACCCGAGCTTGCGCAAGTTCTCCGCAAATTCAATCGTGGGCTTGATGTATTGGGTCGCCATCTCTTCGGTGACCTGGATGCACAAGCGCGCGGGCTCGATCTTGAGCGACCGGAGCTGCGTCTCGAGCCACCCGATGATGCTTTTGTCCAACACCGTGTCCTTCGATACGCGAACGAAGATACAGGCCGCCTTGCGGTTGGCGGCGAACGACAAGGATGCGCCGATCACCCAACGATCGATGTTCTTCATCAGGTCGTTGCGCTCCGCGGCCGCAATGAACTCCGCCGGCAGCACCTCCGAGCCCTGTTCGTCCAGCATGCGGACCAGCACGTCGAACATGCCCTTGTCCTCGCCGAGCAGACTGGCGATGGGCTGCTGCACGAGCCGGAAGCGGTTCTCCATCAAGGCGCTCTTGATGTGCTTGACCCAGATCTTGTCGTACGCCTGCACCCGCGTGTCCGTGTCGGACTTGTCGACGACGTACATCTGGTTCCCGCCGAGCTCGCGTCCGCGCCGCGTGGCGCTGATGGCATCGGCGATGGCCGCGGCCACATCCGGATTGGCGGGAGGCAGCAGTCCCAGGCCGACCGTCACCGTGGCGGAGATCGTCTTGTCATCGATGCTGAACGTGTGTGCGTTGACGCGTTTCGCCACGTTCTCGGCCCAGGTCTCCACGTCGCGCGCCGTGCCGCGCTCGAGCATGATGAGAAAACCGTTGCCGCCGAATCTTCCGCAGAGGTCCGTCGGCGTGAGCTGCACTCTGAGCAGATCGGCGAGTTGCGCCATGAAATCCTCGCTCGCGAGGATGCCGATCGAATTTTGAATGTCGGCGAACCTGTCGGGCTTGATGTGCGCGAATTGACGCACGCCGCCCTTGATGCCGACGGTGCAGCGCTCGCGGACGGCGGCGATGAGATAACGCTGCTGCAGGAAGCGCGTGGAGGAATCGTTCTTGACCGCCTCGTCCAGGCGCGATTCAAGATCGTGGTCCTTCTTGTGATTGGCGGGGATGCTGATGCGGGTGGCAGGCTCGTTGTCGTAGTCGGCCTTCATCAGCGTGAGCTCGAGGCCCAGACTGGAGCCGTCGGAGAGCAGCGCCTGCACCTTCAGGGCATGGTCCGTCCACTTTCCCTGCAGACACGCGACCAGGGCGCCCTTGAGCGCCGGATGCGTTTCCTGCTCGAACAGATCCATCAGGGGGGTTCCGGTCAGCGCGTCGTCGCCGGAGTAGCCGAATAGTTCGAGCCACGCACGGTTGGCATCGACGATGATGCCCTCCTGCACGTGCGTGATGGCGTCGGCGGAGCCTTCGAGAAAATTCTGCAGCTGTTCGCGGTATTCGCGCGCCGACGAGAGCGTGGTCGACAGCGCCCGCTCGAGCCGGTAGGCACGCAGCTCACGGGTGGCCACCGATTGCAGGCGGCTGCGATTGGCCAGCGTCACCGCGTCCTGCGCTCCCAAGCGCATGGCTTCGGCGATTGCGGTCTCATCGATGTTTTCGCGCACGATCAGCACCGGCATTTCCGGAGCGCTCTGCGTTTTGACCTTCATGATCGAACCCAGGTCGATGCCGGGTTCGTCGGTGAATGCCACCAGCATTTCCGGATTGAGCTGCGTCAGGGCATCCCCCAGATCGCGGGCGTCGGGCAGCCAGGTGCAATGGACCGGATGGCCGGCCTTGCGCAAGGTACTGTTGATCGCTTCGACGTGGTCCTGCGACCTCGTCATGACGATCATTGGCACGGCACCCTGCTCGGACACGTCAAGATCCTCGGAAAACGGGTGCAAAGTGTAACATCAGGTTTTTTGAGATTCTGGGAACAGCGTCTAGCCCACAGGATCTAAGGCTTGGCCCCGAATTGGCCAGAACTGCGGGTTCTCGCTATCATACGCGACCTTCAACGCGAGGCCTGCGATGTCGAACTACAGCACGAACGAATTCAAAGCCGGTTTGAAGATTCTGATCGACGGCGATCCCTACGCCATCGTCGAGAACGAGATGGTCAAACCGGGCAAGGGCCAGGCGTTCAATCGCGTGCGGGTACGCAACCTGAAGACGGGCCGCACCATCGAGCGCACCTGGAAGTCGGGCGACACCGTGGAAGCCGCCGACGTGGTCGATACGGACATGCAGTACCTCTATAGCGACGGAGACTTTTTCCACTTCATGGTGCCCGAAACGTTCGAACAGCTCACGGCGTCCAAGGAGGCGGTGGGTGAGGGTGCCCAGTGGTTGAAGGACGGCACCGTCTGCGTGGTCACCTTGTGGAACGGCGTACCGTTGCAGGTAACGCCGCCCGCACACATGGAACTCAAGGTAGTCGAGACCGACCCCGGGGTGCGGGGCGACACCGCCACCGGCGGGTCGAAACCGGCGAAGCTTGAAACCGGCGCCATGGTCCGGGTCCCGCTGTTCATCAACGAAGGCGAGATTCTGCGCATCGATACCCGCACGGGCGAGTATCTTTCCCGCGGAAAAAACTAGCGTCTGCGGAGGCCCGCGCGGGCTGCGCGGAAGGCAGCTGCATGGCGACGGCCGGTCATGCGTTGTCGATCGAGAAGCTCATCGCCTCCGACAGGCGGGCTGCATCCAGAGCCACGGCCACCAACCGATCGAAGCCTAAGGCAACCCCGGCGCAATCCGGGATTCCGGACTTAAGCGCCGCCAGCAGGCGTTCGTCCCGCGGCGGCCGGACCTGGCCGCGCGCGCCGCGCACCGCCAAATCGCCGTCAAAACGCGCGCGCTGCTCCGCGGCGTCCGCCAGCTCGTGAAAGCCGTTGGCAAGCTCGATTCCATCGATGTAGAACTCAAAGCGCGCGGCCACGGCCGGCTGGCCGGGCTTCAAGCGAGCCAGCGACGCTTGCGAAGCGGGGTAGTCGCAGATGAAACACGGCCGTTCGAGCCCCAGCTTCGGTCCGACGACCAATCCCATGAGGAGATCCAGCTTGGCGTCCCGGTCCAGTTCCGCCCGGCACACGATGCCGTGGTCCGCGGCCGCGCGTTCGAATGCCGACTCGTCGTCTTGGTGGGCATCGACGCCGGCATGCCGGCGCAGCGCCTCCGCGTACGTCAGGCGCTCCGCCGGCCGCAGCGGGCGGTCAGGCGCCAGCAGCAGTGCGGCCAGGCCTTCGACCTCGGCCATCAGCGCGCCATCGTTGAATCCGAGGCGGTACCACTCGATCATGGTGAATTCCGGGTTGTGCCAGCGGCCGCGCTCGGCGTCGCGAAACACCTTGCACACCTGGTAAATGTCGCCACTGCCCGCGGCCAGCAGCCGTTTCATCGCATATTCGGGCGAGGTGCTGAGATACGACGGTCCGGTCACACCCGCAACGCGGGTGGCCAGCGATTCGATCTGCGGATCGCTGACGGCGCCCGAGCCCAAGATAGGGGTTTCGACCTCGAGCACGCCGCGCGAGGCAAAAAATTCTCGAACCTGCGCCAGCATGCGGGCTCGCCGTTGCAGTGCGGCGAGGGACGCCGTCGGCCGCCAATCCGATCCCGCGTCAGTCGTGCCGGTGGACACCGGTCACCCCCTTTCGGCCGATGGCCTGGCCGAGCTGCACCACCGAGCCCGCGCGCAGCAGCGGATGCCACTCTGCCCGATTCGGTTCGAACAGCAGGATCACCGTCGAACCCATGTTGAAGCGGCCGAGCTCGGCACCCTTGTCGAGCGTCACGGCAGGGCAGGGAATGCGCGTCACGACGCGGTGTGCCGCCGGCGTGATGTCGCCGGCCCACACGGTGGCCATGCTGCCCACGTTGAGTGCACCCACCATCACCAGGGCGAATTGCCCGAACTCGGTGTCGAACAGGGTAAGCACCCGCTCGTTGCGCGCGAACAGGCGGGGTACGTGCCCTGCCGTGGCGGAATTCACGCTGAACAATCTTCCCGGTACGTAAACCGTGTCTCGCACTGTGCCGCGCACCGCCATGTGAATGCGGTGATAGTTGAAGGGCGCGAGATACAGCGTGGCGAAGGAACCGCCCTCGAAACTCCGGGCCCACGGCTGCCGCGCAAGGAGCTCGCCGAGCGTGTACTGCCGTCCCTTCGCCTGCAGCAGGCGATCATTGTCGATGGCGCCGCATTCGCTCACCATGCCGTCCACCGGGCTCGCTATCTTTTCGCGGTCGGCGTCGATCGGGCGCGCCTCGGCGCGCAGTGCCCGGGTGAAGAACTCGTTGAAGCTGCCGTAGCGATACGGATCGGTCTCCGTGGCCTCGCTCATGTCGACCGAAAACAACCGCAGGAAGCCGCGCGTCAGCAGGTTCTTGAACCACGGCATCCGGACGCGCGTCGCGGCCAGGACCAGCCGCGACAGGGCGTGTTGCGGCAACACATACTGCAGCCAGACGAACAACCGGCCCCCGATGCCGTCGGTCACCCGCGCCCTTCCACGATGCGCCGGAAGTCCGACTCCAAGTCGCCCACGGCGAAGGGCCCGGTGAGCACGGCGGCGAGCTTGCCCGCGGGATTGAGCACGAAAATCGCTCCGGAGTGATCGACGGTGTAGGTACCATCGGGCTTCGGCGTGATGATCACGCTCACGCCGAGCTTGGCGGCCACGGCCTCGATGTCGGGTTGACTCGCCGCGGTGAGGCCGATGAACTCCGGATCGAAGTAAGGCACGTATTTCGCGAGTTGCTGGGGTGTGTCGCGTGCCGCGTCGACCGACATGAAGATCACCTGCGGGCGCACCGGCGCCGCATCGGCGCGCAAACGCTTCTCGAGCGCGGCCAGGGTGGTCAACGTGGTCGGGCAGAAATCAGGGCAATTCGTGTAACCGAAGAACATCATCGACCAATGGCCGCGCAATTGCGCGGGCCCAAATGTCTGTCCGTGATGATCGATCAGGCTAAAATCCGGCAGGGCCCGGTTGGGATGGATGTAGGCACCCGTCGCCAGTTCCGCCGGGGCCGCGGCGTTGCGCCAGATGAGCGCGGCGGAAATGCCGGCGATCAGGGCGATACCGATGAATGCGATGCTCATTAATCTAGCTTGAGGTGCCATGCGCCGATTATCCCACACGGCTGCGGCGGCCGTGCCCGCGGAGACCGTGGGCGCCGCCATCGAGCGCTGCGCTCGCGCCTTGCAGCGCGCACGGGTGCACTTCGGACACGGCACGGACAATGCCCGCGATGAGGCTGCGGAGATGGTCTTCTTCGCTGCGCGAATCGAGCATGCCGAGGGCAGTCATGCCTACGGCAGGCCGCTCACCGCGCGGCGCCGGGAGCGCATCGACGAACTCCTGCGGCGACGGATCGAAGAACGCATTCCCCTCGCATACCTCACGCACCGGGCCTTTTTCGCGGGCCTTGCATTCTATGTGGACGAGCGCGTGCTGGTGCCGCGGTCGCCGATCGCCGAACTCATCGTGAACCGTTTCGCGCCATGGGCGCCGAAGCGCCGGATCCGCCGGATCCTGGACATCGGGACCGGCTCGGGCGCGATCGCATTGGCAAGCGCCAAGGCCTTCCCGCGGGCCCGCGTCGATGCCGCCGACATTTCTGCCGCAGCACTCGCGGTGTGCCGCCGCAACGTGCGCCGCTTTGGGTTAAGCAACCGGGTGACCGTGCTGCGATCGGATCATTTCGCTGCCGTCGAGGGCCGCCGTTACGATATCATCGTGAGCAATCCGCCCTACGTCGGCCGCGCCGAAATGCGTAGATTGCCGCGTGAGTACGGCCATGAGCCCAGGCTTGGTTTGGCCGCCGGCGCCGATGGACTGCGCTCCGTGAGAGCGATTTTCTCGGCGGCGCGGCAGCACCTGGAAGATGACGGCATTTTGGTCATGGAAGTCGGCAACACCGAGCACACGCTGATGCGGGCCTTTCCCCGGCTGCCATTCATCTGGCCGGACATCGCGATCGGCGGCGGGGGAGTGTTCATATTGCGGGCGGCGGATCTGCCCGCACATGCAAGTTTGAAGGGGGTGTGAGCGGGTGGCGGGAAATACGTTCGGACGGGTCTTCACGGTGACGAGTTTCGGCGAGAGCCATGGGCCTGCGCTCGGGTGCATCGTGGACGGATGCCCGCCGGGCCTCCATCTCACCGAGGCGGATGTTCAGGCCGACGTGGAGCGGCGCCGATCCGGAACGTCGCAATACACCAGCCAGCGCAAGGAGCCCGATACGGTCCGCATCCTGTCGGGCGTGTTCGAGGGCAGGACCACCGGCACGCCGATCGGACTCCTGGTCGAGAACCAGGATCAGCGCTCGCGCGACTACGACAAGATCAAGGACCGGTTCCGGCCGGGGCACGCCGACTACACGTACCAGCAGAAATACGGCTTTCGCGATTATCGCGGCGGCGGCCGGTCATCGGCCCGGGAAACCGTGATGCGCGTCGCCGCCGGCGCGATTGCGCGCAAGTTCCTCAAGGAGCGCCTGAACATCCGCATTCACGGTTATCTGGCGCAGATGGGTTCCATCGTCCTCGAGCCCAAGTCGCCGGCCAGCGCCTACGACAATCCCTTCTTCTGCCCGGATCCGAGCCGCGTCAAGGAACTGGAGGAGGCCATCTGGAGCCTGCGGGAGGCGGGCGACTCCATCGGAGCACGGGTGACCGTGATCGCCCAGGGCGTGCCGCCCGGGCTGGGGGAGCCGGTGTTCGAGCGCCTGGACGCGGACCTCGCAAGCGCCATGATGGGCATCAATGCGGTGAAGGGTGTGGAGATCGGAGCCGGGTTTCGCGCGGTGGAGCAGCGCGGCACCGAGCATCGCGACGAACTGACGCCGACGGGCTTCAAGAGCAATCACGCCGGAGGCGTGCTCGGCGGAATCTCGTCGGGCCAGGACATCGTGGTGAGCATCGCATTGAAGCCCACCTCGAGCATCACCGTGCCGGGCGCGACCATCGATGTGTACGGTAATCCCGCGCAGATTGCGACCACCGGCCGTCACGACCCCTGTGTCGGGATCCGCGCTACTCCCATCGCGGAAGCGATGATGGCGCTGGTGCTCATGGATCACTACCTGCGGTTCCGCGCACAGTGCGCAGATGTGGTATGCACGACGCCGGTCATCACCGCCGCCGCGTCGGGGTCTGCGCCTTGATCACCCGAGGCGTGCCGCCTCGAATCGCCGTCGTTGGAGTGGCCAGCCTGATCGGCGAGGCCGTGCTCGACGAGCTGCGGGCGCGAAAATTTCAATACACCACGCTGCACGCGCTCGACGAGGAGCGCAACATAGGCCGGCCGGTCACCGCCGACGAGGATGAGGAGAAGGGCAAGTCGCCGCAGGTCAATCCGGTGGCAGGCTTCGACTTTTCGGGTGTCGACCTGGTCATCTTCTGCGGCCGGGCGGCGCTGGCGGAACACCATGCGGAAGCCGCGGCCGCCCATGCTTGGGTCATCGACTGTTCCCCGGCTTTTCGAGGGCGCAGCGAGGTGCCGTTGATCGTGGCCGACGTCAACGGCAGCGCAGTGCCGGGCGGCGCCTCGCACGGGCTGATCGCCTTGCCGGGCAGCGCGAGCGTGGCGCTGGCGACCGCGCTGGCGCCCTTGCACGCCCTGGCGGGATTGGTGCGCGCCGAGGTGGCCACCTACCAGGCCGTCTCGGGCAGCGGGCGCGGCGCCATGGATGAGCTTGCGGGCGAGACCGTTGCCATGCTGAGCGGCAAGAAGGCGCGCGGCAGAGCCTTCGGGCGCCAGATCGCCTTCAACGTGATTCCGCAGGTGGATTCACTGGAGGCCGATGGCGTCACGCGCGAAGAGCGGCGCTTGTGGGAGGATACCCGGCGCGTGCTCGAGTGCCCGGAACTCGCCATCAACGCGACGGCGGTGAGGGTACCGGTGTTCTTCGGCCACAGCCTGAGCGTGCATGCCAGCTTCGAGCGGGCGGTGGACCCCCGCGAGGCATCCGCGGCGCTCGCGGCGGCCGCCGGCATCTCGGTGATAGATACCGATTCGGCCCTGGAATTTCCCACTCCGGCCACCTTGGCAACCGCGCCGGGTAAGGTCTACGTCGGGCGGCTGCGGGCGGATCCGACGCGTGACAGAGCTCTAAATTTCTGGATAGTTGCGGATAATGTTCGGAAATGTGCGGCGCATAACGCAGTTTCCGTGGCCCAGATTTTGGTAAATAGTGCGCGGTGAGCTATAGTTGACCAGTTATGTCAAAGGCAAGTGAGAATGCGCGTCCAAGCTCTTATATCGCAATGAACTTTATCCGCTTGCCCACCGATTTCCGGGAGAGAAAATGCCAGTGACGATGCCTCGTGTGACGCTGATAGCGTGTTTGCTATCTTCTGGCTTCTTGGGGCCGTCCTTGTCGTGGGCGTTGGGCCTCGGTGAGATTCATCTGAACTCGGCGCTGAACGAACCGATGAACGCCGAGATCGATCTGATCGCCGCGGCGCCGGACGAATTGACGGCTTTGCGGGCGACGCTCGCCAGCCGCGAAGCCTTCACGCGCTACGGCATCGACAAGCCACCCTTCCTGGCGACCGTGACCTTCAAGGTCGGCAAGGCCAAGGACGGCCGGGACGTCCTGTTGGTGCGATCCACGGATTCCATTCCCGAGCCGTTCGTAACCTTCCTGGTCGAAGTGAATTGGGCCCGTGGCCGCCTGATGCGCGAATACACGGTGCTGCTCGACCCGCCGGTGTATACGCCCGGCGAGAGCGCGCGCTCATCGGCGCCGGTCGCCGCCCCCACCACTTCTGCCACGCCGCCGGCAACCGTCGCTGCGCCTGCCGCTGCGGCACCGCCCGTCGCGGCAGCGCCGACCAGCGCCGCGCCCCCGCCCCCGCGGCGCGGAGCGGCGCCGCCGTCGATGCAGCAGACCGCCCCGTCATCGACCATGCAGGCCGGTTCCCCGGATAGCGTCCATGTGGGGCGCGGCGATACGCTCACCAGGATCGCTCGCAGCCTGCAGGGCGCCGCCGCCACCCCGGCGGCCGTCGATCAGACCATGATTGCGTTGTTCCGCTCGAACCGCGAGGCATTCGGCGGGAACATCAACGTGCTGCGCCAAGGCACCAT
>Ga0179587_10000363_pt1 | contig 19211 bp, 10 predicted proteins | sample CZODoug2_1_08_16_FD_185932 | JGI IMG/M metagenome (GOLD analysis project Ga0179587, IMG submission 185932) | Vadose zone soil fungal communities from Angelo Coast Range Reserve, California, USA - CZODoug2_1_08_16fungal | ecosystem: Environmental > Terrestrial > Soil > Vadose zone | place: USA...
TGGCGGCTTTGCTCGGCGGAAAGCTGCTTGTCCGGCGTCAGCATTGTCACCCCTTTCGAATTCCACCCATCCTAGCAGACGCACATTTCAGCACAAAGCCGCACAATTCCGCCTCGGCCGCGGCGGGCCGAAGCGGCCTGCGGCTGAACAATGCCGATCATTATGCTCGCGCCAGGACACGCGGTTCCGCACAACCGGCAGGCGATGAAAATGCCTCACGGGAGTTAAGCGAAATGACGACGTGCGATGAAATTAAGACCAGCGGCGGCTCAAGCCTGTCGCGCATGGTGAGACTGCTGTTGTTTTGCATGATGCAAGGCGCCGCCGTCATCCTGGTCGGATTTGCGGCATTATTTTTGAGCTTTGAGCCGGTGTGGCCGGCCGAGAGCCCTTCCACAACCTCCGCCGGACCCGGCGACGCGCGTTCCGGCTCGCTGCTGCTGAAAACCGATGACGGCTACGCCGACGCGACAAGGCTCGGCATCGATGTCGATCTCACCGTATCGGGTCCAACGGTCCGCGCCCGCGTCACCCAGATTTTCCGAAATCCGACGCCAAACTGGGTGGAGGCGAGCTACGTCTATCCGCTGCCGGCGGGCGGCGCGGTCGACACCCTCAAAATGGTGATCGGCGACCGCGTCGTGGTCGGCGAGATCAAGGAACGGCAACAGGCCCGCATCATCTACGAGCAGGCGCAGCGGAACGGACAGAAGGCAACTCTGACCGAACAGGAGCGGCCGAACATCTTCACCAACTCGGTCGCCAATATCGGCCCCGGCGAAACCATTCTGGTGCAGATCGAATATCAGGAGCCGGTTCAGCAGTCGGGAAATGAATTCTCGCTACGGGTGCCGATGGTGGTCGGCCCGCGCTACAATCCCGCGCCCGTGGTGCAGAACGTCGACATCAGGCCCGACGGTGGCGGCTGGGGATCCAGTTCCACCGATCCGGTACCGGACCGCAACCGCATTTCACCTGAAGTGCTGGACCCCGCGGAACATGCGCCGGTGAATCCAACCGCCATCACGGTTCGCCTGCAGGCAGGTTTCCCGCTCGGCGAAGTCAGGAGTCATCATCATCCGGTCAAGATGGAAAGCCCTGACAGCAGCACGCGCATTATCAGGCTCGCCGAAGGCCCGGTGCCGGCGGATCGCGACTTCGAGCTGACCTGGACACCGGCGGCCGTCAAGGCGCCGTCGGTCGGGCTGTTCCGCGAGCACGTCGGCGATGCCGACTATCTGCTGGCGTTCGTCACGCCGCCTGCGATCGAGCGGACCGAGCAAAAGCCGCTGCCGCGCGAGGTGATCTTCGTGATCGACAATTCCGGATCGATGGGTGGCACCTCGATCGTGCAGGCCAAGGCAAGCCTGCTTTATGCGCTCGGCCGTTTGCAGCCGGGCGACCGCTTCAATGTGATCCGTTTCGATCACACCATGGATCTGCTGTTCCCCAATTCCGTGCCTGCCGACCGAGAGCATATCGGAAACGCCAGGTCGTTCGTCGGCGCACTGCAAGCCGAAGGTGGCACCGAGATGGTGCCGGCGATGCGCGCGGCCCTGACGGATAACACCACCGGCGAGACAAATTACGTTCGCCAGGTGGTGTTCCTGACCGATGGCGCGATCGGCAATGAGCAGCAACTGTTCGACACGCTGACGGCGATGCGCGGCCGCTCCCGCGTGTTCATGGTCGGCATCGGTTCGGCGCCGAACACCTTCCTGATGACTCGCGCCGCCGAACTCGGCCGCGGATCCTTTACGCATATCGGTTCGGTCGAACAGGTCGAGGAGCGGATGCGCGGCCTGTTCGCCAAGCTGGAAAATCCCGCGGTAACCGGCCTCACCGCGAAATTCTCCGATGCCACCGCCGACCTGACGCCGGCGTCGATCCCCGACCTCTATCGCGACGAGCCGTTGGTTCTCGCGGCAAGGCTCGACAAGCTTGCGGGCTCGGTCGAGATCAAGGGACGGATCGGCGACCGGCCCTGGGTCGTGACGCTTCCGCTGGCGAACGCCGCCGAGGGCAAGGGTCTGTCCAAACTGTGGGCGCGGCGCAAGATCGACGATGCCGAGATCGCCCGCACCATGCGCGAGGCGACGCCATCGGAGGCCGACAAGACCATATTGGCACTCGGGCTGGAGCATCAGCTCGTGACCCGCCTGACGAGCCTGGTCGCGGTCGACAAGACGCCGAGTCGTCCCGAAGGGGAAACGCTCAAACTCACCGAACTGCCGCTCAACCTGCCGGCAGGCTGGGATTTTGCCAAGGTATTCGGCGAGCGGCCGAAGCCTGCATCGCCGCCGGTGGAACGACGCGCCGAAGGCGACGCACGCGTCCAGCTTGCCGCCGTCAAACGCCCGCTCCCTGTGGTCACGGCGGCGCCCAACACGATCAAGCTGCCGAAGACGGCGACCGACGCCGAACTGAAGATGATCGCTGGCTCGATCCTGCTGGCGCTCGGCCTGATCCTGTTCGTGTTCAACCGGCGTCAGACATTCGCACGCTGACGCCGGATGAAAGGAGGAGCAGCCCCCTCTCCTCCTCGAAGCGCGCGCGGCTTCCCACCCAAGGCCGCGCGCGCAGTTCTCGATCGTCATTGCGAGCGAAGCGAAGCAATCCATAGGGTCGCAAGGGAACACTGGATTGCTTCGCTACGCTCGCAATGACGGAAGTAAGGACACCAATGACACGCATTACATCCCTGGCTCTCGCGCTCGCCGGCCTCGTGCTGTTCGGTCAGGGGGCCTACATCCACGCCAAGGCGCTGCTGGCGCAGGTTCTGCTGGAGCGCGCCTTCAGCGAGACCATCGCCAGCGGCCGCGAGGTAAAACCCTGGTCATGGGCGGATACCTGGCCGGTCACGCGTATCGAGGTGAAGCGGCTCCACGCCAGCGCCATCGTGCTGGCCGGAAGCAGCGGCCAGGCGCTTGCCTTCGGGCCGGGTCACGTCGAGCTTACCCCCGACGCCGGTGAACGCGGCGTAGCGGTCTATTCCGCGCACCGCGATACGCATTTCCGTTTTCTGAAAGATATCGCCATCGGTGATGAAATCGATATCACGCGAAGCGACGGCACCATTTTCCGTTATCGTGCGGACGACGCTTCGGTGGTGCGTTTCGACGCCTCGGGCATCGATCCCTTGACCGACGGATATGAGCTGGTGCTGTCGACCTGCTGGCCGTTCGATGCGCTGACGCCAGGGCCGGCACGCTACGTCCTGCACGCCACCATGATGGGGCCCTCCGGCGCTACCGGCGAACACCGGCCGAACGGTGCAATCCCGGATGCCTCCCTAAATTAATCCGCGGCGGACAGGATCGGCCGGGATGCTGCCGCATGTAGGCCGTTATGCCAATTCACGAACCATTCAATCCATGCTTGAAAGATGTTCGGCGGCACTCTTGCCGCGGGACGGAAAATCAATAATTGAAAAGAGAACCAACCGAGATTGAATCACCAAGACGATGAGTTCCCAAGTTCACTATTTACCCCTGACGCCGGGATTGTTTTCAATCCTGGTCTTGCTGTTCCTGGGGCTGCTCGTCCTGATCCAGCTTCGCATTCTCAGATACGCCTATATGCGGCTCGGCGTAGGTCCTGGCGTCGCCCTTGTGCTGCTGTTCGGTTCACTGATCGGCAGCTATTTCAATATTCCGATCACGGTGCTTTCCGGCCCGCCCGTGAGGTCGGGGCAGGTCGTTGAGTTCTTCGGCATGCGTTATATCGTGCCCTTCGTCACCTCGTCTGGAACGGTTCTCGCGGTGAATGTCGGCGGCGCCGTTATTCCAACATTAATGTCCGCGTATCTCATGATACGATATCAATTCTGGCTCAAGGCGACGATTGCCACCGCGGCCATCGCTGTTGTTATGCATTCGCTGGCGACGCCGGTGCCGGGAATTGGCATCGCCGTGCCGGTATTTGCGCCGGTCGTGACCACGGCAATCCTTGCATTTATCCTCTCCCGGGAATACGCGCCGCCGCTTGCCTATATCGGCGGCTCAATGGGGACTCTCATTGGCGCCGATCTTCTCAATCTCGACAAGATCACCGGTCTTGGCGCCCCGGTCGCCTCGATCGGCGGCGCGGGAACATTCGACGGCATTTTTCTCACCGGCATTCTTGCCGTTCTGCTTGCAGGTGTCGCCACACCATCGCAGCCACGACCGGCGTGGTAAGTCCCTAGAGCGGGATGACTTTTCTTCGAATCGTCATCCCGCTCTATCTTTTTGTTTGAGCATGATCTTTTCGAAAAACCGGTACCCACTTTTCCGGATCATGCTCCAGCGCGGGCGGCCCCGCGGATATTGCCCGGTTGCGCGAGTTGCCACCCTCCCCGACTATCAATAATAAGAAATGAAAAGCATGGAGAGTGGCGATCTCCTGTCGATCGTCATCCTCGGACAAGAAACGAAGGGATAAGGGTTACGCCCATGGAAGCTCAGGCAAGCATCGCGTCAGATTCGGCCGTGAAATGGTCGCCTTCGTCTGAGGCCAGCGACATCGTCAAAAGCATTCATGCGATGCTGCATCCGCGCAACATCGTGCTGGTCGGAGCAACCGACAAGCCGGGCAACTACGCCGAGCGCATCTGGAACAATCTGATCAAGTATCAGTATCAAGGCGGTCTCTATCCGGTCAATGCCAAGCGCGAAGCGATCTGGGGCGTTCCCTGCTACAAGGATTTCGCCAGCCTGCCGGACAAGCCCGATCACGTGCTGGTGCTGGTGCCGGCGCGTTTCGCCGTGCAGGTCGTGCGCGACGCCGCGGCGGCGGGCGCCCGCTCGGCTACCATCGTCACCTCCGGCTTCAGTGAATTGCAGGACGATGAAAGCCAGAGGCTCGCCGCCGAACTGCAGCAGGCCATTCGCGAGACCGGGCTTGCGGTCACCGGCCCGAATTGCCTTGGCAATCTGAGTGCCGGCGAACGGCTGTTTACCAACATCGACGACCGCGTCGTCACGATGGAAGCCGGACCCGTAGCGATTGCCGGTCAGTCCGGTGCGATCGTCATGGCGATCCGCCAGGCCCTGGAGGATCGCGGCGTCGGCGTCGGCTACATGGTCACCACCGGAAACGAGGCCGGCCTCGAAACCCCGGACCTGATGGCCTATTTCGCGGCCGACCCCTCTGTCCGCGTGATCGTGGTTTATCTTGAAGGCGTGCGCAACACCAAGGTCTTCCGCGCGGCCTGCAAGGCCGCGCGCGCGGCCGGCAAGCCGGTGATCGCCCTCAAGCTCGGGGCGTCCGAAGGCGGACGCGCCGCCGCCATGGCGCACACCGGCGCGCTCGCCGGCTCGATCGAAACCTTCGACGCCATCTCGACACGGGAGGGCGTGATCCGCGTGCGGGGTCTCGACGAACTGATCGAAACCACCGAATGCTTTGTCCATGCCGATCTACCGAAAGCCGATCGCCTCGCCGCGGTTTCCCTGTCCGGCGGAAAACGCGGTCTTCTGATCGACGCATTTTCGTCGGCGGGCCTGAACTTCAGTCCGCTGAGCAACAATGCCAGCGACAAGCTGGCAAAGATGCTCGGCCCCGGCAGCATCGTCGGCAATCCGCTCGACGCAGGCTTCGCGGCGGTGGTCGATCCTTCGGTCTATATGCAGTCGATCAAGACCATGATCGACGATCCCGACACCGACATCGTCATCATCGACGCTGAATTGCCGAAGGCGCCGCACGAATTGCGCGAACGGAATTTGCGCATTGTCAATGCAATGGCGCAGGCCGCCAGCAAGCCGGTCATTTATATCAGCACGATGTCGATCGGGTTTACGGAATTCACCAAGGGCTTGCGCAAGTCGCTGCCGCATATCGCGGTCATGCAGGGTCTGGATCGCGCGGTGGGCGCGATCAAGTCGCTGATCGATTACGCATCCTTGCGCAAGGAAGTGCCGGAGGTGGTATCGAGCTCCAGCACTTCGGCGCGCGCGATGCTGGAGCGGATGCTCAAAAGCGCCAAGGGTGCCGCGCTCGACGAAGTCGCGTCGAAAAAATTGCTCAAGGCGTATGGCATCCCCGTTTCAAAGGAAGAGATCGCGCAGACTGCGGCGGAAGCCGTGAAGATCGCCAAAAAAATCGGCTTTCCCGTTGTCGCCAAAGTTGTCAGCGCGGACATCCTGCACAAATCCGACATCGGCGGCGTGGTGCTGAACATCAACAGCACCGCCGACGTCAAGAAAGCCTTCAATGACATCGCCGCGCGGGTGAAGAAGCTCAAGAACAAACCAAAACTCGAGGGCATCCTGATCGCGCAGCAGGTCAAGGCCGAGCTCGAGCTGGTGGTCGGCGCTTCGCTTGACGCCGAGATGGGCCCGGTGGTGCTGTTCGGCACCGGCGGCGTCGATATCGAACTCATGAAGGATGTCGCCCTGGCCGGCGCTCCGCTCGACGAAGCCGACGCAAAAGAATTGATCAGCCGGACCAAAGCCGGCGTGAAGCTGAAGGGTTATCGCGGCAAGCCGGCGCTGCATGAGGCCTCGGCGGTGAAGGCTATCGTCGGCCTGTCCAACCTGATGGCAGACGCCGGCACCCGCATCGCGTCGATCGACGTCAATCCGTTCCTGATCAATACCAAGACCGGAGTCGCCGTCGATGGTCTGATCGTTCTCAACAACGCCGCGGCCAAAAGCGCCGCCGGACATTGATGGTAAGCGGCTGGCCGGCTGTGGCCGCATACACACCGGGTGAAGAGTCGGCATGCAGGGACCGTCGGCGCATTATCGCGCCGCGGTCACCATGATTTCGACGCCATATTGGGGCGCCGCGAGTCCCGCCTCGACGGTGGCGCGTGCCGGTGTGTTGCCGGGTGACACCCAGCCGTCCCACGCCGCATTCATCTCTGCGAAGGTTTTCATATCCGTAAGATAGATGGTGGCGGTCAGGAGCTTTGACTTGTCGCTGCCTGCCTTGGTGAGATGGCCATCGATGATCGAGAGAATCTCCTGCGTCTGCCTTGTCACGCTTTCGCCGGCCGCTGCTTTCGCCACGATGCCCGCGAGATAGACGGTGTCGCCATGCACGACGACCTGGCTCATGCGCGGCCCGGCTTCGAAACGCTGGATGGTCATGCTGTTCTCCAAATATGAAATATGTGCCGACGCTACTTAGCGCACTGGCGCCTCATCCACCACCGCGTTCTATCTCGAGCGAGCTGCACTAGAGCGGGATGACTGTTCTTCGAATCGTCATCCCGCTCTATCTTTTTGTTGGAGCATGATCTTTTCGGAAAACCGGTATCCACTTTTCCGGATCATGCTCTAACGCTGCCCGACGCAGGAGGTTGTCTCGCGCGGGCAAATTCCGCAATTGATCCAGCACGCGCATTCGCAGACGACGAAAGCGTGGTCCTGGAATCTTCGTCGCTTTGCCTCTCGCAATGGCGGGAAGTACGGATTAGTTCCACTGATGGCATTCCCGGTCGGTCTCCAAGCTGCGTCTGGCCGCTCGCCATGAATGTCCGCTGCCGGACTTACAGCTGCACGGCTGCTGCCCCACGCCGACGCGTGCTCGCCGTACTGGCGGGGTCGATCCTGGAACTTTCGCCCGAGGGGAACAAGTTCCCATGTTCGGAATTGATATTGTCCGGCCGAGTTCCGCACATCCGCAATCCCTGGGTGTAGGCTATCTTATTGCTTGATTTGACATTTTGGAGGCGCTTCTATGGCGCTAATTCGGTTGCGCGCGTTCAGATTCGGCCAAGCACTGTCTTTAAGGGAACGCCATGAGCGATATCGATCCTGCACCACAACCAACCCTTGGTCGTGTCGCAAAGCGCAAATCAGCCCCGAACGGGATACCCGATTCATTGCAGGATCTGCTGCATGCGCTTCAGGCGATGCGAGGCGGAGATTTTTCGGTGCGGATGACCGGCGATCACCTCGGCATCGAGGGCAAGATCGCCGACACGTTCAATGAAATCGTAGCCGCCAATCAGAGAATGGCGCAGCAGTTGGAGCATGTCGGCCAAGTCGTCGGCAGAGAAGGAAAAACCCGGCAACGCGTCAAGTTCGACCTTGCCAGCGGTTCATGGGCGGACATGGAAGGCTCGGTCAACACGCTGATTGACGACTTGCTGTGGCCGACGCGTGAAGTGACCCGGGCCGTTGCCGCCGTTGCCCAGGGAGACCTGCTGCAGACCGTCAAACTGGATGTCGACGGCCGCCCATTGGGCGGCGAGTTCCTGCAGTCGGCCAACATCGTCAATACGATGATCAAGCAGCTCAGCGTGTTCACCTCCGAGGTGACGCGCGTGGCGCGCGAAGTGGGAACCGAGGGCAAGCTCGGAGGCCAGGCGCAGGTTCCCGAGGTGACGGGGGTCTGGAAGGACCTGACCGAAAGCGTGAACTCGATGGCCAACAACCTTACCGGCCAGGTTCGCAACATCGCCGAAGTGACCATCGCGGTTGCCAACGGCGACTTGTCCAAAAAAATCACCGTCGATGTGCGCGGTGAAATTCTGCAGTTGAAGGAAGCCATCAACACCATGGTGGACCAGCTGCGCTCGTTCGCATCCGAAGTCACCCGCGTCGCCCGTGAAGTCGGCACCGATGGCAAGCTGGGTGGCCAGGCGATCGTTCCCGGCGTCGCCGGAACCTGGAAAGACCTGACCGATTCCGTGAATGCGATGTGCGGCAACCTGACCGCGCAGGTTCGCAATATCGCCAACGTCACGACGGCGGTCGCGCGCGGCGACCTTTCGCGAAAAATTACCGTGGATGTCCGCGGCGAAATTCTGGAGTTGAAGGACACCATCAACACGATGGTGGACCAGCTCAATTCCTTTGCCTCGGAAGTGACGCGCGTGGCGCGTGAAGTGGGGACCGAGGGCAAGCTCGGCGGTCAAGCGCAAGTCCCCGGCGTCGCCGGAACCTGGAAGGATCTCACCGACAACGTCAACTTCATGGCCTCTAACCTGACCGCGCAGGTGCGTAACATCGCCGACGTCGCCACCGCAATCGCGGGCGGCGACCTCTCCAAGAAAATTACCGTGAACGTGTCGGGCGAAATCCTTCAGCTCAAGGAAACGCTCAATACGATGGTCGACCAGCTCAACGCCTTCGCCGGTGAGGTGACGCGGGTCGCGCGCGAAGTCGGCACCGACGGCAGGTTGGGCGGTCAGGCCAACGTGCTGGGCGTCGCCGGCACCTGGAAGGATCTGACCGAGAGCGTCAATTCCATGGCCAGCAACCTGACGGCGCAGGTTCGCAACATCGCCGAAGTGACGACCGCGGTGGCCAATGGCGACCTGTCGAAAAAAATCACGGTGGACGTGCGCGGGGAAATTCTGGAACTGAAAGACACCATCAACACGATGGTCGATCAGCTCAACGCCTTCGCCGGTGAAGTGACGCGGGTCGCGCGCGAAGTGGGAACCGAGGGCAAGCTCGGCGGCCAGGCGCTGGTGCGCGGCGTCGCCGGCACCTGGAAAGACCTGACCGACAGCGTCAATTCGATGGCGAGCAATCTGACCGGCCAGGTCAGAAACATCGCCGAAGTCGCGACCGCGGTCGCGAAGGGCGATCTCTCCAAGAAAATCACGGTGAACGTATCGGGCGAAATTCTTCAATTGAAGGAAACGCTCAACACCATGGTGGATCAGCTCAACGCCTTCGCCGGTGAGGTGACGCGGGTCGCGCGTGAAGTCGGAACCGACGGCAAGCTCGGCGGCCAAGCCGAGGTGCCCGGCGTCGCCGGCACATGGAAAGACCTGACCGACAGCGTCAATTCGATGGCGGGCAATTTGACCGCCCAGGTCCGCAATATCGCTGAAGTCGCGACCGCCATCGCCGGCGGCGACCTTTCGCGCAAGATCACCGTCGACGTGCGCGGCGAGATTCTGCAGCTGAAAGAAACCCTCAACACCATGGTGGATCAGCTCAACCGGTTCGCCGGCGAGGTGACGCGGGTGGCGCGCGAGGTCGGCACCGAGGGCCGCCTCGGCGGTCAGGCCAACGTGCCGGGCGTGGCCGGCACCTGGAAGGATCTCACCGACAGCGTGAACTCGATGGCGGGCAATCTGACCGCCCAGGTTCGCAACATCGCCGAAGTGACCACCGCGGTCGCGCGCGGCGACCTGTCGCGCAAGATCACCGTGGACGTCAAGGGCGAAATTCTGGAGCTCAAGAACACCATCAATACGATGGTCGATCAATTGAACGCGTTCGCTTCCGAAGTGACGCGCGTGGCACGTGAAGTCGGCACCGAAGGCAAGCTCGGCGGTCAGGCCGAGGTGCCGGAAGTCGCCGGCACCTGGAAGGATCTCACTGACAACGTCAACTTCATGGCATCGAACCTGACCGCCCAGGTTCGCAATATCGCCGAGGTGGCAACCGCGATCGCCGGCGGCGATCTTTCCAAAAAGATCACGGTCGACGTTCGCGGCGAAATCCTGCTGCTCAAGGACACCTTGAATACCATGGTCGAGCAGCTGCGCTCGTTCGCCGCCGAAGTGACGCGCGTGGCGCGCGAGGTCGGCACCGAGGGGCGGCTCGGCGGCCAGGCCGTGGTGCCCGGCGTCGGCGGCACCTGGAAGGATCTCACCGACAACGTCAATCTGCTGGCGGCCAATCTCACCACGCAAGTCCGCAACATCGCCGAAGTCACGACGGCGGTCGCGCGCGGCGACTTGTCGCGCAAGATCACGGTCGACGTGAAGGGCGAGATTCTCGAACTGAAAAACACCATCAACACCATGGTCGACCAATTGAACGCGTTCGCGGGCGAGGTGACCCGGGTCGCGCGCGAGGTCGGCACCGAGGGCAAGCTCGGCGGACAGGCCCAGGTCCCCGGCGTGGCCGGTACCTGGAAGGATCTGACCGATACCGTGAACTTCATGGCGGCCAACCTGACCGAACAGGTGCGCGGCATCGTCAAGGTGGTGACGGCCGTCGCCAATGGCGACCTGAAGCAGAACCTGACCGTGAAGTCCAAAGGCGAAGTCGCGGCCCTCGCCGAAACCATCAACAACATGACCGACACGCTGGCGACGTTCGCCGATCAGGTCACCAGCGTGGCGCGCGAGGTGGGCGTGGAAGGCCGGCTGGGAGGTCAGGCGAACGTGCCGGGCGCCGCTGGTACCTGGAAAGACCTGACCGGCAACGTCAACCTGCTGGCCGCCAATCTGACCTCCCAGGTGCGCGCCATCGCCGAGGTCGCGACCGCCGTCACCAAGGGCGATCTCACCCGCTCGATCCAGGTCGATGCGCGCGGCGAAGTCGCCGAGCTCAAAGACAACATCAACACCATGATCGGCAATCTGCGTCTGACCACCGACGTGAACACCGAACAGGACTGGCTGAAGACCAACCTGGCCAAATTTACCAACATGCTGCAGGGCCAGCGCGACCTTACGACCATGGGCCGGCTGCTTCTGACCGAATTGACGCCGCTGGTGAACGCTCACATGGGTGTCATCTACCAGGTAGAAAATGAGGACAATCCGCAATTGCGCCTGCTGTCGGCCTATGCGGGCGACGGATCCAACCCTCATGCGCAATTCGTGCAATTCGGCGAGGGCCTCATCGGTCAATGCGCCATGGACAAGCGTCAGCGGCTGCTCTCGGATATCCCAACCGACACCATCCCGATCAATTCGGCGCTGCTGCGCGTCAGACCGAAAAATATCGTCGTGCTTCCGGTTTTGTTCGAGAACCAGGTCAAGGCCGTTATCGAGCTCTCTTCCATCAGTTCGTTCACGACCTCGCAAATGACCTTTCTCGAACAGCTGACCGACAGCATCGGTATTGTGCTCAACAGCATCGAGGCGACGATGCAGACCGAAGGGCTCCTGAAGCAGTCGCAACAACTGGCCGGCGAATTGCAGACGCAGCAAAAGGAACTGCAGCAGACCAACGAGCAGCTTGAGCAAAAGGCTCAACAGCTCGCCGAACGCAACGTTGAAGTGGAGCGAAAGAACCAGGAAATCGAACAGGCACGCCGCGCGCTCGAGGAGAAGGCGACGGAACTTTCTCTCACCTCGAAATACAAGTCGGAATTCCTTGCCAACATGTCGCATGAGCTGCGTACGCCGCTCAACAGCATCCTGATTCTGGGCCAGCAACTCACCGAAAATCCGGACGGCAATCTGTCGGCAAAGCAAGTCGAGTTTGCGCGAACCATCCACGGCGCGGGCACTGACCTGCTCAACCTGATCAGCGATATTCTCGACCTGTCGAAAATCGAATCCGGAACCGTGACGGTAGACGCGGAAGAGATCCTGACATCAAGCCTGCTCGAAACAGTTGGACGGCCGTTCCGGCACGAAGCCGACAATCGCCAGCTGTCGTTCAGCATCAATCTCGACCCCAATTTGGGCCGGAGCATCGTCACGGATTCGAAGCGGCTTCAGCAGGTGCTGAAGAACTTGCTATCGAACGCCTTCAAGTTCACGGCCGAGGGCGGGGTGAGGCTGGACGTGTCAGCGGCGGTCGGAGGCTGGAGCGCCGAGCATCCGATCCTGAACCAAGCGGCTGCGGTCATCGCCTTTGAGGTCACCGACACCGGCATCGGCATTCCGCTGGAAAAGCAGAAGTTGATCTTCGAAGCGTTTCAGCAGGCGGACGCCGGCACCAGCCGGAAATACGGCGGTACCGGCCTCGGCCTCGCCATCAGCCGTGAGCTTGCAAACCTGCTCGGTGGCGAAATCCATCTGCGCAGCACGCCCGGCAAGGGCAGTTCGTTCGTGCTGTATCTGCCGCTCAAATACTCAGGCCCGACGGTCGCGCCGCGAGTCGCAACGCCCTCGCCTTATGGCACGACGCCGGTACTTCAGGTCGTGGCGCAAGAACGGGTCATCGAACAGCTGTCGGACGACCGGCTCAATCTCGAGCCGGGAGACACCATTCTTCTGATCGTTGAAGACGACCCGCATTATGCGCGGGTGCTGATCGATCTCGCCCGGGACAGGGGCTTCAAAGTCCTGGTCGCCACGCGCGGCTCGGAGGCGCTGGAGCTCGCCAAGCAATTCCAGCCGGCGGCGGTCTCGCTCGACGTCTTCCTGCCCGACATGCTCGGCTGGACCGTGCTTAGCCAGCTTAAACATAACCCGCTGACGCGGCACATTCCGGTGCAGATCATCACACTGGACGAAGACCGGCAACACGCCTTGGCGCGGGGTGCGTTTTCCTATGTCAACAAGCCGACGACGACGGAAGGTGTGAGCGCGGCGTTATCCCAGATCAAGGAGTACGCCAAACCGCGCCGCAAACGCCTGCTGATCGTGGAAGATAACGCGGCGGAGCAGTTAAGCATCCGGGCGCTGCTTGATCACGAGGACATCGAGATCGTCACAACGGATACCGGCGCCGGCGCGCTTTCCACGCTGCGGGACAGTCCATGCGACTGCGTGGTGCTGGATTTGCGTCTCCCCGACATGAGCGGCTTCGAGGTGCTTGACCAAATTCGCAACGACGACTCGCTGTCCAACGTACCCGTCGTAGTGTTCACAGGCCGCGAGCTCTCGGTCGAGGAAGACGCGGAACTCCACACCATGGCACGAAGCATCGTGGTGAAAGGAGTGGAGTCGCCGGAACGCCTGCTCGACGAGACGTCTCTGTTTTTGCACCGTGTGATCACAGAATTGCCGATCGAGAAGCAGCGAATGCTGGAAAAGCTCAATAGTTCCGATGAGGATCTCATCGGCAAGACCGCATTGTTGGTGGACGACGACGCCCGCAACATTTTCGCGTTGAGCAGTGTCCTGGAGCGGCGCGGCATGAAGGTGCTGACCGCCACCACGGGCAGTGAGGCCGTCGCGCTCGTCGAATCCAGCCCCGAGATCGCAATCGTCCTGATGGATATCATGATGCCGCATATGGACGGATACCAGACGATAGGTTTCATTCGCCAGAACCCGTCATTTCGCCGCCTTCCGATCATCGCCCTAACAGCCAAAGCGATGAAAGGGGATCGAGAGAAGTGCCTGGAGGCAGGCGCCTCCGATTATCTGGCCAAGCCGGTCAACACCGAGCAGCTGCTTCTTGCCATCCGCATGTGGCTACACCGTTGATTGGCGCTCGATGATGGACCATGAAAAAGTAAACATCCTTCTGGTCGACGATCAGCCGGCGAAGCTGCTCGCCTATGAGGTTATCCTGAAGGAACTTGGAGAAAATCTCGTTGCCGCCGCTTCCGGCCGGGAAGCGCTTGAATACCTGCTCAAGAACGAAGTCGCGATTATTCTGCTCGACGTTTGCATGCCGGAACTGGATGGGTTCGAGCTCGCCGCCATGATCCGCGAGCATCCCCGCTTCCAGAAAACGGCGATGATTTTCATTTCAGCCATTCAGGTCAGCGACATTGACCGGCTTCGTGGCTACGAAATGGGCGCGGTCGACTATGTTCCGGTGCCGGTTATACCGGAGGTGCTGCGCGCAAAAATAAGAGTTTTCGCGGAGCTTTATCGCAAGACCCGGCAGCTGGAGCGGCTCAATACCGAGCTTGAAGATCGCGTCCGGGCTCGAACATCGGAGCTGGAGCAATCGACGGCCAGGCTTGTCGAAAGCGAACAGCGCCGCAGCATGGCGATCGCAGCGGGAAAAATGGGATCCTGGGATTGGGACTGGGGCAATGGCGATTGGATGTGGGACGAAGGGCAATATCGGATCTTTGGAGTCGACCCGCAGCGTTTTGAAGTGACCGCAAAGAACGTTCAGGCCTTGCTTCATCCTGACGATAACGAGGCCTTGGGCCGGGCGATAGCCCAGTTTGAAAAAGGCACAAGATCGTACGAGGCGGAATTTCGAATCGTTCGGCCGGATGGCGAAGTGCGCTGGTGCGTTGGAACGGCAGCTGCAACGGTCGACAAGGGCGATCGCGTGGTCCGTGTCAGCGGCGTCACCGTCGATATTACCGAACGCAAACGTGCGGAAGAACGTCAAAATCTCCTGAGCCGGGAAGTCGACCACCGCGCGAAAAACGCGTTGGCACTGGCGCAATCAATCGTTCGACTGACACGGGCCCCGAATGTCGGCGCCTACATTCAGGCGGTCGAAGGCCGCATCACTGCGCTCGCTCGGGTTCATACCATTCTCTCATTGTCGAGTTGGCAGGGTGCGGAAGTCGGCAGGCTGGTCGACGAGGAGCTCGCGCCATATTTCGAGGCCGGCCAGATCAAATTCCGCGGTTCAGAGGTTCAGTTGCAGCCTTCGACAGCGCAAACGCTGGCGCTCGCCTTGCACGAACTGGTCACCAATTCGGCGAAGTATGGCGCCCTCTCCACGTTGTCCGGCCGCCTGTCCATTGGCTGGGAAATGCAGGGCGAATTCCTCCAGCTGACGTGGGAAGAGAGCGGCGGCCCCCTGGTTCATCAACCGAAGTCGCGAGGATTCGGAACCCGAAGCGTGATCGCCAGCATTGAGTCACAACTCGGAGGCCAGGCCTTGTTCGACTGGCGCTCCGAAGGTCTCATTTGTCGACTGCTGGTTCCTGTGATGCGACAAGCCGCGGCATCCGAGCCGGATGACCGACCCGACGTCGCCGACTCCAACACCGTATTCCGAAGGGCGTCCGGATCCGCAGGGTCTTGACCGGTTTTAGTTGGGTCGGCGTCACGCGCGATAGGCGGTCTTGTCGGTGCCACGGTAAAGCACGCGCACCTGCTCTTCCGATACCGCCTTGTGAAAGGCCAACGCCTCCGGCTCGAGGTCGCGCTTCGGCACATATTCGGGTTGAAAGTTGCCGTAGGTATCCTTGCCGCGCACCAGCGTTGCCCAATCTCTTTGGCCGACAGCCTGCTTCAGATGGGTCGGGATGTAGCGGATGGCGAGGCCAATGCGCCGGTCATCGGAACGGTTCGGCTCCGATCCATGGAACAGCAGCACATGGTGAAGCGAGGCCTGGCCCGGCTTCAACTCAACGAACACCGCCTTCGACTCGTCGACATCGACCGCAATCTCCTGACCGCGGGTGAGCAGGTTGTTCTGGTCGAAGGTGTCTTCGTGCTGGACCTGGCTCTTGTGGGTCCCGGCAACGAACTTCATGCAGCCGGAAACCTTGTTCGCTGGCGACATGGCGATCCAGGCGGTGGCAACATCGGACGAGCTGAGGCCCCAATAGGTCGCGTCCTGATGCCAGGAAACAAAACCCGGATCGTGTGCTTCCTTGATGAAGAAGCTGGTGTTCCAGCACAGGATATTCGGCCCGAGCAGGTCCTCCATGGCATCCAGGATTTTCGGGTGCCGCACCATCTCGTTGATCCAGGTGAACAGCACGTGGCTGCGGTGGCGCATCTCGCCCTTGATCGGGCCGCCGCTCCGGGCCTCATAATCCTCGAGCTTGCGGCGAAACTCGGCCACTTCGCTCGCGCTCAGCGCATCGATCGGAAAGTGGTAGCCTCGGTCGCGATAACCAGCGACGTCATCATCGCTCAACAATTTTGGCATGGTTTCCTCCAATATTCTTGCTTTTCATTGTAAGGCGCGAACCGCGAACCAAGTGTTGGATCAAGGGTGACCCCACCCTCCAGCGCTGTCAAGAACTGCGGCCTGCCGGGGCGGCATCGCATTTCCGCATGGTTCAGGCCGCAACTTTAATCAGGAATTCGTTGATGGCGCCGCGGACGTCTGCCAGTTGTGGCGAGCTGTCGGCCGCAACCGCATGACCGGCGCTGCCGCCCAGCCGTACCAGCGTGGCGTTCGCAATGAGTTCGGCGGCTTCCACCGCTTCGTCGACCGGATTGTAGAGGTCCAGCTCGGGAACAAGAAGCAGCGTTGGCGCCCGGATTGCTCGCAGTGCAGCCGCCGTGTCGCCGCCATATCCGGGCGTCGTCCCGACATTGTGCGCATCATAGGCCCAGCTCTGATAGATCCAGTCGACCGGATCCGGACCCGCCCTGCGCGCCATGGCGATGGCCTCGGTGACGAGGCCGGGTACAGCGTCGGCGGCCACAGACTCGAGCGCACCAGGCGTGCGATTGGTGATGACACGCGAAAGCGCTGCCCAGGCGTCGAAGCCGCCGCCATAGGGACCGGATGGCCAGCCCGGATCGGCCATCAGGATGCGGCGGGCGACTTCGTTCATCGCCACCGACCAGGGACGGGTTCGCGCCATCGGCACCAGGGCTCCAATGCTGCGCATACGATCGGGATCGCTGACGCCCCATTGTAACGCCTGCATGCCGCCCATCGAGGCCCCGACAACAGCAGCAAGCTGCCGGATGCGGAGCGAGTCGAGCAGCCTGCGCTGACTCTCAACCATGTCGCGGATGGTAAATCGCGGGAAAGCCAAATCGGGTTGCGCGGGGCTATTGCTTGGCGAAGTAGTCAACCCGTTGCCGATCGCGTCGGCGCAGATGATGAAGTGGTGGTCCGGATCGAGCGGCCGGTCGGGCCCGATGAGAAAATCCAGGCGGTGATGGGTCGAGCCGATCGCGGTCAAGACCAGGATGACGTTGTCATCGGCGGGGGCGCGCGCCCCGTGCGTCACATAGCTGATCCCAAAATCGCGAATGACTTCGCCGCTTTCGAGCGGCAGGTCGCCGAGTTCCAGCGTTTGATGCCGACGGTCGATCCAGCCAGGCTGCAGCGCCGGATGATGCCAGCGGCTTGCCGCGCGGGGTCGCATCCTCATTCTCCTCGTCGAGACCAAAACGGATCGCCGCGAACTATAGAGCGCGGATGCGGGAATTCGAAGTTTGAAATTTCCGCCGGCGTCTTCGGATTGAGATCGCGCATATTGCGACGCGGCAGCTGGCAGCACGCGAACTCTAAACAGTTTGCACGTTCAAGCGGTGTGTTGCTGACGCGTCCCTGGTCGCTTCTTGTCCTCGCCAGCACCGGTCTGTTGTGCCAGACTTATTTCGCAAAAAAAGGCCGCGATCAAAAAAAGCCGGCAAAACGGGGAAGGAAACACCATGGACCTTGGGACAGGGATTGCGCTGCTGGTTGCGTTTCTGGTGGTGGTCGTGTTGATCATCCGCGGGCAAAGTCCGATCATCATGCTGTTGTTGCTTGCCGTGGCTTGGGCTGCCATCGCCGGCATCGGCATCGACGATATCCAGAAAAAGATCATCCAGGCTGGCGGCGTTCAATTTGCGAGCGCGGTGATCATCATCGTGTTCGGCGCCTGGTTCGCTCAAGTGCTCATTCAAACAGGAATCGCGGAGAGCGTGATCCGTTCGGCGGTGGAACTGGCAGGCGATCGGCCGCTGGTGACTGCGATGACCATTACGCTGGTTACAGCGCTGTTGTTCTCGTCGATGTATGGCGTCGGAGCCGCGATCGCGATCGGCGTCATCGCGTTGCCGATCATGATGGGTCAGGGGATCCCGCCGCACGTCGCCGCACCGGCGTTCACCATGGGCATCGGGGCCGGCACATTCGTCAACCTGGTTCAGTTCGGCACCTTTCAGAAGCTGTTTCCCGGCATCAAATACGAGGCGCCCCATCTGACATATTGGGCGGTCGGGATGTGCGTCTACATTCTGGCGGCGTGGCTGCTGGCAGCCTTCTATCTGCGCAATGGCGGCGCACGCCGAATGGCCGCGGTCGACGTTGCCGACGCAGGAGACGCCCCGGTCCGCAAGCGGACGCCCTATTACACCTATATCGTGCCGATCTTTCCGGTGCTCATGATCATGATCCTGAAATGGGAGATCATTCCAACCTTCATCCTCTCGATCGTGCTTGCGCTGGTGTTGACGGCGCGCGACCGCACGTTCCAGGGTCATATCAATCTGTTCAACAAGACCTTCTTCGACGCGTTTCCGGATATCGCGACCATCGCCGCGCTGTGGACGATCTGCGGGATGATCATCGTTGCCGGGCAGACGCCTGAAGTCGCCGGCGCCTTAAAGCCGATCTTCGCGCCGATCCTGCCGCACACGCCGCTGCAGGCCGCGGTATTCTTCGGACTGATCGGCGGTGTCGCCAGCATCTACCGGGGGCCGATGGTGGTGATCGGGACCGGCGCGGCATTGCTTGCCATCATTCTTGCCAACAAGGACATCCCGATTCCGTATCTCTACTCGATCTGGCTGGCGCCGACGGTGCTGCAAGGGAGCATGGACCCGACCAATTCATGGACATTGTGGACGATCGGGTACACCAAGGTCAGCCATGGGCAATTCCTCAAAACGGCGCTGCCCTTCGGCTGCATGATGGTCGCGGTCAACTCGTTGATCTGCTACCTGATGCTGGGCTCGCTCAATTAAGGACGAGACGTTGACCCAAACCTCACCGCCGGCCCGCGCCTACCGCATCGGCATC
>Ga0179587_10000365_pt1 | contig 18985 bp, 14 predicted proteins | sample CZODoug2_1_08_16_FD_185932 | JGI IMG/M metagenome (GOLD analysis project Ga0179587, IMG submission 185932) | Vadose zone soil fungal communities from Angelo Coast Range Reserve, California, USA - CZODoug2_1_08_16fungal | ecosystem: Environmental > Terrestrial > Soil > Vadose zone | place: USA...
GACGATTTGTTTTCGACCGCGCGGCGAAGAAGATCGTCAATGCTAATGGCCATGTCGTGTGAACTCCGCAAGAATGCAGCTCGTAGGCGACAGTAGCATTGGCCAGAAGGGTGAGCAAGCAAGCTGCACAGACAGGTTGCGCGCTAGTTAACTGAGCCTGGGGACAGGTTCTTTGAGGCTAACTCGGGCTCAGGGCTTCTTCAGATAGAGGGAATCGTAGAGCAGGCCGGCGACAAATCCTCCGGCCAGAGGACCGACCCAGTAAACGCCCTGATGCGCCCAGTGTGTGGCGGCCAGAGCAGGCCCGAAGGCGCGTGCCGGATTCAAAGCGGCACCCGTAAGAGGGCCGGCGACGAGAATGCCGAGCGTAATCGAGAGGCCAATGCCAAAACCGGCGATAGAGCGAAACGTGCCCTTTTCGTCGACGGCGGTGGAGAACACAGTGAGCACAAGGAAAAAAGTTGTCACACCTTCAAGAGTGATGCCGGCCCAAACCGGAAAATCGCGAGCGAGCTCAGGCGCGCCTAGAGCGACGGCGCGCCAGGTCTCGTCGGGAACGACGGACTTCAGCACAAATGCAGCGGCAATCGCGCCGGCAAGCTGCGCCACCCAATAAAGGGCAGCGTCAATGGTGCTCATACGCTTGGTGACCCAGATGCCGACGGTCACCGCGGGATTGAAATGTCCGCCGGAGATGTGGCCCAGCGCAGAAACCATAATGCCGATGGCCAGACCGTGGGCGAGGGCGATGCCGAGGAGTCCGAGGCCGCCGGCGCCATGCAAATATTGATCCGTGCAGATCGAGCCTGCGCCGAAAAAAATCAGCGCAAACGTTCCGAGGAACTCCGCGATCAGTTTTTGCGATGTGCTGTACATCGATAATCCTCCGTGCGAAGAAGGGAAAGCGCGCGCGATTCGAACGGCTGCATTCTAGCCGGAATGCAGAGCAGAACGCCAGCCTTGCGAGCAGATGGCCGCATCACAGGAGAATACCCGTGAATTCGACGGGGTGAAGACCGGTTTCTTTGTGAGCCGCTTTAGCCCACGTCTTTCATGTTTTTCTCACCAAATTGTGGGAACCAGTTTGGAGCGACGGATTTCACGGTCCGCGGTAATCAGAGAAAGGCCTTCAACCAATGCAATGGCCGCGATGATGCGATCGGCGGGATCTTTGGGATAAGTTGTAGGAAATGACATGGCGCGGGCACACGCGCGGCTACTAATCGGCAGAACGACAAAGCGGGACTCGATTTCTTGCAGGACGGATTCGAGGCTTAGACCCACTTGGATGCGGCCCTTACTCGCCAGGGTTGTTAACTCCAGGAGAGTGATATCGCAAATGGCCATGCCGTCTGCGTTCTTTCGCGAAACTTCAATTGCTGCTCTCGCTTTGCTCGACAACTTATCAGGATCAGACGTCAGCCAAAGAACAACGTGTGTGTCCAGCAAAATCAATAGAGATCGCCCCACTCCTCTGGCGTCAATGCGGGGGAAACTATATCTCCGGTAATCTTGATCTTCCCGCGAAGAAAACCAAAGATATCATCGACTTGCGGCCCGACCGGGACAAGCTTGGCCACCGGCTTGCCGCGTTTGGTGATTACGACAGTAACGCGTTTGGACTGAACTTCGTCCATGACTGCCAGGCAATTTGCCTTAAAGACGCCTGCTGCCATCTTCTTCATTTGGAAACTCCTGCATAACTATGGTCATTATACCATGGTCATATTGGCGTGACAAGGGCAGGCGCCTCCGGATGTCACGGGGGGCTGGGTGCCTCGGTAGTGGCGCAGCATGCCGCCCCACTACAAAGATAATGGAAACGATAGGCGGCTAGCGCGTGGCGGCGCCGACGGTGGCGTTGACGGGCGTGAGCCAGTTGTGGCGGTCAGGCTTGGTGCCTTTGGTGATGCCGAAGAATTCCGCTTGCAACGTGAGGGTGATCGGCCCGGCGACACCCTTGCCAATTTGGATGTGGTCGACGGAACGGATGGGAGTGATTTCGACAGCGGTGCCGACGAAGAAGACTTCGTCAGCGATGTAGAGCATTTCGCGGGGAATGACCTGTTCCTTTACGGGGATGTTCAGGTCTTCAGCGATCTTCACGACGGCGTCGCGGGTGATGCCAGGAAGAATGCTGGTGGCCAGCGGCGGAGTGTAGAGCGTGCCATCGTGAACGAGGAAAACGTTCATGCCGGAGCCTTCACTGACATGGCCGCCGGAATCGAGAGCGATGCCTTCGGTGTAGCCGTTGAAGCTAGCTTCCATGCGAATGAGCTGCGAGTTCATGTAATTCGCCGCGGCCTTGGACATGGCGGGCAAAGTATTCGGGGCAATGCGCGTCCACGAGCTGACGCCAACGTCGACGCCCCTCGCCAGGGCATCAGGACCGAGATAGGCGCCCCAGCTCCAGCAAGCCATGTAAATGTCGATGGGAGAATTCAGCGGATTCACTCCCGCTTCGCCGTAACCGCGGAGCACAATGGGCTTGACGTAACAGGAATTCAATTTGTTCAGGCGCACCAGCTCGCAAGCGGTGTTGGAGAACTGATCGAGGGAGAAGGGAAGTTCCATGCGGTAGATTTTTGCGGAGTTGATAAGGCGCTGCATGTGCTCGCGCAAGCGGAAGATCGCCGGGCCCTGCTTGGTTTCATAGCAGCGGATGCCTTCAAAGACCGCGGAGCCGTAACTCACGACGTGCGACAGGACGTGAAGTTTGGCGTCGTCCCAGTTGATCCACTTCCCGTTGTGCCAGATTTTTTCGGTTGCCTGGATCGGCATAAATGCTCCTGTTCGATAGTGCCACTCGCCGTGGTGCTGCCCGGAATTGCAGAATACGGCACGCGGCAGTGAGCGTCAATGCGCGGTGCGCGCCCGGAGCGGATCACGCGGAACCAAATTGGCGTGCACGGTCATTGTTTAGGCGAATGATCGGATGGATTTTCACTGGATGCGGGCTTCTCGGAAGAGCCGGCTGCGTCGTTCTTGGGTGCAGACATCTGCGAAGTCATTGAAAGGAATGCCGACTTGGCCTCGATGAGGATGCGATCCGTCCTGTTCTCAACGACACCCAAAAGTAGAAATGGAATCGCCGTGGCCGCGACTAGCAGTTTTGCCCGACGAGGAGTCTTGGCCTCCGGTTCCCAACGAAAGAGCTGTGCGGACAAGAAAAAAGTGAGGCAAGCCCAAGCGGCAAGGGAAAGGATCTCCACATAACGGCTCCCGGCTGTGGCGGAGTTCACGATGGTCTGCTGAAGACCATTGACGAGATAGGTGGCAGGAAGAAACAGACCAAAGCGCTGCACCGCGCTCGGCAGAAAGGCCAGGGGAAAAGTGGCGCCAGAGAGAAAGATGAGAGGCAGCCAGAGGAGCTGGTTCAGCACCTGAGTCTCCTGCATGGTATTGGTCACGCTGGCCACCACCAATCCGAGCGAGCCAAAAGAGATTATGCCGACGGAGATCAGCAAGAACAGCGAAATGGGATCACCAAGACTCGGAACGTGAAAAATGACACGGGCCAGGAACAACTCCACGGCCACCATGGGCATAGTAAGAACGTAATTGGCGACGATGCTCGATGCGAGCAGGTCGCTGGCAGTCACTGGCGCGACATGAAAGCGCCGTAAAATTCCTTGTTCCCGGAACGTGACAAGAGTCGCGCTGAGCCCCCAGAAACTGCCCATCACATTAAAAGCGAGGACGGAGCCGAGATAAAACGCCACCATTTGCGGAACGCCCTTGGCAAATACCCCCAACCATATGAAGAAAAAAGCAAAAGGCATCACCAGGAGAAAGAAGAAGAACATTTTGTTTCGCATGGCCAACTGGATGCGCATGCGCGTGAGTGCGATAAAGTTCTTCAATCGCGTAGCCTCCTTCCGGTCATTTCGATGAAAACGTCTTCGAGAGAAGGCGAGGATATTTCGAGACTGACGAGTTCGTTGCCGCCGGCTTCCAGATGTTTGACGAGAGAAACTATAGTTTGCGGCGGCCGCTTGGAGTGCAGCACATAGGAGCCGTCAAGCTCGCGCGCGTCGGCCACACCGTCGAGGTTCTTCAGAGTGCCGTTCGATTCCGGCTTGGAGAGGCGGACCTCAATGCGCGTGGTGCCGCCGGAATGCGCTTTGAGTTCGCGAGGCGTACCCAGAGCCATAACCTTGCCGTGATCCACGATGGCGACGCGGTCGCAGAGGCGCTCGGCTTCTTCAATATAATGAGTGGTCATCAGGATGGTTTTTTTCTCTCGCTTCAGTTCCTCGATGATGTCGTAAATCTCGCGGCGCACCTGAGGATCGAGGCCGGCGGTGGGCTCATCGAAGAAGAGGACTTTGGGATCGTTGACGAGCGCCATGGCGAGGGCGAGGCGTTGCTTTTGGCCGCCGGAGAGCTGGCTGTAAAAAGCGTTGCGTTTTTCCTCAAGGCCGAAGCGTTTCAGCAACTCGTCTGGCTTGCGGCCACGCTTGTAAAAGCTGGCGAAAAGCCGCAGAGCTTCTATTACGCGGAGTTTGTCCGGGAGGGAAGTGGATTGCAGAGCGGCGCCGATCTCATGTTTCAACTCCGTGGAATCGCGTTGCGGGTCGAGGCCGCAGACAGAAACTCGCCCACCGTCAAGATTGCGCAAGCCTTCGAGAATTTCGACGGTGGTGGTCTTGCCGGCGCCGTTGGGTCCGAGCAGGCCGAAAACCTCGCCTTCTTCCACATTGAAGCTGACGCCGCGGACGGCTTCGACGTCGCCGTAACGCTTCATGAGGTTTTCGACTTGAAGAATGGAATTGGCCATGTTCTTCGACCGCCAGACTAGGGCGCACTGGGCAAAGAGGGTATAGCATACCGCAGATAGGCATCCGGCCTGTAACGTGAGTAGAGACGGCCCGCGGCTTCACTTCTGCATACGTTTTTTTGACGAGCCGTGTTTCAGTGCGGATTTTTTTGGCGGTTTCCAGAGGTGGCGTTTCAGGTCCACACGAGACTCAATGACTTTGACGCCTTCGCTTTCGAGGAGTTTTCGTTGGAGGGAAGCGTAAGGCTCGCGAATGAGGATTTTGCCGCGCTCGCCGATGACGCGATGCCAGGGAATACCTTTTCCCGAGGGAGTGGCGGCCATGGCGCGTCCCGCGCTGCGCGCGCCGCCTGGGAGGCGCAGGGCTTTCGCCAGCGCCCCATAAGTAAGAACCCGGCCGCGAGGAATTTGTTTCACGAAACGAAAAACAGGATCCCAAGACATTTCAAATCAAGCTCCATAGAGAGATAGGAAGAAACTCGTGCGACATCCTACGGGTGCGCGGAGGAGAGAACAAGAGAAAAAAGGCGCAGCCGGGTTTGATGTGGTAGCAGTTAGCGCCTCAGATTCAGAAAGCGGCAAAGAACAGGAAGCATTCGATCAGAGCAACGGAAGAAATGGCGGAGACGACGCGATGAAACGACAATGCGATATTTCGATGAAACACAGCAAAATTAGTGATGAGGCTTTCTCCGGTGTTTGCTCTACGTTGAAATCCGTTACTGATTGGATGCAACTTTTTGCGAAAAGATGTGTCTAATCCTGTAGAGTGTAGTGGAAGAGAATTACACTACGCTGACTGATGGAAGTTTAAGGTGATGCCGTGGCTTTTGTCCGTCGCAAAGGGAATTCGTTCTACCTGGTGCACAACGTGCGCCGCGGCGGAAAAGTGCGCCAGCTCCATCTGGCGCGTCTGGGAGCACGCGCGCGAATTACCGATGACCTGGTGCGGGAAGTTTCCAAGAAGCATCCCTTCGTGGAGCTGAACTGGAAAGCACTGCGCAACCAATTGAACGGTCAAGTGGACCTGGCAAATCCCAACTCGCCGACGGTCCAAAAGCTGGTTTCCTCTCTTCGAGCCCTCAATCTCGAACTGGCGGATGTCTTTCCGCCGCTCCTCCGAATTTCTGAGTCACCCGTGGTGGCACGGGAGTTGCTTGTGCAATTGCGGCTCCTGCAGTCCACTGTTCAGGTCAAGCTAGACCAGTTTGGCCGCGGACGCGGGCGATTCGGCAGTGCGAACTCGTCTTCGCGGGTTCGCTAGGAGGCAGTCATGAGCGACTACATCCTTAATCTCGATCCCAGCAAGCGCAGCACCGATACGATTGATTTCCAGACCGCGCTGCGGGGAAAAATCGTCGGGCAGGAAGAGGGTGTCCAGGCGCTCGTGGATTTGTACCAGGTGTTTCGCGCCGGATTGAACTCGCCAGGCCGCCCCGTAGGGAATCTGCTGTTTCTTGGGCCAACAGGTTCGGGGAAGACGCGCATTGTGGAAGCGGCTGCGGAAATCCTCTTTGGCGACCCGCGCGCCGTGATTAAGGTCGATTGCGCGGAATTTCAACACTCTCATGAAATTGCCAAACTGATTGGCTCGCCTCCGGGATATCTGGGGCATCGCGAGACGCATCCCCTGATTACGCAGGAGTCACTGTCGGCCAGCCACAGCGATAAACTGAAGCTGAGTTTCCTGCTCTTCGACGAGATCGAAAAGGCCAGCGATGCTCTGTGGCAACTGCTGCTGGGGATGCTGGACAAGGCCACACTGACGCTGGGAGACAACCGGAAGGTGGATTTATCGAGCACGGTGATCTTTCTGACTTCCAACCTGGGCGGTGGCGAGATTGCCGAGCTCATGCAAGGCGGCATGGGCTTCGTCCAGCCGAGCGGCAAACCGATCGTGGGACTAGACGAAAAGGTAGAGCGCACCGCCGTGGAAGCGGCGCGGCGCAAATTCTCGCCGGAATTCATGAACCGCCTCGACAAGGTGGTGGTATTCCACCCGTTGCAGCGCGAGCAGCTTCAGGAAGTGCTCAACATCGAACTAGGACAAGTGCAGCAGCGGGTCCTGGACACCGCCAAAGGGCAGTTTCTCTTTCGCGTGACCGACGCCGGCCGCGACTTTCTGCTACAAGAAGGCACGGACCAGCGTTACGGCGCGCGGCACCTGAAGCGGGCTATCGAGCGTCATGTTGTTTACCCGCTCGCGAACCTGCTGGCCACGGATCAGGTCAGTTTGGGCGACTTGGTGCGAATTGATTGGGACGAGAGTCACAAGCAGCTAACGTTTGTGCGGGAAGGTGAGGGCGCCATCGTGCAGGCTGCTTCGCAGCACGCTGTCGGCGCTGCTGCCAGTGAAGCCAGGGACGGCAAATCCGCCGAGACTCCGACCGAGGCGACAGTAGAAGACAGGAAGTCGAGGGCGGCACAGCCCGGCGGTGGCCCTGCAACGTCACCCCAAGGACGCAAGAAGCAAGATCGCTCAAATTCTTAAAGCGATACTTTAGCTTTAAGGGGCATCCGCCACTCCGGACGCCCCTTTTTGTCGTTTGCCGGCTGACACAAACTGTTTTGACCCTCTCATTTTGCACTTGGATGAAACAATGCCTCTCTATTTGAGACAGTTCCAAGAAACGCAAATTCTGCATGTTGTTGAGTCTGCATAGGCTTTTGGTTGCCTTAGCTGTCCGAAAGAATGGCATTCCCCATGCAGTGTCTCCTGATGGCGCCATTTTTGAGACGCCGACGCGTTTGGGGGAGCTAGACGCGAGAAGGGTTGATGAAATGAAAGCCGCCGTTCGCCATCAACTGGATCCAACAATCCGAAGTAACGATACGTGTGATTTTCACTCTTCCTTGCGGGCAAAGATCGTCGGGCAGGAAGAGGGCGTGCAATCCCTCGTGGATATGTTTCAAGTTTTCTGCGCCGGGCTGAACTCGCCGGGCCGCCCGGTAGGGAACCTGCTGTTCCTGGGCCCGACCGGATCCGGAAAGACGCGCATTGTGGAAGCGGCTGCGGAAATCCTTTTTGGGGATGCCCGCACGGTGATTAAGGTCGATTGCGCGGAATTCCAGCACTCCCACGAAATTGCAAAACTGATCGGTTCACCTCCAGGCTATTTGGGCCACCGGGAAACCCATCCTTTAATCACTCAAGAAGCGCTGGCGGCGAGCCACACCGAAAAGCTGAAGCTCAGCTTCCTGCTTTTCGACGAGATCGAAAAAGCCAGCGATGCCCTGTGGCAATTGCTCCTGGGAATGCTGGATAAGGCTACGCTCACGCTGGGCGACAACCGGCGCGTGGACCTCTCCCAGACTGTGATTTTCCTGACGTCGAACCTCGGTGGAGGCGAAATTACCGAACTGATGCAAGGTGGTATGGGCTTTGTTCGGCCAACCGAGAAGCCTGCCGCTGGCTTCGATGAAAAGATCGAACGTACTGCCGTGGAAGCGGCGCGCCGCAAGTTTTCGCCGGAATTCATGAATCGCCTCGACAAAGTGGTGGTGTTTCATCCGCTGAGGCGCGAGCAGTTAGAGCGGGTGCTCGAAATCGAGTTGGGCCAGGTTCAACAGCGAGTTCTGGAGACTGCCAAGGGGCAGTTCCTGTTCCGCGTGACGGATCCGGGCCGGGACTTCCTCTTGAAGGAAGGCACGGACCAGCGCTACGGTGCGCGGCACCTCAAGCGCGCCATCGAGCGCCACGTGGTTTATCCACTGGCAAACCTATTGGCAACCGAGCAAGTCCACCTGGGCGACCTTGTTTGCATCGACTGGAATAAGGAGCAAGACGGCCTGACTTTCGTCCGCGAAGGTGAAAACCTGGCGATCCCAACGCGCAAGGCAGAACCGGTTGTTCCTGCGCGCACCGCTCCTGCGAAAAGCGGCAAGTCCGCGGACGCGCCTGGCGCGACGCTTTCGCCGGAACCTACGCCCCGCATGGTTCGCTAAATCAATCTTCTCTCTAATCAAGCCCGGGTGAACGACCGCCCGGGCTTTTTCTTTGCTGCCCGCTGAGTGCTAAAGTAACCTTTGGCGAAGGAGTGCCATCCTTCCTCACAGGTCTTTTCGGAGGTTGACGTGGGCATCCGCGGGTCGAAATGGGATCGTCTCAGAGGGAACGCTTGGCAACCAGTGTGGGCCTCGAGAGCGCATTCTAAATTAGCAACCTGCCTCTTCCTGGGACTATCGTTGCTTTTGATTCCTGACGCGTCGGCGCAAAGAACTTCTCTTAAGCCTGGCTGGAACAAATTTTCTCCACAAGACGACATCACCCTTGGCAAGCGAGCCGCGACAGATGCGGAAAAGCAATTGCTCCTTTGCAACGCCCCGAAGGTGGATGCTTACTTGACACAACTGGGTACGCGCTTGGCGCAAAAACTGCCTACCGGCGGTGTGCAGTATCCATTCGAATTTCATTGCGTGAACGACAAAGCCATCAATGCTTTTGCGTTGCCTGGCGGATATGTGTTCATAAACCGCGGCGCGATCGAAGCCGCGGATAATGAAGCGCAACTCGCTGCAGTGATGGCGCATGAGTTGTCGCACGTCGCGCTGCGCCACGGCACTAACCAGGCCACCAAAGCAATGCTGGCTGAAACCGGGCTGGGAATCTTCGGCGCAGTTTTCGGAGACAGCACGGGCGGCGCGCTTCTGACGACACTGGGCAATTTCACGGCGGGCGGCGTGCTGCTGCGTTATTCGCGAACGGCGGAATCGCAAGCCGACGTCATGGGAACCCAGGTTCTTTACGATACAGGATACGATCCGCGGGCCATGGCGCAGTTCTTCGAAAAACTCGAGGCGGAGACCAAGGGAAAAAATCCTCCGGAGTTTTTCTCCGACCACCCGAATCCGGAACATCGCGTCGAGCGCGTGGATGAAGAAGTTGAAAGGCTCGGCGGCGCTCCTGCGAACGCCCGGCGCGACTCCGCCGAATTTGAAGCCATCAAGCGCGAGGTCTTGGCGCTGCCAGTGGTGAAAAAACCAACGCCAGGAGCGGCAGGCGCAGCCGCCCCAGCTGCGCCATCCCGCAAGTTTGCCGAGTATCAGGGGAATTCGTACACGCTCAAGTATCCGGACAATTGGAAGAAGTATCCCGAAAGTGATGGCGGTGGCGTTTCGTTTGCTCCCGAAGGCGGAGTCTTGGATGACGGCAGCGGCCATAGTGCCCTGGCCTACGGACTAATCATCGGCGTGGCGCAGGCCAAAGGCGATCCCAACGATGGCGGCGCTCTGAATAATGCGACCAGCCAGGTGATTCAGGATCTTCAGAAGTCGAACCCCAGCATGAAAATCACACGCCAAGGCGAGCGCTTGCGGCTGAACGGGCAGCCGGGGCTTTCTACCTATCTGAGCAACGTGTCTCCGGCGGGTGGCCAGGAAACGGATTGGGTCATCTCGGTTCTGCGTCCGGAGGGTTTGCTCTATTTCGTCTGCGTTGCTCCGCAATCCGCCTACGACAATTACGACAAGACGTTTTCTTCCATCCTGGACTCAGTGCGGTTTACAAAATAGAAAGAATTTTCAACGCAGAGACACAGAGAACGCAGAGCAGAGAAGAGAAGCACGAGAAGATTCTGAAACAAGAAGAGGGCGGACCGACCCAGCCGGTACGCCCTCTTCGTTTTGTGTGCCGAGCATGATCGACAGCTTGGAGGTGCAAGTCCTCTTCACAACCAGATGGAGGTGAAGTGATAGCGAAGCGCAAGGGCCGAGCCGTGAGGTGAGGTCTGAAAGAAGCGTGGAGCAAAGACGCGAGCCGATGAACAAGAACTGGATGCGAGGCAGGCAGTGTTCGGGCGAGCTGGCAAATGGCAGCAAAGCCCACATCCATCAAGGGCACTGAATGTAAATCCAGCGGTTGCGCGTTGAAGGCGGTCGAACTTACCTCGGGAGATCTGCTACCGGTCTCGAATTTGAGACTGAGAGGCGAGAGATCGCTTCTGATCCGGTGGCAGGAGTCAGCAGAGGGCCTAGTAGCTGCGCAAGCAGCGAAGGCCCGAACGGTCCCCGCAAGGGGATAAAGGGAGCGAGGAGTACGCGGCGCGACTCAACAACCGACAAGCGGCAGAAAAACCAGTACTGTCTGGCCTTCCCGGAGGAGAGTAGGGGTGCAGCCCCGACGGCCTTCGTGGGAGGGACCGAATCGGCGTTGGCGAAGCGCAGAGCAGAAAGTCCGACTACCGAGCAGTGGATGGAAGAAGTCTGCGAGCGGGAAAACTGCAAGCAGGCGCTACGACGAGTGAAAGCCAACAAGGGGAGTCCGGGCATCGACGGGACGACTGTCGAGCAACTGTCTGGACACCTGAAAGAGCACTGGCCAGCCATCCGAGAACAACTCCTCAGCGGAACCTATAGACCCCAACCGGTGAAACGGGTGGAGATCCCGAAGCCGGACGGCGGAGTGCGTAAGTTGGGCATTCCGACGGTGCTGGATCGATTCATCCAGCAAGCGGTGAGGCAGGCGCTGCAACGGAGCTGGGACGGAACGTTCTCTGAACACAGCTATGGGTTTCGGCCCAAGCGATCGGCACATCAGGCGGTAGAGCAGGCGCAGCAGTATCAAGCCGAAGGCTACCGCTGGGTGGTAGATCTGGATCTCGAGAAATTTTTCGACCGGGTCAACCACGACCGCTTGCTCGCGAAGATCGCCGAAAGGGTCAGCGACAAGCGTTTGCTGAAACTGATTCGCGCGTTCTTGCAAGCCGGAGTGATGGATAACGGGCTGGTAAGTCCGAGCGCGGAAGGGACTCCGCAAGGTGGTCCTCTTTCGCCCGTGCTATCGAACATCGTACTCAACGAACTGGATCAGGAGCTGGAGCGGCGCGGACATCGGTTCACGAGATATGCGGATGACTGCAACATTTACGTCCGCAGTCGGCGAGCTGGTGAACGAGTGATGAGAAGCGTGACGCGACTCCTCACGACGAAGCTTAAGCTTCGAGTGAACAGCGAGAAGAGTGCAGTGGCTCGACCATGGGAACGGAAATTCCTGGGATTCAGCTTCACGAATCACCAGCCACCGAAGAGGCGTCTCGCGCCGAAAGCGATGGCACGGTTCAAGGAGCGAGTTCGGGAACTCACAAGCCGGACACGGGGCATAAGCCTCGCCCGCATGGTCCAGGACTTAGCGGAATATCTCCGCGGATGGATCGGCTACTTCGGACGATGCGAAACACCGGAAGTGCTCGACAAGCTGGAGAAATGGCTCCGACGCCGACTTCGGTCGGTGGTTTGGAAGCAGTGGAAACGAGGAACCACGAGATATCGGGAGCTCCGCCAGCGCGGCATCGCTGCGCAGGACGCCGCGAAAACGGCGGGTAGCTCCGATGGACCGTGGCACCTTGCGAACACGCCAGCGCTGAAAATCGCTCTGTCCAACGCTTACTTCGCCTCGCTCGGGCTTCCCGAACTCACGGCTCATGGATAGTTCAACCCGCCGAACCGCCGGATGCGGACCCGCATGTCCGGTCGTGTGGCAGGGGAGAGTGGGCGACCACTCCCCCTATGCCGATTGCAGACCGGTTTGAGGTTTTTTAGCGCACGGGCCGACGGTGGCCGTTGGAGTCGAGCTTGTAGGTATCGATCTTGCGGCTCAATGTATTGCGATGGATGCCAAGAAGTTCAGCCGCCTTAGACTGATTCCCGTTGGTGCGGTCCAGCACGCGTTTGATGAAGCGCTTCTCAAATTCGCCGACGGCTTCGTCGAACAGAATCCCGCGCTCCACCATCTGGTTGACGAGCCCTTCCAATTGATCTTTCACGATGGCACGCTCCGCTAAAGAACTTACGGTGTGAGGGCCGGGCTTGCTAATCCAACTCACGCCCGGCCAGGATGCGATAGGCTTCCCGGTATTTGGCGCGAGTAGCTTCAACGACCTCGGGAGGAAGCTCCGGGCCGGGCGGGGTTTTCGGCCACTGCATTCGCTCGAGGTAGTCGCGAACAAACTGTTTGTCAAAAGAAGCCTGCGGACCGCCGGGGCTGTAGTGGGCGGCGGGCCAGAAGCGCGAAGAATCAGGCGTGAGAGCTTCGTCGATCCAGATCAATTCATTATTGAGCAGGCCAAATTCAAATTTCGTGTCGGCGAGGATGATGCCGCGCGGTTCAGCATAGTCAGCGGCGCGATGATAGATTTCCAGGCTCACGGCGCGAACTCTTTCGGCAAGGTCTTTGCCAACGAGCGATGTCGCCTCGTCGAAGGAGATGTTTTCGTCATGGCCGGAGGAGGCTTTTGTCGCCGGAGAAAAGATCGGTTCTGGCAAGGGATCAGACTCGCGCAGTCCCGTGGGCAGCTGAATGCCGCAGATTTTTCCAGTGACGCGATAGTCTTTCCAACCCGATCCTGAGACATAACCGCGCACGACGCATTCGATCGGCAGTGGCAGCGTCTTGCGAACGACCATGGATCGGCCCGCGAGTTCATCCTCGAACTTGTCGAATGGCGGAGGAAAATCAGTCGCGCTGAGGACGTGGTTGGGAATAATGTCCCGCAACAAGCTAAACCAGAAGAGAGAGAGTTGCGTGAGGACACGGCCCTTGTCGGGAATGGGGGTGGGAAGGATGACGTCGAAAGCGGAGAGCCGGTCCGTAGCGACAATCAGCAGCTTATCGCCGAGATCGTAAATGTCACGGACTTTGCCGCGCGCGGCAGGCGTCAAGCCGGCGAATTGCGTCTCCCGGATAACTTTCATGGCAGGAGCAGATGACACAGAACAAGTTCCCCCGACAAAGTGAGAAGCATTCTAGCGCAGCGCAACGCGAAGTCAAAGGCAAGCCGGCGGAAATTTTTGCGGAGCAAACATAAGAAAAAATTATGCGGTGGCGAGGAAAGCCGCATGGATTTCCTGGAAGTTGCTGAGGCTGCCCACTTGCTGGACGGCGAATGAATTCTACGCAGCGGAGGCGGCAGCCGCTTTCTGTTTAGAATCAGACGATTCCGATTCTTCCCAGCGGACGCTGACGAGTTTGGAGACGCCCGGCTCCTGCATGGTCACGCCGTAAAGCACGCTACCCATCTCCATGGTCTTGCGGTTGTGCGTAACGATGATGAACTGGGTCTGGCCGCTCATCTCGGCAATCAGCCGCGTAAAGCGTCCGACGTTGGCTTCATCGAGAGGCGCGTCAACTTCGTCGAGGATGCAGAACGGGCTGGGCTGATAACGGAAGATGGCGATGAGCAAGGCCAGCGCGGTCATAGCCTTTTCGCCGCCGGAGAGCAGCAGCACGTTTTGTAGGCGTTTGCCTGGAGGTGAGGCGACGATATCGATACCCGCGTCGCCGGAGCTGTCCGGCTCGGTCAAGCGCATCTCCGCCATGCCGCCGCCGAAAATGGTGTGGAAGGCCTCGGAGAAGCTCTTGTTGATGGCGTGGAAGGCGTGCTCGAATTTTTCCTTGGTGGCGAGGTCAAGTTCGGCGATGGCCTGTTGAGTGTCCGCAATCGACTGCAACAGATCGTCGCGTTCGCGAGTGAGGAACGTAAACCTCTGGTCGCACTCGTTGAACTCTTCGAGCGCCATCATGTTGACCGGGCCCATGGATTCGATGCGCTGCTTCATTTCGCGATAATTTGTTTCGGCAATGGCCAACTCGTCGCCGGACATGAAAGCCGCTTCGGTGGCGATCAGATCCTCGGGCTGCACGTTCACTTCGCTCACGCACGTTTCGCGCAGGTGCTGGCGGTCGGAGTCGTTCTTGGCTCGGTCGACTTCCGCGTGGCTGCGCTGCTCGCGCAGTTCTTGGAGCGACTGCCGGCCCATGCGCAGGTGGTCTTCCATCTGGGTCACGCGCGTGCGAGCGGCATCCCATTCCTGCTCAAGCTCCCGCTGGCGGATTTCCAGGCGCAGCTTTTCGCCGCGGAGGCCTTCGAGTTGGAGGGCGAGGTCTTCGCTTTGCTTGGCGAGGGCGCTAGTTTCGTCGAGAATAGATGTTACTTGCTGCTGAAGCGCGGTTTCACGGCGTCCGAGTTCGGCTCGTTCTTCGTTCAGCCGAGAGGAGAGTGCTTCGGCGGCCATTAGCCGCTCATTCAGAGCGGCGAATTTGGCGCGGGCGGCGGCAAGTTCATTTTGTTCCGACTGGATGGAGCCGCGAAGCTGAACCAGTGCCTCCGCGAGTCGCGTGCTTTCGGCATCGGCTTCGGCGCGGGTCAGCGCAGCGGCGGCATGCTGGTTCTTCGCGATCTCGGCACGCTGCCGCGCACTTTCCACTTCCTGCCGGATGCGTGCGAGCTCATTTTGGCAGATGGTGAGTTCCAGCCCGAGGCGGGCCAGTTCACTCTGCATTTGGCCGTGACGGTGCATTGCGGAGATGGCTTCGCGATCTGACTCACGCTGCTTTTCATCGATTTCGGCGAGTGCCTGTTCCGTCGAACGCAGTTCCGTGCCGACTAATTCTAGAGCGGCTTGTTTCTCTTGCATTTTATGTTCGAACTGCATGACTTCCGCGTCGAGAGCCCGCAATTCCCGCTTCATGCCCAGGGGACCGACTTCGTCGGGGCGGCCGCCGGTGACCATACGGCCCTGGTAGCAGGTGCCGTCGGGGGTGACGAAGGCATATTGAGAGTTTTCCTTCGACAGTTTTTCCGCTGCAGTCGCGCTGTCCGTCAAATACGCGGAGCGCAACCTTGGCAGGAATTGCTTTGCCGCCGCGCCGAGCGGATCGCGGAACTCCACCAGCTTGTCGAGCCGGGAGATGACGCCGTCTTCCGCGCGGAAATTCACGATCGGCTCGTATTCGGAGGAAAGACGCAGGTTGCGGAGCGAATCCACAAAGAAAGTGGCCCGGCCGCCAACTTCATCGCGCAGCATGGAAACGCCGGCGCGCGCGTGATCGTAGGTTTCCACAACCACATATTCCAACTCGTCGCGAAGATACTGCTCGACAGCCGTTTCATGCTGCTCTGCGACTTCGGCGTAGTCGGCCAGCACGCCAACGGCGCGAAAATCCTGGCCGCCGCCACGCTCGTTGGCGGCAAAAAGTTTCTGCACGGCGTCCGCAGTGTAGGAGCGGTCGTTCATGATTTGCGTGAGCGTCGAATGACGCGCGCGAACTCCTGCGAGCGAATCACGGAGGGCTCCTGACTCCTTCGACAGGGAATCTCGCTGTTCACGGAATCCGGCGATCCTGGCCTGCAGTTCTGCTGCCTTTTGTTTCAGCGCGTTGAGTTGACTGGTAGCGGATTCATGGTCGAAAGCGGCGCGCTCAGCATCATCGCGCGCGCGCATGGAGGTTTCCAGCAAATCGTGCTCGGTTGCTTCGAGCTTTCGCAGCGCTTCGGTCTGATGCACGAGCGCTTCTTCGGCTTGCTTTTGCTCGCCATGCAGGCGCAGTAGGCTTTCGCCGGCTTCCGACGAAGAGCGGCGGAGCGCTTCGATTCGCGCTTCGGATTCGGAAATCTGCGCTGCACGAGACTCGGCACGGTTTGCAAGCTCTTCCACCCGAGCGGTCAAACTGCCCGATTCTTCACGCAGCACTGTGACCGCGTGAATCTGTGAAGCGCTCCGTGATTCCCATTCCACGGCTTGCGCAGTGGCTTGCGCCAGCTCTGCATTCACCTGGGAATGCCGCCCGGCAAGCTCCCCGGCGCGCTGGCGGTTGAAGGCAATGCGATTCTCGCTACGATCGACTTCGAGGGCCGTAAGATTCAAGACATTCTGGTTCTGACGGATCTCGGCATCCAGCTCGTAAATCCGCTGGTTCAGCCGGTCCTGCTCACCTTCCTGTTGCTGGATGGCGGTGGCGCGTTGCAACTCAGCAGCGTTCAGTTCTTCGAGCTGCTTGGTGACGCGCTCGGCTTGCGCATCAAGTTCGCGCGCCTTGCCTGCCAGCATCTGGCGCACGATGCCGCGCATCTGGTCGCGGATTTCGGAATAACGGCGCGCTTTGGCGGCCTGGCGCTTCAGCGACCCAAGCTGCTTTTCAACTTCCACTACGATGTCGTTGACGCGTGAGAGATTTACCTTTGAGGATTCCAGTTTGGCCTCGGCGAGGCGCTTTTTGGTTTTGAATTTCGTGACGCCGGCGGCCTCTTCGATAATGGCGCGGCGCTCCATCGGCTTAGTAGAGAGAATCAAGCCGATGCGGCCCTGCTCGATAATGGCGTAGGAGTCAGGGCCAAGGCCGACGCCCATGAACATTTCCTGAATGTCACGGAGCCTTCCGACGCGGCCATTGATCAAGTACTCGCTCTGGCCCGAACGATAGAGGCGCCGGCTGACAACGACTTCCCCCGGTTTCGTCGCTAGAACTGGTTTGTCGGCTTGTTTTTTCTTGCGTTTGAATTTGCCACCGGGCTCAGCCGTGGATAGAGCTGAACCATCAGCGGTGGCCTCTTGCATTCCGGGGGCCTGCGCAAGGTCGAGCGAGAGAATTACAGTGGTTGTATCGGTCAGGCCCGAGGTTTCGTTACTTGCGTTTGCAAGGGCCTCAGAATCCGTGTCTGACACCGCGCTTTCCATCACAAAGCGCGCGGCTTCAGCCAGCTCGGGATCTTCCATGGTGATAGTGACTTCGGCAAGTCCGAGAGGAGGACGCTTGGTGGTGCCGTTGAAAATGCAATCGGCCATGCGCTCGGCGCGGAGCGATTTATGGCTCTGTTCGCCGAGAACCCAGGAGATGGCGTCAACGACGTTGGATTTGCCGCAGCCGTTGGGGCCGACGATGCACGTGGTACCAGACCCGCTGAACGTGACCACGGTGCGTTCGCAAAACGACTTAAAGCCAACGATTTCGACTTTTCGCAGCTTCAGCAAGATATCCCCTTTGGTCGTCAACTACTCCACGGCTGCCAGCACGAAACTCGAAAACAAATCGATAACTGCGAAAGCCAGCCATCCGCAGCGGCTAGGGCTAGAACGCGCGAAGAGAGACGACGTTTCGTTCCTCGAGGGGAGGGTCTTTGGTTCAATAGGTCGACCGTACACCGGTCGCCTGTCAAAACGTTTGGCAGGTTCTCAGTCAGAGGCCCAGCCGCCTGGCGCAAGGATGGCGGTACGGGAAAAAACAGTAACACGATGCACAGCGCGTGTAAAGCCTTACCCTACAATTTGTGGCTGGTTCGGTAGCACCACAAGCGCGCGCCGGAATAACGCACTATGGCAACCTGCTGGACGCCGCCCCTTCCTTGAGATGCTTGTCGTACCAGGCGAGGATGCGGTTCAGACGGTCCACCAAGTGTTTCTCTTCATGGAAGCCGTGAGGCTCGCGAGGGTACACGACCAATTCGGTTTCGACGCCGTAGCGCTTGAGGCCGCGGTAGAGTTCTTGGCTTTGGCCCGGAGGATCGACGGGGTCGGCGTCGCCTTGAAGAATTAATGTAGGCGTTTTCACATTCTTTAGATGCACGAAGGGCGAACTGTTCAGGAAGCCGGCAACTTTCTCCGGCTCATAGGGGAGGCCGTAGAACCACTCATCGTAGGAAGGGCCCTGCTCGGTGCCGAATTCGGAGATGAGATTGGACAGGCCGGCACCGGAGACAGCGGCCCTAAACATATCGGTCTGCGTGATCGCCCACTCGGACATATATCCGCCGTAAGACCATCCACCGATGCCGAGCCGCTTGGGATCGGCGATACCCCGTTTGACCAGGTCGTCGACACCGGCCATCACGTCCCGGTAATCGCCGCCGCCCCAGTCGCCGCGATTCATCTCGATGAATTTCTCTCCGTAACCGCTTGATCCGCGGATATTTGGGTAGAATACAACGTAGCCGTGAGCTGCAAGGAGCTGCCCCCAGGTTTCGATAGAGTCCTGCCAGGCACCCGTGGGGCCGCCATGGATCAGGGCGACGAGCGGCATCTTCGACTTGCCATCGTACGCGAGCGGCTTGAGAAGAGCCGCTTCGATTTCCAGGCCGTCGAAGGACTTGTATTTGTAGAATTCCGGGGCGCTGAGTGAGTATTGCGTCCAGGAATCATTCAAGTGAGAGATTTGCTTCGGCGCGCTTTTTTGGTCCCACAGCCACAATTCCTGGGAAGTCGTCGCGGATTGCCCGGCAAAAGCGACCTCGCCCGAATCGGAGACGCCGAAAGCGTTTGGATTGGCCGCAATCGGGGCAACGTCCTTGAGCGCGCCTTCCGCGGTGAATGCAATGAACTTCGTGTGGAATCCATCCTCCACAATAGCGAGCAGCCCGCCGTCCTTGGACCAGCGGAAGTCAAAGACCGGCCGATCCACGCTAGCGCCACTTAGGTTTTGCACGCCCTTCTCGCCGT
>Ga0179587_10000366_pt1 | contig 18967 bp, 16 predicted proteins | sample CZODoug2_1_08_16_FD_185932 | JGI IMG/M metagenome (GOLD analysis project Ga0179587, IMG submission 185932) | Vadose zone soil fungal communities from Angelo Coast Range Reserve, California, USA - CZODoug2_1_08_16fungal | ecosystem: Environmental > Terrestrial > Soil > Vadose zone | place: USA...
TGGTGAAAAGCGCATTACAGATGGTGATAACGGCGAGCGATCTGAAGGATGCCGGGATCCAAGTACCGCTGCTTGTGGGGGGAGCGGCACTCTCCGCGAAATTCACGCAAACGAAGATTGCACCCAGCTACGGTAAGGCAGTGTGCTACGCGAAAGATGCCATGACTGGCCTGCGTTTGATGAATGAGTTGATGAATCCGACGACGCGGGAAAACGTTGTGCGTGCGCACACGGCATCGGGGAACGGGTACGCCGTGAGCACGACGATAAGTGCGGCAGAAATTCCAAGAGTGACTCGCTCGCCGCGCGTTCGAACCGACCTACCGATTCCCCGCGTAGCGACGGTCGCACGTAAAGTGCGGCTGGTCCCCGATCTGCGCGACATCTGGAGTTACGTCAATCCCTTCATGCTCTATGGACGACATATGGGTTTCCGAGGCGATTTTGAAAAGCGCCTCGCGGAACGAGATTCGAAAGCCGTCGAACTCTTCGAAAACATGGAGGAGGTAAGAAAAGAGGCGGCGGAATTCATGAAGATCCGGGCGGTTTGGCAATTCTTCGAAACCGAGGCGGAGGGAGAGTTACTTCACCTGTTTGTGGGTGGAACGCAGGAGCCGGTACACACGTTCCGGTTTGCCAGGCAGCGGCAGGGCGATTATCTGTGCTTGAGCGATTATGTCTTGCCGCAGCAGAATGGCCGCCGCGATCACCTGGCGATGTTCGTTGTGACGGCGGGAGAAGGAGTGCGCGAGCGCTCGGAAAAAGCGAAGAATGAAGGGTACTATTTCAAATCGCATGGTTTGCAAGCGCTCGCGATTGAGACGGCCGAAGCGTGCGCGGAGTGGCTGCACCGGAGGATTCGCGAAGACTGGGGATTCCCTGATCCGCCGGAGAGGACCATGGCGCAGCGCTTTACTTCACGCTATCGCGGGAAACGCTACAGCTTTGGTTATCCGGCGTGTCCCAATCTTGAGGATCAAGCGGGGATCTGGAAACTGCTGAGACCTGAAGAAATTGGCGTTCAACTGACGGAAGGTTTCATGATGGATCCGGAAGCGAGCGTCAGCGCAGTCGTCTTTCACCACCCGGATTGCACGTATTTTTCTGTGGGCGAGGCCACAGAATCCTAGAGTGTATTGCTTTACCTGGCTAAGTTTGCGCTAAGTTAAGTTATTGATTTCGTTGGGCGGAACTTGGGTTGTGCAACAGCTTCTAGCCCAGGATGACAGGTGCCCAGCCTGGAGAAGCCTAATTTCCGTTAACTCCGTTAAAGGCCGGGAAGGCTCCCTGCCCGCTACACCTGCAGGAGAAGACGACCAACGAAGGAGACACCCCGTACAGGGACATTACCTGTACTTAAATTGGCCTCCCAGACGGTATTTTCAAGCCCCGCGCACGGGTATTCTACGCTACGGGTAGACTCTGGAGCTGCCTGGAGCATGAGACTTGGATCGCCTGATCAGCGATTGGGCCAGCGTAGTTTTCCTCGGAAACCAGGTCTTCGCGGGCGGCCAGCGCTCTTGTTGACGGGAATGCTCGCCTCCATGGCTTGGTCTTGGGGTTGCTCCGGCGCTGTCAGCGGAAATTCACCCACGCCGCCGCTCCCGCAAACGTACGACATCTCCGGGACGATCAGTCCGGCTGTGGGCGGAAATGGTGCGACGCTCACGCTAAGTGGAGCAGCCAGCGCTGCGACAACGGCGGATAGCTCCGGCTCTTACACCTTCACTGGATTGGCAAACGGGACTTACGCGATTATTCCCAGCCACACCGGTTACACGTTTAGTCCGACCAGCCAATCTGCAACGGTCAGCGGCGCCAACGTCACCGCAATAAATTTCACGGACACTCCGCAAAGCGCCACGTATTCCATCTCCGGGACGATCAGTCCAGCTGCGGGTGGTAGTGGAGCCACCGTGATCTTGAGCGGGGCCGCCGGGGCGACGACGCTTACGAACGCGTCAGGCAGCTACAGCTTCTCTGCTTTGACAAACGGGACATATACGGTAACTCCCAGCAATACCGGATATATGTTTTCTCCTGCCAGCATGAATGTGACGATAAACGCCGGAAATGTTCCCGGTGTGAATTTCACCGCGACGGTGCAGTCAGCGCATTCCGTAGCGCTGTCTTGGATCGCCAGCACTTCGACAGTGACTGGATACAACGTGTACCGCAGCACCGTGAGTGGCACTCAATACGCCAAGGTGAATTCTTCGTTGGTGGTGGGCAGCCTGGCTTATACCGATACGACCGTGCTCGGTGGTATTGTCTATTACTACGTGACGACGGCGGTGGACGCCAGCGGTAACGAGAGCGTTCATTCCAACGAAGTATCTGCCAACATCCCATAGCCGCACGCAGAACAACCTAGCGAGTGATTTCCTCCTGCTTCTTTGCTGAATCAGCTTTCCCTCGAAAAAAGGCCGAGAAGGGCCACCTCCCGGTCGCATAGCCCCAGACAAAACATTGCGCCAGCAATGCGCCAAAGGCGTCAATCGCTGCATCGCGCGGTGTCGCTTCCCGTAGCGGAACGAATGACTGATGCCATTCGTCGAGCGCCGCATACAAGACCGCGATCACCAGGGTGGTAAAAGCCCAGTTGAATTTCCAACCAGACCTTCTTGCACGGATCCCGCGAAACACCGTAATACTGAAGATCCCAAACTCTGTCACGTGGGCCGTCTTGCGGATGCCGAAGTGGATGAGACGCAGCATTCCGCGTGTGGCTCGCGGGAAGAGCCAGTGTAAGACTGGGAGGATGACGCCGACCGTCCGCTCAGCGGCAAAGGATTGTGTTGACAAGACCGAAATCAGGAGGGCGGCAAGAATTGCAGGAAACCAATAGCTCAATTGCGCTGTTCCGTGGGGTTGCTCAGACATTGGTCACCCGAGATTGCCCATCTCCCGCAATTCTCTTAGGTAGGCACGCAAGGCGTCACGCCAGGGCCTCATTCTCAGGCCGAGGGTGTTCAGGCTCGCAGGCGAGAGGACCGAGTAAGGTGGGCGTCTTGCAGGACGGCGCGCCTCTGCAGTAGTGATCGGCGATACGCGAACGGAATCGCGGCCTGCCTGGCGCAGAATTTCCTGCGCGAATTCAAACCAGGAGCAGGAGCCTTCATTCGTTACATGCAAGGTTCCTCGCGCGTCCATGCGGACAAGATCGCGAATCATCCTCGCCAGGTCGCGCGTGAAGGTGGGAGATCCCAGCTGATCGGCGACAACTGTGAGTTCTGAACGCGTCTCGGAGGCACGAAGAATTTTCTCTGGAAAACAAGCACGAGCGGCGCCAAAAAGCCAGGAAGTGCGTGCGATGCACCACTCTGAATGGTGTTCGCGGATCGCTTTTTCACCGGCCGCCTTGGATTGCCCATATACGTTGAGCGGTGCGATCGGATCCCCGGGTTCGTATGGCCGAGCGGAACTTCCGTCGAAAAGATAGTCCGTACTCACGAAAAATAAGCGGGAGCCAACCTCTTTCACGGCACGAGCCACACTCTCCGTACCACTGGCATTCACCGCGAAGGCGTTTTCCGGATTGCCCTCGCTCCCATCGACGTCGGTATACGCTGCTGTCAGCACGGTCCAGTCAGGCCGCGTACGAGCAAGTAAACTATGCACTTGTTCGGGGACCCGGATGTCGGCATCTCGCGAACTGGCAGGGATGAGCTCGTCAGTGTCCCATTCCTTCAGCAGGTCGGTACCGAGCATACCCCGCGCACCGATGATCAAGACACGCATGGGGCTTATTTGTGCTGCGTTTCCCAGTCGTAGGCAATGTTGGGGTCGTTGTAAGGCAGTCGGGGTTCATCCGCTGGGTTGTAGTGGCGGTCGGTCAGATAAAGAAGCTGAATCGGTTCAACTCCTAAGGCTTTGTATCCATGGCCGACGCCGGGCGGAATTAGAATTTCCCAGGGGCAGAATTGTCCGGCATAGATCGTGTTGATTAAGCCAAACGTCTTCGAATGACGCCGCAAGTCGTAGAGAAAAACTTGAACCATCCCGGTAACGGGAGCCCACAGATCGGTTTGCTCCGCATGGTAGTGGATCGCCTTAATCGTGTTGGGATAAGTGAGAGTCAGGGAAATCTGAATCTTTCGTGTGCTGTCCGGCACCATATCGCTGGCGAGCCCTCGGCCAAGCCGCGCAATTTCGGTGAAAAAACCACGGTCATCGGGATAGATCTGGAGCGGCTCGACTCTGACACCGTCAATGAGGTCAGTCGAGTCCAACTTGGCAATAATTTTGCCCATTGATTTCTCGGTTCGTTTGAGAATTGCCAACTCAATTCCGTTCCGTGTACCGAGGGAGACAATTTCTTCATCGCTTCTCTGCGTTGCGGACACTTCGGCCATCATTTTCATGCCTCTCCTCGATTAAATCAGACATTCTCCTCGCACGCACTGAGAAATGCCCCTATGAGCCCGCGGTTTGGGTCAGTGCCCGGCGCGCTTCGTTGGCAAGTGGCGATTTCGGGTCGAGGCTAATCGTTTTCTCGAACTCTGTGCGAGCTCTGCCCAAGTCGTTGAGTCTTTGATAAGTCAAACCGAGGTGATAGTGATAAGTCAAGTTCCCTGGGGCTTTCTTGACGGCATCTTCGAAGAAGGGCACCGCAACCGAGTAGGCTCCGTTATGGTAATACGCCCAGCCAAGCGTATCTGCGGAATTCGGCAGGTTTGGCAGGCCGCGCCGAGCGGTCTGAGCGAGCGTAAGAGCTACATTCACGCTTTCCTTGTGCTCGATCATGATGTAGGCCAAGTTGTTCGCTGCGAGCGCGTCTTCGGGTTGGATCGTCAAGGCCTTCTCGTAGAGGGTCTGGGCTTGATGCCAATGGCCCTGGCTCTCATGGAGCCTGCCCAAAGCGACATAGAGCCGGACATCATTAGGCGCAACTCCTATGGCTCGTTGATAGTTTTCAATCGCCCGATCAAACTTTCCAAGCGATGATTCTATTTCTGCGAGCAGGACAAGCGCACTGACGTTTTGTCCGTCCATTTCCACGCTCCGTTCCATGGAGTGTTCGGCTTCTTCCGGCTGTTTGTTTTGAAGCAGTGCTTTTCCCTGCAATAAGTAGAGAGCTGCATTTTGGGAATTGGAGTCGAGTTGCTCTTGAATCAGCCGCAACGCCTGGGCAGGCTTCTTGTTGAGGAGATCCAGGTCCACCAGTCCCTCGAGAGCCGCTACAGAATGGGGATCTCGAGCAAGACCCTGGCGGTACATTTTTTCCGCCTCGTCCAGGCGTTTTTGTGCCACACGCAGCTGGCCTAGTTTGACGTATCCAAGCGCACTGTTTGGCGCGATCAGGAGCAGTTGATTCAAATCCGCTTCCGCGGCCGAGGCATCGCCTTGATTCATTCTAGCTGTTGCATGATACAGATAGCCCTCTGCGGCGCGCGGCGCGATTTTCTTGAGTTGATCAGCGATGGGCTCGAGCTCTCTCCAGTCTCCGTGTTGCAAAGCATTGACGCCGAGTGCCTTCCACGCCTCAGAAAAGTTGGGACGCAATCGTACCGCTTCGCGCCACTCGCTTTTAGCCTGCTGAGTGCTGCCCTTCTGCTGGAATGCGGAGCCGAGTTGGTAATGCCCCATGGCATCTTCGGGGGCGTACCTGAGAGCTTGTTCTAACGATGGAATGCTCTCATCCACTTTCTTCTGCTGGAGCTGTATCTGCCCTTTCAGGATCAGCGCCTCCGCATCCTGCGGTGTTTTCTTTAGAATCGCGTCATTGAGCGGGTTGGCTTCGTCGATCCTGCTATTCGAGATCAGGAGCTGAATGTAAGTCTTTCTTATGGTCAGATCATTCTGATGTGCCGCCGAGAGGGCGCCGAATTCCGCGAGGGCTTTAGCATTTTCTCCATGCCTCAGATAATAATCACCGAGCATACGGTACGCCACTGGATCGTCACTCAATTGTTGTTTGGCGTCCGTCAGAACCTTTTCCGCAAGCGAGTCTTGCCCTTGAGCGAGATAGAGACCCGCGAGCCCCATGCGTGGCACGGTGGACTTGGGCGTGAGGCTAGTCGCCGCCTGAAATTCTTTCTCTGCGTCGGCCCACCGTCTCTGCCGCTCGTAGAGACTCGCTAAAGCCAACAGCGGAGTGGTCGATCCAGGATCGAGGGATTGTGCTTTCTTGAGACTGGCCTCTGCGTCGTCAAAGGCGCTGGTTCTCGCCTGGATCAGACCCAAATTAATAAGACTTGCGGAACGATCCGGGGCCATTTCTGTGGCTGTTCTTGCTTCCTCGAGAGCGTCCTCCAGATTCCCCAATGCGGCATCCGCGTCGGACAAGAGCATTTGTGCGTCCGCGTGTTTTGGGTTTCCCTGCAGGATGAGAATAGCGCGATCTTTGGCTTCCTGAGTTTTACCACCAACGAGCAAGAGTTGACCAAGGTCTAGATGGGCGGGCCAGTTTTGCGGCTGGAGATCAACTGTGCGCGAGAGCTCCTGGAAGGCCGCCGCCCAACTGCTCTGCCTGAGGAGGCACTGGGCGCGTTTGTAGTGCGCCTCGACGAAGCGCGGGTCGATCTGCAAGGCACGGCTGTAAGAGATGTTGGCCTCGGCGTACTTACCTTTCTCGAAATAGAGGTCGCCCTGGCGCAGGAACTTCAGTTTGCGCACATTGGGATCAAGCGAGCAGCCAGCCACTAGGGCGGCCAGGAGCAGGAAAAACCCATAAGACCATACCAAACTGGCATTGCGTCTGACAGGCGCTGATTTACAAGAATGCACTGATAACACCTCTCGCCGCCAGTACGGAAGCAATTTTAAGCCCTGAGAAGGAGCGCATGGATTGAAGTCTCGGGGCTTATGTAACTCGATCATTACAAAGGCTTTTCATTCCTCCACCGGAGGCATCTAGATAAGTTTGGGCCGGCACAGAGTCAATTTCTTGTGCGATGCGCCTCGGTCAAGGAGAATTATGCGGATAATTTGGGTACAATAGTTCCACTTCGTGGGCTCGCAGAAGAAACAAACTAGCCCCCTACGGGAAATTGCGAATTATGCCTTCCATAAGTGTATGATAGAAAACAGCTTAATCAAGACATAGGCGGAGCGAAGGGCTGGGCTAGCTGGCATAGCCCGTGCTTCCCAAATCTTGTTGCGGGAGCCTCGATTATTGCAGTGGGAGATCTTCAGGATTGTTGGATCCGGGGACAAACCCGCTGTGGGGTATAGGCGAAGTTAGGAAGAGGTCATCATGGTCCGGAATGGCGAAATTGGCTTGGCAGAGGCGAAACGCACCTTGCGTCGCTACTGGTGGATTCTACCGCTTTCCACTCTCTTTCTAGGCGGACTGGGCCTGGGCGCCACCTTTGTCCTTCCCAAGCGATATACATCGCAGACCATGGTGCTGGTTGAGCAGCCTACGGTTGGGCCAGACTATGTGAAGCCGGTCGTGACCGAAGACCTGAATCACCGTCTTGCGTCCATGAAAGAGCAGATCCTCAGCCGCACACGACTGCAGCCCATCATTGAGAAATTCGGCCTGTACGCTGAGGTCCGAAGCCGGGTTCACATAGAAGATCTTGTCGAACGGTTGCGGATCGCGGTGGAAATCAAGCCACTGGAGCCGACGCCTGGAACGCAGAGCCGGCAACTACCGGGTTTCTACGTAAGCGTGACCTTCGATAACCCGCAAATTGCTCAACAAATATGTACCGAAATCACCTCGATGTTCCTGGAGCAGAACGCGCGCGAGCGCAAGCAACAGGCCAATGAAACCACCAGCTTTCTCAGCAAACAACTTGAGGAGGCTAAGAAGAACTTAGTTGACCAAGATGCGAAACTGGCCCAGTTCAAGCAACAATATCTGGGGTCTTTGCCGGAACAAGAGCAAAGCAACCTAAGTATTTTGACGGGGATGAACGCCCAGCTAGAGGCCAATACTCAGGCGTTGAGTCGCGCGCACCAAGATAAAGCGTTTAATGAATCCCTGATTGGCCAGCAAGAAGCGACCTGGAAGGCATCACAGACTGGGCAAAACCCTGAGACCGCGGAACAGCAGTTGGGCGCTTTGCAAGAGCAGCTTACCAGTTTGCAGGCGCGCTACACTTCCGAGCATCCAGATGTCGTCAAGCTGAGAAGCCAGATTGAAGAACTGAAAAAACGGATGGCCGGAGGACCGAAGAATAATCCCTCCGCGAATGGTTCGAGGCAAGCTTCAGCGATGGAACCTCCACAGATTCAGCAACTCCGAGCAAAACTACGGCAGGACGATATGAACATCGCAGATTTGACCGAGCGACAAGGTCAAATCCAAGATGGAATTCGCCAGTTACAAGGCCGCGTTCAGGCTAGTCCCATGGTCGAGCAGCAGTTGAAAGAATTGACCCGCAGCTATCAGACGGCGCAGGACTTCTACAACGATCTCCTGAAGAAGAGGCAGAATGCAGGCGTAGCCGGCGATCTCGAGAGCCAGCAGCAGAGCGAGCAGTTCCGGGTGTACGATCCACCGAGCCTACCGGATCGACCCTCGTTTCCGAAGAAAGTCTATTTTGCCGGCGGAGGTTTGAGTGGCGGACTCGCTCTCGGGCTAGCGTTTCTCTACTTAATCGCCATCGGTGACAAATCGATGCACACTGAACGCGATGTCGAACTCGCGCTCAAACTTCCCGTGCTTGCCATGGTGCCGGTTCTGGAAGCGCTGTCTCGAGGAAAGAGCGAGGCGCCGAACAAGCAACCAAGCTTGGGCGCAATCGGGACGCGTGTTTGATCGCTAACGGTTGAGTGGATAGAAGAAAGGTAAAAGATGAGCCGGATACATGATGCGTTAAAGAAGGCTGCGGAGGAAAGGGCGTCGCAATCGCCGGCAAGCCCGGCGCAGACTTTTGTCGATGTGACGGAAGGAATTAGCCGCTTTGCCCCAGCAAGGACTGAAGTCGGCACAGCTCCGAAAAACGGGACTGGCAACGCTGTTAAGCAGCCTAGCGTCCGATTCGAACAGCTCTTGAAGCGGTGCGCCCATCCGAAATGGACACTGGATCCCGCCAGGAGCGTGTTCGGAGGCACCGACAGCAAGAAGTTCGGGGCCGAGCCTTTTCGAACTCTCCGATCGCGGCTGTCTCAGATTGCTGCTACGCGCGTGTTGAAGCGCATCGTTATTACCAGCAGTGTTCCCGCAGAGGGTAAGACGTTTGTCGCTGCAAATCTCGCACAGTCTATTATCCGCCAGCCTGACCGTCGCGTTCTTCTGATTGACGCTGACCTCCGAGCCTCGCGACTTCACGTAGCCCTCGGGGCGCCTTCCACGCCCGGCTTGACTGACTATCTCCGCGGGGAAGTTGATGAGTATGCGATTATTCAAAGCGGCCCGGATGAGAACCTGTGCTTCATTCCGGGAGGCAACGAGGTATCAAATCCAAGTGAACTTCTACCCAGCGACAGGATGAGACACCTGTTGGACGTGGTCACACCAATGTTTGACTTTGTGATCCTGGATTCTCCGCCGGCTACTCCAGTGCATGATCCGATCGTGTTGGCGGATTTGTGCGACGGGGTGTTGTTCGTCGTGAGGGCGGGGACTACGGATTTCGAGGTAGCGGAGAGGGCCGTGGCCGAGTTCCGAGAGAAAAACCTATTGGGAGTAGTACTGAACGGAGCCGAACAGGGAGCCGCTTACGGGGAGTATTATAACCACTACACGGGCCGCTAAACCCCTGCGGTTGGGCTCAGGACTTGTTTTAGTGATGCGGTCCGAAACTCCTATAATAGACACTGGCGACAACTCCACAGCGTCAGCTCCTTGGTTCGGAAGATGCGGCCAATTCCTTCTTTCCCGCCAAGGCCGGTGATTCTCCGCGCTGCAGCAGTAAGAAAACCGGCAGCAACAAGAGTAAGCCCAGCAGGAAGAAAACAATTCCACCATCACGGTGAAGCGTCCCAAACAGAAAGCTCGGATCCACGTACATCGCTAACAGAGTCAGGGTAACGATCCGAACCCCGTTTTTCAGAATCATCATGAAGAATGCGCACGTCAAGAAGAACAACTTCTTCCATAGAGAGTGCAAGCCGTAATGTACAGCCGGTAGCGCCAGAATGAAAAGTGCTATGGTGGAGCGGATTCCGCTGCATTCTTTTGCCACTTCGATGTTAACCCGCGCCAGGCGGAAGACCAGCCCCTCTCTCAGAACGGGAACTCCGGTTAAGTTAAAGAGAACTTCGGTGATTTCTGCGGAACCAGTCTGCAACAAGGAGATGATGCGTTCCAGTAGGAAATTTGGCACAGGCACAGTCAGAAACAGAAAAAGAAAAGAGAAGTAGGCCGATTTTACGGCAGCCATCCCGAAGGAAAAAGCAAATCCCGCTATCCAAAGAAAAATGACCGCCAAAACATTGCCTGTCAGCCGGAGATCGGGAGTCATTATGTCTCCGGCCAAGCGCACACTGATGGCGATGATGACAGACAAGAAAAGGAAAATGCCGCCGCCCGCTTTGAAGGAAAGATTGTTGAAAACAGTGCGGCGTTCGATGAATAGCAGGCCAGCCGTGAGGAAGGGAATCAGGATGAGGTGGGAGGCATTTTCATTCGTGAGCGATAAGCGAACGAGAGCAATCAGAGGTTTGGCGAAGAGCAGCGAACTGACCATAATCCAAGAGCTAAACAACAGCCAGCGCTTTAGAACATTGTTCCGCTTGTCATCCAATGCATTGGACTCCGTTGCGTTTGCCACAGCTTTACATTTCTTTTATACAGAGTCAGGAGACCTCGCATGGCAGGCTCGCTGCCATTGGTTCGCTCCCTTGCTTACTGGCTGAATGTCTCTGCCCGTCGCGTGTAGTGCCTCTCATAGTAATTCCGATATTCGCCAGTTCGCGCGTGCTCGAGCCACTCGTTGTTGGTCTGATACCACTCAATCGTTCGCCGAATTCCGTCCTCGAAACTCACCTCTGGCCGCCAACCTAGTTCCCTTTGAATTTTGGAGCAATCCAAGGCATAGCGTCGATCGTGACCGGGTCGGTCTTGCACGGAACGCATCAATGAATCCGGCTTTCCTAGGTGATCGAGGATGGTTCTTACGATCTTCAGGTTAGGTTGCGGCATACCCGCCGAAACGTTGTAGATGGAACCCGACTTGGCCTTTTCGAGAGCCAGCGCGATGGCCCGACAATAGTCTTCCACGAAGAGCCAGTCGCGTTCCTGCAACCCATCGCCATAGATAGGTAGCGGTTTGTCTTCCCGCGCATTGGCGATCATTAACGGAACAAGTTTCTCGGGAAACTGAAAGGGGCCATAGTTGTTGGTGCAACGCAAGACGATGGCCGAAATGCCGAAGGTGTTCGCATAAGCGGAAACAAGATGATCCGCCGAAGCCTTGCTAGCAGCGTAGGGGCTCCGCGGATCAAGCGTTGCTTGTTCATTGAAACTGACGTCTGCAGGCGCGCTTCCGTACACTTCGTCCGTGCTTATGTGCACAAATCGCGGAAGATGGAATTTCCGGGCAGCCTCAAGCAAGCAATGAGTCCCCAGGACGTTTGTTCGCAGAAAGGGAGAGGCGTCTTCTATGCTGCGATCCACGTGTGTCTCCGCCGCGAAATTCACTAAGGCATCTATGCGCTTCGTAAAGACGTCATTCACAATTCGCGAGTCAACGATGTCGCCACAAACGAGCGAATACCGATGATCGCTGGCAATGTCCGCCAGGCTCTCCGGATTGCCTGCGTACGTCAGCTTGTCGAAATTCACGATCTCCACATCACGCTGGGACATTAGCAGGTGCCGAATAAAATTCGACCCGATAAAGCCCGCACCACCTGTTACGAGAATCTTCACGCCGTCTCTCCTATTTGTTCTACCGGTCGGTCATGTCCATAATCGATGCCCCGTTCTATTCGCCGTCTCGCCCATGTCGCGGCGGAGCCCCACGACCTGGGATTTTGTTTGCTCCGGATTGGGCCACCATGTTGGTGGCACGAAGCAACGATTCAAAGGTACCGGCATCCGTCCACCAGCCTTCCAAGTCCCTGTGGGTGAGGGTACCCTCCCCAAGATACATATTGTTCACGTCGGTGATCTCCAGTTCATTACGCCAGCTGGGCTTGGTTTTTCCTATCTTTTCGAACACGCTTTGATCGTAAAAGTAGATGCCGGTAACGGCATACTTTGATTTCGGCTTCTTGGGTTTTTCCTCGATGCCAAGAATTTGTCCGCTAGCGATCTCAGGGCAACCGAATCTTTCAGGGTCGGGAACTTCTTTCAAGATAATGTGGGCGCCGCGCTCCTGCTTCTCAAAAGCCTGTTTCGAGGCAATGATGTTGTTTTCGATGATGTTGTCGCCTAGGACAACGCAAATCTTTTCCCCTTCGACAAAGGGTTCGGCGAGACGTAGGGCATCGGCGATGCCGCCCTCGCCTTCCTGATACGTATAGTGAATGCGATGGAGATCAAAATCCTTGCCGTTGGAGAGCAGTCGCAGGAAATCGCCAGAATTCTGCCCCCCGGTGACAATGATAATGTCTTTAATGCCCGCGTCCACCAGGGTTTGGATCGGATAGAATACCATCGGCCTGTCATACACTGGCAGGAGATGCTTGTTAGTTACTCGTGTGAGCGGATAAAGCCGCGAGCCTTTTCCGCCCGCCAAGACCACACCTTTCATGGAATCCTTTCTCCTTGCTCAAAACCACGCTTGTTACAGACTAACACAGCCATTTCATGGGCTCGGCACCGCTTTCCTGTGAGCAACGCAGACGCGCCCTCGCTCGCTTCATGTGGCAAAACTAAAAGACGCCCAAGCCGGCCGGCTACGGTCTGAAAGCAAACCGAAAAGAAATCCGTGACAACACTTGTCAGCCTACAACGGGAGCCGATCACCTCCGTCCACTCGTGCGATCAATCCGAAAGTAGCCATTCTCGCGCGTCAAAAACAGCGCAGTTAAGGTGGCACAGTAAAGAAAGCGGCGGCGTGCTCCTTTAATCGGCGCGGAACTCAACTCTCCCGACGCGCGTGTTATGGACGCCAGGAATCGATAGCACGCCGAGTTGACTCTTCCGATCCTCGTGCTCGTCTCAAATCGGATCATCTGGCTGTGGGGTGATACGCGTTGTGCTGCAGATGAATTTTGTACTTGTAAGCTACTGTAAACAAATAGCTTGCAGTCCGTCAGGCGCCTGCCCTGCGGGAACTAGTTTGGAACATTGTGGTAGCTCCTTTCTCCCCTGCCGAGCTTCTGAGACTTCCTCAGATCAGTCCACGCGGAAGGTAGCATGAGTTCCCAGTAAATGGTTCATTATCATTAGATTAGACTAAGTTCGCATCACTCCCCAGGACCATTTCTCGACTCAGCTATGGCAGGGGAATTGCCCTAGATATAGGAAGGAAGGGTCGTAGTTGTATGTGAGTGTAGTGGCGGTAGCTTGTCCGCACACACCAGGTGATGGCTACCTGCAACCTTCGAGGATGAACTAAGTTGAGAGATGCGCTTCTCCCGGTTCCAACTTTTGACTCGCAACTACCTTGGTTTGCGTTGCAGGTTAACTCCCGCAAGGAGAACTGGATATTCGCCCATCTTGTAGGGCAGGGCTATGAATGTTTCTTGCCGAAATACAAATCGGTTCGGCAATGGTCAGATAGAAGGAAGGAGATCGAATCGCCGCTCTTTCCCGGATACCTTTTCTGCCGATTTGATCCCTTGGAGCGCCTGCCCATTCTGAAGACTCCGGGAGTAATGGAGCTCGTGGGCTGCAATCGAAAGCCAATACCGATCGACGAACAAGAGATTCAAGCAATTCAAAGAATGACGGAATCCAGTCTCGTTAGACAGCCCTGGCCATATCTCGAGATCGGAGAACGGGTCCGAATCCAGTCAGGCGCGCTTCGTGGATTGGTAGGCATCCTGGTCGCATTGAAAGGCAATTACCGACTGGTGCTCTCCGTGACGCTTCTCAAGAGATCCGTTGCTGTGGAGATAGATGCGGCTGCAGTGCAGGCGTGGAGAGCTAGCCCCGCTGTGAGATCACCTGAAAGCGTGGCGCCGCGGCCTCTCCGTTTGGAAGTTGTGGTCTTGACCGGTAGAAGCCCTAAGAGCATCTGCAGTCACTGATTGGTCTAGAAGCAACCTGACGGCAAGCGCGGGAAAAAACCTGATTGCCGCAACCAAATCGTGGACGGCATGACTGCCATCGGCTGAGCAAGTTTCGAAAAGACCGGGAACAACGCTGGACGTAACGAGCGAGGGAGCAAAGGCCATACAAACAAACGGAACAACTTGGAAGGGAACAACTGTTTGTTGCGCAGCGTCGCGCGCAGTCCATCTGGTTTCCCCGATAGACGACCCGCGATGGGACGAGTACCTTAGACGGAGTTCGGGGGCATCTTTGTTCCATTGCGCGGCATGGCTCGCGGCCCTGCGGCAGACCTACGGGTATGAGCCCGTGGTCTATACGACTGCTTCCCCGGGTGAGCGACTGGAAAACGGCGTTGTCTGTTGCCGAGTGCAGAGTCGACTGACAGGTCGCCGCTTAGTGTCACTTCCCTTTTCTGACCATTGCCAACCGTTGGCGGACGATGCCGAGGACCTACCTGCTTTACTGACTGCACTTGAAGATGAACTCTGCGCTAAAGGATGGCGCTATTTTGAGGTGCGACCGCTCATTCCGCTCGAACTGCACGGTTCTGGTTGGCACACCGCAGCAGTCTATCTCCACCACCAGATTGACCTTCAGCCCGATCTCGCGCAGCTTTTCAGCAATTTGCACAGAGATTCAGTGCAAAGAAAAATTCGCAGAGCGGAGCGGGAAGGGCTTACATATCTGGCCGGGGCGACAGAATCGTTGCTCGATTCGTTTTATGGACTGATGGTTAAAACCCGGCGACGACATGGCGTGCCGCCCCAGCCGAAGAAATGGTTCCAGTCTCTGATGGACTGTTTTGGGGACGCGCTGCAGATTCGAATTGCTCTGCAAGGAACGAAGCCGATAGCGGGGATGCTCACGATCCGGTACAAAGACACGCTGGTGTATAAATATGGTGGCTCGGATGTGTCATACAACAGGCTTGGCGGAATGCACTTGTTGTATTGGAACTCGATACAGGATGCAAAGAGGTGGGGATTAAGTTTTTTTGATTTGGGCCGCACTGATGTGCAGCAGTCAGGTCTGGTTACCTTCAAGAAACGTTGGGGCGCCGTCGAATCGGCAATCTCCTATTCCAGATATACGAATTCCGCAGGCTGGGCGCACAGTTTTGAGTTGGCAAGACCGAACTGGAAAACCAAGACGGCACAGTTTGTCTTTTCACATTCACCCGACAGACTGCTTGCAATTTTGGGTAACCTTTTGTACCGACATTTTGGCTGAGGATTCTCCTGCCCCAAGCGGACCAAATCAAGATCAGGATCTCCAAACAGTAAACCCGGCCGGCTAAGCAGCTTGCTTCCCCAAAAGTTTACCTCTGCTTTACAACCGGGCCGAGCCCAGCTCTTTTGCCTTTAATGACACGAACGTCCCGGCGAAGTGTCGCAAGGCTCGGGCTCGGGAATAGCTTTACACCACTAGAGAACAGATTTTCCCATCAGGAAGCCAAAGCAGGATTACCGGTACCCAGCTCGGTCACAGCGAGCGGCGGCGGCAAGATAAGATGTTCATTCTTAATCAGATAGAGCTTTTCTTGGTGAACCACGATAGCTCATGGTTCCTTCGGGCTGGTCAACGAATTGCAGTTACACCCGATGGATGGCGATTTCAAGATTATAGATAGCCTCCGGAGAACTGCGGATCCTTCCAAGATTCCCCCGAGCGTCCCACAGGACACTTACCGCAGGAACGGACCGGCTGAAAGAGAACATGGCGACAGACACCAATAACGCACAGTTGCTCATTGCGCTTCCTTCGGCTCGGCAAGCGAATCCAAAACAAGCGAAGGAGCGGCCAGTTCTGAAAGCATCAGATTTGATGCAGGACATTTTGCCGGAAGACCTTTTCCTTGGGATTCTTTCCCTCGAACGAAAGCGAGCTGAGCGTTCCAACAGAAGGTTTTTGTTGCTCCTTCTGGGGGTAGGCGACAATGCGGAGAGTGACCGGTATCCGGAGATCGTAAAGGGCCTGATCAAAGCTGCGAATGAAGCGCGGCGTGAGACTGATCCAGCTGGATGGTACGAACAAGACAGCACCTTGGGAATTATCTTCACGGAGCTGGGACTTCAGGATGATTCTGAGGTCACCAAGAAGCTGCTCGCCAAGGTCAATCAACTGCTTGCCGTTCATTTAAGCCCAGATGACCTGCGGCGCGTACGTGTCGCCGCGCACATTTTTTCGGATGAATCAAGCGATGACGATTCCGGCATCTCGGCGAATCCCACGCTTTATCCCGACATCCAGCAATTGCATGAGACGAAAAAGGTATCCTTCATGGTGAAGAGAGCGACTGATATCTTTGGTAGTCTTTTGGCGTTGATCGTTCTCTCACCAATATTTCTTGCCATTGCTCTACTCGTAAAACTAACTTCGAAAGGGCCGGTGCTTTTCAGGCAAGGGCGTCTTGGGCAGTTCGGGAAGGCGTTCGACTGTTTGAAATTCCGGTCCATGTATGCGAATAACGATCCTAAGATTCACGAAGCCTTCATGAAAGAGATGATCGGCGGCAATGGCCGAACGAACGGGGAAGGCAAGCCTGTTTACAAAATGAAGGACGACCCGCGGATCACCAGCATCGGCAAATTCATTCGTCGAACGAGTTTGGACGAATTGCCTCAATTCATCAACGTATTGAAAGGCCAGATGTCCCTGGTGGGACCGCGGCCTCCGCTCGCCTATGAGTACAGGGAATACGACGTGTGGCATCGCAGGAGAGTTCTCGAAATCAAGCCGGGAATTACAGGTCTTTGGCAGGTGCACGGCCGCAGTCGCGTAAGTTTCGACGAAATGGTGCGGCTCGATCTTCGGTACGCCCGCCGGTGGTCTCTCGGACTGGATCTCCAGATTTTGCTGAAGACCCCGGCCGCCGTGGTTTCCGGTGACGGAGCCTATTAGCCTTCTCGACCTCAATCATGTTTGATGGGGAGTCGTTGAGAGCAACGGCCCCGTGAGACTATTACTCTGCCACTTTGCAGGACGTGCACAAGAGTGTTTGCTTACGATCTCGGAGTGCGAATCCTGATCGGTCAATCTATTATTGTTCGTGGGATGCTCTGTCAAGGGAGCAGGTTTTATTCTGTATGCTAGTAAACAAAATGCATTCGACTAGCGCCAAACCGCTGATCTCGGTCGTGATCGTGGTGTGGAACGCAAAGGAATACATCGCGACGTGCCTGAGATCTCTGGAAGAAGTCTGTACGGACTCACGCCCTGAGACCATCGTCGTCGACAATGCATCCTCCGACGGCGCCCCCGATTTGATCGCACGAGAATTCCCCTGGGTAAAACTGATTCGCAACCCTGATAACTACGGGTTCGCCAAGGCCAACAACATTGGGATTCGGGCGAGCGCCGGGGATTACATTTGCCTAGTGAATTCGGACGTAAAATTCACCAGCAATTGTTTCGAACCCATGCTTCGATACATGCAGGATCATGCCGATATCGGACTTCTCGGTCCCATATCCAAGACTGGAGACGGAATAGCGGCGCGATCCACCATGCGGCTACCGACAATCTGGAACTCTTTCATTCGCGCTTTGGGGCTCGACGTGGCCTTCGGCCGGTTGCAGATTTTAAGAAGCCAACTGATGACGGATTTCGACCATACTACCACTCGTGATGTCGAAGTCTTGAATGGCTGGTTCTGGATGGTTCCGCGCAAAGCTCTCGAAAGAGTGGGATTGCTCGACGAGCGGTTCTTTATCTATGGAGAAGATGTCGATTGGTGCCTGCGATTTCATGAAGCTGGAATGCGAATCGTCTTCTTTGCGGGAGCTGAGGCCATTCACTATGGCGGTGCTAGTTCCGCGGCGGCACCGAAGCGCTTTTCGATTGAAATGCTCCGTGCCACCTGGCAGTACTTTTGTAAGCATCACACCTTAATGCAAAGAGTGGGCCTGTTCATCACCGGAGTGTTGAACGTTGGAATCCGAGCTGCAGGCTACGGGCTTGGTTCCATTTTTACAAGGGATCGAAAAGCGGAGAGGGTTCAGAAATTCCAACGCAGTACCGCTTGTCTGATCTGGTTATTACAGAATTCTGTTCTTCTCCGTGGTGATTTTCAAGAGAGCCGATCCGTTGAGAAGCAAAACGGTCAAAATAATCCTGCGATTGTGGAGCCAAGGGCGCTCCGAAACTTCTTCAAGAACGGGATCGCACTCTGTAAGCGCTGCCTGAAGCTGCTCGTGAGCTTGGGCTATTACTGCGGACAGTGGTTGCGGTGCCGCTGGCAACAAATGAAAGGCAAAAAGGTGCCGGGAACCTGCGTGGTCCTCTACTATCACTCGGTTGGCCCCGGGGACCGGGCGAATTTTGCTAGGCAAATGACCATGCTCTCACACTTTGCCAAGCCAACTAGAGCCGACCGAACGGGCCAGTTTGAGAATGGCATCCATCACGCGGCGGTTTCGTTCCATGATGCATTCGAAAGCGTCTGTGATAATGCGCTCCCGGAAATGGCTAAGCGCGGAATTCCCTCGACTCTGTTCGTGCCGTCAGGCTATGTTGGTCGTCACCCCGGTTGGGACATGGAAGTTGGACATCCAGATTGCCAGGAAGTAGTGATCGGAGTTGACCGGTTGAGGTCTCTAAATACCGAGTTGGTGTCTATCGGTTCTCACACGGTCACCCACCCAGACATGACATCCTTAAGCGAGGAAGCGGCCACGGCCGAACTCCGGAAGTCTCGAATTGACCTCGAGGCAATCTTAGGTCGCCCCGTAGCGCTGTTTGCGTTTCCGTATGGGCGTCACAATGAATCGCTCGTGCGATGGTGCAAGGAAGCTGGATATCAGCGGGTCTTCACCATCCAGCCCAAGCTGGCTTTCTCCGAAGCAGGCGAATTTGTGACCGGTTCCTGCGCGGTTTCCCCGAGGGACTGGCCTCTGGAATTCA
>Ga0179587_10000368_pt1 | contig 18929 bp, 21 predicted proteins | sample CZODoug2_1_08_16_FD_185932 | JGI IMG/M metagenome (GOLD analysis project Ga0179587, IMG submission 185932) | Vadose zone soil fungal communities from Angelo Coast Range Reserve, California, USA - CZODoug2_1_08_16fungal | ecosystem: Environmental > Terrestrial > Soil > Vadose zone | place: USA...
AACGGGTAGCTTCTGGGTTCCTTTGCGCAATCTAGACCGGTTGAAGTGCATCCAGGCAGTCGTCGACGGCGATCTGAAGCCCATCAGGCGCGGATCGGCTCGGACTGACGACACGCCAGGTTCGTAGGCTAGCGCGTCGATACGCCGCCGCCGGACCAGGTCGGTTTGATCTCCAAGCGTTTTAACCGACCCAGCAACAACCACCTGGATGATGCCTTGGCGGACCGGGTCATCAAGATCCTAAGGTCAACCTACGCGGATTTTGGACCACTTTGGCCACCGAGAAGCTCAGAACCAAACACGGGATCGAGTTGGCCAAGGAGACCGTGCGGCGGCTGCAGATCGCGGTCGGCCTGTGGATTCCACGCAAGCTTCGTCCGCCGAAGATTCATAAACGGCGGATGCGCCGCGAGTGCCTCGGCGAACTCGTCCAGATCGATGGCTGCGATCATCATTGGTTTGAGGATCGAGGACCGTCATGTACGGCGTTGGTGACGATGCGACCAGCCGCCTGATGCATATCTTGCCCCGGCCCTGTTAACCTAGCTCGCGCGGAATTTAATTCTGTCGACCAATCATGCTCGCGTTGACGATCTTTTGACTAGCCGGCATGTGATGACCGCCCGATCAATCGGCTAATCCGCCAGACCCACGACGAACGCCAAGGCAACATTCAGCCGCGCAATATCCCGATCGTCAAGATGGCCGATCAGCCGTCCGACTCGTTCGCGCCGGATCGTGACGGGTTTGTCGGCCATGACTTGCGACTTCACTCGCAAGCCATTTGTCGCCGTCGGATCGACCGTCACGCGAAAATCCGGTGCGTCGCTGCAGTCAGAGGTCATCTGGCAAACCACCACCGATGCATGAGTAGCCGGAAAGGCATCCGTCTGCACGATCACGGCGGGCCGCGGCTTGCCATAGTCCCCGGCCGCCGCAATCGTGACCACGTCGCCGCGCCTCATCCGCGGTCAAATTCCGATACTGCCTCGATCCACCCTAACGCCGCCACCTCGAGGGCTGGATCCAAGCCTGCAACCTCCCTGGCAACTCGGCGGCGAATCGCCTTGGATCGTGCATCTGGCACGACGAGGCGCAATTCGCGCAAACCGCGCGCGCGCCATCGATCACGCATCGCCTTCATTCGTTCTGCCGCTGCCATTGTATTTCCCACTGTCGTAACGCGTGACAGTGTAACGCGTTACGCCGACGGAAGCAATGACGGCCGGGGCGGGTCCCGCGGATGGCAGGTAGCGGGCCTCCTTTCTCTCCTCTCTCCACGGTGCTTCTAATTCGTTCGCTTTCTTGCCGCGCAAATCGAAAACAAGGAGCTTCTGGCGCCTGCGGCGTCAGACGGGCGCATCGAAGACCGATGAAGAATTCCCCATCCTGGATATCCTCGTGCGCGAGTATGGCTGATGCCCCTTAAAGGGGACGTCGCGCCGGCCCAACGGCGTCCTCTTTCGACTCGTTCGAGCGAATCCTCACGTTCATCGCTACTGCCTGTTCCGCTCCCCATTCGAAAAGATGTTGAAGCACGGGTCGTAATGTCTGACCCTTTTCCGTCAATCGATATCGGGACGTTCCGTTGCCATCGCGTCCTCGCTCAAGCCACCCCTGGTGCTGGAGATCCGCGAGCCGTTCGGTGAGAACCTTGTCCGACAGATCAGGGATCCGCTCCCGCAGCTCGGCGTAACCCAAAGGGTGCTCTTTCAACCGGGCCAGAATGACGACTTTCCATTTGCCACCTAACAAGTTCAGGGACAGTTCGACTGGACAACCTACTGAATTGGGAAATCGTTTCACAACTGTCCTCTCGGCGACACACCAAATGGTTCGTTGAACCGCGCCTCCCCATTAAGTACTCTGCCGGAAACGTTGGGGGTAGGTGCACATGAAGATAATCGCGTTCGACAAATTCAGACCGGGCGTCACGCTCGACCATCTACGCCCCTATTTGAAGGAGGAAGTGGCCAATGTGTGGCGACTTTGGAAGGCCGGCATTGTACGTGAAAATTATGCACGCGCCGACGTTGGCGGGGTAGTGATAATATTCGAGTGCGCCGACACAGTGGAAGCAAAACGCTATGTGGCAGATTTTCCGCTATCAAAGGCAAACCTCATCGAATGGGAATTCATAGCCTGTGAAGCGCCGCTACCCCTGGAGTTCCTTTTTGACCAAACAGTGGACGTAGCCGCCCCATACGACCGAACGGCTAGGCGCTAGGGACAGGTGTTTCAGCCATGAAGCGAGCGAGCGGCGTCTCAATCCCTACTCGTTTCGACGACCTTTGTGATCCGGCATGCACGGCCCTGCTGATCTACGACATGCAGGTAGGTATTCGGCAACAGCTCAAGAGCGCAGATACCATCGTTGCGGCGTGCAGTCGCGCGCTCACGGCGGCGCGCAGCGCCCGGATGCGAGTTGTCTTCACGCGCCACCTGTCCTGTCCCCGCGCATGGATGGGTACCACGCAGTATCGCACGGCAATGAATTGGCAGCGGGTTGAGGATCCCGCCGCCGTCAAACCTTGGTTCCTACGCGATTCCCCAGCATCCGCCATCATTCCAGAACTTCAGCCCAACGATGACGAATTGGTCCTCGACAAACTTTCGATGTCTGCATTCGAAGGCACTCCCTTGGCGTTTGCCCTTCTCGATTCGAATATTACGGGTATCGCCGTCGTCGGTATCGCACTCGAAATCGGCATTGAGCCGACCGTGCGTCACGCCACAGATCTGGGATTTATTCCCATGGTATTGACCGATGCCTGCGGGGCGGGACACGCGGACGCCGGACTGCGTGCGCTCGACACGATGCGTTTCGTCGGTGAAGCAATCCTTAGCGATGTTGGAACATTTTCGGATCGTCTCCTGCAGTTTCGCTAAGTGCCAGCTGCAAGCGATCCCGAGTAGCGCAGTTGCGACTCGTAAGATCACCCCCGGTCCGATTCTTCAAATGTACTGCCGCCACATACGCCCAATAGCACGCCATTGCCAGAAACGCATTGAGCGGCAAGAGTGAAGCCCCGACGACTACGAAACCATGTCGGTCTGGATCACCACACCCCTCGCCCTCCATCTTGGCGACACGGAGTCCCCAAAAGCGGGCGTCCAATCGAACTTCGCAGTCGTAACTTACGATCGGCGCAGCGCGACCGCGTGCTGCGGCAACGATCCACCTGAGTGGTGGCACGTGCGCCGTCAGCCGATTCCCACGGGGAGGGCTGGGCGTTGCAGCCTTGGTTTTGTGCCCGAGGAGTAATACGATCGGCGAGATCCAGTTGAGGAGCTTTTCCAATGCACACGAACCCGCCGATCGATCCGGATGACCCCAGCGGCCCCTCCGGCGATGATGTTCGGGAACCGCCTTTACCGGGACCGACTCAACGCATTCCCCGCGAGGAATTTCCTCGCAAGGGCGACATCGTCGATCCTGAGCCTTCTCACACCAAGAAATAGGGAATAGTTACTTCGGCCTCGGCAACAAAGAGCGGCGATCTCGGTCTCCGCTGATACCGCGCACTGTTGCCAGAGGGGCAACGTCATAGCCGGCCCCACGGCCTTCCGGCGAACTCAGCAGGTCGCACGGCGTGCTGCTCTTCACCCGCTTCATTTCCGTGGAATCGTGATCGACGTATGACGGAAATGGCGAGAGAATACGCCGCGGCGGACGGTAGACGCTCGCCGGATCACCTCGCCCGCTCGCAGCGGGCCAATTCGAGGCGTCCGCGTGAATTCCCCTTTACGACAGCACCATCACGGGGTACGGACGTAGCGCACCCCGGTGGCTGTGACGTGGTACACCATCGTCTCCAGGATCTGTGAGCGTGTTTCCTGGATTTCGATGACGGCATCGGCGCCCGCCTGGCGTGCCTGTTTCTTGAGCTCAGGCAACGCGTCCTCAAATTTCGACGTCACAAATCCGGTCTTCTCAAGATGCACATCAAGACGCGCAATTCTATTGCGTGAACTCGCACACCGGGGCGGTACTACTTCTCCGCGACCATGACCAAAAGCGGGGATTGCGCCATGGCCACCGGCGAGATTACCGGTGGGTCGTGGGTCCCCCGAGGCATTCGCCGTTCCCCGCTCGAGGCCGAGCCGTTTCTTCGATCGATTCCCGCCTATCCATACGTACACGGCTTAGGGATTCTCCGATGCCGATCGTTCGGTCGGATGTGTTGACTCGCCATCAATTCGGCCTCTTAAAGCGAAACAGGAACTGATCGGTATGCCCGCGGACCGACGGGTCGAACACATTTTTGGTATGATCATCTTCCTTGTTTGCAAGAATTGAGCTCTCTGCATCCAGCTTAAAGCCCGCTGCCAGCACATCCGCCTTCACTCTTGCCGGATCGATCCGGTGCAGTGTATCGGTTGCGCCGATCCCTGAGCCCGCTATTGCTGCGTGATCCAACACGACATAGACACCGCCTGGCTTCAGGGCGGCAAAGACTTTCTTGTTGAAGGCGGGTACATCCGCTGGCCCCATAAACTTGTCGTAGAGATCGTGATAATTCTGTCGAATGAACACGACATCGAGTCCCGGCGGCAATGCCGATGCGACCGGCTCCTCATTGACGATGACATTGGGCGACTGACTCGCCAACTCCTTCATGTGCGCCAATGCTTCGGGATGGGCCTTCACTACTTCGGCCGTTTCAACCGCGTAAACTTTTCCGGACGGCCCGACGGCCTGGGCGAGTGATGCGGTAAGGCGCCCCGCCACGATATCGGCTACTTTGTCTCCTTTTTTGAGCCCGATAAATTTGATAACTTCGGGCGCCTTCCAAGCGGGATCGACCGTTGGTGCGGCGGATTGCGAAAATGCGCTCGTTCCAGCGCCCATTGAGATAGCCAACGTTAAAGATAATCCGAGCTTTCGCATGTGCCAATCCTTCTAGGTAGTTTCACAGTAAGCAGCGTCGTGCCGGCGTGCAGTCGTCAAAATGTTTGTCCCCGTTCTCGGGCACGTAGCCCGGCGCGTGATGCGTCCCCGCACTCGCCCGGTACGGCGAGTCAAAGTCGCGACTTCAACCTTCGAACCCCAGGGCACGGGATAATCATGGACATCGGAAGTCTTCTTGGTGTGCGAAAGGCCCAAATAGTCGAGGCGACATACTAACAGACGAGCGACCGCCCTCTTTTCCGACAGTTCCCGTCGAAATTGTTCTATACCGGTTCAGACTTACCCCGAGGCTCGTCTGTCGGCCACCCGCTCCCCCAGCCTTACGCCGCCGGCCGCTGGCCCAAACCGCCCGAGGTCCACTACCCCCCGCCATCTGACCGCCCGAAGACTAATCAGGACAGACGTGCGTCGCGTCCCTACCGTTGAGGGCCGTATCAGTGTCTGCGAAACCCACTATTTTCCATCCGTCCGCGAAGTGGAACAGCGTATATAACTCATGTCCACAGTGGTTCGGAGTACCGTTCGAGAAAAACTCGTACTTTGCCCAGACGGTCGCCATCCCGTTCGGATCGATCGTGACGGTTGGCTTTCCCAGGCGTACGTCCCATTGATTCCGATGCAGCTTAGCTACGGCAGCTAACAGTCCCTGTCGCGTGTCGACGAACACCTTAGTTCCCTCCCCAGCATCCTGCAATGATGTAATGCGGTAGGTGTCGTGAAGCACAGAGGCGGCTTTGGATACGTCGGCCTCGCGCCAGGCGTCGATCAAGGTTTGAACCACCGCCAGTACCGTTTGCGCAGTACTCGAACTCGGCGCCGCCGACGTCAGCGCGACTCCTAGCGCAACCATCGCGGCCAAAGAGATCCGACGAGTCACAGCCATTTGAGTCACCTCACCGCTGGTACGTGTGTGTCCGACGAGAGTCGACTGACCCTCGATGTCACCCTCTCGTGTCTAGGGAGGCACAGCAGAGCGTACGGGACGCAAATCTTTTGGGCGGCCCGTCTCGACAGCCGCCCGGATGGACTCCCGACTCGTTGCGCTGAGGCTCTTGGCGATCTCATTCATCGTACCCGTGTTTTTGTCCGCGAGTAGCGCGAGTAACAGATGGCGCTGGTCGATCTGGGAAGCGCGTTCCTTCCGTGCGATCAATGCAGCGTTAGCGATCGAGAGGTCGGCGTCAAGCGCGTCAATGGAAACACCCTGTCCGCGCTCATTCTCAGCCTGCGCCAAAATTACTTGGCGAAGCCATCTTTCGATTCTACCCGCGGTTCCTCGACCAGCGGCTTCGAAGCAACTCCTAGCGAACCCACTTCGCATTGCGAATAGCGCGGCCAGTTTGTGGAATGTCCGAAACGGCACCTCGCCCTCCATGCAGGCTCTCAGACGAAGTTCGAGGCGCCCGCGCAATTCTTCCTCAAGCGGAAGACTGCCATCTTCGCCCCTCATCACTCAGCCCGCTCAAACATGACGGCCGCATTCCATTTCGCTTGACTCACTACGCGTATTGAGCGCCGCGCCGCCAATAAAGTCGAGATCTCATGCCCGTGTCTCTCGCCGGGGAGCTCGCCTCCTCCCCGCCCGCTGAACGGTGATACAAGTACCTGATCCGCCACATGGTGCGATGCCGCGAATGTGTACACTATTTTCCGTTTCTTGAGGTCATCCCAGCGTGAATGTCCGGAACTTGAAGGTGCAGGACACATAATGCTGACGTCGACATGGGGCCTGCCCGGCAACGCTGTGTGTCAGTGCCGATACTACCCAATGCCAGCGTGGTGCGCCGTCAGACGGAGGTCATCTGAGCGTGCAGCCGCAGATTGCCGCTGCAGCTCGCGAACGAAATTTCGGTGCGGTGGGCCGCCACGCATCAGCCCAACATGCTGCTGGGGCCGGGCATGTCCAGCCAGAACGCGCGGATTTCGCCATAGGCATCATTTACGGCTCGCGTGCGCTCACCGAATACCATGGTCGAGCGATGCTTCGATTCGAAACGAGGCCAGTCCGGTATGAATTGATTGGCGGGATCGCCGGTCTTGGCGAAATTCACCCAGGCGCTCGCCAGAGCGTCGCACATCGAATGCGCGGCGCAGCTCCCGCTGCCGACGATGGCATCCCGTTCATTGTGAAACGAGGCCGCAACGTCCATCGCATGAGCCGCGCCGAACTTGCCGTCGTACCCGGGACTGGTCCATTCCCACAAATAGATGAACACCGGAGCACCCCCCTGCGCGGCCTTGAGCTCGGCTTGTGAGTGGGCGAAACGCCGGAAGCCCGCGTCGGTGATCATCTGCGAATACAGCAGATACGGTGACTTGATCGGAAAGTGCTCGCGGTACATGGCGAGCAGAGAATCCCCTTTGGCGCCGTAGCTGGCACCGAGAAGTTGTTTGAGCTCCGGTTCGGTCATCGCGAACGTATCGAGGAACAGGCCCGCGTCATCCATAGTCGTCGAGACGGTGAGCGGCACGTCGCTGGATTCGATCGGCGCCGCGGGATGAAAGGGATGCGTGGCCAAATGGATGCCGTCGAGGGTCGGCGAGAACAGTTGCGGCCCGATTTCGGTCTGTGCCGCCAGCAACTCTGTCCCATGGACCCCTCGCAGATGAGGTTCGCGATGGTGAGCGTGCTGATTTTTTTGCACGCCTTGCTGGTGCTTATATCGGACAATGGATTGCACCGAAGGCTTAGGAAAGTGCATATCAAAGGCCCCCGGCTCGCCGGCGCCCGGGGATATTTGGAGTTTTGGGCGGCACCTATTCGCTGGAAATCCAACGCGTATGCGCTCGACTATCTCAAGTAAAAGCAGCTACTTGCTGTGCGCGCCTTCTCCAAAGTAGGTCTGCCACGCGGCGGACCAGCCAGTCCCGCGTCGCTGCGCTCCCTGCTTCGACCCTAGGTGTTGAGTACATGCGTATTCGCGCCCGGTTGACGACTAACGGCTAACGATCAGCTTCAATCCCAGCCCGACGAAGATGGTGCCGGCAACGCGGTCGAGCCACAAGCCCGCGCGTTCGCGGCGATTCAACCATTGCCCGATCACACCGGCAAAATAACCCAGCATGCCAAACAACAGGGCACCTTGCAGTGTGAACGTGACGCCGAGCTGCGCGATTTGCCAGGGCGCGTCGCCGTGCGAGACGTCGACGAACTGGGGCAGAAAGGCGAGGAAGAACATCACAACCTTGGGGTTGATGGCGTTGGCAACGAGCCCGCGGCCAAACAGCTTGAGAGGCGATTCGCCGTTCCGTTGCGCGGCTGGATCTACGTGGGCACCGCCACGACTCTTCAGCGCATGCCAACCCATATAGATCAGGTATAGCCCACCCAGCACCTTGAGAACGGTAAAGGCGACAGGCGAGGCCTTGATCAGGGCGCTCACGCCCAGTGCCGCGAGCAGGGTATGGCTGAGGCACCCGATGGCGCAGCCCAGGCCAAAGGCCATGCCACGTGTACGCCCGCGCGAGGCGCCGATTGACAGTACCATCAGGTTGTCCGGCCCTGGCGAGACGGTAATCAACATGGCGGCGCCTAGGAAACTGAAGAATTGCGTGGATGTGAGTAGGGTCATGGTGGTAGTGGTGATTCTACACGACGCCCTTTCACCAGGCCGCCAATCGCCTTCGTGAAGCTCAGCGTCTCGAGCCTCACGGAACTTGCGGCGTCGGTATCGGTGAAACGGCCCGCTTTGCGCTTGCGAATCCCGACCAGACTCTGCACTACCGGCCTCTGCCCTATTCGGGTCTTCGGGCTCGATTCGCTATCGACCAGACCCGCCTTAGGGTGTCCCGCTCCCACCGCATACCGGCTGTGAAGTGCTCCTTATCAATGAAGAGATCGTTAGTCTCCATTGGCTATTATCACTGCCGCTAAAGAGGCTTCCATCGATATCAGCCGCATGCAGGGCATTCCCAGAATATATGAGAATCCTATTAAATGCAGAATCAACCGAGTGCGTCCGCTCAAACAAGGCATTGCTGCCGTTTGTATATTCTCTCGCCGGTGGACCAAACTGTTTCATGTTGCGATTCAGGGAAATTTTGTAATTGCCTGCATTATCGGCGCCAATTTTTTCATAGCCGGTCGTTCTATGCCGATAGAAGGAAGTTCCAGAATTGGCGCGATTGAAAAGATAAATTACAGCAGCGAAAACTCTTGGATCGGTAGAATCATAGTGCGGGATTCGTTGTAGAGGCAGTAAATCAGCGCGGCTTTTGTTAACAATGGAAAAGAAGCTGGCATCATCATGTATATAGGAGCTTTCTTCCAACAGGCCTGTAGAGTGAAGCGTACGGGTGAGCCATGCTTGAAAAGGTCGTGAGAATTCTTGCGGCACTCGAGCGCGTACACCGGGATATAAATTGCTGTCGTCTTCGGCAAATGTAAGACCTAGTCCGAATTCAGCCAACTGTTGTGGGCGGAGGAGAACATTATCCGCCACGGTTACTGCGATAGGGCACTCCCCAACACGAGCCGAGCTGACACGCGCGTCCGGATTGAACGCGAACATACCTTCGTCCTTCTCGCTGTCGCTCATAATTGAGTATTCCGAAGTCAATTCTCATTATCGCGCCAGGCGAGATTGAGCGATTCCCTCTCATTCCTAAGACGGATAAGGTTGAATATCTGACCCGTAGAAACAATTACAGAATAAATCAAATCCAAAAGTCCTTCATTCCACAATCTTTCAACCTTATCTTTGTCGAGAGCTCTGAAGCGATCCTCATCTATGCTGTACAACCCCTCGACGTGCAGGGGTTTTCCATCCTCAAGAACAATATCCAGCACAATCGGACAAAGAAGATCCAGGGATAAAGCCGTACTGATGAAAGTATTGGTCTGCTCTTGACCCTGAACCAGCGTGCGAACGATGGATAATATTTCCTTTAAATAGGGTGAATCGCTCCCGTCAGGGTCAACTATGGATTTTTGACCGGAAGCGGCGATGCAGGAACTTTCAATATCGATGCAGAGAACATTGTCGTTCGCGCCGCTCGACGTGTCGGCCATTCCGACAAAGAACGGCCGACGCCGCACGTTCAACGGAACATAGGCGACATCCATTTTAGTTCCAGACCAGAACAGGTTTTCTTCCGGTTCCAAGCCATTCAGAACATAGGGGGCGAAGCGGCCCGTCTCGGGGTTTTTTGCAAAGACGATCGGATATTGTGTCGCCGCTTTGCGAAATTCGCTCACCACGATGGGTATCAGATGCTGCTTGGCGGCGGACGCCTCGGCCAGGTCGGGGTTTATCTTCAGTTCGGAATGTTCCGCGCGCGATAGCTCGACTAGGTGCATCTTAATGAATCTCAGGTAATTCTAGATTTTTTGCAAGCCAAACTCTTTTATCTTGTTGATGAGATTGCGATTATTCGGAAGCGCTTTCGTCCATTTTATTTTCAAGCTTTCATTGCGCGCAAACGCTTGCTCGATGGCGCCCGCATGGCTAGCCGGCTCCAGATCCGATGTATCCATTCTGAAGCCCATGCCAAAAAGGACATATTGATAACTCGCGGCGGGAAACATTTCGGCGTTGCTTGTAAAATCCTGATCGCCGGGCGCTCGATAGCGCCAGAGTTCGATCTGGTCTTTCAGGCTATCCGGAATGCTCGCGGGATCGCGGTTGTCGATCCAGAATCGCGAGTCCTCGCGCTTGCTGAGGATATAGTGAAGCTTAAGGAAATCGATGATCCGATCCCAGCGATATTGCGTCGTCTGGTTGAAACGTTTTGCGATAATGTCCATTGTCTCGCGGGTTGCCGGCATCATTGCCCCGATCATTTCTGCGGACAGCTCGATCAGCACCAGCGCGGATGCCTCGAGGGGCTCCAGGAAGCCGCCGGCGAGACCGACGGCCACACAATTGCCCTTCCAGAATGTCTGGCGGTGCCCGGCATGTATCTTGATTTCCCTGGGTTGCAGCGATCGGTGTTTCTCGCCGATATACGCTTGCAGTTCGCCGAGCGCGGCATCGACCGTAGTATGACTACTCGAAAATACATAGCCCACACCCCGGCGGCTCTGTAGTCCAATGTCCCAGATCCAGCCGTGTTTCTGCGCAGTCGATACCGTATGCGGAACGATGTCGCTGTCCGCGGCGTCGTATGGCACTTGCACGGCCAGGGCGCGATCGATGAACAGCACGTCGCTGCAATCGACGAAGGGGACGCCCATCGTTTCGCCCAACAGCAGCGACCTGAACCCTGAGCAGTCGATGAAGAGGTCGCCATCGAGTTGTCCCGACTTGCTCGTCTCCAAATAGGCGATGTCACCCGTCTCGCTTCTGACCACCCTGGTCACATCGTCTACGACATGATGGACGCCGAGCCGGTTGACGCAATGATCGCGAATGAACGAGACGAAACGCCCAGCGTCCAGATGATAGGCATAATTGGCGATCCCGGCGTATTCGGGAGAGGTTATGAGTTTAGGCGCGAGCCCGAGTTCGCATACTGCCTCCTGATAACTTACCGCATTGGAGAAGGAAGGAGCGTCTTGACGCTTTTCCGCATATTCCATCCAGGCCGACGCCAGGTCGAGACTCGGAAAACCCTCGGGCAGCACCAGCGGATGATAATAAAAGTCCGATGGGTCACCCGTTACCCAGCGCGCAAACTTGGCCCCTTGCTTGAATGAGGTATTGCATTCACGAAAAAAATCGGTTTCCGAAACACCCATCTTCTTTAAGGTCGTACGCATCGTCGGCCAGGTACCTTCGCCGACGCCGATCGTGCCGATGGTATCGCTCTCTATCAACTTGATCCGGATGCCCTGCCCGTCTTCCGAACGGTGGCGCGCGGCGATGATCCCGGCCGTGAGCCATCCTGCGGTGCCCCCGCCCACGATGCATATCGAACGGATCACATGCGCCATAGCCTATTTCCCCGCGGACAATTCATTCCCAGCCTCGATTCGTCAATCAGGCCGACGAGGAGTGTAGCGCCAATAACGCGAAACACGAATTGCCGGGGACGATGACTCGCGCCCCCGGCAACCCATGCAGCAGTTCAAAAGCCCGCGCGAAAGCCCACCTTGAACCTAGTCCCGCTATCCTCGGCAGACATGAACTGGTTCTGATAATAGGCGTATTTCAACACAAGCGTATTCGTAAGGTTAACGCCCTCGGCGAAGACCGCGAAATTCTTGTTGATGTGATAGGTCGCGCTCGCATCCAACTGGTAACGGGCTCGGACCTGCGTAACGGCCTGTCCGGCACCGTTCAGCGGAGGCGGCGAGAGGTACTGCAAGAAGTGATCGCGCCAGTTGACCGCCGTTCGAGCCTCAAACGAGCCCTTATCGTAGAACAGCACGGCATTGGCCGAGTTGGATAGGCCGGTAACCGCGAACTTGTTGGTGAGATCACTCGTGCTCAGCTTCTTGTCGCTATTCGCCAGCGTACCGTTGAGTTGGACACCCAAGCCGGTCTCTCCAAACGATTGCTGAATCGCCATTTCTTCCCCGGTTACGACCGCCGTGGGCCCATTCTGGGGAGCCGTAATCGTGAATTGCGCGGGCAATCCCGTACCGGGATCGATCAGCGGCGTCTTGGCAGCATTGTTAACCGGTCCCGTGGTTTGATTCAAAACGATGAAATTACTGACATTTTTGTAGAACAAACCGAAAGAGACGTAGTTTGATTTGTCATAGTAATATTCGACCGAGAGATCCAGATTGTTGGACCTGAAAGGTTTCAGGTCGGGATTTCCGCTGGCAGCGGCAAAATTTCCCGGCCGCAACGTCACCAGTGTTGTCACCGGGGAAAGCTGCTCGAGCGTCGGACGCGTCATCGTCTCCGAAGCGGCAAATCGCGCTACCAAGGCATCGGTCACATCCCACCGGAACGACATGGTCGGCAGAATATCCGTATAGTGGGTGGAGGAGCCGACCGTGCTCTTACCAGAATTCGTAACCCCATATTGCGTTTTGTCGTTGGCCAACTTCGTCAGCGCAACGAACTGCGTGGCCAAACCGCTGATATCCGCTTGCGTATCTTCGACGCGCACGCCGACCACAGTGGTGAACTTCCTTCCCGCCAGAGTGCCGGCGAACTGCGCGTCCAAATAGCCGCCAAATACTTTTTCGATGACCACCGAATTGTTCACCCTGGGCGGGAAGAAGGTGAACCCCGGGTTAGTCAAGCGCTGTTGAGCGGTGATCGCATCGAACAGTGTCTGGCCGTCGAACGTGAGCCATTGCGTCGGCAGGCGATTCGCACCACTTAACCCGGAGAGGAAATTGCTACCGAGGCTGAACACGCCAATCGGAACATTCGGGGGCGAGGGATTATTGTAGCCGCAGGTCGTGCAGCCCGTACCGCCATCGTTCGAATAGAGCGATGTATCCTTCTTGTCGCGCGAAAAAAACCCGCCCCAGTGAAGAAAGGCCAAGCCTTCACTCGGGCTGTCGCCTTTGTAGGTGAAGTCGGCGTGCATCTGACCCACCGTATCCTTGACCCCGTAGCCCCGAAGGAGCATGACGTGTTGGAAAAGCGGGTGCGAATCACCCACGACACCGGCGGCATTCTGGATATAGCCGGTCGTGTAGGGAAGAATCGCACCGTCCGACCGATAGCGAATCGTCTGACTCCCCTGACTCGTCAGACCGAGATAGCCGAGCAGGGCGAGTTCGCTCTCTTTTCCGCCGTTCGGGTCTTCGGTGGCGCTGGAATAGCTGCCGTCAAGATTAAGGTTCACGCTATCCGAAATGTTCCAGTCCGCGTTGAGACCGGTAGCGACCAGATCTGTCTTCTTGTCGTATTTCTTGTCGTGAAAGTCGGACGCCTGTCCGGTCCCCTGCGTCATATCGATCGCCGTCCCATTGGCGTCGGTCACGACGTTGCTCAGGTTGGACGCGGTAAACCAGTGCCCATACGACCGCGTGTCAGTCGTGTTCGTGAACCTGGAATATAGCGTGTCAGACGTTAGCGTCAGACTATCGCTTGGCTTGTATTGCAGGACCACGGTACCGCCAATACGCTCGCGAGTCTCGAACTGCGCCTGGCTGCCGAAATCTTGAGGAACGAACAGATTACCCTGCGGATTGCTCGCGGTTTTTTGCACCCCGGCGCCACCGTTGATCATCGAACTCGGAGTGCCGCCGTTGACGATCCAGCCATCCGTCGTCGCCGCCTTGAGCTCGTCTTTGCGTTTTTGATAGCTGCCCGAAAGCAGCGCGCCGAGTTTTCCGTCGGCGAACAAGTCGCTGACCAGGAATGAGGCGTCCGGCGCAGACTTGCCCGAATTTTGGTCATGGTTCATGTCGGCCGAACCGGAGAACTTGAAGCCGGAATAATCGAACGGTCGAGCCGTCTTGATGTTGACGGTCGCACCGACGCCCCCGGACTGTAGGTGTGCCGTCGATGACTTGTAAACCTCTACTCCGGAAACCAGTTCGGATGCCAGGGTGTCGAACGAAAAAGCTCGCCCGCTGGCTTGGCTGGGGTCGGTCGCTGTGGCGATTTGCCGGCCATTGACCAATACCGTGTTGAACTCCGGCCCGAATCCGCGAACCGTGATGAATTCGCCTTCACCGCCCGAACGGTCAATGGAAACGCCGGTGATGCGCTGGAGCGACTCCGCCAGATTGGTGTCGGGCAACTTGCCGATATCTTCGGGCGCGATGGCATCGACGATTCCCTGCGCATCACGTTTGATGGCCCGTGCGCTGGTGATGCTGGCGCGAATACCGGTGACCACGATTTCGCCCAAGTCGCCGCTCTGCGCCGCACTGTCTGACGATTGAGGGTTTGCTGCTGATGCTTGGCCGGCGCTACCGAATGTGTCTGATGCGGCAGCGAGCCGGCCGGAGCCGGCCACCGGCGTCAGCTTTGAAGTGGTGTTCCCGGCCAACTCTGAAAATCGCAGGCTGATGGTGTGCCCGTCGTCCGAGGCAACGATGAGTCCGGTGCCCACCAACAACTGTTTCAGCGCCGCGCGGGTATCGATCGCGCCGTGCAGCGATTGAGTCTTAACCCCTTTGAGCTTGTCGGCTGGAGCGATGATCTGTAGCCCCGCTTGCCTCGCAAACTCGGGGATCGCCGTAGCCGCTTCCTGCCCCGGAACGTCGAATGCGGTCGTCTGGGACATTGCGGCAGTCATTGCTGTCAGACCCAATGCCAGCGCAATCGCTTGGCTCAGTCTGCGGCGACCGCCGCGGGCGGTAGTTTCTTCCATTTGCCAGCTCCCCTCGTTATTGTAAATTTAGCACTGCGGCTGTGTTTTGCCGTGGAGTACTACCTGTTAAGAGGGACGAGAACGGCAGTTCCGTCTCTAAAAGCGGAAATTATTTTTACGGACTTGGTCCGGACTCGAGAATAACTCGGTCGCCATCGATTCTCACGTGGGCATCCAGCATGGTAGCTGCCGCCGTTGCAAACGCCATCGGGTCAGTGGCTTGGAACCGACCAACGACCGTTTGTGCGGCGAGCCGCGGATCGGCGATAACAACGGTTCGGCTGTTGTAGTGGTTCAGTTCAGCAGCTGCATCGCCGAGGGTCCGCCCATCGAGGTCGATAACCTTGACGCTCCAAGCCACGGCGCGCGCGAGTTGCGCGTCGGTCAGCTTGACCGGCACCGCAATGGCCTTAGTTGTGACGAGGGTTCTATTGCCCGCTGCAAGGCGAACGGCGGGCTCCGGGCTGGTTGTCTCGCGCCAAATATCGACCGTGCCCTCGCTCACGGTAACCTCGACATCGCCGTCCGTATGACGATGGACAACAAACGCGGTACCAACGGCGCGCACTCGAATGTTACCCGCTTGAACCACGAATGGGCGTTTAGGATCCTTTGCCACTTCGAACAGCACCTCCCCGAATTCGAGACGAACGCGTCGGGTTGCGGTTTCGTATTGCACTGAGACGCGACTTCGCTCATCCAACGTGAGACGAGATCCGTCCGCCAGAGGGACCTGTCGAATTTCGCCCATCACGGTCGCTGGATTGGTCCGAGCGTTTCCTTGCCAGGCCCAGAACGCCGTTGCTAGGCCGAGAAGAACCGTGGCTGCCGATGCCCAGGGCATCGCCCTGCGCCAGAGCCTTGCTCTTGGCGACTCGCGCAGTTCGAGTGACCCTCGAAACGCCTGTGCACGGTCAGTGTGCACCCAAGCAGCCTGTGCACGCGCGAGCGCTCCAGCACACCGGCTATCTCCGGCAAGCCATTCCTCAAGCACGGCCTGCTCGGGATCCGTCAAGCCTCGATCAACTCTGACCACCCAGACGGACGCCGCGGCATCAATCGCACGCGCGGTCTCACGCACCGCGCTGGCCCTTGCTCTCGACAGGAGCGAGTCCCACATCATCCTTCTCCCCGTGCTGCTCCCGCAGCTGCAGGTACTCGACAATCATCCGAAGCGAACGAGACATTAGCTTCTCGACTGTGTTCTCACTGATCCGCAGTTCAGCGGCAATCGCCTTCTGCGGCATATCATCGAACTTGCGCATGACAAATACTGTGCGGCACGGTCCGGGCAAGCGCGCGATAGCGTCATAAAGGCGCTCGAGCTCCTGGCGACCTGACAGGATTCGCTCCGGCGTGAACGCCACTTCTGACACGAAAAGCTGCGCCGTTTCCGCCATTGTTTCGATCGAAATCACAGTTGAATGCCGGATGTAGGCTGATATCAAGCGCTTGGCGATCTGAAAGAGATACGCTTTGGGGTGCACAATTTGCGAATCAGCAGGCAAGTTGGCGAGCTTCGCATAGGACTCTTGGATCAAGTCATCAACCTCTAGCCCCGGGGGCGTCACACGCCTAAGCCACGACCGCAATTGAGGCTCAAGCGGCAAAATATTGGTGGCCAGCCACCGCGCCCGCTCTGTTGAAGCTATTGGCACCCAGATCCCCCTATCGGGTGCATGTTTCACCATTTCGATGCAGTTGTCCAGACCGCAACGCCGCAAGGAGTGGTGCTCCTGCCGCCGGGCCCTCTTGCAGGTTACTAAAAAACCGAGCGATTGTCCCGTCCGCCGATAAGCGACCGATCCCAAAACTCCATGGAATGGGTCGCGTCTTCGCGGTGGCTCCCCGGCATCACGCATGGCATCAAACAGATCGTCGAATATGCGGCGATCGCCGCCATTCGGCGCAGGCTGGAACATATCACGGTGCCGCTCCTATCCTCCTGGCGGGACATATTTGAGCCGCTAGCGGAACGCCGGCCTCCGGCCACGAGCCGAGTGAACCGGCGACTACCTCAGCCCCACGCGCAATAGGCTGCCCCTACTCCCGGCACCGTTTCTGGATGAAACCTTCGGATCCTGGATATTTCGAGCGGCGGTAAACTATCACGTGACAACGCGCGAGTTTGCCAAGGGCATCATCGCCCTCGAGCGCCAATTGTTGCCGCACACCTGCGATTTCGATACGGAGTTAAGCGACCTCATTTCCCAGGCTAGTCGAGCATTGTGATCAGCGGTTTTTGCGGTGAGCGGTAAGCTGCCAAATCGAAGCGAAGTTCCTTCAGGCCATAGTCGATCGACACTCTCCCGAATTGCCGCAGGAGATTCATCCCGATCAACTGTGCCGGGCGTTGACGCAGTCCCCAAACATCGAAGACTAGAAAATCGGCAATCACCAAGGGGCAGTCGATGAATGTCAATGCTGCCGTCAATTGGATCTTATTGACCATCGCTACCTTTCCTAAGATCTCGCCGCCGGTGATGTCGATCAACCGAATGGTGCCAATCTCGCCAAAGGACGGATTGCGCCTCGCCAAGGCAGCAAGCAGAGGTGCATTGGCGGCTGACACTTCGGCGCCGGAATCAATGAAGGCTGTGGCGGGTACGCCGTCTACTGTGCAATCGAGCGCCTGCAAATGCCCAGACGACCCCGATGCGCGAATGCGCGCCTCATTCTCTCGCGCCCAGCTTGCGCTGAATTTGGCACGTGGCTCGCTCACCTGCAAGACGTGATTTTTGAAATCGAAGGTCACGCGGTGACCATCGAGGAAGTCGAGACCAAGATACCCGTCAGCGTCCAGAAGGGAACGGGACAATGTCGGCACAACCAAGTGTCTGCGCGTGATCGACCCAAATGACAGCGTGCCGATCGAAACGGTGTCGGCAAAGACGGCGCGGACAACCCCTTCCAGCTTTACCTTTTCGCCGTGGAGAAGACCCAGTTCGTCGGCGACTTCAGTGGCTAAAACGGTGCGGTCGGCACCGGTATCGACTATGAAGTGATACGGTCCATTGCCATCGATGCGCACTGCGACCATCAGGTGACCTGCGACGTCGGTTGCGGCGGCGATCGGCGACGCCGATTCCCCACCGAGCGGCGGGGATCCCCCCTGTGCTTTTGCCATGATCGACGCAAAAGCTAACGAGGAGGCTCCGTATTTCACAAATCGCCGTCGCGACAGTTTTTGGAGTGCTACCAATGGACTGCCTCAGCCTCGGGCATGATTACCACATCGCGCCAACGGACTCCCCCTAAAGTCCTCGAATCGGCTGTCAGCGGCTTATTAACCCAGTCGCTTTCGATCAGATAGTGTCACTATATCTTGAAGTGTCCTATCCACCGGACGTTTTCCCAATACAACGCGGAGGTCCATTTTCGGACGCACCCGCGGCGCCAAGCCTTGGCGAATGATATCGGATATATGGTCCAAGCGCGCCGAATAACTGGGTTAATTTTTCGCACCCTAAGTGCTAAAAACTCGTGGCGAGAAAATCAGTCGTTTCGGGATATCAGCCACAGGCTGGCCTCAGTTGGAGTGCGGTCTGGATGTTTGTAAAGCGCGACCTTGCAGCGTGGTTTGGCCGTCGTAATGACCGGCCCGTGCCTCGAAACAAAAATGCCAAAGGTTCCACCAAGATTGTGGGAAAGCACGAGGTAATTCCATGGATCAGTTCTTTAGACGTGAACTAGCAACAATGGCCGCGCGGGCGCCCAGCTATTCATCCCTGTCCATCCTCCGACGCGCCCCGCTACTAGTCGCGTTGATACTTTCCGCACTGGCATGCCATGCCGCAGATCAGGCCATCGAGGGCGCGCGTGGCATAGTGGCACCGATTGACCA
>Ga0179587_10000369_pt1 | contig 18898 bp, 17 predicted proteins | sample CZODoug2_1_08_16_FD_185932 | JGI IMG/M metagenome (GOLD analysis project Ga0179587, IMG submission 185932) | Vadose zone soil fungal communities from Angelo Coast Range Reserve, California, USA - CZODoug2_1_08_16fungal | ecosystem: Environmental > Terrestrial > Soil > Vadose zone | place: USA...
CCATCGAAGCCAAGGAGCTGGGCTTGTGGCGCGCGAACGATGGTAAGCTCAGCGCGCTCGCCAATGTCGGCCCGGCCAATCCGCGCGAATTCGACGAAGTCACGTCGACCACCGACTGGCTCGCTACGATCACCAGCGCAACCGGCGGCGATGCGGTGCGCATCGAGGACGGCGCCGGCGTTCATCTGCCGCGGATCGTCGGCGTGCGGGCCAATGACAGCTTTCACGGCGACGACTGGATCGGCCTGAAGATACGCGAGGCGAGCGTCGTGCGCGGCATCGGCGTGCTGCCGGTCTTCGCCGGGCTGATCGGTCTCCTGTTGCTCGTCGGCAGCCTCGCCGCCACCTGGGCCCGCGAGGGTCGCTGAGGCGGCTGCCGCTGCCGGCTCGTCGTCCGGTCAGGGACCCGTGACGTTCACTTTGCCAGCACGCTCTCGGCGGCAGTGATCACGTTGAGGGTCGGGTGCTGGGCGCAATAGGCGCCGAGCTTCTCGGCTTTGGTCTTCGCAGTATCGAAATCGACGACGACCGGATCTTCATCCGCCGTGTAGTAGCCATCGAGCCACATCAGGATGAAGACGATCCGATCCTGCTTGAGCTGCAGAAACTCCTTGCACTTGGTGGCCGCGAGATCGACCGCCTGGGCGTGAGCGGGCACTTCTGCCGTCAGCAGCACCGCCGCCAGAACCGAGACCAGAATAGTCACAGGCACCGCTCACAAAGGGAGTTGCCCGGCACCGGCCACGCTAGCCTCAGGCCTGACCGCCGTCAAAATCATTCGTCAAGGCAGCGGATTAAAAATGGGGCAACAACTGACTATTCATTGCGCATCGCGGTCGGGGCGAATCGGCCCCGACACGTCCGCAAACGCGCCCTCGCTGAGCTCGCAGATCAAAACGCGCGCCGGATCGACCGGACCCGGCATGACGGCGCGTCCCTTGGGAACCCGTTTGAAACCGTTCCTCCCGTAGTAGGGCTCGTCGCCCACCAAGATAACCAAGCGGTGGCCCTTGGCCTTGGCCTCGGCCAGCGCGCGGGCAATCAGCGCCTGGCCGATGCCGCGCTCGCGGAACGGCGGCTCGACCGTGAGCGGGCCGAGCAGCAGCGCCTTGGCGGTCCCGATGCGGACAGGGGTGAGCCGCACCGATCCGATCATGAGCGTGCCGATACGGGCGGTAAACGAAAGGTCCAGTCGATGCTCGGCGCCCTCGCGAATACGGTAGGCCGTCTTGGCGAGCCGGCCCGGACCGAAGGTGCGCTCGTACAGCCGTTCGATTGCAATCGCATCGTCGGCGGTCTCCGGCCAGATCGTGATGGAAGGTTCGCTCATTGCCTCGATCGCCTGCCGACCCACCCCGAGGTCCCGGATCGGCGTCGCGGACTACCATTTGGTGGCCGCGAGGTCCATTGCCCGCCCGCGAGCAGTTGAAGATCCTTCGTTCATTCCCGCGGACCCAACAGAAGTCCAGCCTTTGCCAAATCCACCGACTTTGATTGAGGCAAAGGCTGGATCCCCGCGTCCGCGCGGGCGAGCCGACGGGGACAGTTGCCGGCCCTTAGGCAATTCAATCACAGACTCCTGGGCTCGGCCCACCCGAACGGTCATTCCGCCATGGCCCGCCCAACCAAGCCTACCAGCGCTCCGCGACCGGCGCGCCGCCGACGATCTCGATGATCCGCGCGCGCGTAGCCGCCGTCGTGTCGTTCGGCAATTCATCGAGGCTGAAGAACCCGTGAGCGATGATTTCGTAGTCCGGCACCGGCGCCCCGATCTGGCGAAAATTCCGCACCACGAAGACGGCCACGTGGTTGCGCGGCGAGAGACTGTCGTTGAAGAACATTCCGTGCAGCTGCGGCGGGGCGGTCGGCTCGAGATTGCCCTCCTCGCGCAGCTCGCGAACGAGCGCATCGAGCAGCGTCTCGCCGGGCTCGACCCCGCCCCCCGGCAGATGCCAGCCGCCCACATAGCTGTGCTTGACCAGGAAAATGCGGCCATCCGGGCCGACCACGAAAGCCCGTACGCCGAGCGTCATGCCACGGGTTAAGCGCCCAAGCACATCCGCCAGGCGTTGCAGGGTCATCTCGACCGCGTGCCGCAAAGCCTGCAGATGGGTCCTGGTCATCCCTGTCTCGCCGCCCGCCATGCCGGCCCGCCTTGATCCTCGCGCGAGGCCATTCTGACGGGTTGTCAAAAGAACATGATTACTGTTTAGAATACTTCTAATCCTAAATCTTGGATTCTTGAAATCTTGGCCCTGGGCCGCAAATTCGAACGATGAGGCCGATGTGAAGCGCTTTGCCGAACTCACCGAACAGGAGATCCTGGCGCTCGCCATTTCCAATGAGGAGGAGGACAGCCGGATTTATCGCGGCTTTGCCGAAGGGCTGCGCGCGCAATATGGCGCCTCGGCCAAAGTCTTCGACGAGATGGCCGAGGAGGAGGTGCACCATCGCACCATGCTGTTCGATCTCTATCGCTCGAAGTTCGGCGACTACCTGCCGCTGATCCGTCGTCAGGACGTCAAGGGTTTCGTGCAGCACACCAAGCCATTGTGGCTGGTGCGCCCGCTTGGCCTCGACGAGGTACGCAAGTATGCCGAGACCATGGAATTCGAGACGGCACGATTCTACCGCAAGGCTGCGCAATCGGCGCGCGACGCCTCGATTCGAGAGCTGCTGGACCACCTGGCCGAGGCCGAGGACGTGCATGAGAACCTCGCCCACAAGCTCGGCCAAAGCATTCTGACCAAAACCGCGCGCGCCCACGAGGACGAGACTGCGCGCCGTATGTTCGTGCTGCAATATGTACAACCGGGGCTGGCCGGGCTGATGGACGGCTCGGTCTCGACGCTGGCGCCGCTGTTTGCCGCCGCCTTCGCGACCCAAAGCACGTGGCAGACCTTCCTGGTCGGGCTTGCGGCCTCGGTCGGGGCCGGCATCTCCATGGCATTCGCAGAGGCGCTGTCCGATGACGGTTCGCTCACCGGTCGGGGCGCACCGGTGCTGCGGGGCGCGGTCTGCGGCGCCATGACGGCCCTCGGGGGGATCGGTCACACCCTGCCGTTTCTCATTCCCGATTTTTCCACCGCCGTGATCGTGGCCGGTTGCGTCGTCGTGGCGGAACTCGGAATCATCTCCTATATCCGCCATCGATTCATGGATACGCCGTTGCTGTCGGCGGCGTTTCAAGTCGTGGTTGGCGGCGTGCTCGTGTTTATCGCCGGCGTCATCATCGGCAGCTCGTGATTTGACGGCTTGAATTGCCGCTCAATCCCGCAAGTCTTCATGAAGAACTCATCAGGAAGGAAAGAACTTATCATGAAGAATGTGTTGAATGCCGAATATATCGCGTCCGTGAAAACTCTAGGTAATAGTGCGAATTGATTGCGCAGGGGGGCGCGGCCTAGTGTTGGTCCTCCTCCCGAGAAGCGGCGTCTGAGCAAACAAACGGCCCTGATCGACCACACCGATCGGGGCCGTATCAGTTTGCCCGCCGCGCCAATGACTGAAGAGCCAACGGCTCCATCTAGGGCCAGGGTCCGAGCAACAGGGCGGTTGCGACCAGGACCGCAACGCCCGCAAACAGGCCGAGCAGGAAAATTGCGATGGCGCGCCGGCGTCGCTTGCGGCGCTCGTATCTGGCTTCACGCCGCAGGTCACCAACCAGGGGCGTGCCAATGTCGGCGAGCGCCCGCTCCCGCTCGACCAGCCGCTGTGCCAGATACTTCGTCGCCGCCTGGACGATCTCGGAAATATGCACGCTCTCGGCCAGCACCTTGCGGCCATAGCGGGTGTCCTGCACGAACCGGTAGACCCGCTTGTCGCGGCCCATCGCCACATGCGCGATGGCGTCGATCCACAGCTTCGGCGTCTCGCCTCGGCTAATGCCGAGATCGAACAGATCCACCTCAGCGGGAATTTCCTCGAACAACGGCTCGATGGCTTCGTTCAGCAGTTCCAGCCGGGCGACCTCGGCATCATGCAGATCAACCACGATGCCGGAGCGCTCGGCCGACTCGACGCGCGCCTTGCGTAGAGCGTCCTTGAGGCGCTGCGGCCGCGATTCCTCAGGCTTGGCCTCTTCAACGGCTTGGCGTTTACGTCCCCACATGCAACGCAGATTAGAGCATCTTCAGGAAAAGTGGAATCCGGTTTTCCCGCCGAAAATGCGCCAAGCTAGCAAGGCCAGAGCGGTTTCTGTATCCGGCCCCGGCCACTGAGAGGGTGGCTTGGCGAGGGCGACGGGGCGCGGCCCTGGACTTTTCATGTCGGTGCCGGCAAGCCAAATGGCCGCGCCCAGGCCAGCCCGTCCTCGGTCTTCGCCCGGGGATTGTATTCGCAGCCAATCCAACCCCCATAGCCAAGCCGATCGAGCGCGGCAAAGATGGCGGGGTAGCTCACCTCGCCCTCGTCCGGCTCGTGGCGTGAAGGCACCGCGGCGATCTGGACGTGACCAATCACCGGCAGATGCTTCTCCAGCCGCCGGATGAGATCGCCGCCCACGATCTGTGCGTGATAGAAATCGAACTGGATGCGCACATTCGGCCGCTCCAGCTTGGCGATGATGTCGGAGGCATGCTCGGGCCGCGCGAGGAAATAGTCCGGCCGGTCGCGCGGGTTGATCGGCTCGATCAAAACCGTGATGCCCTGCTTGGCAGCGACGTCGGCGGCGCCCGCAAGATTCCTGATGAAAACCTTCTCCGCCGCGGGCCGCTCCTCGGGCGGTACTTTGCCGGCAAGGCAATGGATCTGTCGGCCGCCGACGGCGACCACATAGTCGAGCGCCTGACGAAACAGAACCGCAAAGTCGGCCTCGCGCCCCGCCACCGCGGCCAGCCCAAACTCGCCCGCTTCGCGACGGCCAGGCGGGGTATTAATGCCGAGCATGACGAGGCCGTGGCGCTTAAGCTCGGCCAACACGGCCGAGGGCGCGAATTCGTAGGGGAATTGCAGCTCCACCGCCTTGAACCCGGCCGCCGCAGCCGCGCCAAAACGTTGCATGAACGGCCGTTCGGTGAACAGATAAGCGAGGTTGGCGGCGAAGGCGGGCATCGCATGCGGGTAGCAAAAGATCGGTCCGCGGTCGAGCGATATGCGACGCGCGAGGGTCGAAGCCACGGGTTGGATCGGCTAGGATGCGCTACCACACCTCAGTGCACCTTGCTGGCCCGGAGCCCGCCATGCTGTTCGTGATCCACGCAACGGATAAGAAGGATGGAATGGCGACGCGGGCGAAATTCTACCGCGCCCACCGCATCCACCTCGATCAGGCGGAGGACCACGACGTGAATGTGGTGACCGCCGGCACCTTGGTGGCGGATGACGGCGAGACGCCGGTCGGCAGCATTTTCGTGGTCGATGCGCAGAGCCGTGCCGCCGTGGATGCCTTCGCCCGCAGCGACCCCTATCACGTCAATCGGGTGTGGGAGCAGATCCAAATACACGGCTACAACAAGAAGCGCGGCAGCCCGATGGCGTGAGGTTGCAGTGTGAGCTCATGCGCGTTGCCTACTGGGGCGCACTCGCGATCCGGTTGCCGAGGTATCGGTGGCCTCCGGTTCACAGATTCTGACGCATTCTGACGCACCGGTTCGGCGACGAGTCTTCGCCGGACCGATCGGCCTGCACGATCATGGACTTAAGAACGTCGGCGACGGCGATGGGTATTCTGGTGGCATCTCAAATTTGCGCACGATCCCGGATTTTGGAGATATAGTATAAAGATCTAAGAAACGGGGGCGATGACGGATGACACTCGTAAATGACCACATTCATGGGAACGCGCCGCCGCTGGCCGGCGCCAACGGCGCCGACAGCCAAGACCTGTCGCTGCGCCCGACGACCGATATGGCGGCATTGTTTGCGCAGCGCGAGTCCGAGCGTTTCGCAATGCACAGCCGTTATCTCAACGAGCAGATGGTACGGGTGCTCAGAACAATCGGCTACGACGTCGGCTTTTGCCGGGGTCGGGGGCAGTATCTTTATGACCGGCAAGGGGCGCGGTATCTCGATCTGTTGAGCGGTTTCGGGGTCTTCGCCCTCGGTCGCAACCATCCCGCCATAAGGGCGGCGCTCAATAGCGTCCTCGACAGCGAGCTTCCCAACCTCGTCCATATGGATGTCTCCACGCTGGCCGGCATATTGGCCGAGCGCCTGGTGGCGCAGGTGCCGTATCTCGACAAGGTCTTCTTCACGAATTCGGGCGCGGAAGCGGTCGAGGCCGCCATCAAGTTTGCTCGCGCGGCCACCGGACGGCCTGGCATCGTCTACTGTGATCACGCATTCCACGGCCTCTCCTATGGGGCCCTATCGCTCAACGGCGATGAGATGTTCCGCAGCCGCTTCGAGCCGCTGTTGCCCGATTGCGTGCGCGTCCCATTCAACGATCTCGGCGCACTCGAGAAGGCCCTGCATGGCCGCACGATCGCCGCCTTCATCGTCGAGCCCATACAGGGCAAGGGCGTAAACCTGCCGGCTGCGGGTTATCTCAAGGGCGCCGCCGACCTTTGCCGCCGCTACGGAGCACTGTTCATCGCCGACGAGATTCAGACCGGTCTTGGACGCACCGGGCGTTTCCTTGCCGTCGAGCACTGGAACGTCGAGCCGGACATGGTTCTTGTCGCCAAGTCGCTCTCCGGCGGCCATGTGCCGGTCGGCGCCGTGCTCACCCGGAAACGCATTTTCGACAAGGTGTTCGACTGCATGGAACGCGCGGTCGTGCACGGATCGACGTTCGGCAAGAACGACCTCGCGATGGCGGCCGGCATCGCGACGCTCGACGTGCTCACCTCCGACGGCTTGATCGACAAGGCGGCAAGGACCGGAGAGCGGCTGCTACGGGCGTTTGTGGCAATGGCCGAGCGCTACGAGCTGGTGCACGAGGTCCGTGGCAAAGGCCTCATGATCGGCATCGAATTCGGCCCGCCGCGCTCGTTCAAGCTCAAGGCGTCGTGGGGCCTGCTTGAAACCACCAGCAAGGGGCTGTTCTGTCAGCTCATCACCATCCCGCTTTTCAAGGAACACCGGATTCTGACACAGGTCGCGGGCCATGCCAGCCACACGATCAAGCTTCTGCCTTCGCTGACGATCTCGGATTCAGATTGTGATTGGATCATCAACGCGTTCGACGCCGTTATCGCTGCGAGCCATCGCGTACCGGGAGCGGCCTGGTCACTCGGGAAGACGCTCGCCGCTCACTCCATGAGCGCTCTGTTGAAATGACAGAGCGCCAACCGCGCCCAACGGGTGGCCTCAGCGCCGTCGTCGGCTGCGCACAACAGCGCCACCGGTCGCCCCCGTGGGCTCGTCCGGCTGCTAGCGCATGATCGCGAAAAGTTGCAGACTTCTCGGACAAGATCATGCGACCGAACAAATGCTTAGAGCGAAATCACGATTCAATCTGAAGCGATTTCGCTCTAGCGACTGCGCTGCCGCTTGCGCTCGTTGCTGAAGCCAAATAGCAGTTGAGAAATCTCGCCGGCGGGCATGGGCTCGCTATAGATATATCCCTGCACCTGGGTGCAACCCTCTGCGCACATCTGATCCAGCTGTTCCTGGGTCTCGACGCCTTCTGCCGTTGTGATCATGCCGAAGCTTTCGCCGAGCCCGACGATAGCGCGAATGATGGCGATGGAATTAGGCTTTTCGGCGAGATCCCGAATAAAACTCTGGTCAATTTTTATTTTATCGAATGGGAAGCTGCGGAGATAGCTCAATGACGAATATCCGGTCCCGAAGTCATCCATCGATATCCTGACGCCCAGGTTACGCAACTGGTGCAGCATAGCCAGTGTTGCGTTGTTGTTGTGCATCAAAACGGTTTCGGTAATTTCAAGCTCCAGCCGATTGGGACGTAAGCCAGAGGCCGCCAAGGCGGACATAACGACGGCAATCAGGTTCTTGGTACGGAATTGCACCGGCGAAACGTTGACGGCCACAAGCAGATCGGATGGCCATGTGCTGGCCTCGGCACACGCTTGCCGGATCACCCACTCGCCGATTTCAACGATGAGCCCTGTTTCCTCGGCCAATGGGATGAATTCGTTCGGCGAGACCACGCCCCGGGTCGGATGGTTCCATCGCAGCAATGCTTCAAATGCACTAATCTGATTTTCAGCGAGATTGACAATGGGCTGGTAGAAGACTTCGAACTCCCCGGCGGTGACCGCCTTGCGGAGTTCAAGCTCGAGGGTGCGTCGGCCCTGGGCCTTGGCGTCCATTTCGGATTCGAAGAAATGGAATCCACCACCGCCAAAGTCCTTTGCCCGGTACATCGCCAAGTCGGCATTCTTCAAAAGCTGATCCGCATCGTTGCCGTCACCGGGCGCAATCGCGACCCCAACGCTGGCGCCGATCACCACATGATGGTCGCCGAGGTCGAACGGCACGCTCAAGGCCTCGACGACGCGCGCTGCCAAAGCGGCAGCCGCTGCCATCGGCGACTCTGTAGCGGATTGCACGATTGAGAACTCGTCGCCGCCCGTCCGCGACACCAAATCGTCATCGCGCACGAGTTCGCGCAATCGCCTGGAGATAGCGCAAAGCAGCGCGTCTCCGACAGAATGGCCCAGCGTGTCGTTGATCTCCTTGAAGCGGTCGAGATCCAAGCAGAGCAAGGAGAACTCTTCGCCGCGCTCCACGCGTTTCAAGCTTTTCTTTATATGCTCATGCAGTTGAACGCGATTTGCCAAGCCGGTCAACGCATCATGATGAGCCAAGAACGCGATCTGCCTCTCTGAATTTCGTTTCTCGGTTACATCCATATGTATGGTGACCCCGCCGCCTATGCTCAGCGGCGCGTTGATCACTGAAATGATGCGCCCATCGTGCAATTGTTCTTCGGCAATACCAGGGACCGGCTTGGATGCCGTCGCCAATATTGTCTCGACAAAATTTTCAACGTTGATGGGAGATGTTCCCATCTCGACCCGGTAGTCCAGAATGGTTCGAAGCGAGGTGCCCGGCTCGGTGTGCTCGGGACGAAGTCCGTACATCGCGGCAAAATTTGCATTGCAGACAATGAGACGCAGCTCGTCATCGAACATGCTGAGCCCCTGCGGCATGCCCTCCAGCGCCGCAGAGAGCTGAGCGCTGGATCGCTCCTTCAACGAATTGATTATGCGGTTGAGCAGGAGCAGTGCGAGTCCGCCCAGCATGATGCTGGTGAAGATCGACCCCAACAGCAGCAGATCAGACTTGAGGGAAAACTCCTCGATGTCGTCTCGCGCTTTCAGGCCGACGGCCGCATTTCGTGCGCCCAACTGCTCCATTTCTTGCTGAATAGCGGTCATCCGATCCGCCGGGTCGGAAGCGCTCATCCCGGCGTCGGATAGCGCGGCAATTTCGGCCCTGATCTCCCGCCCCTGGGAGCGCGTGCGGGGAGAGCTCGACCTTTCGATGGCGACGTCCATCTGCTCCAGCACATTCTCCAGAAGCTGGTTGGCCGCGGAAATCTGGACCGGCCCTGCAGCGCGGATGCGGTCGTCGATATAGCGCTGAAACGACATCTGCGCCAGGTGAACATAGTTGGTGGAGATGAATGCAGTGTCGTATATGTTGATGGCGTAGTCGATGATCCCGCGTTGCTGTTGACGCGCAAACAGGCCGAGCGCGAGATTGATCATCAGCAGGCCGATCGCCCCTACTCGGAGCTGTCGGCGAAACGAGTCTCCATATCTGCCGACCATCCACTTGGAACGGCGGCGCCGTTCGGGCGGAGCGTCACTGGTTCCGGCATGAATTTCCGCCGCGGCCACGCTGTCAAGCTCCTGTGCTCGTGGGTCATTTCGAAACAAGCGGACGGTAGACTTCTTGTATTAAAGCAACGTGGAGACGTCCGGCCGATCCAAGTGAGTTCGGCGGATAGCCATGCGACGAGCTACGTAGTTTTCCTTGTCGGGGCGACGAAAACACCTGCAGCCGATGAGCCGGACCTCGGCCAAACACCCGACGCGGCTGATGCGCTAGGTAATTTCACCTGTCTGATCGGAGAGAGTTACGTTTAAACATTACTAACCAAGTTCTGCTTTGTTTTGCATTGCTTATTGACCAGCAAACTAACGAATTGCCGCGTGGATTTCCGGTGGCCTGATACGCGAGACAAAATGACGGATCGTGAAACGTCGGCTGTGGTCGGACGGAGCGCCAATTGCGGCTGGGCGGCGGCGATCGTGTTCTGCGGCTCGGCGTTTTCGATCCTGCTGGTGCTATGTGCCACGCTGGGAACGAGGCAGGCGTTCGCCCTGCCGTCTTTCGCCGTTCAGACCAGCCAACCCTGTGCCGCCTGCCATATCGGGGCGTTCGGCCCGCAGCTGACGCCCGCCGGCCGAGACTTCAAGCTGCACGGCTATGTCAGCAGCGACGGCAAGGAGCATGGGCTGCCGGTGGCGTGGGCCACGCAAGCCTCCTTCACACACACCGATGTGCCGCAGGCCGGTGGCGCCGCGCCCGGCTTTAGACCGAACGATAACCTCGCTCTCGATCAGGCATCGCTATTCTATGCTGGGCGAATTGCGCCCCAAGTCGGCGGCTTTATTGAGCTTAATTTCGACGGTGTGATGCAACAGCCTAAGCTCGGCAATGTCGATATCCGCTACGCCCGCGAGGGTGAGCTATTTGGCCAAGACGTCCTCTGGGGCCTAACCGCCAACGACAGCCCGACAGTGCAGGACCCCTGGAACTCGACGCCGGTTTGGGGGTTCCCCTACAACCTATCGGCGCTGGCGCCAACACCGATGGCAGCGTCGCTGGTCGATGGCGGCCTCGGCCAGCGCGTCGCCGGCGCCGGCGCCTATATGCTTTGGAACGACCTGATGTACTTGGAGGTTGACGCCTACAAAGGCCTCGATTCCACCGCGCTGAGAATGGTGGGTCAGGTGCCCATCGATGGCAGCGACCGCACCACAGCCTTCATGCCCTATGCGCGGCTTGACGTCATTCGGGACTGGCAGAGCCATCATATGGAGCTCGGAGCCTATGCTTTGTCCGCCAACGTCGTACCTGGTGGCAACCAGACCTTTGGCATTGGCACCCGCAAAACCGATGCGGCGTTCGATGCGACCTATCAGTACATATCCGACCCCACCAAGGTGACCAGCGACAGGCTCTCTACCCATGCGACTTATATCCACGAATTCGCCAGAACGGAGGCAAGCCAGGCGCAGACGCTAACCGGTGCGTTGCCTGAACATTCGCTGGACACGATGCGCGTCGACGTCTCTTACAGCTTTGCGGCCACCGTCACGCCGTCGGTGCAATATTTTCGCACCACCGGTACGGCTGACAGCAGCTACTGGGGCACCCCGAATGGCAGCCCCAACTCGGACGGCATGATTTTCGAGGTCGCCTACGTGCCCTGGGGCAAGCCCGATTCGCCGTTTCCGAACCTCAATTTGCGGCTGGCCGCGCAGTACGTGAGCTATTTCAGCTTCGACGGCAGCGCCACGGACGCCCGCAACAACAACAACTTCTATTTCAGTCTCTGGACCGCCGTGAAATTCTAGCCGCTTCACCCAATCATGCACGCAGGTGTCGTCATGCCCATTCGCCTCGCAGCCGCAATAGCCTTCTTGATGGGGATCATCGTTGGTGTGCAGGCAGCCTCCACCATCACCGTTGGACAGCGCGGGCTGCTATTGACCCAGAGCTCGGCGTCGTTGGCAAAGGGGGACCGGATAATTTTCACCAACGAAGACGACGTCATACACAATATCCACATCTTCGGGCCGGGAGATGACGATTCCACGGACCTTGGCCTGCAGAAGCCGGGCGCGACCCTGTCCTATAGGTTCGACAAGCCGGGCGCCTACAGGGTCCGGTGCAGCATCCATCCGTCGGTGAAGATGGCGGTGGCCGTCAAGTGAAGTCCCCCTCGAAGGGGAATCCGACCGCCTGTGTCGAGTCTGAGAATCGCCACGCGATACTTTCGAATGTACGGATTTTGATCAATCGTTAAGCCTTGTCCGCCCGATGGCGGTTGCTCAATGGGACGAAGCGATTTCGGCTGACCACTTGCTGCTATGGGCTCGCAACCAACGCGCCGGTCTTCGTCACGCCCACATCAATCTGACTGCGGCTATGCGCCTATGGGTCGGTGCCGTTCGTGCCGGCCTTCTCCTCCCGCCAGATGCCGAGCGCTTGCTGCGCCGGACGGTCGGAGATCGAGAACAGCACCGAATCCTTGGCCGCCGCGTGGGCGTAAGGCTTCCAGGGCGGCACCACGAAAATATCGTTCGGACGCCATTCGAAGATCTGGTCGCCGACCCGGGTGGTGCCCTGCCCTTCCACGCAAACGAAGATCGTGCCGTCGGTCGAACGGTAGTCGTGGCCCTTGAAACCCTTCGGCAAGAGCGCGAGCGAAGCCCCCATCGTGGGCAGCACCGGGCCGCCATTGATCGGGTTCACGTAGTGGACGCGGGCGCCGTGCCGCGGATCGATGGCGCCGGATTTTTTCAGCCGATCGAGGATCGGCCGCGTCCGCGCATAGGTGTAGTTGATGACCGGGCTGCGGTTGAGCGCGACCGGGGCGCCATCGGGCAGCACGCCGGAGCCGTAGAAGGTCAGCGAATCGCCGTCCTGCCGAGTGGTGTTTTGCATCTGGTCGTCGAAATAGTCCGCGAACGAGGCTTCAAAGAAATTGACCGCCGGAAAATCGAGCACGTCCAGCCACAGCATGGGCTTCTTCGAGGGATTGCCGTGGTCGTGCGGCGCCCAGTTCGCGGTAATCACGAAGTCGCCGGGAGCCATGAAGGCCTTCTCACCCTCGACCGCCGTATAGGCGCCTTCGCCATCGAGCACGAAACGGATGGCGGAGGACACATGGCGGTGGACCGGGGCGACCTCGCCCGGAAGAATCATCTGGATGCCGGCGAACATCGTGTTGGTGGCGCGCGACTCGCCCCGCATCGCCGGATTCTCCAGGATCAGCACCCGGCGCTGCGCCTCCTCGGCCGAGATCAATCCGCCCGATTCCATCACCAGCGCCTTCACGTCATCATAGTGCCAGATCACCGGCACGCAGCGCGTCACCGGCTCCTTGGTCACGACCGATTTCATGACCTTCCAGAGCGGCGCCATGTCGAATTTCGAGATGCGCTCGTAGTAGGCCTCCCGGGCCGCATCGACGTTGTGTTTCGGGCTCGGCGCCCCGCCATTGCCATTCGTCTTGCTTTGAGTGCCTTGAGTGCCTTGAGCCCGCTTGCCCGCAGTCGTGCTCGCCATGGCGTTCTCCTTGAGCTGCCGCCCTCGATTCCGGCTCGAACCGGCGCTTCTCGAATCAGAATAATCCAGCCGGACGAAATAGTATATAATGTAACTATCTACCCGCCAGAAGCGCTCGGCGGCGGGATTCTCCCCTGCATATCAGGTATTCACCGCCCCGCCGTCGACCGCGATGGTCTGGCCGGTCACGAAGTCGCTGTCCGCGGAGGCAAGAAAAACCAGCGCGCCCAGCAGGTCCGCCGGATGCTGGTCGCGCTTGATGGCGCGTCGCGCGATGGCGGGCTGGCGCGAGCTCTCCACATGGCCTGGATTCGATTCGCCGAGGCTGTCGCTCATGGTGAAACCCGGGGCGAGCGTATTCACGCAGATGCCGTCGCCGCCGACCGCGCGCGACAGTGACCGGGTGAACGCCACGATGGCGCCCTTGGAGGTGACGTAGTGAAGCATTTGCGGGATACCGCGAAACACGCTGCCCGAACCGATATTGATGATCTTTCCGTAACCCCTGGCCCGCATGTGCGGGACGACGTGCTTGGCCATCAGGAAAGGCCCGCGGATATTGACGGCCATGACCCGGTCCCACAAAGCCACGTCGATTTCGGTGAATTCCTGTTCCTGGAGCGGCGCATAGAGCGCCGCATTGTTGACCAGGATGTCGATCCGCCCGAAGTGCTCGATGCTTTTGCCGACCAGATCCTTCACGGCCGTCTCATCGCTGACGTCGCAGACCATGCTGGCCGCGGCCCGCCGGCCGTGCCGCGCCGCGATCTCAGCCGCGAACGCGCCGGCATCGGCAATATCCGCGATCATGACCTCGGCGCCCGCGGCCGCGAGAGCTTCAGCGTAGTGGCGGCCGATCCCCTTGGCCCCGCCGGTGAGGATGGCGGCGCGTCCGGCAAGCCTGGTCATGAGCTCTAGCCTTTCGGGGCCACGCGGCGGACGAATTTCTCGAAGGCTTCGAGCTGCAATTTGATCATGTCCCGGGTCGGCGGATCCGTCAGCTCGAGGGTCTTTTCGTCGAATTTCTTGGCCGCGAAGGTGACGACCACTTCCGGCTTGGCGAAAAGGACCGCATCGATCGAGGTCAGCGACTGCCGCAAGTGATATTGCATCCGAGAGCCGCCCAGAAGACCGGTCGCCGCCGACTGAAGGGCCACCGGCTTGCCGGCGAAAGGCTGATCCTTCATCCGCGATGCCCAGTCGATGGCATTTTTCAGCCCGCCGGGAATCGACCAGTTGTATTCGGGCGAGACGATGATCACCGCATCGGCGGCCCGGATGGCATCGGTCCAGGCGCCGGCGATCGGGTGGATGCCGCTCGCTTGATGTTCGTCAAAATCATAGACCGGCAGCCCCGCGAAAGTGGGCGCCGCCCGCACGAACATGCCAGGCGGCGCCAGCGCCGGCAAGGTTCGCGCCAGCGCGGCATTGTAGGACCCCTGGCGCAACGAGCCGCAAATCACCACGACATCAAGCTGCGTGTCGGTCATGATCGATCCTCTTGGAGAGTGTCTTCAGGAATGGTGCGGTCCGGTTTCCTGGGAAGAAACGTACACCAGGACGCTCCCGGATCGCCCTCGGCAATCCGAACCTGCGCCGGCGGGAGAAGGCGAGAAGCAAGCGTCAGCTCTTGGCGGCCAGATGCATGATGAATTTTGCGAAAGCGGCCAGTTGCTGTTTGATGAAATCGCGCGTGGCTGCATCCTTCAGCTCGCCGGTCCTTTCGTCGATTTTTGACGCGCAGCCGCCAATGAAAATCTCCGGCTTGTTGAGAACGAAGGCGTCGAGGAACACCATCGCCCGGCGCAGATCGTATTGCACCCGGGCGCCGCCGAGCGGGCCAGGCGATGCCGATTGGAGCGCGACCGGCTTGCCGGCGAAAGGTTGGTTCGGCAGCCGCGACACCCAATCGATGGCGTTCTTCAGGCCGCCCGGAATCGAATAGTTATACTCGGGCGTGACGATGATCACGCCATCGGCGATGCGCATGGCATCCGCCAGGACATTGACCGGGCCCGGGAACCCGACCGCGCCCTGCACATCCGCATTGTAGAGGGGAAACTCCCCGAAGGACGGCGCCTCCTTGCAGACCATGCCTTCGGGGGCCAGCGACGGCAGCGCCCGTTGCACCATGGCATTGTACGAGCCCTTGCGCAGCGAACCGCAGATGGTGATCACCTCTACACTTTTGCCAGCCATGACTACCTCGTCGTTCGCTTGGGCGCAGCGCGGATCGAATCGAATGCGTTACAGCTTCTCATCCGCGATTGGATTGGACAGCACGCCGATCCGCTCGATATCGATCTCGCAGGTGTCGCCGTTCTTCATCCAGACCGGCGGCTTGCGCGCAAAGCCGACGCCCGAAGGCGTACCGGTCACGATGATGTCGCCCGGCTCGAGCGTCATCCCCTGGGTGATGTAGGCGATGGTCTCGGGCACCGGGAACATCATGTTGTCGGTATTGTCCGACTGCATAACCTGACCGTTCAGCCGGGTCTGGATTTTCAATCCCTTGCCGCCGGGCGGCAGCTCGTCGGCCGTCACCATCCAGGGACCAAAGGCGCCGGTGCCGTCAAAGTTCTTTCCCATATCCCATTGTGTCGTCTTGCGTTGGAACTCGCGGACCGAGCCCTCGTTGAAGCACGAATAGCCAACGATGCAGGAGATCGCGTTGGACACGTCGAGATGCTTGGCGCGCTTGCCGACGATCGCCACCATCTCGGCCTCGTAATCGAGCGTCTCGGTCACCTGCGGCCGGATTATCGGCTTCCCGTGCGGGAGCAGCGAAGTCTGGCAGCGCATGAAAATGGTCGGAAACTGCGGGACATTGTCGCGCTGGAAGCCCTCCTTGACGTGCTCAAGGTAGTTGAGGCCAAGGCAAATGATCTTGCCGGGCCGCGCCACCGGCAACGCAAAGTTGAGTCCCTGGAGGGGCCGGCGGGCGCTGGCGGGTGCGCGCCTGGCCAGGTCTTTGAGCGGGCTCAGATCCCCGTTGTCGCGCCGCAGCCACTCGCCGAGATCGTTCGGCGCGTTCCTGTCGACTGCCTGCAGGTCGATCACCTCTTCGCCCTCGACCACGCCGAGACGCAATCCCTCGTTTGTCTGAAAACCGACGATCTTCATGGTTCTAAGTGCTCCTAATTATATGAGGCAGGCCCCGACAACGGAGCCTCGGAGGTTCATATTGGATGCCGCCTCTGGCGTCTACCGGTGCCAGGCACCAGCCAGGCACCAGCCCGCCCCCCTTCCGGGTCAGCTTGGGCCCGCGCCGAAGCGCGTTGCCGATGGTGACGGATCGTCCTTCTGCGGCCCCCTCGGGTCGGCTAGTCTGGCGCCATGGCGAATCCCGTGCTCATCGAGATCGACAAGGTCTGCAAGTCCTTTGATTGTGGCCGGACCTTCGCGGTCCGGGACGCCCGCATAGGCATTCCGGCCGGCAAGTTCATCGCGGTCGTGGGCGCTTCCGGCTCCGGCAAGACCACCACGCTCAAATTCATCAACCGGCTGGTCGAGCCCGACAGCGGCGAGGTTAGGATCGAGGGGGTGCGGGTCGGCGCCATCGATGCGCCCACGCTGCGCCGAAGAATTGGCTATGTGTTCCAGGGAATAGGCCTGTTTCCGCATATGCGGGTCGGTGAGAACATCGGCATCACCCCGCAACTCCTGGGCTGGGCTCCCGCGGAGATTGCCGCACGCATCGCGGAGCTGTTGGACCTGGTCGGATTGCCGCAGTCCTACGCCTCGCGCTTTCCGGACGCGCTCTCCGGCGGCGAGGCCCAGCGCGTCAGCGTGGCGCGGGCGCTCGCCGCACGCCCGCGGATCGTGCTGATGGATGAGCCCTTCGGGGCGCTCGATCCGGTGACCCGCGACGCGCTGGGCTCGGCCTATCGGCAGTTGCACGAGCGGCTTGCCCTCACGACCGTCATGGTGACCCACGATGTGCAGGAGGCCGTGCTGCTGGCCGACCGGATCGTTGTCATGCAGGCCGGCCAGGTCCTGGCGGATGACACGCCCCGAGCCCTCATGGCGAACCGGACCGATCCCGACGTCGCAGCCCTCATGGCTATGCCCAAGCGCCAGGCCGAGCGCATTGCCTCGATCATGGCGCGCGATGGCGGACCCGCCGCACCGGGACCAGCCTCGCAGGGATCAGCCCCACAGGGACAAGCCCCGCATGGATGAGCGCATCCAAAGCGCGCTTGGTCTGCTGCCGGACTATCTGGCGCGGCACGTCCTGTTGAGCGCGTCGGCGCTCGCGCTCGGCATTCTGCTGGGCCTGCCCTTGGGGGTCCTGATCGTCCGCCGTGCGCGCCTGCGATGGCTCGTTCTGACGGCGGCGAGCTTCGTGCAGACCATTCCGGGATTGGCGCTGCTGGCGCTGTTCTATCCCTTGCTGCTCGGGCTTTCCGCCTTCACCAATTCGCTATTCGGTTTCCGCCTGCCGGCGCTCGGCTTTCTGCCCTCGCTGCTGGCCTTGACGCTCTATTCCATGTTGCCGATCCTCAGAAATGCGGTCGCCGGCCTGACCGGCCTCGACCCGGCCGTGATGGAGGCGGCGAGCGCGGTGGGCATGACGTCCCGGCAGCGGCTCTTCCGGGTCGAGGTGCCGCTGGCGGCGCCGGTCGTCATGGCGGGAATCCGCACCGCCGCGGTCTGGACGATCGGGGCCGCCACCCTCTCCACCTCGGTCGGCCAGACCAGCCTCGGCAACTACATCTTCACCGGGCTACAGACCGAAAACTGGATCTTCGTGCTGTTCGGCTGCGCGGTCGCGGCGGCGTTTGCATTCCTGGTCGATCAGATTCTCGGCTTGATCGAAGCCGGTGCCACCCAGCGCGACGCCAGGCGCATCTGGTTCGGAGCGGCCTTCATGGCGGTGGGCGTGACAGCGGCACTGATGCCGCTGCTGACGCCGCTTCTGGCGAGCGGCTCGCGCGCCTACCTGGTGGGCGCCAAGAACTTCAGCGAGCAATTCATCCTGGCTGAGCTCATTTCCGAACGATTGGCCGGCCAGGGCGTCACGGTCGAGCGCAAGGAGGGGCTTGGTTCGGCGGTCGCGTTCCGGGCGCTCGCCAACTCAGATATCGACGTCTACGTGGACTATTCGGGAACGCTGTGGGCGAATGTGCTGGGTCGCAACGACGCGCCCGAGAGCGCCGCCATGCTGAACGAGCTCACCACCGCGCTGGCGGGCCGTTTCAGCGTGGTGCTGCTGGGGCCGCTCGGCTTTGAGAACGCCTATGCGTTGGCGATGCGGCCCGAGCGGGCGGCGGCGCTCGGCGTCACCACCATCGCGGATCTGGCGCACCATGCGGGCGAGCTGACTTTCGGCACTGATCTCGAATTCCTGAGCCGGCCGGAATGGACGACGCTGCGGGATGCCTATGGGCTCAATTTCAAGGCGCAGCGCTCATACACGCCCACATTCATGTACCGCGCTCTCGACAGCAGCGATGTGGACGTCATCACGGCCTTTTCCAGCGACGGCCGGATCGCCGCGCAGGGGCTCGTGGTCCTCACCGATCCCAAGCATGCCATCCCGTCCTACGACGCTGTGCTGCTGGTCTCGCCGCGGCGCGCCAAGGACGCAGTTCTCGGCCGCGCGCTCAAGCCCCTGATCGGCAAGATCGCGGTTGAGCAAATGCGGCAGGCCAATTTCATGGTCGATCGCGACGCCGAC
>Ga0179587_10000370_pt1 | contig 18848 bp, 14 predicted proteins | sample CZODoug2_1_08_16_FD_185932 | JGI IMG/M metagenome (GOLD analysis project Ga0179587, IMG submission 185932) | Vadose zone soil fungal communities from Angelo Coast Range Reserve, California, USA - CZODoug2_1_08_16fungal | ecosystem: Environmental > Terrestrial > Soil > Vadose zone | place: USA...
ACAGTGCGGTTGAAGGATTTTTCCTGAACCACAGCGATTTCAACGCCGATATGAAGGAGCTGACCAGCATGCCTCAAGGGCCGACAGGATTGGAGGCGTGGCCGGACATCCTCGTCCGGATCACCCGCATGCCCGTCGTCTCGATCGCTTTGATCCGCGGGCGCGCCACAGGGAACGGAAGTGAGATCGCCTTGGCCTGCGACATGAGTTTCGCGAGCCGCGAGAAAGCACTTCTGTCTCAGTGGGAAGTGGGGGTTGGCTTGGTCGCTGGCGGCGGACCCATGGCGCGCCTGCCAAGGCAGATGGGCAGACAAAGAGCCCTGGAAGTGCTCTTGAGCTCCAATGACATCGGCGGCGACCTCGCTGAGGCCTATGGCTATGTGAACAGGTCGCTGCCGGACAAGGAGCTTGATGGGTTCGTCGATGCTCTGGCAACCCGCATCGCGGCGTTTGATAAGTGGGCGATAGCGAACACGAAGCGGCTCGTGAATGCCGACAGCCTACCACCGGACGTCGAGATTGCTGCCGGCTGGGACACCTGTATGGCCTCCATCGTTCGGCCGGCTGCACAGGGCAAGATCAAGGCTTTGTTTGACCAGGGGTTTCATCGGCCCGGGGACGCAGAAGATCGCCTGGGATTCTATTTGGGGCGACTCGGCCACGGAGGCTGACACGCTCGAAGGACGCGAGCCCGAATTTTCCTTCCGCGCAACCCTCATCAAAAAGGACAGTGCCATGGACTTGCTTACCTTCGCGAAGGATATTGCGGACCGCGTCGAAGCGCAATCAGTACGCGCCAAAGTACCGGTTGCCGTTTGTGTCATCGATATTCACGGCAACGTCATTCTCAAGCACCGCATGAGCGGAGCGCCGACGTTCTCGATCGAGCTATCGGAGCGGAAAGCTTACACGTCCGCGCTCGTGGGACTTCGAACGGCCGAGCTCTTTCCTCTTGTGCAGCCTGGGCAGGAGCTCTTCCCTCTGATGGGGCTGTCCGAGGGAAGGTTTTGTTCAATGGGCGGCGGAGCGCCGCTCACCAGAGAGGGCCAAAGGGTCGCAGGCGTCGGCGTAAGCGGTGGCACCGTTGAGCAGGACATCGCCATCCTTGAATCGGCGCTCCGAGAGACCTGATGCAGAAGTAGATCACGCTGGTGCCGGTCAGGCCGACTTGCGCTGCGGGTGGGCCTGGCGGCCAGCGTTTTCTTAGTAATCGATACCGCCAAGTGATGTAAAATATCGAAAGCACCGCAATGGTTCGAGACCGCCAGCCAGGCGAAGCCGTTTTCAAATCAATTCTGCCGGAAGACATCGAACCTGAGGATCGAATTTACACGGTCATTTCTGGCGTTTTCTACATCGGCTTGGGCGATCGATTCGAGACAAAGGACCTCAAGGCATATCCACCCTGCAGCGTTGTCGTTCTGCCCGGCGACACGTGGCACTTCCACAGGGCGAAGTCGGGCGAGTACGTCACCCAAGATAGCGCCATCGGTCCCGTTAGGCCTCGAGTACAAAGAAACTCAAGATGATCCAAGAGACGCAGCTTAGTCGAACTCCCGAGTGGAGCGCCAAACAGGGCGGCCGAATCGATAGCGTTTCGGCGGCAAAACGGACAATGACGATTGTGAAGATCGAAACCTTTGCGCGGCGCATCCGTTCAAAAAAGGAACCGGAACGATCGGCGCGGACAAGGTCGCGCAAAAACGAGCGTCACCGGCCAGACTATTCCAACCGTTGAGATGACAAGAGATACACCATGAGCAGCGTCAAGATGTGGGTCAGCACCGATAACGAAATGGCGCTCACATGCTAATGATGAATTCGACATCCTCTTTTGCGAACACAGCCTCCTTATGATCTCCGTCCTCACACTGGCGCTCGCGCCTACCTTCTTTGTGATGCTGCTCGGTTACACGGCCGGCCGCGTGGGGATTGTCAACAATATGCATGTTGCCGAGTTGAACACCGTTGTGATGGGCTACGCTTTGCCGGCTTCATTGCTGGTTGCGACGGCCTCTACACCACGGTCCGCACTCATCGCCCAGTGGCCCGTCCTGGTATCGCTGGCCACGGTCATGATGGGGACGTATGTACTCTGGTACGGCTACCAGCGAAGCATGCGGAAGCAGGATTCGAGCGAATCCGCGTTGCAAGCGTTAGCGGTCGGGCAGCCAAACTTTGCTGCCGCAGGCCTGCCCGTTATCACTGCCCTGTTCGGCGCCGATCAAGCGGTGACCGTTGCCGTTGGCATCGCGGTTGGCTCATTGTTGCCCTCGCCGCTGACGCTCGCAATTCTCGAATTATCCCAAGCCAAAGCGGGAACGAGTTCTTCGCGAGGAGCCGCGGCGCGCATTGCGCTTGCCTCGGCTCATGCAGTGTCGAAGCCGATTGTATTGGCACCTGTTATTGGGACTTTAATATCGCTCATCGGGTGGCCCCTGCCAGTTGGTGCATTAGCAGCCCTACGGGAAATAGGACAAGCTGCGGGCGGCTTAGCGCTTTTTGTGACGGGCTTGGTGCTTTCGGAACGGCCTTTCCGGCTGAGCCGCAACACTATGTTTGGCGCGGGCATCGCTAACATCGCGCAACCGCTAATCACGTTTGCGATTTGTCGCGAACTCGACGCTTCGGTCCTCACAACGAAACTATCCGTCGTGATGGCAGCACTGCCTTCCGGCTTCTTTGGCATCCTGTTCGGCACCAGCTATCGCCGGATTTCGGACGAGGCCAATTCCACAATCATAGCTAGCACGATTTTTTCCGCTCTCACGTTAGCCGTGACGATCGGATGGACCTATTCCTACAATGGATGATCAGCACGAAGTAAATCCTATCAACCTCAGAGGAGCACTGCGATGTGCCGACGGTCGCTCATAGCGCCAACGGATAACTGAAGGCATCTTCGCCGGCTGTTGCATTTGCTGGGCGACATCGCTGAACGGAGGACGGCCGAGCGTTCGATCGCCGAAGGCGTGGCGCGGTTCGGGCGTATCGACACCCTCATCAATAACGCAGGCGTCTTCGTCGCGAAGCACTTCACGCAGGACAGCGATGCCGATTACGCGGCGATTTTCGGCGTCGACCTGGCGGGATTCTTTCACATGAGCAGCTCGTGATCACTGAGATGAAGAACCGACCCCGAGGCAAGACGACTTGGTAGGGGCACTCCTCGTACAGCCGTCTCAGCCACTCATTCTCACGTCGAATCATCTTGACAAGCGGGCAGGTATGTTCTCTATTTGTTCTCGGCAGTCAGGCCGGCTTTGCCAACGTCGCCGGTGCTTCTCTACCTCTTAACCGCGCCCTAGAGCCTGGGGCGTCGCTCGGGCCCCGGCGATACCCCCCGACCAGCCCCCGCCGGGGCCCTTCTTTTCTCCCTGGCAGCCGAGCAGGAGCGTGCCGATATGACCGGCGACACCAGCAGGGCGACGGGTACACCCTCGGCCTTCAGGTCGACCTCCGGGACATTTGCCGGAAGATCGGCGACAACCACTACCGGATGTCGGCCGAGCTTCACGACTTGCTTCGGAAGGTGGCGAACCCGGAGGTGCATGGACTCAACAAGGAACTCACGTTCCGTGTCCAGCAAACCGCGCATGGAGGGTATGGCGAGACGCTCCGCATCATTTCGCTCAACGGAAACGCCGAGGTCGCGCGGGCCGCGTTTCAGGCGGCCGTGCGCTGCTATCCGCGCAAGCGCTGGCTGCTGTTGTGGGGCGCCTACGTCGTCGAGAAATATGAGCCCGCCGATGCGCCCTGATACCATTCATGTGTAATTCGTACTCGATCACCAAGGGCCAGGCGGCAATCATCGCCTTCGTACGTGCCGCTCGCGACCTCACCGGCAATCTGCCGCCGATGCCCGGCATTTTTCCCGACTTTCTGGCGCCGATCGCCCGCACAGCGGCCGATGGCATTCGTGAGCTGGCCATGGCGCGCTGGGGCATGCCGGGCCCGCCCGCCTTTGGCGGAGCGCCGATCACCAACATCCGCAATGTGAAAAGCCCGCATTACGCCTCCGCTTTCACTCACAGAACTTGAAGTACCGCCCGTAATGTTACAGCCCGTTGAGCAGATAGTGGTCCACTTTTGCGGATCGATAACACCGCTCTCAAAGTTATCGAAAAAGTTAAATGTGTTGAAGCCATTGCTCGCGTTCGAAGCACCGCCGTTGCCATAATACACATAGATGTCTTTGTTTGTGCCGAGATCGTCACCAACTTTCACCCACACATACGCAATTCTATTCGGCGCCGTACCCGTCGCATCCTCGACCCAAAAGTTAAGCGGCGTAGTGCCATCGCTTGACGTAAATTGCAGGTCTCCACCTTGGTTTTGCTCAGTCGGGAAAATGCTTGAGTGTCCACCAAGATCGAATTGCTTGGTGCTCGTCGAGCCGCCGCTCTCACCAATTTTCAATAGCATTTGGTAATTCGTACCCGCTCCACTGACTCCGCTGATCGTCACCTTCTTGCGGTACTGCCAGCTCGAGCTGAACCAAGGATCGAGCTGACCATACCCTCCGCTACCTCCAACTGCCTCGATGAAGAATTCACCCACTGAAGTCGGAGTGAAATGAATGGTCGCCTTGTAGAATGCTTTCTCACCAGGTTGCAGGACGTCCTGCCCCGTCTTATCACTCACCTCCTGATTGATTGACTTCCGCGTATGCGTGCCTGTTCCAAGCTTGCTGGCGATCTCCGCAGCATCGAAAGCCGCTGTCGGGAGAGCCGTGCTCCGGTTGGTCAGCATGTAATTTGTCTGCGACCCGGTAACCGCTGGCGCGCATCCGGTGAGCCCCGGTGTCGTGCTCGCTATCGAAAATGGTGTGCAGGTATCACTCAATGTCGGCGTTTTGACTTGTGCTACCTGCAAGCGCGAGATGTTCGAGACCCCGTCATTACTGCTCGGGAAATACATACTTAGGTCGATGTGCTGTGCACTCTTCGTTGTGTTCTCCACGCTAAAATACACATCGGCTTGTGAGAGACCGCTATATATTTGCTGGTCGGAGTTGATGATAAGGTCCTCACCGGAATTGTCGTCGCTATTTGCGAACGTCTTCGTCTTGCCGTCTACAATGATCTGCGTCGGCACGCTGACCTGCGCGGCTGGTGCTGATGGTGCTCCTCCAACGCTATCGAGCGTGGCGAGCGACAAAACCCCGGCATGTACTTTTGCAAGTGGCTCCTCGACCGCCGCAAGCGGCGCAACCATACTCTTTTGATCGACTGTCCCGGCTGCTAGGGGTGAATGCGAGACTTGTGCAGAGGCGAATGTCGCGAACGGATCTGCTCGCAAACCGAGACTCCCGCCAGAACCCCCACTCTGTTGAATTGTCGAAGACGCTGCGGTGACGATGTGTATCAGTCTGTAGAGCTGATTAGGATCGTACGTGTACGTGCTCGAGACTCCGTTCCCGAATTTCTTGAATGAGATCGCGCCGGTCGGAGCGTACAGGATTTGGCTGAGCGCAAATGCGTAGGTTGACGTTGCTTTGCGGCTTACGGCGCTAGCGAGGCCGCTGTTATCGTACGTATACCGCACCGCGGAGTTGTCGGGATAGGTTAGGTCAGTGATGTTCCCCTGTCGGTCGTAGCTGTACGCCGTAGTGTATGCGACGCTGTCGATCGCCTTCTGCTCGGAGGCCGTGAGGCCATCGGGATTGTACGTGAGGTTGATTACAGCATCGCTCGTTGTCGCCGCGCACAGGCGGGTCTTCCCATCCTGACAGGCGTCATAGGCGTACGTGATCTCGGTCCCGCCCGAACCAGTAAAGTCTTCTGTGATGGGTCGATTGAGCGCATCATACGTGTAGTTGACCGTTTGACTTTTCGGATCGAGCTTTTGTGTTAGATTTCCGACGGGATCGTACGCATAGGTAGTTGTGCCGAATGTCCCATCAGAAACCGCGTGCAGGTCCTCCGTTGTGAGCCGCCTGTTGAGACCGTCGTACGCGAAGTTGCGGACGTTCGCTAGCGTGTCCGTGATTTTCGTCAGGTTCTTATTGAGATCCCACGCGTACGTCGTCGTCGCTGTAGTCGTCGCGATATGCTCGACGACGGTTGTGAGATTGCCGTATGCATCCTTGCTATAGTCCTTAATTTTTCCATCGGGATCGTTCGTCGTTACGGTCCAATTATTATACGCATTCGTTGTGGAACCGACGGCGTTCGCGATCGTCACAACGCGCTGAAGCGCATCGTAACTATAATTTGTAAACAACGCAGATGACGTCGTTGCCGAGGTACGCGCGGAGCCGGAGCTAAAATATGGAAGGCTCGCGGACTGCGTTAGGCCGCGATTGTTGTAGGTCCAGTCGTTCACAACGTAGTTGGTGGACTGGAACTGTTTCCGCGACTGGAGTTTTCTATTGAGGCCGTCAAAGTACGTGTAGACAGCGGTGGAGGTAGCAGAATTCAGGTTGTCCGTTTCCAGAATGCTCGTCGAGCCTGGTGTGGAACTGTCTGTGTATGTGTACGAAGTCTTGGTCACAGTAGCTCCGGTACCGGGATCAGGGATATTGATGGTTAGTGATCGACCGAGCCCGTCGTAAATCGTCGTGTTCAGTCTGTTGTTCGCATCGAACACGCCCTTCACCTTGCTAGTCGAGTAGTCGTATTGGTACCCGGTCGCCTGCGAAAGTGCATTCGTCGAGGTCGCGACATACAGATTCTTAGTATCGAGCGTGTTAGTCGTGAGATTTCCGTCTGCGTCATGGCTTTGCGTGACTAGTCCGTAAGTACCGTCATAGGCTTTTGTGGTCGAAGCGTACGTCGAGCCCGTTATCCAACTCTCGGTCTTGGTTTCGTTGCCGACGTTCACATTTCCAAGAGACAGGCTATCGTAGTAGTGACGTGTCTCGCGAACCTTGTTTGAGCTTTGATCTTGCGTCAGCTCATCGGAAGGCAACGCGACGATGTAGGGACTGGTACTCGCAGCGTAAGAAATCGTTGTTGATGCTAAATCTATTCCGGTATCGGTGAACGTCCCGTCATCACTGCCAGTGACTTCTCCGTACTGCAATTTCTGAATGACATTCCCGTGAGTGTTCTCATAGACGTCCTTCTTCGCCATATCTCTATGAGTACCGCCGCTTCCGTACAAGGAAGACACCGTGCTCTGGGGGAAGACAAAGTAGCGGTTGGCGCCGAAGCTTGTTTGGTCCCATCGCGTTATGTCCTTAGAGACTAAATTATTCGACGCATCATATCGTTCGACGCGGTAGGCGTCGCCTATCTTTGACTTGGAGTCTTGGTACTCACCGTGCGTGCTGTCTGTTCCAGCCCCAGTGTGATAAAGCGAGTTGGTGTAGCTTCCGGCATTGTCCGTTGCTACAATCTTCCCGAATCCGGCTAATTTCCGATCGAACGGCGCATTGAAATAATACGTGCCGTTTGAGTAACTATATGTGGTAGTCGAGATCGTCCCCAATCCATCGTCGACTGCCACAGCGTTCACCGTATCAAGATCCACAGGCAAGCCGGGACTGAGTTGCTGGCTTGGCCCCGTTGCATACATTGGACTTTGCAAGTATGAATACGAAGTCGAACCGCCGGTCGGATTTGTCGCGCGTATCAACAAGTCCACTTTTTTCGAAGTGTTCGCATAGGCCGTTTTGTAATCGCCTCCAATAGGATCTATTTCCGATCGAATAAGGTCATCAACATTATTGCCGTCTACGTCAATGGATCTTACGCCATCGTCATACATCTGTGCTCCCCACCATTCGACAAATGTGGTAGGAGGAGCCCAGCTGTCGTTCTGCACGAATCCGTGCCCGGTGTTGAGCCATGCATGCATCATCGATACCAAATGATTGTGGTCGTACATCCCCTGCACCACGTCAGGGAGTCCGTCGCCATTGACGTCCATCAATCGGGTACCGACATCGCCACCCACATTATAGTAGTTCAAAAAATATGTCGGGAAGCTCCAAGTTGGGTCGGGGTCCCAACCGTGTCCATTGTTTAGATAGATAGCCGTGGGAGCTGGAGTTCCAACCGCATTAATGTACGCTTGAATAATATCTGGCAGACCATCACCGTTGAGATCCGCGACGCGTGTACCAACATCACCAGAGGTTGCTGAGTAGTAATCGACGAACGGGACTGGAACCTGCCATATTGTACTTGTCGCGAGAGTCCACCCATTCCCGTTATTAATATATGCTTTACTAAAACTAGTTCCGGGGTCACGATACGATTGAACTAAATCCGGGAGTCCATCCCCATTGACATCAATGATCCTCCATCCTACGTCACCAGAGAAATGTGAATTTGTATAATCCGTGAGCAATACGGGGGGATTCCACGTACTACTCGCAACCCATCCGCTTCCTGAGTTGATCCACGCGTTCGTAGTTATCGATCCAACGCTGGTTTGCACTGACTGGATAATGTCCGGACGCCCATCACCATTTACGTCAACGAGATGGACACCATCATCACCGCTTCCGTTGAAGTTATAATAATTGGCAAGATACGTCGGCGGAACCCATGTTGAACTCGCAGTAAAGCCATACCCCGTATTAATCCATGTATTCAAAAGTGAGGAAGTACCAGGCTGATCAAGCAAACCTTGAATTACATCTGCAAGTCCGTCGCCATTTACGTCCGCAAGTCGAACTCCGACATCGCCCGCATAGTTATAGTAATTTGCAAAATATGTTGATGACAACCAGTTCGATGAAGTCGCCACCCACCCTGGATTGGATGGCTGATACGTGAACGTGGACGCTGGCAGAGTGACGACCGTACCGGCGTCATTCTGACCCTGCGCAGTAATTGAGCTCAACAATGAACGCGACTGGTTGTCGCCAGCACTATATCCGAGTGCGTACTTGCGCACCCATGTCCCGCTCACCTTCGCGTCTATTTCGTTTATGCGATACTTCGAGACGATCTGAAATCCTGGCAGGCTTGAGCTCGCGATGTCACTTCTGCTCTCGCGCAAGAAATCCACCTCGAACGGACCATCGGTAACGCCATTCCCCGTGTACAATATCGTGCTCGGATAAATTTGCCCCGCATCCTTGAAGTACGTGAACTTGATATAGTTGCCGTTCGTATCGCGGACCTCATCGAGCTCCCACTTATAGACCTGTGTGCTGTCCAACGGGTTGTCCTGGCGCGAGGACGCACTCGTACCGAATTTGTAGGTCGTCCCCGTCTTATCCGTCACGATCCACGCATTCGTCGACGTTGAGAAGCTGTATTTTAAAAAACTCCCCTTTTCGGAAATATCACCGTAGGTGCCGGGTGTCGACGATCCCAGCTCACCGCCTAGCGATGAGTAAAACAGGAACTGGCTGAACATGACATCCGAGCCGTTTCGATTTATGCGTGCAATGACCGGGATAGAAAAGTCCCAGCCATACCCGACGATATTCGAGTTTGCACCGGGTTGGCTTGAGTAGGAGAGGGACAAATCAGGCGTCAGACCATTGCGCCCTGGCGGCAGGCTCAGCGGGTACGAATAGTTTAGCGAACCGGCCATCGGATCTGGTTGGAAGCGAACTTCTGACCCGATCGCTTTTCGATCGTCATCACTATGAGGATCACCCGCACTCGCTCCAGTGCTCAGCGAAGACAACGCCGATAGCGTTGCCGGCTGTTTGACCCTTGTTGGATCGTTGGCAGCGTCTGCTACCGGTAAAGCCGCATCTGTTGGAGCCGCTGCGTCGCTCGGAGTCGTTGGCGTCTGGCTTCCGCTATCACTGCCCGTCGCTGGTGATGGCGGAGACCCCGTGTCAGCCGGCGCACTCGCCGCACTGCCGCCACCACTCGGATCAACGCCCGGTATCGAAAGCGCGCCCTGATCCGGTGTCCCGCTTGCAGGCGGCGTCGTATCCGATTGCGGTGCGCTCCCTCCCGTGTCAGCTGGTGGTGTGTCGGTCCCCGCTTCTTGCGCGTACGCCGCAAGAGGCGCCAGCACGAACGACGCCGCAAGCAAAACACTAACGCCCTTCGTTGCGATAGAGGAGTGTAAACGCCATAAAGAGAATGTGGCTAGAAATGTTTTTGAACAACGGCATTATAAAGTACGTCAAACACGATTTTTCAAAAAATTCTGCGACGTTTTTCCGAAATCGAACGAACGTACGCAAATTGCCATCGCAAAAAAATATTTGATGCTATGAATCTCGCGCTGCCGAGATTGTTAGTCGCATCGAAGCACCGTCCGCCGCGGCGTGGCTCACATACATGGGTTCTCGGCTATCCGAGATGACTAATTCATGAAGTGTGTTGCGCTAGTGATTTTCATGACAGCGACGAAAAAGTTATCCACACTTTCATGAAAAATGCGAAAATGAAGGAATGATGAAATCTCAGCTGCGCGCAGGGCATTCGCACAGTGGCGCGCACCTATCGAGGCTTCTGCTCACGCTCGCAAGCCGACCCTCTCACACAAACTTGGGCACAGAGGTATCGCCATCTCACGCCAAGTGACTAACTTCCGTCGAGTGCCTAAAAAGTGCCTAGCGAAAATTGCCAATCTTCTAAGTCGTTGATTTTATTGGCGCGCTCGGAGGGATTCGAACCCCCGACCCCCAGATTCGAAGTCTGGTGCTCTATCCAGCTGAGCTACGAGCGCTGAAAATGGTCGCGAAGCCGCGCAGCATACAGCCTGCCCAGCAATTTGGAAGAGCCGCCGCGCGCGCCGCGCTGACGGGCGAATTTCCTCCATGCTATGACGGCGCGGAACAACGCAACGAGGATGAAAATGGCGCAATGGGAACCTTCACCGTTCACCCGGCTGATGGACGTGAAGATCATCAGCCACGCGGCGGAGCGCACCGAATCGGAGCTTCATATCCGCGAGGATCTCTGCAACCGCCGCGGCGTCATGCATGGCGGAGCCGTGATGGCCTGGGGCGACACGCTCGGCGGCATCACAGCGAGCGCCGCTCTCGCCGAGGGCCAGCGCACCACCACCATCGAGAGCAAGACCAATTTCTTCGCGGCCATCTCCAAGGGAGACACCGCGCACGCGGTCTGCGTGCCGCTGCACACAGGCCGCACCACCATCGTGCTGCAGACCAACATCACCCGCAGCGACGGCAAGCTCGCCGCCATCGTGACACAGACGCAGATCGTGCTGCCGGCTGCCGAGCCAGCCTCCGGATAAGTCCTGGCTGCGCGCTAGCTCGTCCCGACGCGCCTCCCGCGGATCCCCCGCGGTTTCACATTGGCTGGAAACAGAAACCGCTCTGGTCTAGGGCATTTTCGGGCGGAAAACCGGATTGCGCCCCCGATCAGGCAGGGAGCACGCTTTTGAAAATGCTCTATGGCATCGTGAATATCAGCAACCGGTCGGTCAGCGCACCGCCGCCCGGCAAGGTCGAGCCGCCCACGAAATACAGGTTCGGCCCAATCACGCCGGCGCCGAAACCGTGGCTGCCTAGCGGCATAGGGGCCAGCGACATCCAGGTTCCGGCCTTGAGATCGTAGCCCTCGTTCTCGGTGAAGGTCCGCTTCTCGGGCGGCCACTCGCCGCCGTCGACAACGATCATGCCGCGATAGAGCGCGGCCGCAACCGCGCTGCGTGGCGTCTTGAGCGGAGCGGCGGTGCTCCAGCTGTTGGTCGTTGGGTCGTAGATATCGTGCATGTCGGTGCGTTCGACCGGGCTGACAAAGCGGCCGCCGATCACGTTGATCTTGCCTTCCGCCGCCACCACCGCCATGTGATCGCGGCCCTTGGACATCGGCGCCGCATCGGTCCATGCATCAGTCGCCGGATCGTAGACCGCGTGCGTGGTGGTGGTCACCTTGTCGAGCCCACGGCCGCCGAAAACATGAATCTTGCCGTTGAGCACCGCCACGCCGGCCGAGCCAAGCGGAGACTTCATCGGCGCGCGCGCCCGCCAAGTATCGCTCGCCGGATCATACTCGAACACATCAGTGCCCGCGCCCTCATGCACCGACTTCCCCAACCCGCCGAACGTGTAGATCTTGCCGTTCGCCAGCGCGAGACCGAGGTGATCGCGGGCGACCGGCATGGGCGCCAACGTGCGCCAACGATCGGTCGCCGGATCATAGACCTCGTTGCGCGGCACCGCATTGTTGGCGACACTGCCGCCAATGGCATAGAGCTTGTCTTGGAACACCACGGCCGCGACCTCGCCGCGGACCGCCGGCATCGGCGCCTTCATGGTCCAGGTTCCGGGCGCCTTCGATTGGGACCGTGCCGGACCGACGGCGGAGAGACCAATGAGGACGGCGCCCAGCGCCAAACCTGTGCACCGTGCAAAGCTGGTGCGCGATACAAGCGTTGAGTTGGACGATTTCATGCAAGCCTCCCCTGGCCGTTTCTGGGACTGTTCACGCCGCGCTTTTGATTGCACATTATCATATTTTGCGGCTTGCAAACGCCGCAATCAGAACGGAGAGCTCGCGTTCACGCGGGCTCGCAGGAACGATGACGGAGAACCTCAATGGATGTGCGCGCGGCCGTGGCGTTCGAGGCGGGCAAACCGCTGCAAGTGGAGACCATCCAGCTCGACGGCCCCAACGCGGGCGAAGTGTTGGTGGAGATCAAGGCGACCGGCATTTGCCACACCGACGAGTTCACGCTCTCGGGGGCGGATCCTGAAGGCCTGTTTCCAACCATCCTCGGGCACGAGGGCGCCGGCGTGGTGGTCGAGGTCGGCCCCGGCGTCACCTCGCTGCAAGCCGGCGATCATGTCATCCCGCTCTATGCGCCGGAATGCCGGCAGTGCCCGTCCTGCCTGTCGCGCAAGACCAACCTGTGCACCGCCATCCGGGCAACCCAGGGCAAGGGCTTGATGCCCGACGGCAGCTCGCGCTTCAGGCTCGACGGGAAGATGCTGCATCACTATATGGGCTGCTCGACATTCGCCAATTTCACGGTCCTGCCCGAGATCGCGGTCGCAAAGATCCGTCCCGACGCGCCGTTCGACAAGGTCTGCTACATCGGTTGCGGGGTTACCACCGGCATCGGCGCGGTCCTCAACACCGCCAAGGTCGAGGCCGGGGCCAATTGCATCGTCTTCGGCCTCGGCGGCATCGGCCTCAACGTCATCCAGGGGTTGCGGCTGGCCGGCGCCGACATGATCATCGGGGTCGACATCAATCCCGACCGCAAGGCCTGGGGCGAACGCTTCGGGATGACCCGCTTCGTCAATCCCAAGGAGATCGGCGGCGATCTCGTCCCCTATCTGGTCGACATGACCAAGCGGGGCGCTGACCAGATCGGCGGCGCCGACTACACCTTCGATTGCACCGGCAATGTGACGGTGATGCGCCAAGCGCTGGAAGCCTGCCATCGCGGCTGGGGCGAGAGTATTATCATCGGGGTGGCGGGCGCCGGCCAGGAGATCGCCACCCGACCGTTTCAGCTCGTCACCGGCCGGGTATGGCGCGGCACCGCCTTCGGGGGCGCGCGCGGCCGCACCGACGTTCCCAAGATCGTGGATTGGTACATGCAGGGCAAGATCGAGATCGACCCGATGATCACCCACACGATGCCGCTCGCCGACATCAACAAGGCCTTCGACCTGATGCATGCGGGGAAAAGCATCCGCAGCGTGGTGGTCTATTGATCTCTGTCCATCCGGCAGCCGCGCAGTGAAAATTCAGCGATGAATCAATGACAATTAGGGCGCTCAATACGGTGCAGACCGCGGAGAGCGGAACCATCCGGCCCGGGACGCCGTTGGCACCAGGAGGACGATCGTGGGCAAACGCAAACATACCAAACGCGGCCACCACTATGAGACGATGGCGGTGGGATTCCAGATTCTCAAGTCGCCGTTGGCGGTTACATATAGTGCGGCAGCCGAGCATTATACCGAAAACGACCCACCGCTCGATCTCCCTAAGGGATCAGATGTTCTCGCCGCTGGAAAGTTGGAGCAGGCGACCGGGCGCGATTGATTGACCAGCCGAAGCCTCTCCATTCGAAGCGGATCTATTAGGATCTATCGCGAGCTGGATTTGGCGATCGGTTTGCCGCTTCATCTGCTCGATCATTCCACCAAGGCCCACGGCTCGCGCGCAATGTCGAGCTCCAATTGTGATACCACCACTTCGCCTTGGCGGGTGAAGCGGACGAGATTGATCGTTCCCGCATATTCGGGCGAGCCGGAATAGTAGGCCGCGATATCGCCGCGGCCGACCTTGGCGGCGCGATTCCAATGGCCGAGCGCCACGTAGTCGGCTCCGGTCGCCGCGATCTCGTCGTCGCCGACAAGCCAAGCGGGACGCAGTCGCGTGCTGCGATCGGGGCGCGGCTGATAGTGCCCGTGCGCCACCGCGATCTGCCAGCGCGTGCTGCGCGGGCGAATTTCCTCGAAAGGGATCATGTCGGAATAGTCGCGGTGGGCGCGTCCCCAGATTTCCAGATCGAGATCGGGAAACAAGACCGCTACGTCATGGGTGATGCCGAGCACGTGCAGGTTTGGGACCGCCGCCAATCTGCGGTGGTGATAGACCGCATCCGGAACCGCCGGATCGTGGTTGCCCGGCAGCATCACCACCGACAGATTCGCCGCCGCGATGAGCGCGGCGGCGCGATCGAGCAGGTCTGGCGGCAGCCGATGACTATCGAATGTATCGCCGGCCAGAATCACCACATCGGCGCCCGCGCCACACGCCGCCCGCAACACGCAGGCGAGCCCGGCGGTGCCGTCGCCGCCGTGCAGACGCGCCGTGTGATCATCGTCCACATGCAGATCGGAGCTGTGAACCACGACGGGATCGCGGATCGATGGTAAATTGTTAAGGGTCATCGCTATGGCTGGATTACCCGCTCAATCAGCTCCGCCATCCCGATTGCGGCGACAGGAGGCAACATCTGAGGCACAGAGGCAACATAGTAAGGATCCGTAAGGGAGCACCATCGGCACCCTTCACGGTCGCAGAATGACCCCGATCGCGCCGCAGTACCATCTCGACTTTGCCCATCTCGCGTGCTTGGTTATAGTGCGAGAAACTAATTTGAGGATCGTAGCATGAGCTCCTCTGACGACTATCGTAGCAATGCCGAAGATTGCCTTCGCATGGCCAAAATGGCGTCGGAAGAAAACGACCGGCCGCTCTGGGCCACGATGGCCCAATCCTGGCTCCGGTTGGCGGAACATGCCGACCGTATCAACACCAAGCTCGCACCCGAGGATTCACCGCCCGAGGGAGAACAACAAGAAGCCGACGCGCCGCAGGCCGCAAGCTAAGCTGGCGCGTTCGGCACCTTATGCGGGCTCACGACCGCTCCACGGAGGGCTTCTTGTTGGGCGCTTGCCTGTGACCCGTGCGTCGGCGTGATGTAGAATAATGGCGTCAACGCATAAATTACGAAGGCCCCCGGCGTATTGATCCATGCCGCAGCGGCGCCGAGCAGATAGGACAATCGGCCGACGAGGGGCCTCGCGCAGGCCGCTCGGGTCCTGCAGCGTTGCCAGCTCCGGCTTGATCAACCGGCGCACGATATAGGCCTGCAGCGCCATGAACAGGAGCGTGTTGAGGGCAAACACGCAGCCGAAAAAACTCACCGCCAGAGCGTTTTTGGGGTATCGGCCCACCATCGCGGTCGGGAACGGGATGAAGGATTGACCGGGGAGAAAGATCGAGTTCAGCCACACGAAGCCATAGTCGGCGTGGCGCGCCGACCCGAGAATGTGATGGTGATTGAGCCAGAACTTGCAGACGATGATGAAGCTGATCAGCCAGCTCAGAAGTTTAGGAAGCTGATCGAGCCAACTCGCCGACGCCAGCAGGATTATTGAGCACGGGAACTTTCAGATCGAGCACGAGCAGCGTCACCGCGACGGCAGGCACGCCGTCGCTGAAGGCCTCGATACGGGTGAGGTGCAGCTCGCCTTGGGTGAAACGAAGGAAAAAGCGCATGGCCCTCGACGCTGGTGCCGGGGATCGAACGATACTCGTAGCCCGGATGGAGCGCGAGCGAAATCCCGAGGCCGCCTAAACCCGCCAACGCGCGAATGACCAAAATCGCCGACAGCCCGAGGCGCGCGAAATCACTGCATTCCATCATCCACAGCCCACCCCCATTGTTATACCGCTGTTACATGGCACGAATACGCTCCATCCGCCATCGCGGTCCGCCAAGGTGGGGCGCGGCTTTCGCCTGTCTGGTTGAGTCCATCATCATCTCCGGGGAGCTAATAGATGAAACATCGAGCTACGTTTGCCTGCCTGACGGCCGCTTTTGCAGTCGTCACCGCGGGCGCCAATGCGGAGGAGCGCGACTTCCGGACCGCTACGCCGATCAAGCACCTCGTCGTGATCTTTCAGGAAAACGTTTCCTTCGATCACTATTTTGGCACCTATCCGAACGCGCAGAACCTGGCGGGCGAAATGCCGTTCCTCGCCTCGCCGCGCACGCCCAAAAGCGTCAACAATCTGGTCACGCCGCTCGATGTGAACAACAATTTCGTTGCGCTCGCCGGCCTCGATCTCCTCAACAACAATCCCAACAACAATCCCGCCGCTCCCGGCAACGGCAATACCAACGGAACCGCGGCCTCCAATCCGTTCCGTCTCTCTCCCGCGCAGGTCCTTACCGCCGATCAAGGGCACAACGAAAGCCCCGAGGAGAGCGCTTACGACAACGGCAAGATGGATGGATTCCCGGCCTGGGTCGGCACGGCAGGACCACCACCGGTTGGGTTCAACAACAAGGCGCTTGTCATGGGCTACTTCGACGGCAACACCGTCACGGCGCTGTGGAACTATGCCCAGCATTTCGCGCTCAACGACAACAACTTTACGACCCAGTTCGGCCCCTCGACGCCGGGCGCCATCAACTTGATCTCGGGACAGGCCAACGGCTTCGATGCCACGCTCAACGTCCTGAGCGCGACCACGCCCCCGACCTTGCTTCATTCGACCCATGAGGCGTTCGGCGACGCGACCCAATTGCCCAGCAATATTACGGAGATCGGCGACGGCGATCCCTTGGGCGACGTCTGCTCCAATCCGACCATCGACCAGGTCAGGATGCATGGCAAGAACATCGGCGACCTGCTCAATGCCAAGGGCATCACCTGGGGCTCGTTCATGGGAGGCTTCGATCTGACGATCACCAATCCCAACGGCACGACCGGATGCTTGCGGGAGACCAACCCGACGGCGCCCGGCACCCCGGCATCCACCTCGCCGGACTACATTCCGCACCATGCCTGGTTCCAGTACTACGCTTCGACAAGCAATCTGACCCATGCCCGCCCGAGCTCGGTGGCGGCGGTCGGCCATACCCTGAACCCGGCGACCAACACGCCGGATCCCGCCAACCACGGCTATGACATCCACGACTTCTTCGATGCGCTGGCGGCCGACAATCTGCCGGCAGTGAGCTTCCTGAAGGCCCCAGCCTTCCAGGACGGCCATGCCGGATATTCAGATCCGATCGACGAGCAGAATTTCATCGTCAATGTCATCAACACTCTGCAAAAGAGCCAGGAATGGTCGGAAACCGCCGTGGTCATTCTCTATGACGACTCTGACGGCTGGTACGATCATCAGATGCCGCCCGTCGTGAACCCCTCCTCCAACCCCGTCGTGGACACCCTCAACGGTCCCGGAAAGTGCCTGACGAGCAACGGCTTCCAGCAGGACAAACCGACACCGGCAACGCCGCTCAATGGTGCTTTCGGTCAGCCGGCCTGGGGCCGCTGCGGCTACGGAACCCGCATGCCGCTGCTGGTGATCTCGCCGTTCGCGAAGAATAACTTCATCGACCACACATTGACCGACCAGAGCTCGGTCCTGCGCTTTGTAGAGGATAACTGGCTCAATGGAGAACGCATCCAGCTGGGCGGCTCATTCGACACCATTGCCGGGTCGCTTAACCGCATGTTCGACTTCGACCGCCGGGACGAGGACGAGCCGCGCAAGCTGATCCTCGATCCGACGACAGGCACGGTGGTGTCAGCGACCGATCACGACGACGACCGACATTGATCGCGATTTGCGCTCGAGCGCCAATCGACCTCTGATCAGCCGCAAGGGCTCATCCGCAAGTCAACGGGTGAGCCCTTGGCTTTACCTGCCATGGCTGCTGGCAGGCTGCGCCGACTGCGGCGAACCGGGCCTTGCCTGGATCCAAGACTCGCCCCGGCGAACTGGACGATTTCCATTCCAAGAACGATCTTGCGATCAAAGATTCATGTGACCACTAAATTCATTGACGGCACTCGATTACGTCAATCATTGCGCGTCGTCATGTGACATAACCTTTGGCGATCTCTTCCGTCATGAATCTGCAAACTGGGTGACCTCGATCCGTTACATTTCATGCATAGGCTCCCGATGTCTGCGCGCGGCGCGCGACACCTGACCGCACGCAACCATTGCGCAACCATCCGACAGAAAAACGAGGAGTCAGATGAACAGGATTGCTAACTATTCGGCAGGCGCGCTCTTGGCGCTCCTGGTGGCGGGCGTCGGGCCGGCCAAGGCCGCCAGCTGCCAGCTGCCAGCTGCCAGCTCGGGTCGCTCGGCGGCGGCGTCAAGCACATCGTCTATTTGCAGTTCGACAATGTTCATCTGCGTCGCGATAATCCGAATGTGCCTTCGGATCTCGAACAGATTCCGAGCCTCTTGCATTTCCTCGAGAACGAGGGAACGCTGCTCACCAACCACCACACGCCCCTCATCGCGCACACATCGGTAGATATCCTTACCTCGTTGACCGGTGTCTACGGCGAGAAGATGGGCATGCCGATCGGCAACACGATCCTCTACTTCACTCCCGCCGGCTCGAATTTCACCAGCTCCTTCGCGTATTGGACCGACACAATGGGAACGCGGGCTCCCCTCCCGGCGACTCCGGTACCCCAGATGGTCGACCAGCGCGGCAAGGTGCAT
>Ga0179587_10000371_pt1 | contig 18832 bp, 13 predicted proteins | sample CZODoug2_1_08_16_FD_185932 | JGI IMG/M metagenome (GOLD analysis project Ga0179587, IMG submission 185932) | Vadose zone soil fungal communities from Angelo Coast Range Reserve, California, USA - CZODoug2_1_08_16fungal | ecosystem: Environmental > Terrestrial > Soil > Vadose zone | place: USA...
TTCGATTGCGACGGAACAAAGTCTGCAACCTGAGCCAGAATCGCTGAACCCACAACATGACATCTCACTCCTACGTCGTTTCTACTACCAGGTTGATTGCTGCGGACAAGCGACTCCAATTCTCCGCTTCCTTCTCAAGCTGTGCGCGTCCCGCGGCGGTCAACGAATAAAATTTGGCTTGCCTTCCCGTCTCGGTTTCCTTCCATTTGGCCTTGATCCACGCTCGCTGTTCCAACCGATGTAAAGCCGGGTAGAGGGATCCTTGCTGGACCTGAAGCACCTCACCGGAGATTTGCTGAATGCGCTTGGCAATTGCCCAACCGTGCTTCGGTTCGAGCGAGACCGTCTTGAGAATCAAAAGGTCGAGTGTTCCTTGCACCAGATCATTTGGCTTCGCCATACTATGGTTATCTACAATAAGAATTGTCGATTGTCAAGGTATGGCTATTCGGCAATGGTCGCTACTACGATACTTGGGAGATCAGCGTGACTGGACTGGACTACGATGACATTGAACACTCGGAGTCGGAGCTTAGATCCGTGCGAATCGGTTTGTCCCCGATCGGCCGGATCGTCTTTGTTGTTTATACCCGACGAGTGAAGTATGACAAAGAAACGATTCGCATCATCAGCGCACGCCAGGCAAGGCGCAAAGAACGCGCGGCATATGCCGGATAGCATGCTCGACCTGACGGATATTCCCGAAGCGACAGATGCTCAGCTCCGCCGTGCTCGCCGTGTGGGGCGCCCATCTACTGGAAACGCTAAACAACTGATCGCCATCCGGATCTCTCCGAAGGTGCTCGCGCGCCTCCGCCGCCTCGCCGCCAAACAGCACAAGCCCTACCAAACCTACATTCACGAACTCCTCGAACAAGCCGCCGGCAAGAAGGTCGCCTAAATGCGGCGACTGGTGGTGCTCCACCGCGCCTGCACGCCGCCGCCTTCCGAGACCTGCCACTGACGATCCATGGCGGGATAGCAGCGGAGGTAAATCTCCGATTGGCCGGACTCGTTCGATTGGTAGACCATCCAGCGTCCGTCCGGCGACAGTTGTGGACCTCCGTCGTAGGCGGGCACCATCATCGCTGATCAACGTCTGTTTGCCTCCAGCCCGGTCCTCGCAGCGCCTGGCCCGCCATGATCCCCGTCAATTTGCCATCCTGGAATTCTAATTGGCCATTGACGAAGACATATTTCACACCTTTGGAAAGGCTGGCAGGCTCGGCATATGTTGCCGTGTCTTGAATGGAGTTGGGATCGAAGACTGTGATGTCGGCAAAATAGCCCTCCCTGAGCAGGCCACGATTGAGCAAGCGTTCGCGTTGAGCGGGCAGGGACGTCATTTTACGAATAGCCTGTTCAAGCGGCAGCAAGTGCAGATCCCGGACGTAACGTCCCAGAAAACGCGGCATCGCCCCAAAAGCTCTCGGGTGCGTGTGCGCTTCAAAGAGCGGTCCATCGAGAGATAATTCGCCTGCGTCGAGGCAGAGGCTGGTCCACGGTTGCTTCAACCCGAATTGCATATCGTTTTCGCTAGCCATGAAGTAGAGCGCTCCGGTCTGGCCTTTGTCCGCGAGGATGAAATCGAAGAGTGCATCGAGCTGCGTTTTCGTTTGCGTTTCGGCAATCTGGGCGACGGTCTTACCATCAAATTTCTTGAGATCCGGATTTACCACACCCGAAACCATGACGCCGCCACCGCCGCCGCTGTCGAAGTATAAGTTTTCCCATTGCTGGTGGTCTGCGCTCATTTCTGCTTTTATCTTGGCGCGGGTCGCGGGGTCCCGCAGGCGCTGCAGGAGCTTCTCTAGACCACCGTCGGCGACCCATGGCGGAAGGCTGGACGCCAGAGCGGTGCCTCCGGCAATGTAGGGGTACATGTCCGCAGTTACATCCTGTCCAGAGTCACGCGCCGTTTGGATCATCCCAACGATTTTGGGCATGGAACCCCAGCGTGTCTTTCCGCTGACTTTAAGATGGAAGATTTCAACCGGCAGATGCGCTTCACGCCCAATGCGCAGCGCCTCGGTGATGGCCGCTGGCTCGCTCTGTCCTTCACTGCGCATGTGCGTGCCGTAGATACCGCCGTATTGCGCAGCCACTTTTGCCAAGTCGATCAATTCTTCGGTTTTGGCGTAGTGTCCCGGTGGATAAATGAGGGCTGTTGAGATTCCGAACGCGCCTTGTTGCATGGCTTGTGCTACGAGAGCCTTCATCTTTTCCAGTTCCTCGGGTGTGGATGGGCGGTCCACGTCCCCCAACACTGCTTCTCGCACTTGCGCGGCACCCACGTATGTCCCTATATTCAGAGGAGTGCCAACCTTTTTCAGGCGGTCGAAGTAGCCATCGAGCGTGGCCCAATCCACCTTGAGTTGGTAGTGGTCTAGCACAGGCTGAAGCGGTGCCAGAGTAAGGTCCGTCTGTGGCGCGATTGATCCTCCCTCACCGGTAATTTCCGTGGTGATTCCCTGCGAAAGCTTGCTCAAGGAACGGTTGTCGATGAGTAACGACGCTTCCGATTGTCCGAGCATGTCGATGAAGCCCGGCGAAACGACCAGTCCTGAGGCATCAATCGTGTGAATAGCGTGCGCGCCATCGAGCTTTCCGATCGCCACGATGCGGTCGCCGCGCAGAGCAATGTCCCCGGAAACCCAAGGATTTCCGGAGCCGTCAATGATTTTTCCATTTTTAATGAGCACGTCGTAGTCACGGCTGTCTTGGGCGCTTGCTTGCGAGTGCAATGGGGCCTCAAAAGCCGCGGAAGCGATTTCACCCAATGCTTCTCCTACGATTTTTTGTGTCGCTTCAGGATCCTCCAAGGGAACGGCTACCATGTTGGCGTAAAGGGCCAGAATAAGGTGCTCGCCGCTGGCTGTTTCCATATAGCCGGCAAGACCCTTGCCGGTGATCATCAAATTCTTGTTCAAGGCATCGTAGACGCCATAAGTTCCGGTTTTTGCGTGCACGTGTCCCGCGGCGGGTGAGTTCACCTGAATCTTAAAGAGCGTGCCATCTTTTCCCAGGATCGGCAGTGCGTGATGAAAATCGGCGAAGTTTTTTTGTTTGGACATGTAAAGCAGATAGTGGACCATAAAATCCGGCGTATAAAAGGCGTTGCCACCGGCTCCGTCGCTTTGGGACGCGCCAGTAAGATCAAGCCCACCTTTTTTCAGGAAATCGTTCTCCAGGTCAAAACCCGTGGGATTGATTTGGTTAGCTTTCTTGCCCAACAACGCGGCGAGAACGAAGGGCGTCATGCTGGCGTGAAGGTTCTGGCTAACTTTCAATGTGACCTTCACTTCTTCCGTGAGAGGCGGTGAAACATGCTCCGCGACTAGGTTCTCTGGTTTGTAGCTCGCGGCGAGCGCCTTGAAATCAGGCTTGTCCCCCGTAGACGCAAAGACAGAGGCCACACCATTTTCCTTCAGAGCTTCCATCAGGACGGTACCGGCCAAACGACTGGGCTCAGGAACACCATAGGAAGTCATGGTAGAGCGGGCGCCAAGGGCCAGGGTGCCGGTCACGGTGACGATGTGCGTTCCGTCCGGGTTAGGTTTGCCATCAGAGTATTCGAGCGAGGCCTTCGATCCGGCCTTTCCGGTTGTGGCCTGGTTGATGAACGTAACGTATGCCGTCCGCGGAGAGATCTTGAGTGTTACCGGTGCGCCTTCGGCCGAACCAGGAGTGAAGACCACATCTACGACGTTATCATTCACGACGATCGGCGATATTACTATGCCCGTGCCCAGCTCGCGTTCTCCTTCAGGAAAGAGAGTCACGTCCACCAAGAGCTTCCCATTTACGCGCCTGATGCCCTTATCGGCAATCTGTCGCGCAAACTCGCGCAGCACCAATAGAGTGTCGCCGGCTAGGCCCTTGCTATCGGGCCCTCCGTAGGAGTGATCTTGATCTTCAAATGCCAAAGTCCCATCCGGCTGAATACGGTTGGAAAGGTTAGGGTCGCCGCTAGCCACTAGCACCAGATCGCCGTCGAGCGTCCCGTCATTCTTAATCGGCCCCGTGCGATAAACCCGGGTATGGAAGCGGTAGTCTCCACCTAAGAGCTCGAGCGCTGTGCCCTCCGTGAGCAACTTGGTTGTGGAGCCAGGCACGAAGAGCTGCTGCGAATTCAACTCGTAGAGGACCTTCTCGCTATCGCGCGAATAAAATTCGATGCCGAATCGGGAGTGTGCAAACTCCGGGCGGCTCATGATTTTCTTGATCCGCTGCTCCAGGGCAGGGGGGAACTGCGCAGACACAGGACGCCTCGAAAGCCCGACTAGAATAAACGATGCGCAGATTGCGAGAATTCGAAAAGCCTCTTTCTTGTTCATGGGTTGCACGTCCTCGGACCTTCAGATTTGTACGGAACCACGTGTCGGGCAGCAGGCGCGCTGAAGAGAGGCAAATCCGCGGAGGGACCACGCACCTGTTCGAATCGTTCTCATCGGAGTCGACTGGGCTTGCGCCAGCGGCGAACACAATGGATGCCCAGAGCGTAAACTCCCTTGCCGGCTGGTGACCGATCACCCTGAGCCCTCCCTCTCAAGAGGGGAAACCGGTTGACGGAGCTGCGCCTCTTCCTGGCAGTTCCGACTTGGGCGCTCACAAGAGAGATTTGCCTTATTCCTTTTTATTACTTTTTCTTATAGTGTCAATCCCAGAATATACGTAGTGGTTTTGGTTAGTACTCCTCTGCAATTCTCCGATGCCGATGAGATTGAATCAGCCGACCAACGGTCGGTTTTTCTTGGAAACTTAGTTTCCCTTTCCCCGAGAAGGGAATCGCCGCCATCGAATTCACAGGCTAGGAGTATCCAATTAGAACATACACTGTCTATGGAACCCGTGTCGGCTTATACTACCGCATGTGGAGATTGGGACTTCTGAAATCTTCGCGTCCGAAGCACATTCAGATCCTGCTGAACTTCAACGAGGGTTGCGGGAATTGTTCTTGATGAGTGCATAACCTCGTCTCTGGCTCTGGGGGATACTAGGAGCGAGAATGGTTTCTCAAAGTGGGAAGGCCGATCCGTCAGTCCGGATTGTAGCAATTGACGACGACTTGGAATTTCTTGACTTCCTCACCCAGACGCTAAGCGAAAGCAGGCTGGAAATCGTCACTTCTGCCAATCCTGAGGAGGGATTGGACTTGGCCTTGGGGGTGCGCACGGATATTGTTCTGCTGGACCTAATGATGCCCACTTGCAGGGGCTTGGAAGTTCTGGACAAAATCGTCAGGGTGAACCCCACTATTAATGTAATTCTCCTGACTGGCGAATACTCGACGGAATCCGCAGTTGAGGCCATCCAAAAGGGTGCAGCCGACTATTTGAATAAACCAATTTCAGTCGAAGTGCTGCGACGCAGGGTGGGGAAGTTTGTGGACATTGCTCGTGAGCGGCATGAAGCTACCCAAATTAGTCGTGACCTCGTGGAGGCTTTTCAGTTTGAGGGAATCGTAGGCTGGAGCCCTCTAATGTTGGAAGTATTTGATCGGATTCGACGCGTTGCTCCACATTTTCGGAATATTTTGATTAGCGGAGATACGGGAACGGGGAAGGAGTTGGTGGCGCGCTCGCTCCATCGCCTTGGTCCTGTGCCTTCCGGACCCTTTGTGGTTTGTAATTGTGGAGCAATGGTCGAAACCTTGTTCGAGAGCGAGGTGTTTGGTCACGTGCAAGGAGCATTCACGGGGGCGGTCCAAGACAAGAAGGGATATTTTGAGCTTGCACATAGGGGCACTCTTTTTTTGGATGAAATAGGGGATGCCAGTCTCTCGAGCCAGGCCAAGCTCCTTCGAGTGTTGCAGGACCATGTCGTACAACGCGTTGGATCCCCAGCGCTTCATGAGGTTGATGTGCACGTGGTAACCGCCACCAATCGCGATCTGCGCGCGATGGTGACAGAAAAGAAGTTTAGAGAGGATCTCTACTATCGAATTTCCCCCGTCGAAATCAAGTTACCGCGATTGTCCCGGCGCCGAGAAGATTTGCCCTTGCTCGAACGCCATTTTCTGGAGCGTTTCGCAGCACAATACAATAAGCCAATTCGAGGAATTACGCGAAAGACTCAGATACTTTTGGCTCGACATTCCTGGCCGGGGAATGTACGTGAACTGGAAAACGTCCTCGCTCATGCCTGCATGATGGCGCAAGGAGATGTAATCGATGTTCGAGACCTTCCGGAAATGATGCGGGTCGAGCAATCAAACATCGGCGACTTGGATCCCGATCTGCGTTCACTCGAGGAAGTTCAGCGTCGGCATGTCCAACGCGTTCTCAAAGTCGTCAAGGATAACAAGGCTCAAGCTGCGGAAATCCTTGGGATAGGCCGCACTACTCTATACCGCATACTCGCCGAAGATGAAGCACTTGCAGAAAATGAAAGCAAGCACAAAGGTGCGTAGTAAGAGTTTGGAGGTCTCGATAATGGTGCGCGAACAAAACACTTCTTGACCTGCGGCGACCGGATTGCTGTTTAAAGACATTTGACCTCCGGATTCGCTGGCGGATTGACTCCGGCTCGCCCTCCAGTTTGTGGGTTTGCTTTTCCAACCACCTACCTAGTGGTTGTACCAAATTGGAATACGTCGAGGGTGTACGTATCAGACGCAGGAACTTGCAATCCCCGAAAACTGAGCACGGCGTTCCAATAGCTGACGCCGGTGTGGCCCCGTCTGGGTGCGCTTTATGAACGCGCCGTATCCGGCACGGTCCTCGAACGTGTTAAGGGAACAGCTGTTGGGTTATCCGCTGCCCCGATGTCATGCGATGCTCCTGGCGACTAGAGGGAGGGGCGCAGACTTGAAGAAAATTCAGAAGGGTTACTAACCCTAAACTCGCGGTTCGTCGCTAGCAAGGATAGTCTAGGTATTCGAGTAAGATAATTATTAGGAAACTTTAATCTGGCGTCCATTCGCCTCCATCTCCGCGACAACCAACCGTGTTCGAATGGTCGATTGTTTGGGTCCGCATCACTCAGTACCAATCTAGCGGATCGACTCGGCGTCAAGCTCCAGTTTGGGTCGTTCTGCCAGCAAGCTGTTTTTAAGACTGCCCACGTCATACGTGTAACCAAACATATTGCATGTCATAACTATCGATAGTACTCGATAGTACTAGGTGTTCAATATCGAACAGACGCCGATTACCTATATGGTGAAAATTTGCCTAGAAGTTAATTCTGACTAGGCCCGGGGGCAGTCAAGGGCGGAAGGGGGACTGCCCCACGGGTTTTGCCAAGCCCAGCTAGTCTGGCAAGGTCCGCACCGACCACTTCTGTGAAAGCCACGCTCATCCCAAAACCTTGACGCGACGCACGTACTTTGCCTTTTCGATTTCTGTTTCTGATGGAAGCAAATTCAACATGTCGAGATAACAGTTGCCAAGACTCATGTGCTCAACTGCCCCGGCAATGAAACGTCAGGCCCCAGGGTTCACACGCAAGCCTCACCGGCGCAAGAGTACCGCCAATGCTTCGGACGTTCTTCTGGAGGGCCATGTCTTTGTCATTGTGATGGCCCTTGATTGCTTTCCACTGGGTTGATTTCGGTAGCCACAAGTTCGACTCGATTGCGCCCACGCTGTTTTGCGGAATACAACGCCGCATCGGCTTGTGTCAATAGCCGATTGAAGTTCTGAGATTGGTGGCGGCTATGGCCTGCAATACCGAAGCTTGCAGTAACTACGACGTCCCGGCCGCGAAAACGGAATCGTTGTGCTGAGAACTTTTCGCGAATACGCTCGATTGCAAGCTTGGCGCCGTCTCTATTTGTGTGGGTAAGAACGATCAGAAATTCTTCTCCCCCGACGCGGCCGCAAATGTCGGCGGATCTGGTATTGGTTTTGAGAATCTCCGCAAACCCCTTGAGAACGGCGTCGCCTGCATCGTGTCCATACGTGTCGTTTACGGATTTGAAATTGTCCATATCAGCCATCACGGCCCACAAGGGGAAGTCATGTCTGGCTGCGGCACTGAGTTCCCGGCCGGCCCAAAGTTCAATGCCGCGGCGGTTGAGCAAACCAGTCATAGCATCGGTAAGGGCTAACTCTTCCAATACCCGGCTCTTGGCCTCAATCTGTCGGTGGAGATCTGCGATTCTTCGACCTACTCCCACACGGGCCAGCAGCTCGTTGGCATGGAATGGCTTTGTAAGGTAGTCATCGGCCCCCGCCCCCAGCCCTTTTACAAGTTTGTCTTTCTCTGTCATGGCCGTCAGGATGATGATGTAGGTGTAGGACTCTTGAGATTCAAGCCGGATACGCTGGCACAACTCAATTCCCGTAACGTCGGGCATCAGCCAGTCAGTAATGACTAAAGGTGGCCGGTGCTCCGCGAACAGTTGGATGGCTTCTTTTCCGCTCTCAGCCGACAAGACGGTGTATTGTTCCCGGCTAAGAGCCCGCTCGAGAAGTTTGCGGTCGATCGGTGAATCGTCGACTACCAGGATCTTGAATGGCCGTGCAGAGACGTCCAGCCCATCCTCGACGGCGGGACCGATTTTCACTTTGGATTCCCTGGTGTTCTGCATAGTGCCACCATCCATCTAAAGTCGAGAAGCCATAGTTGTAGACCAAGAAGAACCACAACTCGACGCCAAGAGAATTGGCAATTCGAGAGCCACCGCGGATCGCTTCTATAGCATTGAAAAAACGAGAGATGCGAGAGGATGCCTCTGAAAGTGGTGCTCCGAATTGAAACATTATTCCCTATTCAAAGCAAGCTTTCCTCTCCCAGCACATGCTTTCAGAAGTATGTCAGGTTACCGTTGTGCTGCAGACCTTAAACTGTCGGCTTCTCGAATCGGCAGGGATAGAGCAGGCTAAGAAACCGTGAGCCCGGTGCCGCCTCAAAGGGAGCTTTGGCCCGCCCTGCTCCTACCCCCGGGTACCACATTCGTAAACGATCGCGTTGGCGTCGAGACCGAGCAAGGCCAGCGAGCACTCTTCGTCCAGGCGATTCAAGACAGCCACGCCTCTTGGACGCCTTCATTCCGGGATTTCGACTCAGATTTCGACTCAAGATACTTGAACTACTTCTGAACAGGCCTTGCTGCACCCCATGGACCTGATGAGGAATAGAGCGCATGAGTCCAACAACATGACAGCGGTCGATAAATCGGCAGGTCGCCGGTTTAACTCCCATTCTCGGCTTCAGATTGTCAAAATGGCGCAAGTCAAGAACGAAGCTTCTGGCAAATGGGCATCATGCTGAATGGATGAGCTGGAAGGACTGCAAGCAGCGTCGCGCGGTATCGAGCTCGGTAAACCGGCTGCCTTCCTGTTCGATTAGGTAGTACTCGACGCCACCGGCACTTTCGGCTGCTTCGAAAATGTTTTTCCATTCTGCCGCACCTTCTCCGAAGAGAACCGTGAAACCCTTCGCCGGTTCCGGTGACCAGTCTTTGAGATGGAGAGAGCGGATTCTGCCCGGATTCGTGCGAATCCAGGCCACCGGATCAGAACCGGCCTCCAGACAAGTGCCCACGTCCAGCTGCAGCATGATCGATGGTTTGGTATTCTTTGCGAGGATTTCGATGGGCCGCTGATTTTCGACGGGAATGAACTCCCGCTGGTGATTGTGATATCCCACCTTCAAACCGGATGATTCAAGTTGGTCGGCGGCAAGATTCAGGGTATCAGCGACCGTCTTCCAGCCGTCCAGACCAGGTTTCGGATCCGCCGAAGCCATGACTACGTATTTACTGCCCAGAATCAGGTTCATGTCGCGCGCCCGGCTGGTGTTCTCTGCGCTCAGGTAAGAGCTGCCGTTGTGCGTCGAGAAGCACCGGATGCCGAGGTCGTCCAGAAGCTTTCTCATCTGTTTTGTTTGATTCTCGGACCACTCGAAATAGGGCGCAAAGAATTCGACACCCTGATATCCCATATGCGCGACGGCGCGAACCGTGCCCTCTGGATCCTTCTTCAGTTCATCCCGGACAGAATAGAGTTCCAGGCCGACCGGAATCGGTTTCGCCGCGCGAACTGAGAGTGCACACGGGAACATTGCCGAAAAGGCGAGGAACGAACGTCGCGAAAGAGTGTGTGGCTGCATAGCTGAATTGTACCGAAAAATGACCGAGATTTGATTCCCTTTTGTTCTGAGCGCCTGCTCTTTCTCGATGTAAGACTCAGGGGATTCAGAAGCGTCAGAAATTCTTGCGCGCAGCTCTGGCGGGCCAAGTGCCAAGTGAGTCGGTCCGACACCTGTTGGGCGCGGGATCCAGCGATTGGTTCGCTGGTGTCAAATGCGGACGGTTAGTAGAAATCGCGGGAATCGATTCGTTTTCCGGAGAGCCCGAGTTGCAGAATGTCCATTTGTTCCGGCCGGTCAAAAACCCTGCCTGGGAAAAAGATTTTTGCCACCACGCGGACACCGCCGAACGCTGCGCCTAGGACCACTGCCACTACCATGAACAGACCTGTCCCTAGGAATATCCTGGCGAGAACCGTCACCCACGGTGGATCGGTAATCGTGTGTCTTGGCTCGTGCCAGGTTACCTCTGTTTCGTAATTCAACGCGCTCCGCAGCGCATCGCCATAAGCCGCTGAGGAGGGCTTCAGTACGAGTGAGAGCAGGGAAGCCTTGCGTTCAATGGTTGTTCCCGCCTGCTTGGTGGCCCGAGAAAGCGCCTGCTCCAGATGTCGCAGGTGCTGCTCCGCCAGTTGCGGCGTGGGATATTCGATCAGTAGCAATCCTGCCGAGTCCTTGCCGTTGCGATACTCCGCGATCATGGCCTCCGCGCCAGAGGCAAACCCTGCCTCACTCACAAGGTTCGTGAATTCCTCGTGTTTTAGCGCGTTCAGCGCATTCTGCAACGCCGCAGGCCCCAGCGCGTACCTCTGCGTCCCATCCGAGAAGCCGCTCGGCAAATACGTCCGAATCGGCGGCAGGGGCGTCTGTTCGGAGTGCTTCCGGACCATCGCCGCAAGTTGTTGCAGCTCATCGGTGGTCGGATTCTGTGGCGGCCGGACTTCAAGGATTAGGTTGCCGAGGAGCAGCAGCAGGCGCTCCTGGTCGATCGCCGAAGGCCCTCCGATCGTGGACGGATGCATGTGGGGCACAAACTCTGCCGTGTAGGCTTCGTACGCGCCGCTGGGATCCCGGAATTGCCGGAGTGTGACTGCCACCTTCTCAGTCCCGTCGGAATACTCTTTAGTGAGACAATTCTTTAGACCCGACTCGGCGAATAGCTGTGCCTGCCCTTCGTCAGTCTTGATCTTGACGGGGGAACTGACGGCGTTCCATCGCCCAAATCGTTCGGGGAATACTCGCTCGAGTGCACCTTGCGCAGACAAACAGGGTGCGGCAGCCATGGCGGCCGCAAAGAGCGACAGGAAGATGAGGCGAGGCATTCGCATCCCAGCCTCTATTAGACACTAATCGCCTAGTTTTGGTTGCGAGATTGTTCAACCGCTGCCGCGCTGGTGTGCCCCGCACCGGTTTTGGCCGGCCGATTCATCGTCACGCTGTTCATGCTCTCCAGGTAACCAACCACGCCTTGATACAACCCTTCAGCCACCTTCTGCCTTTGCTCGGGCTTCTTGAGCATTTGCTCGTCCGCCGGATTACTCAGGAACGAAATCTCCGTTAGGATCGATGGCATGTCCGCGCCAATCAAGACCACAAAGGGTGCTTTCCGCACGCCGCGGTTTTTCACCGGCTTGTTCGTCTTTTGAATTCGCTTTGAGAGAGAATCCTGGATGTCTTCGGCAAGTTCTCTGGATTCATCAATTTTCTCCGTCCTCGCAATCTTCAACACCAGATCTTGCAGTTCGTGAACGCCTCCCTGCGCCGTGGCGTTCTCTCTCGCCGCCACTTCCATGGCCTCCGCCGAGCCCTTCAGATTCAGGTAATATGTCTCGATGCCGCGCGCCGCGTGGTCCCTGCTCGAATTCGCATGAATCGAAATGAACAGATCCGCCTTGGCCTGGTTGGCGATGTTCGTCCGCTCTTCCAGAGGAATAAAGCTGTCGTCCGAACGCGTATAGACTACGTCTGCGCCCGGCAGCCGTTGCTCAATGATTTTCCCGAGCCGCAGCGCCACATCCAGGCACAGGTCTTTCTCCATCAAGCCGGTAGGGCCGATCGTTCCTGTATCGTGGCCGCCGTGTCCAGCGTCGATCACGATCCTTCCAACCTTCAAACCCAGCGCACGCGTCAGCGTGGACTGCCCGTCGCGCGTCGGCTGTGGTGCGCTCGCAGGTTGAATTAAATCGGGCTTTGCGCTCGTGGCTCTAGCTTTGACGGACTTCGATTTTGCGCTCTTTGCGCTGGGCAAAGAATTGCGCGGCATCGCGGAAGAATTGCTCCCGGCCGTCGAACCATTAGCCGCACCGCCGTTAATCGCACTCCCGTTAGTCGTGCCACTGATGGCGCTCTTCGAATTTTCTGCCGGCTGCTCCAACGAAACCATGTCCCCCGCCGATCCTTTTGCCGGCGCATTCTGAACCGCTCGCGCTTCGCCCCCCGCTGCCACGCCCTCATTCGAGTCTTCCAACGCTGTTTCCTGCCCGGGTTTTCCCTTGGCCGCGTGAATCCGCGTCCCCGAAGGATTTCCGTAGAGATCGATCAAAAGCTGCGGAGGATTGCTTGTCAGTGAAGCGCTGTAATCCTTCACTCCGTTCACGTCCAGCACCACGCGCACCACACCCCCATGATTCTGAGCCACGCGCACGGCGGTCAGCAGGCGACCGTCAACGCGGATGTTGCCGCGAGCGACTTCCGGCGTCAGTCGCGCCACGCGCAAATCGAAAAAGATGCGGTCGGGATTCGCGATGCGCCCGGAAGCGTATCGCACGCTGTCTTCTAGATCGATGGTCAGCCGCGTCGCGTCGCCGTTGGCGTCCGCGCGAATTCGCCGCACCCGCGGAATCTCCCGCGACCCCGGCCGGCTGACCGACTTGCCTCCGGAGTGCACCGGTGTACCCGCGCGCGCTGCTTCCGCGCTTGGCAAGGCCGCCGTTGAATCTGACGCCACACTGTTCGTGGCGGACGGTCCCTCGCTATTCTGTAGCAGCGCCAATTCCGCCAGCGCTTCTTGCGCTTCGCGCTTTCTCGGCGAATGCGGATAGCGCTTCAGGAAATCCTCATAAGTCTTTTTCGCCAGCGTCGCATCTCCCAGTTGATCGCGCTGCAGCTTGGCCACTCGCAGGATCGCATCCTGGCAATACTTGCTGGTCGGATACTCGTGCACCAGAAATTGGTAAGAATCGGCGGCTGACTGGTAGTAGTTTCGCCCAAACCGGTCGCCCATTTCGGTGTAAAGTTCTGCAATGGCCCGAAGGGAATCGGGGACTTCAGCGGCTCGTGGCGTAACCGAAGCAACGCGGCGGTAGGCGGTGACCACCAGTTTGTAGTCCGCCAGCGTGCGCTTCTCGGTGGGCTTGCTGTTCAGCGCTGCGCGCTGCTCTTCGGCCCGCGCAAATTGCGCGAATGCGGATGGGCGCTTCACTGCAGTGGCCGCGGCCCCCGCCGTTTTCACGGGCGCAGCGGCAATCGTGAGCACAAAGCCCAGCATCGCAAAAACCGGCGAAAGACGGGCGAAGCCCTGGTGCAAATTTTTTCTGACCGGAAATAGCAAGCTACATCCCCAAACGCCGCTCATTCTACAACCACTAACAACATACAACTAAGAAGCACGAACAACCAACGACCAAGAACTAATCACCGGATACTCTTTCTATTCGTTCGTGAATATGATGCGGCCGCTCGGAGTGACGTCTCTGTGGATCGCGTGTGGGTTGATGAAGGCATCCGCCAGACGTCCCGAACCCGGCCGGAAATAGGCATCCTGTACTCGCTGTACGTAATTCCGCGTTTCTCGATACGCAGGTATTCCGTGAGCCCGGTCAACGGCCCCCTCTCCCGCATTGTACGCCGCCAGGGCCAAATCGAGGTTGCCATTATAGCGTTCCAGCAACCACTTCAAATGCTTAACCCCGGCATCAATGTTTTGTTGCGGGTTGAACAGGTCAAAAGCCCCATATCGTTGTGCCGTCGTGGGAATCAACTGCATCAATCCGCCGGCTCCCTTGCGGGAATACGCCTTTGGATTCCAGTTCGATTCCGTTTCAATCACCGCGCGGACCAGTGCCGGGTCCACGCGATGCCGGTCGGCCGCTTCTCGAACGAGTCTTTCCTGGCCGTCGCGGCCGATGTCCATGGCTGGACGGCTGCGTCCTGAAAAAGAAGATTCAGAGGGCAGGTAGATGTTGGAGCGCGGCTTGGTGGCAGTGAGTTTGGCTGTCACCGGCGCTTCGGCGTTGACAAAAAACTGCCGGCCCGAATCGTCAACGACCTTGGCGATCTGGCCGCTGGCGCCCGGGGCGAAAACGGTCGAGCAGACTATCAGCGTCGCTAGAACAAGCCACGCCGCGTTTGCTGTGCGTTTCACCATCGTGCGCTGGGGAAGGCCAACAACAATTTTCGAACCTATTACACAGCGGACAGTCTTTAATATCGTCCCGACCCGGTCAAGGTCAATATCCCTTCGGTACTAGGGACCCCGCCGAGCAGTCTGCCGCGATCGCCCGACGATGGCTCATCTTGCGAATCCGCGCCCGCGGGGGGAGGTTTCTGGCCCAAGACACGGTCCTGGCGCTGTTTGAATTATAACCAGGGCTCAAGGAGGGAGGGGATGCTCAATAAGGCACTTTTTAGCGCAGCTGTGTCTTTTCCGCCAGCCTCAGCCAAGTCGGGCCGGCCACCCCCGGAACCCCCTACTTGCTTGGCCAACGCTTGTATCAACTTGCTAGCATGCACTTTAGCCGTCAGGTCTTTGGTTACCCCAGCAATCAGAGCCACCTTGCCATCCTCCGGCATACCCAGCACCACCACTCCAGAACCCAGCTTCTGTCTCAACCTGTCCACCAGCTGCCTAAGTCCCTCGCGGTCAACATTTTCCACTTCGGAGGCGATCACTTTGACTCCCTTAACGGTCTGCACCCGGGCGGCCAGCACCTCGATCTGGCCGAGCGCCGCTTTGCGCTTCTGCGCCTCCAGCTCCTTCTCCAGATGCTTGGCGGTCTCGGAAAGCTTCTCAACTTGCGCTAGGATACCGTCCTCCCCCACATTGAGCTGGCTGGCCAGGTGCCGCAAGATTTGCGCTTGCTCCTGGTAGTGCTCGAGCGCCCCAACGCCGGTAACGGCTTCGATGCGGCGCACGCCCGCAGCAACGGACTCCTGATTCACGATTTTCAGCACGCCGACGTCGCCAACTCGCTGCACATGCGTCCCGCCGCAAAGCTCCTTTGAGTAGAACCCTCGCGCCGCTCGGGGATCGGGAATCGTCACTACGCGAACGTTGTGCTCGGGATATTTATCGCCGAAAAAAGCCAGCGCGCCAGAAGCCAGCGCCTCCTCGAGCGACGTGACGTCTGTCTCGATCTTCGTATTTAGCCGAATCTCGTCGTTCACTTGCTGCTCGATGTCGCGCAGCTCTTCCGCATCGACGTGTGCAAAGTGCGAGAAGTCAAAGCGCAGCCGCTCCGGCGCATTGAGCGACCCCGACTGCTTTACATGTGTGCCAAGAATATTCCGCAGCGCCGCATTCACGAGATGGGTCCCCGTGTGGTTGCGGATAATCCTCGCCCGCCGCTCCGCATCTGCTACAACCGCCACGCGATCCCCGACGCGCAGGGTCTCCTTGGCCACAACCTTGTGCGCCACCAGCCCCGCGACCGGGTAATAGGCACCCGTCACGAACGCGAGCAGTTGTGATTCCGGGTTGTCATAGAACGCGCCGGTGTCCGCCATCTGCCCGCCCGACTCCGCATAAATCACTGTGCGATCCAGAACGATCTCAGCGCTCTCCCCCGCCATCAGTTCATTCACCGGACCGTTCTTTGTGATGATCGCTTCAATGCCGCAATCTTTCGCGCTCGTCCTAAGATAAAAATCCGGCTCGGTCGCGAATCGGTCGGCAATCTTCGCGTAGGCCGGATTGGCCGCCTCTTTCGCTCCACCCTTCCACGACGCCCTGCCGCGGTCGCGCTGCTCACGCATGGCCAAGTCAAATCCGTGCCAATCGACGTCCACCCCCTGGAGCCTCGACGCCTCTTCGATCACGTCTCTTCTAAGGCCGAAAGTGTCGTAGAGCCTAAAGGCGGCATCGCCTGAAAGAGTCGCCTTATGAATGGGCATGCCCCGCGCCTCCGTGGATTGCGGGGGCAGCGCTTTCACTAGCTGAGCAACTTCTTCGCGGAGCTTGGCCAGGCTGGTCGTCATGGTCCGGCGATAGCGCGAAGTCTCCGACGCCAAAACCGTACCTACGCGCTGCATGTTTTCGTCAAGTTCCGGGTATGCCACCCGCATTTGCTGAGCCACCGTCTCGGCCATGGCAGGAAGTACCTGGTCGGACACTGTCTCCGGCGGTCCCGCATTGAGCAGCGCACGATTGATGATTTTTCGCAGCACGTAACCGCGACCTTCGTTGGAAGGCATTACGCCGTCAGAAATCAGAAAGGTGGAGGCTCGCGAATGGTCAGCGATAATCCTTCTGGAGACTTCCTCAGCAGTATCACTCATGTCATGTTCTAAGAGTCCGGCCGCCTTACTCATCAACGGCTGAAACAAATCGGTGTCGTAGTTGGAAATGACGCCTTGGAGGACGCAGGCGACGCGTTCAAGACCCATTCCGGTGTCTACGCAAGGTTTCGGCAGCGAGGTGAGCGCGCCGGAAGCATCGCGGTTGAATTGCATGAAGACGAGATTCCAGATTTCAACGTAGCGACCGCAGTCGCAAGGGAACCTACAATCCGGGTGGCCTTCATCGGATGCGGCCGGCCCCATATCGTAATGAACTTCGCTGCACGGCCCGCAGGGGCCGGTGTCGCCCATAGCCCAGAAATTATCTTTGAGCCCAGGAATCGGAATGATGCGGTCCGCCGCAACGTTTTGGTCGCGCCAAAACCCCCGCGCTTCTTCATCCACGCCAAGCGTATTCCCGGGCGCGACTTCCGCCCCGCCAAAAACCGTTAAGTACAGCTTGTCCGTCGCGATTCCAAACCATTGTGTCGATGTGATCAATTCCCAGGCGTAGGCGATGGCATCCTTCTTGAAATAATCACCAAACGAAAAATTCCCCATCATCTCGAAAAAGGTGTGGTGCCGCTTCGTAAACCCCACATTTTCAAGATCGTTGTGCTTCCCACCCGCGCGCACGCATTTCTGTGCCGTCGTCGCCCGCGTGTAATCTCGCTTTTCCAGCCCCAGAAACACGTCCTTGAACTGGTTCATCCCCGCATTCGTAAACAGCAGCGTAGCATCCCCATGTGGTACCAGCGACGAACTCCGCACCCGCCGGTGGCCTTGACCCTCAAAAAACTGCAAAAATCTCTCGCGTATCTCGTTGCCCGTCACGTGAGCCTCAATTCCGGCACGATGGAGTGTCCTCATTATCGCAGAGGGGGTGAGATAGCACCATTGGAGGCACAGTGGGCGAGTCTACTCCGAACCCGCCTCAGTTTCGGGCACGTCCTCGCGAGTCAGCGCGCGGAGTTCGCGGCGAACGATGTCGGCAGAGAAGCCGCCACGCAGGAGACTACTGTAGATGGAGGCCATTTTCCTTTCGTCGATTTCGCCGCGATATGACTGCAGTTTGCGCTCGATGCGCTGGCGGACCATAGCAGCTTCGTCGGTGTTCTCGGCGACTTCTTCGAGGGCGGATTCGATGTGCCGGTCGGGAATTCCGCGGGCGCGGAGGTCGCGGGCCACCCGGAATTTTCCTTGCTTGCGCGATTCGGTGCGCTGGCGGGCGAATTGTTTGGCGTAACGCGCGTCATCGATCATGCCGTTTTCCTTGAGACGGGCCATCACCACTTCGACCAGCAGCTTGCTAGCGCTCCGCCGCTCCAGCTTCTGCTTCATCTCATGCACGGAAAGCGCCCGCCGCATCAACGCGCGCACTGCGACATCGTACAACTCCGCTTCGGTTTCAACTTGTTGCGGCTTGGCAAACACAAGATAAGAATAGAAGTAACCAAGTAGGGAAGTAAAGAAAACAGATGGAGCACACGCTGAGTAAGGAAAAGGCTTAACGCCGAGGGCACGGAGCCGCAGATCGGACGCTCCGCGGCTTCCGCATTCCAGGTTACTTGCGGGCGAAGCGCTCGAAGTCGGCCATTTGGCGCTCCATCTCCTCGCGAGCGGAGTCGGCGGCGGAGCGAATACCTTGAATGCGCAGCTTGAATTCGTCGGCGTTCGACGCGCGCGCCAGAGCTTCATCTAGCGTAATGAGCTGCTTCGAGTAGAGATCGAAGAGCGACTGATCGAACGTTTGCATGCCGTACTGGCTGGTGCCGGCGGCGATGGCGTCATGGATCAATCGCGTCTTGTCTGCGTTGATAATGCAATCGCGAATGTAACCTGTGGCAATCATGATTTCGCAAGCCGGGACACGGCCTTTGTCATCCGCGCGTCGCACCAGGCGCTGCGAGACGACCGCTTTCAAGGTGGCGGCAAGCTGCAAGCGAATCTGTTTCTGCTCCGGCGGCGGGAAGACCGCGATAATACGCTGAATCGTTTCCGTGGCATCCAAGGTGTGCAAGGTAGAAAGCACAAGGTGGCCGGTTTCCGCTGCGAGCAGTGCCGTGGAAATGGTTTCGAGGTCGCGCATTTCGCCGACCAGAATCACGTCCGGGTCCTGACGCAGAGCAGCGCGCAACGCGGTGGAAAAGTTCGCGGTGTCCACTTCGACCTCGCGCTGATTAATGAAGCTCTTCTTGTCGCGGTGCAGGAACTCGATGGGGTCTTCGATGGTGATCAGATGGTCGGCGCGGTTGGCATTGATGCGGTCGATCATCGCGGCCAGGGTAGTAGACTTACT